>Ga0307514_10000190_pt1 | contig 172633 bp, 148 predicted proteins | sample 16_EM_MG_FD_203088 | JGI IMG/M metagenome (GOLD analysis project Ga0307514, IMG submission 203088) | Populus trichocarpa ectomycorrhiza microbial communities from riparian zone in the Pacific Northwest, United States - 16_EM | ecosystem: Host-associated > Plants > Roots > Unclassified...
TGCGGACTTTGGCTTTTTGACAGTCAATGAACTCGTTTCGACGACCAGGTGTGAGCGTAATCAATACAGCAAGCATTCTCTGCTATATGAAGGTCAGTTTCAGGACTTTCAAAATATCATGAGATACATACTTTCTCAATTATCTTTGCCAAACCAGGTTTCATGGCCAACACCTTATTGATTATAGCATTGCCCTCTTTTCGAAGTCTTTGACTCTTCCCAATGTCTATGCTTTCATTCTCTCCAAATTGCTGATCGCGCTCATGGGCTTCCCAAGACTTGGTGCGGCCTTTTACACCGAGACTGCTCATGAATGCACCCAAAGCCAGCTGTATGACGTGCGCCATGCATGGTATGTGGTTCCTCAATGCAGGCCACTCGATTCCAGAGGCCTCAAGTGTTGATTGCAGGTCGCGTGTCATTGAGTAATTTGAGGAAGCATTATCCGTCGTAATACCGAGCAAACGGCCGTCAGTGAGCTCAAAACGATCCAACACATCCTTCAAATGTACAGCTAGCCTTGCTACAGTATGTGGGCCCTTGACCTATCATCCTTGATTAGCTTTCGAAACGGGAAAAGAACAGGAGATTAAACTCATCGAAAGCGAGTTGAACTTCGCGTAATGCTCAATTTTGATCCATATAGTAATCAATGACTGACTTTATGGCCAATTTGTTCGTTGATGTCCATCCGTCCAAAGCTAAACCAACTTTGTTTCGTGACGGCAATTGCTTCTTAATTGCATCCACTGTCAGTGCATATTCCCTACGGCAAATGTTACTCAGGGTTGTAGCGGATGGCAGCACTAGATCATCGGGTAGCGCTTTATATGACTGCCGTAGCTCGAGATTTGATATAGCGTTCCATGGATTATGAGCTGACACAAATCCTAACATGAGATATCGATTCCACATGTCTTGGTGAGATTCGGAAGTGTCAAAGTCCTTATCTGCCAGTATGGAACGTTTTGTCTACCATTTCGGTCAATATGGATTGAACTGGATGTCAAATCTGAATTTCCTCTGCAAACTTACTATTGTGATTCTTCGACTTCCTAGCCTCTTCAAGATGGCTAAAGCTGTTTCATCAACCGTCGTACTAGTCAATTCAGTAACTTCTGACTCTGTTAATTCGTTTAACTTTGCGATGTGAGCTTTTGCAAGCAAGTGTTTCCCCATTGAGCTGGTCCCATGTTCTGATGGATGGCGAAGAACTTGATGACAAACAATACATATGATGCCAGGGCTGCCGGTCTCTTCAATTCCGCAGTGTACATAGAATCGCCACGACAGCGGATGTCTAGAATTATTTCAAGCAATAGGGCGCTTCGAGCCTTCATTCATTGAAGCCCACCAAGCATCAAAAATGATTTGCAATGTAAGGTCGCTCAGATCACGAATAAAGACACATTCATTTTTGGAAGAGATTATAACCGCGAGTAAAGAGGTGTTCAAAGATTTGGAATCTGACATGGCGGTAAGAATTAGAACGCTGGTTGATCCGACTCGAAAGCCTGACGAAAGTGACGATATAGTAAAGCAGACTGCGAGGTCTTAAATATTGACTCTACAACTATAAGCAAACAAATCAGATCTGTAAGACATTGCATATATATTTCTGAAGTTCTATACAAGGATAGATTGCGAAGACTGACCGCATAAAACTCGATTTAGGAACAGCACAATGCAGTTCATTGCAGTGTGCCGTTCTGAGTATCCACCAAAACTGTTGACGCTATGTGGGCGCTCAATTGTTGGAGGCGGACGTGATATCATCGTTAGCATTTTGGCCATTAAAGGCTGCTGATAAGTTCATTGTGGGTTATCTGCGTTCCATTGCCATTAGATTATCCAAGATGCATAATCAAAAATGGTTGACGCTCTGTTGACACTCATTGTGGGACATGGTTACGATCTTGTCAGAAGTATTTTTGCCTAGAAAGGCGGCCAATAGTTCAATTATGGGTCAATGTCGCCGCACAACCCTTGCCTTTACCATGATGCAATGCCAGAAGTCGTTGATGCTCCGTTGACGCTCATTTTTAGGACATAGTAGCGATGTTGTCGCAACCATTTTCGCATAGAAAGGCGGCCGACAGTTCGATGATAGTTCAATGTTGCCACACAGCCCTTGTATTTTTCATGATGCAAGGCCAAAAGTTGTTGACGCTCCGTTGACGCTCGTGTTTAGAACATAGTCCCGATGTTGGCACAACCATGGTTTGCCTAGAAAGGCGGGCGATAGTTCGATTATGAGTCAAGGAAGCAGCGAAACCCTCTGTATTTTCAATGATGCAATGCCAAAAATTGTTGACGCTCCGTTGACGCTCATTTTTAGGAGGTAGTAGCGATATCGTCTATAGCATTTTTGCCCATAAAGGCCGCCAATATTATGATTTTGGCTAAATGCCGCTGCACAGCCCAGTTATTATCCAGGATGTAGGACCAGAAATCGTTGACGCTCTGTTGATGCTCATTTCTATCACGGGGCAATATGTGTGTGGCTTTCCATTTTCCCTACTAAGCCGGCCAATACTTCTTCTTTGGATGGATGCGACTGTGCAGCCTGGTGATTACTAAATAGATATGACTATAAATCGTTGACGCTCCGTTGACGCTCACCTTTGAGCTTACCTTAGAGACTTACTAACAGTTATTGGGTGCTCAAAAATTGTACAAAAAATGCATATAGCCTCTATTGGCAGCCAGTATACAGTTTCAATGTAATATCATTTGAATCCAAGATCTTCGAGAAATCTCAGTTTCTGAGCCACCACTTTACACGTCATTTACATGATCAATGACGTAGGTCCATCGCGTTTCAACTCTTTCGACCGGCAATTTACGGCATAACACTCGATGCACTAGTTTTAGATATTTATAGCCTGACTTCCTCACCATTCCTTATCCAGCTCATTCTCCTCGATTTCCATGATGTACCATAAGCAGTTTTCAATTTCTCGAACATGTGCAGGAGGTCTGAGCGAAGAGATATTTAGTTGGCTACATGGATTAATGCAGCCTGTCGGCTGTCATTTGTCCGAGTTTCGCATGTGCTTTGACCGCTCCTTCGATCAGTCGTATGACATCACTGACTTAAACTCTGCTAGTAAATTTCATCTCAATTTTAGGTTTTGCTTTATCATTTATCCGTAACAGGCAACACCATATAAAGATCGTCATTCGTCAATAAACCTGATTTTGAGTCTAGAACATTCGGATGGCCCGTACGACCCTTGCACACACACTGACGCATAACCCTGTCTCACGATTTGGTCACTGAAATCCAGAACACCCTGACACATAACAAAACAGGTTAACAAATTGCTTTTACACGAGATACATCGTCAAAAATACAGATTTAGCTATCTACACTTCTGGTGACGCTGGAGCCGCCACCATGTCTTCATCCGAATCCGATATCTATATGGTCATTAGCTAGGGACGCTATATGCAGTGGTAAAAGCCTACGGGTTGAACTGGCTGCACAATCGCTATCGGTGACGAATCAGGCACCGTGGCGGGCATCGGCGGTACTATGTGATTGTCTGCCTGAGGTTTCTCCGAACCCAGCATTATTTGAGTAGTTTCCTGTCGAGACATCACTTGCGGCATTTGTAATTGTCCGGGGACGATATCAAGAGGCTGCATAAGCTCTCCAAATGTTGTCGGTGATGGTGTGGCTGCAGTCGAGTCTTCTTGGGGCTTCCCAACAGCTGGAATCTTCAATTCAGTCGTCCCGTACTTCATATCTCTCTCACTGAAGTAGTCGGCCGCGTCACCCCATCCTAGTTGCGTCAGTTCGTCAAGGCTCAGCTGCTTCTGCCGAAAGCTCTCCATGCGGTGCTGTACCGTTTTGGAGATTGTACCCATCACCCAGCCAGGTTCGTCATCTTCGCTCAGCTTGCCATGCCCTGTATTTTCTTCATCATCATCCTCGTCTTCCCCATCCTCCTCATCTTCGGAACTTGCAAGATCACTCAGACTGTCTCCGATAGCATTCAACATCTCCTCAAATGTTATTTCAGGCTTAGTGGTTGTTGATCGTCCCTTTTCAACGTTTTCCATATGTTCCTGCTCTTGCATCATCGCTGTCTCTGCGTCTTGAACTCGCTTTCTTGCCACTGCGGTCTCTCGCTCCACATAATCCTCGATCCATTTCTCTCTCTCTTCTTTGCTTAAGAGGTGCGTTTCCTGTCGTTTTTCCGCCGCAAGCTTCTGTTTGGATCGTAAGCTGCGCAATGCTCCCAACGCTCGGACCCTTTCTGCCTCCAAGCCACTCTTGCCTTTATTTGCCTGATGACGTCGTCGTGTGGAATGCTTTGTCGATTTGCCATATTTGCCCACCGGATGTGGCGAAAGGTTCTTTTTCTGAGCATTGACCATTGTATCTTGTGTCGACCTTGTTGTTGGGCGAGATGTTGGATGTTGCAAGAAATGGACCACATGGAGGCAAGCTGCGTCTTTTATGTCAAGGTTGGTAGGTTTGATCAATTCGAACAAAGCAAAATCAGCGTTTTGACCGTCACTTCATTGGGAATAGTCATGCTAACAGTACATTATAACTTGATAATTAGCGTGTGATTCATGTAAGATCCCGGCAATGTCTTGAGACAAACATCACCAGACGTCCTTTCCGTCGAAGAATGACCTTTTTAGATCTATCAAACCTGAGATATCAGCTGTCGTTCATCGCAATGTAACCCTGTAAACAAACAAACAACATCGGACCGACTTACTGAAATCGTGCGACCGTTGGAATCCCCTGCAGCTATACACAGCAGGATTCAGCTTGAATTGAACGTGCAAGTTGGCAGTCACTCATTCCATTTTGACTTGTAGCTCACTATATAATCTTCAGCACTTCCCACTTCTTTTCGTGATCATCTTCCTCACGATTCTACAACAGCAAGCCATGACTCCCGAAACACTTCCTCCAGGTGCGATTGGAGCTGAATTGAGCCGAACGACTGGCGCTTCACGCAATGCGCCCCTTGGCGAGACTCAGCAGCAACGTAGACACCAGTTAGTCCACCGTGACGCTGCAATTGTAGCTATCGAAAACCTGACCCAGGACAGGCATTTAAAAAAGGTACGTAAAACCGCAAGCAGCAAGAATAAGAAGCAGCATGCGATCGGATGTGAGTCAATCCATATCTGTGTAAACGACGGTCAACTGAAAATATAATGCACAGCTGGGGTACGTAGAGACCTACGTGACCAATTTATCGCTTCTCGTAACGGCAAATCACTATGATCGATCAAGGCATTTGTCCACACAGTCCGCGAAATCGAACATCATGATGTTGTCAGTTCTGGGATTTTCGAAGACGAATTTCGTGATAAACGTCCCCGGGAATGGACGAAACAGGCTTTAAAGACCTTAGAGGAGGCTACGGAGTCGTATATGGTTGAGGTAATACCCGGATCTCACTGTACAAGCAGCAACTAATTTCTTGGAGGTTTTCAACATGTCAGCTACTATGGCAAGACAAGGAGGTCGGGTACAGCTTGAACAGTCTGACATGCGTCTTCCCTTGAATATGGCCAAAATGGCCAAAGGAGGGATTTCACGCACCGCAATAGGGGAAACGCAACAACTAATCAAGAATCCTCGCGCCGAAGTCCGAGAAGAGAAGAAGAGGGGTGTTGAGTTTCCCGGGCATAACAAGGTGATGGCCGCGATCGAAAGACACCCAACAATTGTTCGCGAAAATCAAACAGACGGCTCCCTTCCTTGCCAAAATGGCACCACAAAAAATCCAGAGATACGCTGGAGGTGCAAAGGCAAGGGTGCACCTCCACCAAGACGGGCGCCACCGCGGCCCGAATCGCCACCTGTGCCATCTGATGACAATGAGAGGTCCGAAACAGAAGGTATGTGACCCGCATATGTGTATATACATACTTCGCTTCCCAACGCTCGATTTTTGCCAAGGATCGCATGCGCGATAAAGATTTTATTCCAGATTTTCTGACTCACAATGGTCCATTCACAGGTTAATACACTATCAGATGCGTGGTAATGCAGCTGACAGCCATTGTGTCAACGAGGGCAGCCGTTTGAGTGAATCTGACAGCGAAGACGAGAGTTGACTGAAGGGAACGGGATGTTTGAGTATTATCATCATCTACAATTAGCGGACACTTTAAAGTATATCTTAAAGGGTATATTTATATGCATCATTAAAGAACAATTAAGTAATAAAGGAGAATGTACATGAATAGCACAGAACGGCTGCCACAAGACCATTATCAATATAGTATGCCAAAGTGAATTGTTCCATATTGCGGATATGCCTGTGGCAAAATGGGCATCAACAGAGCGTCAACAATGTTTGGCTTAGCATCATGGTTACTCTGTGTGGCGATTGGTCGCAGAGATGCATAAATGACCTACAGGCTGCCTTTATAGGCAAAAGAGAAATCGATATGGTCCCTGCCCGATTCTGAAACTTAGCGTTAACAGAGCGTCAATGACTTTTGGTCTTCTAAGTCAGGTCATTAATCAGAGACTTGGCCATCTTGACGCATACTGAGAGTATTGGCCGCCTTTATAGGCTAAAAAGAAAGCAACACGCTCCCTGCCCGATCATGAAAATGAGTGTCAACAGAGCGTCAACGATTTTTCGCCTTGCATCATGGTTAATCAAAGCGCGATGTGGCCGTTGATGGCTATATACAAAGTTGTGACCGGTTTTATTGGCGAAAACGCTCAGTATCACTTGGTTGCAGCTTTGAATATGAACTAAATTGTGGTTGTCCAGGAGGCTGTGACGAGAATGTTGCTTGTTATCTGCCTATACAGTCTGCCAATTCCCGGTATATGGATGTTTGCGATCATTTGCCAATTAGATTATCCAAGATGGAAGACCAAAAATCGTTGACGCTCCGTTGACGCTCATTTTGAGAATAGGGCAGGGAGTGTGTCACTTTCTCTCTTGCATATAAAGGCAGCCTATACCTCATTTATGAACGTCTGAATCCAATTACCGCTCAGATTACCCAAGGTGCAAGACCAAACATCATTGACGCGGTGTTGACTGTCATTTTCAGGATGGGGCAGGGAGCGGTTCTCACTTGTTTTTGATTATAAAGGCGGCCAATACATCAGAAAAGGACAACGATCTACCAATGTCAATATCTTGCTATAAGCAATAGGATAGCTGAATGCGACCATAAATAGAATTACCCGATTACCGGAACTGGAGATTGGAACTGACGGGTCTAGCCAAACCCGGCAAAACCCGCGGGTTGACTGGTACGGGTCCGGGTTTGGCCCGCCAAGATGCAGCGGGTCGGGTTTTTGGACGGGTTTGGAACCGAACCGAACCGTTTTAGCAGTCCGAATCCGGACGGCTGGCGGGTTACCCGGACCTGTTGCTAACAGTATACTTACTGGACTGAATATTCATCAAATTAGGATACCTGATTCAAGACTATAGCTGTGAGATAGTTTATCGAAATGTACTATTTGATATAGACATTGTATATTATCTCTCCCAGAGAGTCTGCCTTCAGGTGCACCCTAATCGTCTTGCAGATGAGTGTCGTAGTCCCTGCAGCTCCAAAAGTCTACCCACTTAAATGCACGATTTTATAGTATTCTGAAGACGACTTTATACTCTTCATACTATTCTTGTATTCCCTTCTGCCACTTCAGATGCATTGAGGAGCATCTGAAAGTACTCTCAGAGTACCTGAACAGCACATTGTTATGCTTTCAGCCTGTTTGGGAGCTTCTGGGAGCTTCTGGAAGGATCAGTCAGACTGTTCAGGAAAGCTGAGTGGTGGGGTTATGACTTCCGAACCATTTCACAGTTTGCTGATGTAGTAACAATTGGCAAGTATACAGAGTGATAGATGTGTTAGTAATATTGAACTGAAATATGAATGAAAAACTTTAGACATCATGAAAGACATATTCTCATTAACTTGGATGCCGAACTAATAGATAATACCCAAGCATAGAGTTAAAGTGTAACATTCAGCTCAAGATGGTCGATTGGTATCCATGGATAGATTATAACATTGGCAGTATGATATTGATATCCTTCCGCCATGATATTATCGCTGATTATATATCAGACCATTCACACTCTAAACAATGCTAAGGCTGCCAAGGCCTACTTTGTAGTCCACATACCGAACTGCATCATCAATCTTTGCCTCTGGCATTGAGAGTTGACAACTAACTGCACAATGTATTAACTCTGTGATCAGGGCAATATGCGTGTATGATGACACAATTGCTGTTTGCGATACTTTATCGGGATACGACCTTATCTGCTGCTAATCATCAACCAATAAGTTCCTATCACGAAGAGCCAGTGAGAGTCCCCTTTCCTATACACACTGGGTACAAATCATTGTACCTTTTGCGGCAAATAACTGAACACTTACTTTGTTTATACTCTATTGGAGCCAGATACACAGTTATTGGTAACTAAGCTGTTATGCTATATTGAATGGAGAGTATCCCACTCCACTCAGGTTTCATTATTCGCAGGTCTCATTCACACAGAGTTAGAAAGTGTGGTCAAATTTAGTTATGATTCTTATACTTCTGTTAGGTTGACTGGGGTCTGATATAATGAGTATTGGATACTAACTTATCTCTTGTATAACTGTTCATATCTTCAGATGCCATAGTGGTCCAATAGTGATGGCATCTCATCTCGTAAAGAATGAACCATCCGACTATGAGTGAATAGTTGTTTGGTTTGTGACTGGGAATAAGGTTTCCTGCCAATCTAATGTAACCATTGAAAATAGAGAACCCGCAACCATTACTAATCCAATGCTGCTACACCTTGTATGTGCACTTTGCTGGACTGTCTTCGGGGTTACATTCATATGACAGTCCGGTAATGGTAGTATGAGTAATAGGTGAACAAATCAGGGACATAGATCTGTTGAAATGTACTGATTGCTAGAAGCTTGTATTCTGAAGTACAGGTACATTCATGAACTTATATACGCAGTATTCGGAGTATGTCTTGAATGTCTTGTACGCATGCATGCGCACTCTGCTGGCATCTCCAGCTGAGTCTGGCATCTCCAGCTGAGTTATGGGATGACCATCATCTTAGAGAGAATATGCATCAGCCCAACTGAAGCCATATGCCAGGGAGATAAACAATATACGCAACACTCCCCCCTCTTGTTATGCTCCGTGGAGCAAGAAAACAAACAACCAAACAAAGAAGCAAAAAAACAATAATTCCCATAGTAGCCTCCTTAAAACCCTGCGTGACAAGTGAGCAGGGAAAGAGTACTGCCAACAGCCTAAGGATGGCCATCTACATAAACAAAGAAATACATAAAAAGAAAGAAAGACAACCTTAAATCAACCTCCAATTACCATAAACCTATTGCTTTCGTCAACTTCGTATGCTAATCTTTAGTTAGTGCTTTCGTGAGTATGTCTGCCACATTTTCGTCTGTGTGTACGTAGGAGTAGTCGACTATTCGTCGTTTATGCAGATCTCGACTGTTGTGATAGCAAACGTGGATGTTTTTAGTTCGAGCTTTGATGATTTCCGTGGTGAAAATGGTGAGTGCACCCTGATTGTCACAGTTGATTGGCAGCGGTGGTAAGTCTTTGCCATGAATGTCTTTGTTTAGTTGAAGTAACCATTTCGCTTCTCTAGACGCCTCTGAGCAGGCGATGAATTCAGCCTCGAGAGTTGACATGGCGATGAGACTTTGCTTTCGAGAGTGCCACAAGATAGCTCCATTGCTGGAGAGAAACACATGGCCTCCCTGAGACTTGCGGTCCGTGCTGTCATTGGCCCAATCGGAATCCGAATATCATACAAGACTATTGCCGATGTCGATGCCAATGGCAATGCCAATGCCAATGCCAATGCCAATGCCAATGTCAATGCCAATGCGATTGCCATTGAGGGGAAGTCAAAAATCGGCCGCAGATTTGAGATACTGAAGGACTCTCATCCCAGCAGTTATATGGCAGGTGAATGGCCGCGAATTGTAACGAGATAGAGCAGCAACCGTATCCAGGATACCTGGCTGTGTTGCAAGTGCTGAGTACATTAGTGATCCCATGACTGCTTGATAGTCTGTGATATCTTCCTGTTCCAGTTCCTTCTCCCCCCGATCCTTGGCCAAGTCCAACTTTACACTGGGATCCATTGGTGTCGAGGCACTGTGAGTATTCTCCATGCTGAATTATCTGTGGATTGTGGCGATATAGACTTTCTGACCAAGACTGATTCCAGTATCATCGCGGTGGATTTCGATGCCGAGGAATTGGTTTGCCAGGCCGAGGTTTGTGATCTTATACTTCTCTGAGAGTTTCGCTGTGACTTCGATCGCGGCATTGGTGGCAGCCTCCGGATATGACATCGACATGTCGTCGACATACAGAAATATCAGAATACAGTCGCTGTGGAGATAGCGGTTGGGATCGGCTGAAGACTGTGTGAACCCAAGAGAGAGTAGATTGGCATTGATATTGTCTTACCATAGTCATGGAGCTTGTTTAAGACCATAGAGAGCTGTCCTGAGTCTGATGACGATTTTTGGGGCGTTGGAGCCTTCTGGCCATCCCTCTGGTGGAGTCATGTAGATATCGTTATCATCGATTTCGGGATTTAGGAAAGCAGTACCTACATCCAAGTTGTCCATATTCCACCTGTATATCCCGATGAGAGAGATGAGATTCCAAAATGTACTGAGCGTCCCATCAGGGGCATAAGTCTCACCAAAATCGGTCTGCCCGTATCCTTTCATGACTAGCCGTGCTTGGTATCGTGTGGACCCGTCAGGATTGCATTTAGTCTTATATACCCACTGAGAGCCAATCGACTTAACTTGCAGTTGCAGTGCTTTCCGGGAGTGGAGAGCAGAGCAGGTGTCATTGAGCAGGATTGACGTGCTTTCTACCTCCATGGCTCTTTTCTAGTGATCTCGTTGAGGGCTATCCATAGCTTCCGCGTAGGTGAATGGATCAGTTGCGGATGCTGTTAATGCATCTGGGGAGACTTTACCTTGACTTCTTGTGACATGACTCCCTATCGGAGGAGCTGGAGCTGGAGCTGCTGGCGGTGCTTGGCTTGATTTTTCGATTGCTGCTGCCGAGCGCCGGGCAGTCTGATCCTCTCTGCAGAGGTGCCGGGTTTAGGCGATGTGTTCTGCATTTGCTGCCGAACACTGGGCAGTCTGATCCTCTTGGCGAAGGCACCGGCTGTGGGCGTTTTCTGCTTCCTCGTCAGAAGCTTTATGCCGGTGAGATTTGGTTCTCTTACCTATCTGCATTGGTTGACTACCTATCTGCGTAGGTTGACTACCTATCTGCGTAGATTGACTCCCTATCTGCGTAGGTTGACTCCCTATCTGCATAGGTTGACTCCCTATCTGCATAGGTTGACTCCCTGTCTGTGTAGGTTGACTATCTCGGAGAGGCTCATCTCCGGTATCTGTTTCTTTGGCATATTCCTCATCTTATTGTAATTCAACTATGTCGATCTCGTTGCTTTCATGCTGACACGACATGTGTGCATTACTTTCTTCGTCGAAGACGGCTTCTGATTGGGCGTATGCTCTCTGGAATTCGGGATCCCATAACCTTGACAACGTTTTTGAGTCGTGTGTGTAGCCTACCATCATGCAGGGCTTTGATCTTGGGCCGAATTTGCCTCGGCGCTGGACTTCAGGGATGCGTCTGCTTGTGTAGAATCCCAATCAGTATAGGTTGTGGAGAGAACCTTGATATGATATCTTGTTACTGTCGGCATTGTGCGTAGGTTTTCCAAATGCATGCAGCATTTCGTATGGCGTTTCGTACTGTGCTTGATAGCCATTGCGGTCACTTCTTTTCAGGCCTTTATTTGGCGATCTCTGATGGAGATAGACTGCGGTATTAACTGCTTCTCCCCAGAACTAAATCAGGGGCTGGGAGTCAATCATCATCGCGTGGTCCTTTTCAGTGATTGTACGGATCACGCGTTTGGCAACACCATCCGTATGGTGAGTGTATGGACAGCATGGCTCGTATGTTGTGCCTCGGGCCACAAGGACATATCAGAAATTCTTATTGTCGTATTCTTGCTGTCCATTATCGCACCGGAATTGCTTGATCACGTATCCCATTGCGTCTACTCGGGGCTGAAATGACTGGTAGGCTGAGGTGCAGGTCTCGGCTTTCTTATTTGGGAGCAGCCATACAGATGTGTACCTTGTGTAGTCATCAATGAATAGTATATAATATCGATTGTCTCCGAAGGTCAGTGTAGAGAAGGGACCACACACATCTGAGTGTACAAGTTGAAAGGGCTTCGTAGTGCGCTTGACTGGCACTTTGATGAACTTTTGTCTGTGCTTGGCCTGGATGCAGACTGTGCACATATAATCATTGTTTGTATATCCCTTGACTAGAGACTTTATGGCATTAGGATTCATCTGAGCTAGTCATTGGTGCCAAATTCTTGATTCTGAGATTGTGAGAGACTTTCGAGTAGACTTAATTTTGGCTGTGATAGGTGCTCTAGATGATTTGATTGTAGGCTGAATTGTATGCTCAATTGAATGCTCAATTGTACGCTCGATTGTAAGCTCGATTGTGTGCTCGATTGTATGCTCTATTGTATGCTCTATTGTATGCTCGATTGTATGCTCGATTGTATGCTCGATTGTATGCTCTATTGTATGCTCGATTGTATGCTCTATTGTATGCTCGATTGTATGCTCGATTGTATGCTCGACTGTAGGCTCAATTGTAGGCTCAATTGTACGTGAGCTGTCTCTCTTTCTCCATTTTCCGTTCTAGGTAGTCAATGATAGGCGTGCGGTGGCGAGGACTACGATATATATGCCATTGATTAGTTTTCCGGTGAGACTGCACGAAGATGGTAAAGTGATGGACCATTGTCCGTTCCGAAATATAGTCGTATTCCCGCCCAAATCGAATTGGTTGATCGATAGAAGGGAAAGTTGAAAAGCAGGAGTATGGAGGGCTTCAACTTGATAGCGTTGTATAACGTCGACGAATCTGTAGTGCGTGGTGGTGACTGAATTGTCGTCTCCAAAAGCGATTACTATCGGCAGTGAGAGCTTTTTGAACGTTGAGAAGCTGCTGCGGTGATTGCACATGTGGTGTAACGCTCCGGAATCAATGTCCCACTTCGGAGCCGCGGCGGCGGCGGCGAGAGAACAAGCAGTTACTGAGAAAGCATCGCAGTCTCCGGTCGTAGCGAGATCTGCTGTATCAGTGGCGTTCTTTACTTTTCACCACTCCTTTATCCGTTGGTAGGTGACGCAATAGACTTTGACGTGGCCTGGGAGCCCGCACTGGAAACCAATGCGCTCGTTGTTTCTTCCGTTGTTTCCTCCCTGCTGGGCGCGTTTCTGCTTCCTGCATGCATCCGTAGTATGGCTGTCAATTTTGCAATAGGTGCACTTACTTTCGTGGCTGTCTCCGGTTCCACTGCTTCCACAGTGTCCACTATGTCAACCGCGTCCTCCGCGTCCGCCGTGTCCACCACGTCCACCACGCCCAGGCCTCGGTCACGGTAGCTGCCACGTTGAGAGAAATGGGCGGCCCCTGTGGGTGCATCCCCATGTTCTTTGGTGAGACTGTCTGTAGTGTCTTCCTCTAGGAGGTCATGCATGGCTGCTTCGGGTGTAGGTAAGGGCCTTCTATGCTTTAGCACCATTAACATCATCTCATACTGAGATGGCAGTGATGTGAATATTTGCGTGTGGAAATCTTGATCGGTGACTGCATCGTCGGTATGATCCAGTTGTATGTGGTAGTTACTGAGCTTGGTGAAGTATACTTCAAATGGTTCGTCCTCCTTAGGTTGGCAAGCACGGAACTGGCGAAGGATGTCCTGTCTGCCGATATAAGATCCGGCGGTGTCCAGACTTGTTTCTAGTGTGTTCCACATTGTGTGAGGATTTCGTATACCTTTGACGATGCGCCGTACTTCGGAGGAGCAGGAAAGTCTGATTATACACGCAGCCTCGGCTTTCTTAGCCATCCAAACATCATAGGTGTCATCGTGGTCGAAGGCAAGTGGCTGCGATTCAGGATTCTCTCCGGTGACGATTGTGTATGCTTTTATAGCTGACAGGATGGGAATTATGTTGTCTTTCCATTTGTCATAATTGTCGTAAGTGAGCTGAGGGATGTTGCCCCACCTGGTTAGGTTGAAGGTGGGTTCGGAGGAAGTCATCGTGAGATAGTGGAGATGGCTCGTAATGGTGTTGAGTTTTAGTGCTGTTTATGCGGCTGTTGCTACGGTGACAAGGTTTAGGGTTCTTGAGGCTCTTTTGTAGATTTTGAAGGAGATCGTAGGAAAGATCGTGTGATTTTAGATACTAGCGATAACTGGGCTTATAACCTGTTGAAATGTACTGATTGCTAGAAGCTTATATTCTAAAGTACAGGTACATTCATGAACTTATATACGCAGTATTCGGAGTATGTCTTGTATGTCTTATACACATACATGCGCACTCAGCTGGCATCTCCAGCTGAGTCTGGCATCTCCAGCTGAGTTATGGAATGACCATCATCTTAGAGAGATTATGCATCAGCCCAACTGAAGCCATATGCCAGGGAAATAAACCATATATGCAACAAGATCTAAGATTAAAATCCGAGTGAGAATTCGTGATTCCCAATTGAGTATCACTATTTCGATCATTTGGTGATCCTATTTGATTCCTTAAATATACCTATAACACCAAAAGTGAAACACATCTAAACATCAGACATAGATCCAGACGCCACAAAAATGAGAAGCAGTATGCAATGGGATACAACCAAATCAATATCAAGGTATATAGCTATCAATCAACAATATAAAGTGCAGCTAGTTTACCCAGAGGTCTATGTGACCAGTTCAGTGTTACCTATAATGAGAAACCTCCATAGTCAACCATGGCATTTGTCTGCAAGATCCGCAATACGGAACATCAAGATGTGGTCAGTTCTGGGCATTCGAATGCCAAATCTGTTGATAGGGGATTTGGATTTGAACCCCATATAGGAGCCAAACAAAGTGAATATGATAGAGGTAACATCCATTTTTCATAATTAGAAGCAGCATCTAATTACTTGTATGTTATCAACATCTCTGCTACTATGGCAAAGGGAAAAGGTTCGGTACAGCTAGAATAGTCTGCCAATCGAATATCATAATGTTGTTAGTTGTGGGCATTCCAAGGACAAGTTTGTGATTTGGGTCCTGAAGAGTCCAAACACAGTGGAGGCAAATACGCTGAATCTGGTCGAGGTATTATCAAAGTTTCATATTTAGAAGCAGCATTTAATTACTTGTATGTTTTCAATATGTCTGCTACTATGGCAAGGCAAGAAGATTAAGCACAACTAGAACAGCCTGACATGCACCTTGCCTTGAATATAGCCAGAATGGCCAAAAGAGGGTGTTTGCATACTGCAATGGAGAAAACTCAATACCTGACCAAGAACCATCTGCCCCAAGTCCGGGAAGAGCAATAGCAGGGAGTAGAGATTCCTGGGCATAGAAAGATGAAGGTTTCCATATTGAGACACCCAGCAATAGATCTTGAAAATTGAATGAACAGCTGCGTAACTTGCCAAATTGGCACAGCCAAGATTCTGCAGACATGCTGGAGGGGCAAAGTACTTGGTACACATCCAACAGTACTTACGCCACCACCAGCCAAACTCTACCTGCACCACCTGGTATTATTGTGGGAACTCAACGTTCCCAAATGCAAGGTGTGCCACCTGGAGATTTGTATATACATACTCCACTGCCTAACGCTCCATTTTCTATTTATTATGCATACTCCACCAATCACAAGCACAATCAAAATTTCATTGCAGATGTGCTGACTAAAAATGGAATATCCACTGGTTAGTACACAATCTGCTGCACGGTAATGGAGCTGCCATCCATTTTGCAGATACAAGAACCCCATGGAGTACACATGAATGTAAACATGAGCATGTTCAAAATAATCAGAATATTTGACTGTATAATAATCTACAATTAGCCGACACTTCAAACTAGATTTTACAGGAGATATATATATATGTTATTAAAGAACAATATAGTTATAAAGGAGAAAGTATATGAAGACTATGGAAAGGCTGCCAAAATACCATGAATGATAGACTATGCCAAATGAAATGAATGTATAGTGCAGATGTGTCGATGTCAAAATGAGTGTCAATAGAGAATCAATGATTTTTGGTGGTCCATCTTTGGTTATTGACGTGATGCTTAATCTCAGTCATGTATATACTCAGAGTTGCCAGCGTTTTTATGCAGTTAAGTAACAGGTATTTCCACAATAGCCTTCCAGACTTTAGGAAAGTATTTCATTTCCAAAACTGCAACTAATTGTGCATGACCATTTTCGCCAATACAAAATTTACAAACTTTGTATATAGACAATAACGGGCACATCACGCTTTGATCAACCAAGATGCAAGGCCAAAAATCATTGATGCTCTATTGATGCCCATTTTCAGCATAGGGTTTCATCAGCAACAACTCCAAGTTCTGTCTGAAACACCCAGGTGTTCCGGACAGCTCTGACGGCTCTGACGGAACCTCATACTCTCTAATGGAGAATATCACGCCTCACGTCGCCCAGGCGACAGGTCGCGTTGCATACTTACCACCCTTACTCCGCGCCTGGGATACGCACCATCAGGATGACACGTGTGTTATACTCTTCGCAGGGGCTGCGGTTATGCTGTAGCCATTTGGACAATGCCTGGCAATGTTTATGCCATTCTTCGGCCGATAGCTACATACCGCACTCTTATTTATCTTTAGCTTTGAGATTTTGTCACTTATTGCAATAGTCTTCGCTTCAGATACATCGCTTGCCGCTGCATTTGCTTCGCCGTTAACATATTTTACATGTCTGAAATATACTGTCCAATCTTCACACTCTCTAGGAATACACTCTCAGTCCTCCACATGCTGCGTTGATCAATCATCGGGTTGCGATTCTTCTTGGTTTGCATCCGTATCCGCATTGTCGCCATCCTCGCACTCATACCCATCGACATCACTGGTTCCCAGGTCAGTCCTCCACATTCTGCGTTGATCCATCATCAGCTTGCGATGCTTCTTCCTCCTCAGCGGCATCCGCATCTGCATCGTCGCCGTTCTTGCCCTCATACCCGTCGACATCACCAGTTCGCAGGTCAAACCTCCCGAGTTCAGTCGCGAGCCGTTGTTGCCAGCTGGCAGTGGGGATGGCATCGCGCTCGTCGCTTTTGTCACCTTCATCTGAGCAATCCCCGCTGCCCCCTGGCAGCCCGAAATGCAGTTTGTCATCTGTGCAATTGTTGTCTATCAGGATGTTTGGGTCAGTGCTTCCAATCTCAGGCTCCTCAAGAGCCGCTTTGGGGGTCAAATAGTCGAGAAGAACAGCATTGTCAATACGCGCTGCTTCCACGCTGATGACCACGGCAGGAATTGGGTTCTCTGCCTGTTGGATCTGATGCTTGACTGTAGCAAGAGTGTTTTTATACACCCACTGTTGATAGCTCTCCGGTAGTGCATTCCTGGTATTCATCAAGAATGTAAACGTGTCTGCAAAGCCAGGCGACGTTAACAACTTGCGACCCATTGCAGTGCAGCAGGATGCGTTCTTACGACCGTCATTCTTATAATTGAAGTAGTTCAAGGGATCACGTCTGTCCGCTTGCAGCTGTGACTTGGAAGCTTTCAGATGAACACCTTTGTTCTTTTGCCACTCCAGGAGAGCATGGGGCACCGTGGTGCAGGTAAACATAATCAGTGGCGAGGGTATATGACCGTCCTTGTTGTTAATCATGGAATTATAAAATCCATCAGCATACTTACTGCGGTTATTCACCCGATGATAAAATTTGATGTAGATAAACCATGAGATTGCTTCCGCCATTAAGTGAAGTGGACGCTGGCCATTCGTTAGCAGGTTTCGACTCTCTCTGCATTGGATTTGGGCCACACACATCACCTTCCACATGCTCTGCTACAGGGAAAAGATACTTATTGTCTGCCAGAAGGGAATCACTGAATTCCAAACGCTCTGCGGCAGATTCAAAGAGCTGGAGATCATAAAGCTCTGCTATGTTGTCCCTTGCTGATTGAATAAAATGGGATTTAACCTTATCAACTTGTGCTCAAACCTGGTACCAGTTTGAGCGTGTAATATCCAATGTGGGGCGTTGCTTCAGCATACCTCTTTCAAGATCTCCTTTGTGCGGGCCTCAAATGCTATGGACCAAATGTTGTTTTGCTGCATAGCGGTGTTCCAGTACATCTCTAGTATCTGCCAGTGTGGGGCTTCAGCTAATGCTTTTGAAACACGTTGCGTTGCATAACTTACTGTGTCCAAGTCGTATGCACTCATAAACAGCCGTCTGTTCCACATGTAGAGATCCAGGAGTCTGCCCGTTGCATACACATGATGCATCATGTCTGAGTGACCCAATGGATGGCTGCTGCGACTGCCGGAGACCATTGATCGAGGTGTAGACACTGCCTGCGGTTCCAATTGCCACTGCCTCTCTCTCTGATGCTTTTCAGTAGCTCGCGTTCGGAGTGGATTTGTAATGATCCCGCGGACTTCTGGTTTAGGGATGGGGGTAGGCAGGTTTTCAAGACGTCGGAGAGGAGTGGAAGTGATAACAATGCCGGATGTGGGCCTGGATCCAACCCGACACGTTGAGGTTCCTCCGGGTGCTGGTGTGCTACGACTGCTTGTATCCCGCATGGCGGTTGGAGTATTTATTCACCGTCGCTGTGTAGCGGACAGGGTGGAAGTTACACGTTGATTGATATCTGCAATGCGAGAATTGTTCAGGGAAGATGAGGGGGTGGAGTTCTGACCTTGGATTGTAGAGGGTACGGAACTCCCTCATTGAGAAGAATTCCTCTTGCCAACCGGTACGGAAACGCGTCTCTTAGCAGGTGGAAGTTGAGTATTCCCCGAAGCCCCATGCTTTTGTTGATTCTGACAATTGGCAAGACATCGAATATTTTGTACGACCGGAGTTGTGTCAGGGTAAGGGCTTTGGGAATGCATAGTCCAATATAGATGTTCGATGATAAGAAAGTAGGAATAATCGCAGGTGCATGCATATGCAACGGCAGGCGAGGTAGACTCCTATTTGAGCGACCATGGAGGGTTTCGACGAAAAAGGGAGGCGCGGTGCTGACCGCGCTAGACTCTAAACCCTGACATTACCCGGTGACGAGATCCCTTGAAAAGCATTGAATTATGCGGTTAACTGCGATCAGATTAAACTCAGATTAAACTCAGATTAAACTCAGCATAGATATTCACTGTTACAGAAACGTCGGAAGGTCTATTTGCACCGCTTGAAGGGTGTTTTTGCCATCTTGGCGCGATTATCATCATATTGCACTCATTCTTGGCACAATATTTGGAACCATCGATTGTGTATATCTTCAGCTTCCCAGAGGAAATCCCCCTTTGGCAGAGCTACAAGCATTGCAAAGCAAACAATGACGGATTCTCTATCCTATGACATCAGTTGCTTGTGCTTTTTCCACTGCTAGGCATTGGTAGCCGTGTTGGATGGTAGCACAGTTGGGACAACTTGAGAACTTCTCAGTTTGCTCTGAGATGTAAGAGGGCTGAGCGGTAAATATGATGTATGATGCAAAAGCAACGCCCGGCGTGGTAAACTGTCCTCTCCACGAGTACTATGTTTCATCTCGAGCCTCCTCGTTCATGAGGTGACTGGTGGTGCTGCAAGATGAAGGCTGGGCCATTTTGTGTTCGTTAACCAATAAAACTCACAAGTTGAACCTTGAACCAAGAATTCGCCAGAACTCAAGTATATATATCCCTTCTTCCTGCCTACACCTTCTTTCTGTTTTCATCCCGTATTATACACACTGACAGCATCCTGATCTCGACATCACATGACTTGCACAAAACAACGCCTCTTGTTCCACAACACACCCAATAACCTACACAACTTTATACTTTCCCTCTGGGCTTACTTCCGCTACCACTGTATCATAATGCTAACTTTTCAGATGTAGATTCATTTTCAACTCACAGCGATGGCACCAAAGGGCAGCACCAAAGGAAAGGGGAAGACTAGGGCGAAGATGCCGACATCGGTTATAAATCGATGCCTGTCATTGGATCGGGACTGTATAAAAGGATTCATCTCGGAACATATCTGTGGACTAATACGGATATACAATGTGTGCGGCATCAAGGATGAGAGGGCATGGGACCTTGTTTATGATATAATCTTTCTTGATCCAGTCACGACTCGCCACTTTTCACAATTGCAGCTGATGGGGCCACACCACAGGAGTAGGAGTTCGCCTTTTCGGGAGTGGTGGGCTGCCTTCCGCTCATATATGGGGCAAATGTTTGACAAAACCCGCGCCCAAATGAACAACTGGAGGTGGGACAATCCCCGTGGCTTTGGGGATCAAGTCGATTGCTCCAATCCACAGTTAACCAGATCGGGGAAGGCTAAACGCACTGGTGAGCGTTTCTCCTGGTACAGTAGCGATGATCTCAGGGCAAAGATTGAGCCACCAAGCTGTCGGCAGTACAAACTGGGTGACTTCCTGGCCGTTAAACAACTGAATTGGGATGAGATAATCAACGAGGATGATGATGATGATGACTGGGCGGATCCCAGTGCGCCGAGCGGTGGAATGAGCACTCCTGGCGACGGCAATGACAATTACAATGGTGAGAGTGAGGAGGACACGCAGGGTGGTGAGAAAGGGACCGGGAAAGGGAAGGGAACAAAGGATGGGAAGGGGGAAGGGAAGGCGACTGAGGACGTGAAGGAGAAAGGGAAGCGGAAGGGGAAGGGAAATGGTCAAGGGAAAGGTATGGTTATACACACCCCAGGGGGATATGATATCTCTCGTGCCGTTGCTTTGCAGTTGAAGAAGGAAATGTCAGTGGCAGACTTGGACATGTAGGGCTAACTACAACGGGTATATTTAGAGCCGGAGGCATCGCCCGTCATGTCAATTTCCTCAGATGATGATACCGACTCTACCGAGTTGGACGGCTAATATGACTCAGAACGTAATTCTGATGTGGATATATGAATGGAAGATGATGTGGATGTACTGGACGGCGTGGATTTGGACAGCGATGTGCATATGGAAAGGGACGGTGAAGATGAAGAAGATGAAGAGGAGGAAGATGAGAAGGAGGAGGAGGTGGTGGATGAGAATGAGGAGGAGGATGAGGATAATGGCAAAGAACCTCGGACGATTGGCCAGGGAGAGATGGTAAATTCATCGGCCGACGATGCTGACACCATGGTAGACGATGAGCCAACCGTGCTACCTGAGCAAGGCCAGGAGATGGGCGAGCATTCCCCACGGCCACAATCTCCGGCGCCTACCCCACGGCCACAAATCCCGGAGCCTCCTCCACGACCACGAACTCTGGAGACTCATACCGTCACTTGGCTGGAGTTTTGGGGCTTGCGACGCCGCAAAAACCTCGCCTAGTGGCGCCAACCCTGCAAGAAAATGAGGCAGCAGGAAACACCTCGGATGTCGATGTGGAGCAGCAGCTACTCGGCGAATTGGCAGGTGGCGACGGTCTCACCGATGGCCCTCTCCCTGGTGTCCCTCTCCCGGATGTCCCTCTCCCCGATGTCCCTCTCCCCGATGTCCCTCTCCCCGGTGTCCCTCTCCCCGATGTCCCTCTCCCCGATTTCCCTCTCCCCGATGTCCCTCTCCCTGATGTCTCTCTCCCAGATGTCCCTCTCCCTGATGTCTCTCTCCCAGATGTCGCTCTTCCTGTGGGGCGCCCGGATGGCTTGGTAGGCGAGGAGGGAACCAGTCCTCGCGTTGCAGAGGAGGCGTGCGTTTGGGTTAGAGTCAGCTTCATGTCTTGTTAATTTCCTTTGCTGTAATCTATTCATCTCAGGGACTGATTAAGGCACGTGTGGAGGTGTTTTGTTCGTTTGGGTTAGGGTTGTGGGCTTATTCGTTTCTTTTGTTGTAATGAATTCATCTCAGGCATTGATTAGTACACGTGTCGCGAGGTTTTTGGATTGCTCAGGCCCAGCACCAACTTTCGTCCTTTTCTACAGTGAATACTCCACTCCTCCCGTGTCGTCGACAATGCCAGAGATGACCCCATTCCGTTGCCCCGAATTTTCATCCTGAAAGAAGTTCGCCTCAGACAGCTGGCGATTTGAAAATATCAAATTACACCATCCTGAACACCTTCAAGTTGCAAAGAATCTGACTGTTCCCAGTGCACCCCGACGCGTTGAACCCGCTCAGAGTCGTGAATTCAATGCTAACAAAGATTCAGTCGAAGACTTGGACATGTTTCCCTACCTTGAACACGTTGAAAACATCGCAGACTTGGAGTCTCAACCACCACCACCACCTCTTCTGCCGCGGACAGAAACATACCCCAGTGCTGGTGCTCCGCAGAGCGATTACATTGCTTAGCCATGGGAACGCGATGCTCAAGGTTTCCTTGAGACAAACCTACAGAACAATCCCTACTACCCGTTTGCGAAGCGTGAAGAGTACAAATATATCCAGCGTGGGATCAAGAAGAAGGGCATGAAGACGTACTATGACAATGTGCTAAAGGATGAAAACACCACTCTGCATTTCCCAAGCATCAAAAATGGTGATGGCGTCCAGAAGCTCGTGGCTAGCATGCCAGATGTTCCGGCTCTTGGGGAGTGGGAACTACACACTCTCGAGGATATGCGATGGAATGACAATCACCAACGCCCTATCAAATACTGGAGTCGAAACATCATCAAAAGCATGAGATGGTTGATGCAGCAGCCAGATTATGCCGAGCATCTTATTTACGCCCCTCAGCGTTGGTTTATGAGCGATAAGCCACTGAAACGCCTCTATACCGAAACGCACACTGCGGACTGGTGGTGGGAGACACAGGTGAGGAGAGATACTCCAGGATAATAACGTGTTAATCGACGTTTAGGCAACACTCAGAGTGAGGGATAAACTGGTTTCCTTGATCTTTATGTCCGACTGAACACATCTCTCGAATTTTGCTGGCGACAAAAAAGAGTGGGCTGTATATATGACAATTGGCAATCTATCTTCGCAGATTAGCCAGATTCCCTCAACCCACTGCGTCGTAATGGTCGCTCTCCTACCAATTGCAATCAAAAACCACAATATTCCTCAGAAGTGGCTGGATGAGTAGTGGCAAACAACCTGAGAGGTGCTGAACGAAGTACTCCGGCGGATACTTCAGCCTCTCACATTTAATCATAATCCCAGTGCCAAGAGCAGGTATTACAACGTTCCCTGTGCAGATGGCAATTTCAGGCGTTGCAAACCGGTTTTAGCAGCATGGCTTGCAGATTGCCCTGAGTATAGCGACCTACATGATCTCAAGCGGCATGTCTGTTTTTGGTGCGAGTGTCCAAAGAACGAACTTACAGATTATGTGCCTCCTGACAAGCAACACCCCTGGTGGGATCACAACCTGTCTAGAATGCTCAGTGATGCCAACACCAAGGCAGCAAATGCCGACCTCTCGTTGCGCCATGTTCACCGAGGATTCAACGTGTTTCGACATATTCCCTGTATCGTGAGCGACCTCCCTAAGCCCGACCTCCTCCATACAATGCAGATCGGCATGCTTGAGCACCTCCAGAAGTGGATTTTCCACTTCATGAAGACGCACAAACGGCTTGACAAGTACAACGCAATCTGGTTATCCGTGCCTGCGTACTACGACCTCAAACCAAGAAATAAGTCATATGAAGAAGTTTCTCAATGGAAAGGGAAGGAGATGAAGGAAATGAGCCAGTACCTGCTTGGAGTTGTAACCCACTCTCTACGAGGCGGAAGCCCCGCTCAGTGTCCCGTATTCAATAACGCAATTGAGTGCACATGATCCTTGTTAGAATTCTATATGTATGCTCAATATAAATCTCACGATGATGCAACATTGAGCTATATGGAGGACGCCTTGTGTTGTTCTGACACCTTCAAAGATGTTTTCTTACTTGGGGGAGCCGGCAAAAAGGCAAAGGCCAAAGCCAATGCCCTGAGAACAGAACTCGTGAAGAAGCAAAAGGTAGACGAGGAAACAAATGCTGAAACTTGGACACCAACTAAGAAGCGGCGCGAAATGAACGCTTGGCGTGATTATATCAGCCATGAGATAGATGTTTCCAAGGAGTTCGATGCCGACTTCGACTTTCCGAAGATCCACATGATGTCTCATTGGGTTGAACAGATTCATTGATACGGAGCCTTATAACAGTATTCTGCCAAGAGACATGAACAAGCACATAAAACGAACCTCAAGTCCTGTTGGAATGCCTCCAATCACAATCTCAACTACCTGCCGGAAGTAATCACCTTTCAGCATCGCATCCTCTGCTTCGAAGTCAGAGAGCTGATTCTCCAAGCCCTCGCTCAGCGTCGGGAGAACAGCCCTGCCGCATGCATAGCCCTCCCTTCCGGTGCTGATCTGGCTGCCCCCCTGAGCCCGCAGTCATATGCGAAGCCCAAATTCTTGGGATTCCAAAACTACCGTGATGGAAAGCATCCTAACGCTATGATCAAAGACCCCAGAGCATTACTCAACGATACGCAAGACGCAATGCACCACCTGGCAATATACAGCGGCACACCGGAGTTTGTCAAGCATAAGAGTCATAACAAGACATATATATCGGATGAAAAACTGCACACAATGGAGCTCTGTATTTACCATGGTATTAAGGTTCAAGTCAAGGGTTTAGATGGTGAATGCATATCTCAGATGTGTCGATGCACAGGAAGCCAGAGCTAGCACGGAGGGGATCGACAGAATGCCTGTGTGTAGGTAAAGCAACACCCAGGGAGGTGGTATGGCGCGCTGAATGGGCATCTCCCGTGGCAACTGCAACGACTATTCAAAATCAAACTCTACAACAAGGATGGAGCTTTCGTTGAGTACTGATTAGCCCTGGCGCTCACCACAATACCTGAAAACTCGGGTAACTTGCATCCCGTCTCGAAATTTGTACAAGTGAGAAAAGCACTGGCAGCCGTTGCTTTGCAAGTTTTCAGCGTGGGAAATATTGTCAGCTGCACCCACATAAATCCAGAGATAGCTACTAGTAGTAAGACAGGTGACGGACGGAACGAGCGATGGATTGTCAATAGCCCCACAGATCTGGTGACTTGGAATGATGTGTATGATTATTAAAAAGAGAATCGCATTTTGCGCGCTGGTGGAAGGAACGAGAGGAGAGATATTTGCAGTGTCACCCATCGCATTGCAATCCCTGTGCAAGCGCGTACCCAATGGACCCATTCCGACGTATTGTCACAGTTGGCCACAACGCCAGGGTGATCGTTTAAAATAGGAGACCAACAGAACGCGAAGAGACGGTGAAACAGCGATCGGACGGAGATATACAACGCGACGCATTGTATTGATGCTGGGCGAGGAGTAATCTGCCACTGGGGTGTCTCTGACGCCTCTGACAGAGCGCGTCCGCTCTGACAAAGCCATTCTGCCCGCACGGAATATTTTTTTGCTGATGAACAGTTGTTGCTCAGAATATACAAATGATTTGTACAACAGTGTACGTTTAACAGTTATCAGTTGATGGGCTTCACCCACCAATTCCGCTTTTGCACTTTGCCGATCAGCATCTGACCATTTGGTAGCTGCTTGCTGGGCTCAATTCAGGCATGCCTGAAATTTAGCTCATTTTGTTGTTGTAATATGTGCATCCCCACATACCTCAACCTTTGATGAGGTATGGATATTATGAATGTTTTGTGCTCATAACTGACAGGATTCTCTGGCAAACTGTTCATTCACATTGGAATTTGCAGAGTTCGACATTTTCTATGCTAAAACAGCACTCTTCTTCTGGCAAAGTAGCTTCAGTGCATCATCCAGCGATATGATGGATAGATCAGAGTGATTTTGTAGGCTAACAAGTAGAGAGTTTTCACATAATGCGCGCACTGCTACCATTGACATTTCATCAAAGGCTGCTTCCACCACAGGTTTTGAGTAATTCTTGGAGAAGTCAGTAATTGGGGCTAAATTTGTTGCCAGTTTTCTGATCATACCCCAGATCTTGTTTCCCAGTAAGGAGCACTTTTTCATTGAATCAAGCTGGCTTAGAGAAGCACAGAAGGCCTGGACATTGTGGTTCCGATGTGAATTGATTGTCAAATTGATGCTTGACATTTCTAGCTTTCAGGTATTTGAGCAGCCAGTGATATCAGAGTTTAACTTAGCCCAACTGCAGTAGATGCAAATCTTTGGGCTGAAAAAGCCAGTAGTCATTGAAGAACATGTATTGTCATAACTGGTTTCCAATTGGTTAAACACCAAGATTGTACGGAATATTATCATTTGTTTCACCCACATACTCCAAGTAAACATGCTCATCTTTTGCGTTGTTGAGTGGTTGCAATATAGAAAGCCCCATCAGCATATCTTCAGGAATTGTACACATGAGGTATGAGCCATATGTGAGTTCAACAACCACGACAGGTTTTGGATGATTCCCGAACCTGGCCACCACAACAGGATAACATTATCTGTGGAATTCATTTGCACAATTCTATTTCAGGATGGGTCGAGTTATCTCAAGATTCCTGATTATGAATTCCGCTGTTTCAACTGTGGAATACCATACCTTGTGAGTATTCTTGACACCTTTCAGGGGACAGAGTACCAGCCCACCAAGCATCCAGGGGCACTGTGTTGGTGTGCATTGAATATGATTTTGAACAATACCAACTGACAGACACTGCGGCGATGCATTCTGATTGTCCAAAACTATGGTTATGTGAGTCTTGTCAGATGCAAAAATTAATAGCACAGTCATCCCTTCCACAGGAAGCAGAGTATGTGTATTCCACCACCAATTGATCGTGTTCATCTCGCTGTATATTTGGCCAGAGCCTGAGTCTGGGAGGCACCTCCGTTCTACATTTGGGTCCGTGTGAATCGCGAGATGTGACATAAACAGTAGTATATATTTGAATATCATCCTGTAGTATAATGTTTCAAAGATATATGGATGATTTGCAATCCAGCTAATATTACTGAGCCCAAGATTGAGTTGAGAGATGCGCAGTGGTAGGGCCTCTGCTGATTGGAATGATTCAAAATTGAACTTGTCCAGCCCATTCCTCAAATCTTAATCGATTTACATTTATGTTTGCTGGTGAAATAATTGTGCAAGTCGAAAGTCGTGTGCTGACTGAAATGTATACCATTGATTCCATTGTTCTGAGTAATTGTGATGCTTGTTGTACAATCCAGTTGCTTTGCCATATACTTTCACTTCCACACATTGTACTCCAACTACAAGCCAATGACACTTCGCCTGTGTTGTATCAGAGGAACATATCAGATCAGTGTTCTGGGGGTCAATAGTGTCTTTGTTGGGGGTATCTTCAGGTGGTGGCGCACTAGGTTCATTGGCTATGATCCAATTATCAGTTGATGGGCTCCTCGATGACCATGCAGTTGCACTGACTGAAGTCGAACCATGGTTAGCCAGGTCAATTTCTTTCTGTAGGAGGTACTATACTGTCTGGTATTAGCCATTCAGTTATTGAAATTGGGTGATATTGTTGATATTGAACCTGAAGTCAGTTCTCATCCAATAATTTTTACTTGCAACTAAAGCACTTAACATGTTTCTAGGCAGTGTTGCCCAGACTGAAGGAGTGGCCAATGAACACATATTCGAATGAATCTCACTGATACTTGGGGGCCTAATTTCAAGCATCAGGGACATTGTTTTGAACGCAAGCTGACTCAATTAAACATATCACAGCCACCTTGCACCCCGCTATATGTGGGGGAGGGGCTAAAATACAGTCGCCTTATGATCAGCAGTCTTCATACACCAGGATATGTATATCATATTGTGCACAATAATAAGGTACATCGTCTGTTGACAATTGTTAGGGGAGAAGATAAGGTTTCATCTGTTGTTACTCAAAGCACCATGGTGGGCCTCATACTAAGTCATCGTGCGATTTTTAGTTATACGTACACTTGAACCTCCGAGCAGCTGATAATTAATCTAGATTGTCTTAATTCAATGTATTGATGAACGTCCTAGCTAGCTGTATGCCTGTGCAATAATCATCAAGAACTCATACAATGGTTGCTTCAGTCATAATCCTTGACTAGAGCGTCACTTCTGAGGAGAACAATAATGTATAAAGAAGAAGCTCAATGGAAAGCAAGTACTGTTGCTTCTCAACTTACAGGTCTCCTATTGATTCAGATTGCAAGGTTGAACACACACAACATATGTGCAATATTCCTGGTCATGCTACCCGTTATAGTGCATATAGATCTTGTAGGATTCCTGGAGATTTCATATCCTATCCCTTTTATGACTTGTATAGTCATGGAAGTATTCGAAGGTGAGCAGCTATCCAATATCCCACTATTTGACTTTGAGTACATCACAATGAAAGGAGGGATGAGTGTGATTAAGGTGTCTTGTTTTCAGCTGGGTTGGTTTAATAGATCAAATGTTTAGTAAAATACCACAAGAATGTGATAACGGAATGGGATAACAGATGCCTTTCAATCTGCCGAAGGTTACTGGTACCTGCACTATACTCAACCATACTCCATTTTGTTCTCTATCATATCTGGCATCAATAGTACTATAATACCTTCTGTATTCACAGAACATGTCATGGAATGGATGATCATCTATGGCAGCAGTTATGGCTCCACCGGAATGCGTATTTCGCATGCAATCATGGCGGGAAGAAAATTTTGAATCATCGGAAAATTGTTTACGCACTGCCACTGGCCAAGTCTGTCGATTTGAGGAATGAACCAATCAATATCATCCGGCACCTGGGTAAGGTTACCCGCCTTCAGAGCAGCCATTTCAAGGTGCTCCAGAGTGTTATCAGCATTCTGCATTCAACATGATGCCCAGTTCATAACCAACCACATCCCCAATCTAAGGATTTTCAAGTTATGGGCCACTGTGGCGATGTTATGATGTCCACCATGGTGGGTATGTGGGGTCTCAAATGTTCCCCCCTCCACAGATTCAGGAACAAGGGCTGTCATCTCCAGGTTCACCGAGAGTGCCTCAAGAACCACCAGAAAGCCATCCAGTCAATTAGCCAAAATCATCCAGTCCATATCCTCCACCTGAACCTCCTTTCAGCGCACCTGCAACACCCCCAATTAGCCTCCCAATGAAGCCATTCCAGCAGCCTGCGGAACCGTAGAAACAGACATTGCAGTGAGTGGGGAGTTGCCTCTCATGCCAGTGATTTCCTGCGATGGTAATAATGCAGATAATGACAGTGACGATTTGTCAGACTTGGGTGGTGCAGAAGGGAAACTCCAAATTCGGCTGTAGCAAACACAATTCTCCTTGAAGCATTTTACCAATAAGATTGGGGTAGGCCAACTACAGTATGTTCAATAAGTTGAAGAAAGGCTGGGTAGCAGGGTGTCTGGAGACAAAACATCAGTCTATTATCCAGGGGCTAAAACATTTGATACAACTTTGAGATGGCCCACTGCACAGGGGGATGGCGTATGCTGATTATGTGGAGGCTATTGAGAACTGACTGCCATTTGATGATTTTGATAATAGTGAATGGATTCGGCAGTAGTTGGTTGGGGTGTTATGGTAGAAATGTACAAGCCAACTTTGAAAGGAGAGGAAAAAGACAAGGCAACGCAACTTGAGACTGGTGACAGATTGGGTTGAGCATGCAAGCAACAAGGCGAGAAGCAACCTTCTACGGTTGCCAAATAAAACCTTTATGCATGATAATTAGCGGGGGTCAAATCGCAAGGATATCATTCTATCTCCCAAAAACTGGAATTCCGGGATACGAATGTGAGGCACTGGGAGCAGCTACTTGATATTGTTGTTATAAACAGAGGCCCAAAAGCGCCATACATACCAATATTAATGTTCAAGTGCACCTTAGTGTAGGACAAATTGGATGACGAGTATTTCAGATTACATATCTAAGCGCGAATGATAATTACCAGTGTATGTGGCCAGATTTCGACCAGCTAAGGTATTCCCCACTAGCCATGTTGAGGCAAGATGTATGCATCTGCTAATCAGTGTGTATAGAGATTAGAAGGCTCTCAAGAGGGTGGAAGTGAGAAGCCTACATAGAATGGTGGGCAACAAAATGATACAACTATAAATGTAAGTTCTGAGATAGAATTGATTGTATTCCATTGATATTTATTCGTCCCAATGGTTTGTCAACTAGGAAATACCTGTCATTGCGATGAATATCAGAAGGGTCGGAATATGAGCCCATCTGCCAAGCTTACATCAGAGTAACTGAAAGAGACAATTCTGGATAAACACAACACAGACCAATATGCAACGGATCAAGAAGAGCAAGTGAAGAATGGGGAGGAGGTCCATGATCCAGAATGTACTAGTTCACTAATACATATGATTCTCCTTACAATCAACAATAATTGTGAACAGGAGTGTCTGGATGAGGTAGTCAGCCTGCTGAATGCCCATCTACGTTACCAATCAACTGATGCCTGTGTTCCAGGCTGCATGTATTCAATTCCAATCTTGCCAAGAACCAAGTTTCTAGTGCACCAGGTTTGGGCCATATGGTTCAATGTGAGGACATGGTTTGGTGATTGTAATATGCCAGGAGTGCTGGTGGCGGATGAAATGGGTATTGGTATAACTTTCACCTCAGTGGCAACAGCAATGATATGCAAACTGCCGACTGAGAAACTTGTAAATGGGTTGCCGCTGTCAATGTTGTGGGGGAATACTATGGAAGTGTGAATGAATATGGCAAAGAACAAACTTTCCAGGATTATCTGTGAAGCACAGGAGTGTATCAGCAACATTCCTAGTTTCCGTCAGAAACACAGGGGTGTTTCTGTCGACCCAGTCGGGTCTGATGGAACAGAGTACCCTCTGGCGGAGAATTTCACCCTTCTCTTTGCATTGCATACGTACCTCCTTTACTTTGCGCCTGGAATGTGGTTAGATATATGCACCATCAGAATGACCGGTGTGATACACTCTTGGCAGGGGCTGCAGATAAGCTGTAACCATTTACACAGTGCCTAGCGATATTTATGTCTTTCTACAGCCAAGTGCCACAATTTACCTGTGCACTATTGCTGTATTTAGGACGCTGCACTTTCCCCATATATGTTTATGATTGAGATGTTGTCACCTATTACAATACAGTCTTCGCTTCAGATACATAGCTTGCCATTGCATTTGTTTCACCATTATCATATTTTACAGGTCTGAAATATATTGTGCAATCTTCACAGTCTCTAGTACTGTATTCTCAGTATGCTGTATACTGCATTGATTTATCATGGGCTTCATCAGCGAAATGTAAATCGGTCTGGCACCCATATGCAAACCTCCCAGACACTCCACTAGCTCTCACCAGTGCTTCTAAGTACTTCCAGATGCTCCCAGCCCCCCCCTGGAGCTTTGCAAAGTGCTCTCAGACTCTGCAAGAGTATTCTCAGGTGCTCCTGAAAGCACCGGCAGTTATGGAGATGCATTAAGGATGCTACTAAATTTGACATCTAGAATAGTCAAATTATGGAGCTGCAGAGGCATCTGTGCAGGTCTGCGGGAGACTTCAAGAGCAGCTGAGACCTCAGCACAGGTCCGCAGCAGACTTCAAGAGCAGCTGGGACATCTGCACAAGCTTTGCGGGAGACTTGATGCCATATACTGACACCAGTGGTTGTTAGCATTCCACAACCACAAGGCATTTCGTGTATCATATTTGTCTTTGTTACAGTCCCAAGATTTGCTAGATCATAGTATGGCATGTATTGTCTAAGTCTCTCTATATATATACATACGGAGATACAGAGATAACAGTGATGGACTCAGCGACTGGAAGTGTATATTTGGAAGACCCTAGGGCAGAGAGACATCTCATTATACGAAATACACACGCTATCTTTCCCAGCTTTTGGTCTCATACACTCTTGGCGAGCTTTCATTGATCCACGCAATTTGTGTGGTTCATGATGGCTGGGAATCCCTTGACATCATCTAATCCTCTTGCAACGCTCCTCGAGCCGGAACTGGTCTTTTTCACAAATTCCCTTGGGATGCCATGCGAGGTGCGGCGGAGTGTTGATGACGGGCTACCTGCCTTCAACCGCCAGCGCTTCACGACACCGTAATCGAGTGTCCATAGAGATGCAGTTCGTGGCCGTGGTTGGGCAAGTTTCGACATGCACTTGGAGGATATGATTGTTCAAACTTGGAGGCCGTAACTGAGCGAGTTTGGAGATACACTTGGAGGCTGTGATAGAGCGAATTGGGAGATGCACTTGGAAGGCCATGAACGTGCGAACTTGGAGGCCGTAATCGAGCGAGCTTGGATATACACTTGGAGGCTATGATTGAGTGTGTTTGGTGATGCACTCCTAGGCCATGATCGAGCGAGTTTGTAGAGGCAATTGGAAGGCCGTAATGGTGTGAACTGGGAGGCCATAATCAAGCGAGTTTGGAGATGCACTATGAGGCCATGACCGAGCGGGATTGGAGAATCACTTGGAACGCCGTGATGGTGCGAACTTGTAGGCCGTCATTGAGGGAGTTTGGAGATGCATTTGGAGGCTATGATTGAGCGAGGTTGGAGAAGCAATTGCCGGCCATGATCAGGTGAGATTGGAGGAGAACTGGAGGCGCTGGAAGGGATAGTTCGAGAGGGAGGTGCGACAGGAGCTGAGACTCTATTCAGTATTCAACTCATAATTATGGGAATGTAGAGAATTGAGTACACCATGGTCTGCCGAGAGAGGAGAAGACTCGCTGGGAGCGGGAAGACCATTGATCTTGGGATGATGCAGTACCCAGTGTATGCAGTACTCAGTGTATGCAGTACTCAGTGTATGCTGTACTCGGTGTATGCTGTACTTGGTGTTAACTCTTGATCATGGTATGGAGAAATAGAGAGGGATGACTTAACTTCGTGTTCTTAGGTGATGGTAGAGCTGAGGACGAGAAAGACAGAGATGAGAGGTGATGAGACAAATCATCATGAGAAACTGGGACTTCGGGGAATTTCGTGTATGAGTCAATTGACCATCCCCGATACGGTAGGTACAAGTCCCAATGCGGCGTGTAATTACACTGATACGAGGTCTTCCCAACCCAATCAGGCAAGTCGTACCCCTGATTTCTCATATCCGCTTGTATCCTCCACATTGTTCTCATCATCATTACCATCTCTCTCTGTCTTGTTCAAATCTCAACCATCATTGCAGAACACAAAGTTATATCATCCCTCGATATCTCTCCATGCCATGATCATCAGTTTACACTGAGTACAGCATGCACCAAGGACAGCGTATAAGGGATACAGCATCCACGCAAGATTGTTCGTCTTTCTTTCGGTCTCATGATTGCGAGTTGACCCCTGAATGTAACTTCAGCTTCCGGCATGTCTCCCTTCATGATCAACTGCCATCAGCCAGCTCTGCATGAGAACTCAAAGGTAAGGTCACCTTGTCACATTGACACGGTTGCAAGTTAACTAACTGATGCATAGAGTCTCAGCACCCGGTGTGCCATTGATCGACCACCTCCAAGTACTTGTCCAAAGTCACTTGATCTCGGCCTCCATGTGTATCTCAAGATACGCTCGATTACGGCCTGCAAGTTCGTACGATCAAGGACTCCAAGGGCATCTCCAAACTTGCACGATTACGATCCCGGAGTGCATCTCCAACTTCACTCTATCATGGCCTCCAAGTGTATCTCCAACCTCACACAATTACTGACTCCAAGTTCTCACCACTACGGCCTCCAAGTTCGCACGATCACGGTCTCCAAGTGTATCACCAAACTCGCCCGATCACGATCCAGGAGTGCATCTCCAATTACACTCGACCACGGCCTCCTAGTGTATCTCCAACCTTGTAAAATTACGTCCTCCAAGTTTGCACGATTATGGCCTCCAAGTTTGTACAATCAAGGCCTCCAAATGCATCTCCAAACTCACTCGGTCATGGCCTCCAAGTGTATCTGTAAACCTGCTTGATCACACCCTCCAAGTGTATCTCCACACTCGCTCGATCATAGCCTCCAAGTGTATCTCCACATACGCTCGATTACCACATCCAAGTGCATCTCCAAACTCGCTCGAGCACGGCCTTGGTGGGTATGTCTGAGCTCAGTCTATTGTCATTTTCAGGTGCAGCTGGAATTGCTCTCAAGCAACTCATGCAGCTAATGCAGATATACCGTGTGTCGATGGGTTGCTATATAAATACATTGATGAGAATACAAACTGGATAGATGAGTTTTAAAAATCGTTGAATGATCAGTAGTAGCTACGATTTCTAGGCGCACCAGCAGCGTTCCCAAAGAAGATGTTTTTCCCCAACTGCTCTACAGTGATTTGAGGTCCTCCCAGGCCTGTTGCCGGTGCTCCCTGGTGTTTCCAGCCTTGTCATCGGCGGGGCTGGTCTCCCAGACATGTCATCGGTGCTCCCATGTGCTCCCAGTATTGTCATCGGCGCTCCCTGACGTTTCTTCGGCGCTCTGTGACTTTACGCCGGTGCACCCAGGTTCTCCGAGGTGCACCCCAAGTTCTCTCTCGCACACCTAGGTGTTCACAAACTTATCCCAATCACTCCCATTGTACTCCCGTAGCAGTCATCAGAAACTCCAGTTACTCCGAAGGCCAGACGGAGTTCCCTCCCACAGTCTGATACTCTCCTGTAATTGACTCATCGAAGTTTACACTCAACATTCTGTCAGACACTCCTGAAGGCATCCAGTGACTCAAATACAGTTTGCTGATGTTGCGATGCTTCTTCCTCTTCTTTTCCATCGTCGTCATTCTTGCCCTCATACCCGTCGACATTAGTGTTTTGCAGGTCAAACCTACTCTGCCCTCAGTGCTCTACATTCTGCATTGATTCATCATTGGCTTGCAATGCTTCTTCTTCCTCATCCGCATCTGCATTGTCGTCATCCTCCCCCTTATACCCATCGATATCACTGGTTCCCAAGTTAAACCTCTAAAGTGTAGTTGTAGCTTGTTGTTTCTAGCTGGCGCTGAGGATGGCATTGTGATTGTTGCTTTTGTCACCATTATCTTGGTAGTCCCGGTTGCACCCTGGAATCCCGAAATGTAGTTCGTCATCCGTGCAATTGTTGTCCACTGGGATGTTTGGGTCAGTACCTCCAAACTCAGGTTTCCCAAGCGCCACTTCGGCCGGCAAATTCGTAAGAAGAATAACATCGTCAACATGTGGAGCTTTGACGCTGATGACCACGGCAGGTATTGAGTTCTCCTCCTGTTGCATCGGACACTTGACTGTAGTGATAGTGTATTTTTACACTCTCTGTTGGCAGTTCTCCAGGAGTGTGTTCCCGGTATTCATCAAGAATGTATACATGTCTGCAATGCCGGGTGAGGTTAACAACTTGCGACCTCATTGAGTTCAACAGGATGTGATCTTACCACTGTCATACTTGTAGTTGAAGTAGTTCGAGGGATCAGGTCTGCCTGCTTTCAGCTGTGCCATGTAAGCTTTCCGATAAATAAGTTTGTTCTTGTTCCACTCCACCAGAGCATAACGCGATGCGGTGAAGATAAACATGATCAGTGGCGAGTGTATATGACTGTCGTTGTCGTTAATCATGGAATTACAAAATCCATCAGCATAGTCACAGCAGTTGTTTGCCCAATGATGAAATTTAATGTAGATAAACCGCGAGATTGCTTCCACCAGGAAGTGAAGTGGACGCTAGTGATTCGTGAGCAGCTTTGAACTCTCTGCGTTGGATTTGGACCACATACACCATCTTCCATATCCTCTGCTACAGGAAAAAAATACTTACTGTCTGCCAGAAGGGAATCAATGAATTCCAAATGCTCTGTGTTGGAGTCAAAGCAGTGGAGATGAAAAAGCTCTGATATGCTGTCCCTATCTGATTGAATATGATGTAATTAATCATTATTGACATTCACTCCAACCTGGTACACGTTTGAGTGTGTAATATCCATTATGTGCTGTTGCTACAGCATCCCTCTTTCAAGATTTTCCTTGTGTGTGCCTCAAATGCCATGGAGCAAATGCTATTTTGCTGCATAGTGGTGTTCCAGTTTGTCTCTAAAATCTGCCAGTGTGGGGCTTCAGCTAATGGTTTCACAATGCATTGCATTGCATAACTTACCATATCCAAGTTGCTTGCACTCATAAACGGCCATCTGTTCCACATGTAGCGCTCCAGGACTCTGCCCATTGCATATACAAGATGCCTCATGTCAGCGCAACCAAATCAATGGAAGCTGTGACTACCAGAGACCACTAATCAAGGTGTTGACACCGCCTGCAGTTGCAATTGCCACTGCCTCTTTCTCTGATTGTTATCTGTACCTCGCGTTTGCAGTGGATTTGTAATGATTGCGCAGACTTCTAGATCAGGGGTGGGGGTAGGCTGGTTTTCATAAATGCTGAGAGGAGTGGGAGAGATAGCAATGCCGGATGCGGGGCTGCATACGACGCGACGGGTTGAGTCTGTCTGTAAGGTTCCTCTGGGTGCCAGTGTGGTACGACTGCTTGTACCTGGCGTGGCAGTTGGAGTATTGATTGACAGTCATTGTGTAGTGTTAGCTACAGTACCTGCCTGCTAGAGTGGTTCCGGATTAGGGTTGGATCTGGAACTCAACGGTTGCAACAGGGTCTACTACAAGACAATCCAGACCATTGCAATTGGGCCGGTTTACCATCAAAAACCCGACATTTCACCGTCAAAGGTTTGGCTGCAATTAAGAGTTTGAGTTGTGATCGTATTGTCACCTGATTAATACGCAGATTGTGCAGTTTTGAGCAGTCTTTCATCCACCGCATTCAGATTCGCGATTGGACCAATATTCGTGGAGTCGCTATCACTACCTCGTGTATTTCACCTCAAATTGCCCTTATCTCACAGTCACTCAACGAATATCCGATGGATCGCAAATCGGAACGCTGGAGGTGTGAAAGCTCGTAAAACTGCCCAATCTGAGTAATTGTCACGTTATGATACAATCAGAACTCTAATACATACAGGTAGCGAAAGCTGTGGGAATTATATAGTTGGAATGGCGGTCTCGTTCCAACCTGGCCAAAAACCCCCAGTTCCATGGCCGGTGTGTGTTACAACCCTGTGCTGGTCACCTGGTTCGGTTCTTGTTGGGTCTTACCCGAGACCGGGGTCTCTGTTCGGGTTCCAACCCGGACCAAAGATGAGGAAGCCAGAACGGTTGCTAACACTATTGCTGTATTGCAGCTAGCGTGGAAGTCACGCATTCAGCGAGATCTTCAATATGAGAATTGTACGGCAAAGATGAGGGGGTGGAGTTCTGACCTTGGATTGTGGAAGCTACGAAACTCGCTCCTTGGGAGGAATCCCTTTCGCCAGCTGGTATGGAAATGTGTCTTTTAGCAGGTGGAAGTTGAGAATTCTCTTAAGGCCTACTCTTTTGTTGACTTTGACGATGAGCAAAACTTCAAACATTTCATACGACCAGAGTCATGTGATATTGAGGGCTTTGACAAGGTATAGTTTCCTATAGATGTTCAAGGTTAAGAAGGTTGGAATAATTCCTTCTGCATGCATATGCAACTGCAGCTGAGGTAGACTCCTAATTGAGCAACTATGAAGCGATTTGACAAAAACAGAAGGCACTGTGTAGACCACACTAGACTCTGAACCTTGTCATTACTTGGGGAAATGATCTCTTGAAAACCATTCAATTATTGGGTTAACTGCCATCGGATTGAAGTCAGGTTTGAAAATCAATGTTACAGGAGTGTCTGAAGTTTTCGTTGCACCCCTCAAAGTGTTTTCATGCCATCTTGGCGTGGTGATCTGATTTTAGTGCTTGTTCTTGGCACAATACTTAGAACCATCGAGTGCGTATATCATCAGCTTCCTTGTGGCAATACCCCTGTGGTAGAGCTAAACGGATCGCAAAGCGAATAACCATGTATTCTTTGTTCCATAACATCAGTTGCATGTGCTTTATCCACCGCTAGGCATGTTGGTAGCTGTGTTGGGTGGTTGCACAGTTGGGACAACCTGGGAACAACCAAGCTTGGTTCAAGATGCACGAGGTCTGAGTGGTAAAAGTGGTCCGTGATGTATATGTGACGTCCAGTGTCGAAAACTTTCCTCTCCGACATTACTAAATTTCCTCTCGAGCCTTCTCATTCATTAGGTGCCTAGTGGTTGTGCAAGATGATGACTGAGCCATTTTGTGTTACTTAACCAACAAAACAAGTTGAACTGAGAAATCACAGAAACTCGAGTTTAGATATCCGCATCGGCAAAAGTGCAAATTTACTATAGCCTGCGTTATGCGCACTCATGCAGTTCATAGCAAGCTTCCTGTGGACCGCTGCGCAACGCGCGGCCTAAAGTCATCTATAGTCGATTCATAGAGATATGCGCCTGGGCGTATGGAACTATATACGGCTGCTGGCCAGTAATTGACTTATACTTGTCTATAAAGCCTGCAGTCATCTCTGTTATACTGGTACTGTACACACTATCGCTGCGAGTCCGCATTTGAGCCCAGAAGCCCTTGAGAGCCTGCTGCGGAGCCCACGTATGAGCCTGCTAGAGAGCCCGCTCGAAAGCCTGCTCGATAGCCTGATTGAGAGCCAGCTTGAAAGTCTCGCATCGGGACGAGTAGAGTGTTCCACTGGAAGCCTTTGGCATATGACAAACTCTGAGTTTCTGGAAGCTTTGACTAATGGAACGCTCGAAGTCTGTGGAAGCTTTGGCTAATAGAAGGCTCTAAGTCTGTAGAAGCTTTGATGCTAACGTTGACATAGCTTACCTACTTATCTAAGTGCATCTGGTACTATGATGACCATCTCTGACACATCACCATCGCCATCATCAACATCGCCATTATCACCATCGCCATCATCACCATCGCCATCATCACTATCACCCCCAGCCCAAATGCTCACACATGCCCACAATCCATGGGAAGCAAGCAGCAGATACCACTGGAAAATCTGAGTCGGGGATCTTCTCTCTGCACGATCCAATTGTCTACCATTCCTACAAAATCTAAGGCTCCAATTGCCAACACCATGGTCGTGAGGCATGGTGAGATTTCGTCTTGGTGGGCGCGTGAAAGATAAGAGTCAGACTATGATATAGACCGACGTCATGATTTTGGCCACCTGCCACTTTCTACCAACCACCTGCCACATGCCACATGCCACCCACCAAACACTGCTCGCCACAAGCAACGTGCCTCACGCCTCCCAGTGCTTGGCGTCTGCAACTGAACAAGTCTCTGGATCAAGCATGTACGAGCATATTCGAAAGGAGTAGAGTTTCCCAGGGGAAGCTTTTGGCCGATGGAAAACTCTGAGTTTGTGGAAGCTTTGGCTACTAGAAGGCTCTAGGTCCGTGGAAGCTTTGGCTAGTAGAAGGCTCTAGGTAGTGTTACCAACAGTTCCGGACTGTCACTTCGGGTCCAGGTCCGAGTCCAAACTGAACAGTTGGCAAATTGGCGGTCCTGGTCGTCAATCAACCCGAACGGCCCACTCGGGTATGGTTCCATGGTAAACTCCCAACCCGTCTGAATTGGGCGGGTTGTCAGCGGGTCACCCACCGGGTCCATCTATAGATTCATATAAGGGTCTTGTATTTGCAGTGTGTTAATATTATCTTATCAAAATCGCGTTTTCAGCAACCATTAATGTGCTTTTGCTTGTTGAGCAGTTTGCAATATCGATTAATTTGGTATCTGTGTTTCACCTTCAATATATGGTATTTTTGCCTAGCAAGACGGTTGATAATACAGTTATGTACGCGAAAATCCGCGCGATCCGTTGATTACGAAATATGCAAGTCCTAAAACTGTTGACGCTCCGTTGACGCTCATTTTCAGGATACTGCAGGGAGTATTTCGCTGTTGTTTTTCCCAGTAAAGGCTGCCAATATTGCATAAATGGATGTTTGCAACCAATCGGAACATAACTTACTCAAGATGCAAACCTAAAAATCTTTGACGCTCCGTTGACCCTTATGCTATGGATGGGGTAGTGATCGTATTGCTATCTCTTTTGCCAATAGAAGCTGCCAATACGTCCGTTATGCATAACAACGACCAAGGCACTGGTAAATTACCATACCTACAAGACCACAAATCCTTGACGCTCCGTTGAGGCTCATGCTAAGAATGGGGTGGTGACCGTGTTGCTATCACTTTTGCCAATGAAAGATGCCAATACGTCCGTTATGCATAAGAACGACCAAGTCACTGGTGAATTACTGTACTTACAAGACCACAAATCTTTGACACTCCATTGACGCTCATGCTAAGATTGGGGCGGTGACGGTGTTGCTATCTCTTTTGACAATAAAAGCTGCCAATACGTCCGTTATGCATAACAACGACCAAGTCACTAGTGAATTACCGTACTTACAAGACCAAAAATCATTGATACTCCGTTGACGCTCATTTGAACATATTGTCCATTCATCATCTGCTGCCGTCCATAATTGATTTCATCCTAGTTAGACTGAACCGGTTGGCTTTCTGCTTGATTGAGACTCAACCCTGTGGCAAAGCCGAGCGGCGTTATTATCTTGCACTGTTCACTCTCACATGAATAAAAATGATGTATCATGCAAAAAGATCTATTGCGCCTGCTATACATCTATTTATGAACAGATATTCACAAGCTACTTACCATTCGCCGATAATATATCTCTAACTGAAACTCTCGGTCAAGCTACATAAAGCTGGTGAACCATTGACGCATTCTGTCCTACTTTTTCTTCCATCCTTTATTTCTCCGCGTTTCAGCTGCATTGACTGCCACCAAAACATTTTCAGCCTGACTTTTTGACTTCCGTGTCGGCCAAACCAATCCGGACACATGTGGCACGGCGCTCACATCCTACTGCTCTGGGCATTCCGCATCCTCATGCAATTCTTTTGCTTTATATTGGGGTCATCGTCCGCAGCCCAATCCTCTTTGCTGTCATTTGGATTATGCAAGTCGCCATTCCAGTTTAGCCAATCTTCAGTGTCCGAAATGCTTTCCGGTGCGCTATCCTCGTCATTTTCGACTGGATGACGGGTTATTCTCCGAATACAGTGGATATTCAGGATTTGAGTTCATTCTCCATGGAGGTCCTTTGCAGACAAAGCTGGTGGCAAAGGTGATCTTTGTGACAATTTAAATGCAGCCGCACCATCATGTTGGAAGAGTGACCAGGATGGTTTGACGATATCTTCCGTGTCCAAAATGTATCCTACTGCGGTCATCTGCTTGGTTTGAGCGCGGGATTCCTTCTGCGTAGCACGTAGGTTTTGGCTGCCCTGCCACATCTCCAAAATGTCGTGAACCTTGGCCATTCTGTGCAATATCCTTTCCTCTGCCTCTTTCTTCATTTCGGAGTCGTTTTCTGTGTTCATGGTATCCAATTCGGGGTCAGTGCCTGCCAAAATTCCGTTATTGTCTCGAGCAAACTGCCTTACAAAGACTTTTTCGCGAAGGGTGTCGCTTGTGGTTTTTGACTACCTCCAGCCGATAATATCTCGGCCAAGGGAAAAACTGGCCTCCACTCCAACACCATGTGGTATGATAGAGAATATCCCGCGCGCCACATTGGAGAGATCAGAGTACTTTGAGTGCGGTTCCTCCTGTTGTCGCCACCAGTCCGTTATGTCCGGTATCCAAAATGTACTGCTAATCTCCATTGGGTCGGAGTGGTAATCATTGAGATTTGAATTGATTTGCCCCCAGTTCTTTGATGCTTCAGGAGGCGAATTACAATTGAGCCTGATGGCGGTCAATAAGTGGGCTGCGCGATTACTGCGTCCGGGTGTAGTCTCAGCCACATTGTTAGGCGTTAAGTATTTCTCATCATCGCTGGACAAATTATATGGATCAAAGGATGATTGATAAGACCCTGAAGCCGTTGCAGAAGGGACAGGATTGCTTCTTGGTACCGTTTCGAGTTTATTGACCGGCACACATCGATGTTTGGCGCAGTATTCATTCTTGACATACATCAGAAAGGCCTCTTGGTATGGTGTAGTGTAGGATGTCTCGTCCTCAGGATTAATATAGATTCACTTGTCCCACTTCCTAAACGATGGCAACTTCTGGAAAGAATCGAGTATGTGGGCAGAATCCAGAAGCATGCCTGTTATTGGAGTCACTTTAGCGTAGTATTTGGAGAGCTTCTGTTGAGCTAACTTCACAGGAAAGAACAAGTCTTCCTTCCATGGAGTCTTCTTCTTGGCCAAAGCTCGCATCACGCCATCCATGTGATTGAAGATGTCATTGTATACTGTAATAATATGATGCAATGTGACTGTATGCCTCTTCGACATCCAAAGGGTCCAATATTGAAATGGCCTCAATACTTCCATGACATACTTGACAATTGTCCATTCATCCTGAGTTGTGAATAGTGGCCGATATTCAGCATATTTTGGGTTCTGAAGCCACTCGCGGGTGAATTCCCGTAAGCGGTAGGCGCGCTCAATCAACTCCAGAGTAGAGTTCCAACGTGTCTTCACATTCAAAATCGGAAGTACTGCAATGCGGACTTTTGCTTTTTGACAGTCAATGAACTCGTTTCGGTGACCAGGTGTTAGCATAATTAATACAGCAAGCATTCCCTGCTGTATGCAGGTCAGCTTCAGGACTTTCAAAATATCATGAAATACGTACGTTCTCAATTATCTTTGCTTAACCTGGTCTCATGGCCGACACCTTGTTGATTCTAGCATTGCCCTCTTTTCAAAATGTTTGACTCTTTCTAATGTCTATGCTTTCATTCTTGCCAAATTGCTGATCGCGCTCATGGGCTTCCCAAGACTTCGTGCCGCCTTTTACACCGAGACTGCTTATGAATATACCTGAAGCCAGCTGTATGACGTGTGCCATACATTGTATATGGTTCCTCAATGCAGGCCACTCGATTCCAGAGGCCTGAAGTCTTGATTGCAGCTCGCGTGTCATCGAGTAGTTTGAGGAAGCATTATCAGTCGTAATACCAAGCAAACGGCCGTCGGTAACCTCAATACGTTCAAGCACGTCCTTCAAATGTACGGGAAGCCTTGCTCCAGTATGTTAGCCATTGACCTATCATCCTTAACTAGCTTTCGAAACGGGAACAGAACAGGCGATCAACTCATCGAAAGCGAGTTGAACTTCACGCAATTCCCAATTTCAATCCATATAGTATGCAATGACTGACTCTATGGCTAGTTTGTTCGTTGATGTCCATCCGTCCACAGCTAAACTAAGTTTATTTCGTATTGGCAATTGCTTCTTAATTGCATCCACAGTCAGTGCATATTTCATCCAGCAAATGTTACTGAGGGTTACAGCTGACGGTAGAACTAGGTCATCGCGTAATGCTTTATATGACCGTCATAGCTCAAGATTTGATATAGCGTTCCATGGACTATGTGCCGAAACAAATCCTAACATGAGGTAGGGATTCCATGTGTCTTGGTGAAATTCGGATGTTTCAAAGTGCTTATCTGCTAGTTTCGAACGTTTTGTCTGTCATTTCGGTCAATATGGATCAAAGTGGATATCAAATATGGTTTTCCTCTGCAAACGTACTATTGTGATTCCACGACTTCCTTGCCTCTTCAGGATGGCTAAAGCTGTTTCATCCACCATGGAACTAGTCAATTCAGTGACCTCTGACTGTGTTACTTTGTTTAACGTTTCGATGTGAGCTTTTGCTAGTAAGTGTTTTCCCATTGAGCTGGTCCCATGTTCTGATGGATAAGGAAGAACTTGATGACAAACGATACATATGATGTCAGGGCTGCCGATCTCCTCAATTCCACAGTGCAAATAGAATTGCCACAAAGGCACATGTCTAGAATTCTTCCAAGCAATAGGCCGCTTCGAGCCTACATTCATTGAAGCCCACCATGCATCGAAGATGATTTGCAAAGTAAGGTCGCTCAAATCACAAATAAAGACACGTTCATTTTTGGAAGAGATCATAACCTCTGGCAATGAGGTGTTCAAAGATTGTGTATCCGACATGGGAGTAGAAATCTGAAAGCTGGGTAATCCGACTCAAGAGACTGCCAAAAATAATGTTACAGTAAAGCACATTGCGGGTTCTTAAATATTGAGTCTAAAGCTACAAGGAAAATTATCAGATCAGTCAGACATTGCATGCATATTTGTGAAGTTATATACAAGGACAGATTGCAACGACTGACCTCGTAAACCTCCATTTAGGAAAAGCATCCTGCAGTTTATTGCTGTGTAGCGTTCAGAGCCTTGACGCACCGTAGGCGCACAATTGTAGGATGCGGACGCGATATCAACACTTGCATTTTTGCCAATACAGGCTGCCAATAGGTTCATTGTGGTTTATCTGCGTTCCATTCCGGTTATATTTTCCAAGATGCCAGCGCAACAATCGTTGACTCTCTGTTGACCCTCATTTTGGGACATGCTTACGATCCTGTCGGAAGCATATTTCCCTAGAAAGGCCCCTGGTAGTACGATTATAGATCATTGTAGCTGCATAGCCTCATGATTTTCCAAGATGGAAGGCCTCATATTGTTGACACTCCATTGACGCTCATTTTCAAGGCATAGTGACGATGTTGTCAATAGCATTTTTGCCTAGAAAGATGGTCAATAGTTCGATTATGTGTTGATATCGCCACACTGCCCTCTGATTGTCCGTGATGCATGGCCAAAAGTCGTTGACGCTCCATTAACGCTCATTTTTAGGACATAGTAGCGATGTAGTCGCAACCGTTTTTGCCTATCAAGGCAGCCGATAATGTGATTATGGCTCAATGCTGCCGCACAGCCCTAGGATTATCCATGATACAAGGCCAAAAGTTGTTGACGCTCCGTTGACGATCATTTTTAGGGCATAGTGAGGATGTCGTCAATAGCATTTTTGCCTAGAAAGACGGCCGATAGTTCTATTGTGTCTTGATATCGCTGCACTGGCCTCGGATTGTTCAAAATGCATGGCCAAAAGTCTTCGACACTCCGTTGACACTCATTTTTAGGACATAGTCGCGATGTAGTCGCAACCGTTTTTGCCTAGAAAGGCAGCAGATAATGTGATTATGGCTTCATGCCGCTGCACAGCCCCAAGATTATCCAAGATACAAGGCCAAAAGTCATTGATGCTCCGTTGACGCTCATTTTTGGAACATTGTTGCGATGTTGTTGGAAAAGTTTTTGCCTAGAAAGGCGGCCGATAGCACGATTGTGGGGTAACGTCGCCGCACACCCCATGTATTTTCCAAGATGCAAGGCCAAAAGTTGATCACGCTCTGTTGACACTCATTTTTAGGACATAGTAGAAATGTTGCCGCCACCGTTGTATAATAGAAAGGCAGCTGATAGTTTGATTATGACTTAGTGTTACTGCACAGCCTACTGGATGTTCCATGACGCAACGCCAAAAATTGTTGACGCTCCGTTGACACTCACATTAATCACATCGAAACAGCCTTTCTATACTCAATAATTGTATGCAACGAATCAAATACACAGCTATGACATCCATTATTGCGTTTGTATGTATTATCGTTTGCATCCAGGAGTTTTGTTACCTCCCAATATTTGATCAACTGCTGACTATGCGATCTGAGTGAGAAATGATGTCGCCCTATCACATTCCTGCGCTTTCAGCCGGCAATTGACGGCATGTAGATCATTTCACTAGTTTTCGGCAATGATAGCTCGACTTCCTCACCATTCCTTATGCAGCTCCTTCTCCTCGATCTCCATGACGTACCACAAGCAATTTGAAATATCTCAACCATGTGCATCAGGTCTGTGCGGAGAGTTATGCAGTTGGATACATGCATGAATACGGCATGACGGTTGTTGTTCAGATCGATTGATGATGTGTACTGACCGCTCTTCCTATGACACGTATGACATCACTCACTTAAATTGTGTTAGCACATTTCGTCACGAATATTGCTGTTGCTTTGTCACTTAATAGTCACTTGCAGAATAAAATCGAACGTGGTGGCCGTCTAACAGCCCGATTTGGATTTTAGAACTTTCACATGGCGCGTTCGACCCTTGCACATGCACAGACGAATTATCATGTGTTACAATTTGGTCACTGAAATCAAACAAAAGCAGACATGTGGCAAGATTGGTAAACAACTTGCTTTTCACAGCGATCAGACATCAAAAATTACAGTTTGCACCTCTATTATTCTGCAGACGCAGGAGCCGTCACCATCTCTTCGTCAGAGTCCGATATCTATATGGTAATTAGCTGGAGGCTATATGCAGGGGTAAAAGCTTACTGGTTCAACTGGCTTCACTTTTAGCAACGATGACGAATCGGACTCTGCAGCTGGCACACCACTAGGTATGCTCGATTTAGACTGCCGCATCACCGAACGTAGCCTAATATGACTACTTCCTGATCGAGAAGTCCCTTGCAGCCTTTGCAATATTCCGGGGACAATGTCAAGACTCTTCATCAGCTCCCCAAATGTTGCTGGTGGAGGTGCCGGAGCATCATCATTTGTTTGCGGCTGAATGACAACCGGAACCCTCAATTCAGTGGTGCCGTACTTTGTATCTTGTTCACGGAAGCAGTCGGCTGCATCCTCCCATCTTGGTTGAGTCAATTCGTCGAGCTTCATCTGCTTCTGCCGAAACCTCTCCATGCACTGCTGGACGGTTTTGGTGATTGTGCCCATCACCCAGCCAGGATCATCATTTTCGCCCAAAATTGCCCTGCTCAGTCTCTTCATCAACCTCATCTTCCCAATCCTCCCCATCGTTGGAACTTGCAAGATCACTCACACTGCCTCCGATAGCCACCAGCATATCCTAAAATGTCTTTTCGGGCTCTCTGAACGTCGATCCTGCTATTTCAGCATGCGTCATATCATCCTGCTGTTGTTGAACCGCTGCCTTTGTGTCTTCAAATCGCTTTCTTGCCCCAGCGGTTGCTCTCTCCACATAATCCTCAATCCATTTCTCTTTCTCTTCATTGCTTAAGAAGTGCGTTTCTCGTCGCTTCTCCGCCGCAAGCTTCTTTTTGGATCTCAAGCTGTACAACGCCTCAAGGGCTCGGACTCTCTCTGCCTCCAAGCCACTCTTGCCTTCATTTGCTTGATGACGTCGTTGGGTTGATCCCTTTGTCGATTTGCCATATCTGCCCGCCAGAAGTGGCGAAATGTTCTTTTTCAGAGCATTGACGATTGTAGTTTTCCTTGACTTTGTTGTTGGGCGAGATGTTGGATGTTGCAAGTTATGGACAATATGGAGGTAAGCTGCGACTTTTATGTGATGGTTAGTACGTTTACTTATCTTGAACAAAGCAAAATCGCTCTCTTGACTGTGAATAAATCAGGAATAATGACGCTAACCGTAAAACATGACATGATTGTCAGCGTCAGTTTCATGTAATATCCCGGGGATTATTTGAGACAAACATCAGCAGATGTCCTTTCGCTCCAACTACATCCTATTAATATCCAGCAATTGGGCGATTTCGGCAGTTGTATACCACAATTGAACCCTGTTATCAACCAGACAACATCAGACCGACTGATTGCAAATTGCGGGGCGGTGGGAAACCCCTGCAACTTGCAGCCATACTCAGTAAGATTCATCTTGAGCATAACGATCATGTTGGCTGCTATATATTCCATTCTGACATGAAGCTAACTATTTAGTCCTCAGGGCTTCCCACTTCCTCTGGTTATCATCTGCCTCTCCAATTCCACACCAGCACATTATGATTACACAACCACCTCCACCAGGTGAGAGAGGATAAAATACCGGCTGATTGGCGGGCGCTACATCAAATACAGAAATTCTTGGCACACAACAAGAGTGCAGACACAAGTTAGTTCACCACGATGCTGCCAATGTAGCCACCAAGCATATGACCCTGAATGCACATTTAAACATCGTCCGCAAGACTGGCAGCAGCAAAAACAAGAAGCAGCATGCAGTTGGATATGAGTATATCCTTATCGAGGCAAACGGCGGTCAATTGACTGTATAACCTACAGCAGGTGTCCGTAGAGAGCTACGTAACAAATTCATCACTGCCCATAATGGGAAACCTCCATGGTCGACAAAGGCATTTGTCCGCACAGGCCGCGAAATTGAACATCATGATGGTGTGAGCTCTGGGATTTTCGCAGATGAATTTCCTGATATGCGTCCCTGTGAGTTGGCCAAACAGGCTTTAATCACCTTAGAGGAGGCTACAGAAGCGTATATGGTAGAGGTAACAGCCGAATTCATTGTTAGAAGCATCAACTCATGTCTTGTAGGTTTTCAACATGTCTGTAACTATGGCAAGGAAAGGAGGTCAGGTACAGCTGGAACAGTCTGACATGCGCCTGGCGTTGAATATAGCCAAGATGGCCAAAGAAGGCTTTTCACGCGCCGCAATGGAGGAAACGAAATATATCATCAAGAAACCACGCGCCTAGGTCCGAGAAGAGAAGAAGCGGGGTGTTGAATTTCCTGGGCATAAAAAGGTGAAGGCTGCGAAACAAAGACACCCGGCAATGCTTTGTCATAACGAAACGTCTGGCTGCCTTCCTTACCAAAATGGCACCGCAAAGAATCCGCTGACACGCTGGAGATGCAAAGGAACAGGTGCACCTCCCCCTGTCCGACGCAGAGTGCGCACTCCAGAGCTGACTCCACCTCCGCACGGCACGTCACTCGCCCCAACGGGTAAAAATTCCAGAGCTCGACCGTCTGAACTTGTCAATTTGGCGGCCGGATATTCATATTCGCATACAGCTCTTCCCTGTGCAGAATTGTTTGAAGATGATGAGGATACCAAGCACGATACCAATTTTGATCCAGATATGTTGACTGATAATGGTTAGTACACTATCTGTTGTGTGGTAATGTGGCTAACATTCATTTTGAAGACAAAAGCAGCGGATTGAGCGATCCTGCAACTGGTGACGAGCATTGACCGAAAGACACGGGATTTTGGAGATTACTATTATATATTTCTATGTATTATTCAACAACAACATAGTGATCAAGAAGAAAGTAAATGAAAACACCAGAAAGGCAACCTAAACAAAGTGAATGATGGACTGTGCGAAAATAAATGATTGCATATTGTGGATACAGCCATGGCAAAATGAGCATCAACGGAGCGTTAACAATTTTTGGTCATACGTTCTTGGAAATCACACCTCCGCTAGGTTGTAGTCAGTCACAAAGGAGTTCCTGGCCGCCTTTATAGGCAACACAGATAGCAATACCCTCCCTGCCCCATCATGAAAATGAGCATCAACGGAGCATCAACGATGTATTGTCATGCGTCCTGGGCAATCACACCTCCGATAGGTTGTAGTTAGTCACAACGGAATTTTTGGCCGCCTTTATAGGCAAAACAGACAGCAATACCCTCCCTGCCCCATCATGAAAATGAGCGTCAACGGAGCGTCAACGATTTTTGGTCATGTGTCCTGGGAAATCACACCTCCAATAGATTGTAGTCAGTTATAAAGAAATTTTTGGCTGCCTTTATAGGCAAAACAGATAGCAATACCTTCCCTGCCCCATCATGAAAATGAGCATCAATGGAGTGTCAACAATTTTTGGTCATGCATCCTGGGAAATCACACCTCCGATAGGGTGTAGTCAGTCATAAAGGAATTTTTAACTACCTTTATAGGCAAAACAGATTGCCATACCCTCCATGCCCTATCATGAAAATGAGTGTCAATGGAGCATCAACGATGTTTGGTCATTTATCATGGGTAATCTGGGGGGTGACAGGTTGCACATTGTCATAACCTGATTATTGACTGCCTTTATAGGCAAAAGTGAGAGTGAAACACTTCCTGCCCCATCCTCAAAATGAGCGTCAACAGAGTGTCAATGATTGTTGGCCTTCCATCATGGTTAATCACAGCGCGATGTGGTGGTTATTGTCTATATATATCGTTTTGACTGTTATTATACTCTAAAAGGCTCAAGAATACTTAGTGGTAGCTCTGTAAATGAAATAAGTTGTTACTATCCTGGAGGATGTGGATGGAATATCGTGTACATATCTGCCTATAAAGGCTGTCATATCGTTCTGTATGGATGTTTGTGATCACGCACTACTCATATTACCGAAGATGCAAGACCAAATATCGTTGATGCTGTGTTGATGCTCATTTTCAGGATGTGGTTGGGCGCGTGAGTATTCTTGTTTTGCACATCAAGGCAGCTAATAGGTCGAAAATGAACTGTGATGTACCAATGTCAATATTTTGAAATTAACAGTAGCATATCTGAATGCGACCATAAATGAGAAACCCGAAACGCAGTACCGGAGATTGGAACCGACGGGTCTAGCCAGACCCAGCGAAACCTGTCGGTTGATAGGTACGGGTCCAGGTTTGGCCTGCCAAGAGTCTGCAGGTCGGGTTTTTGGATGGTTCTGGAAACCAATCGACCCATTTTTGGGGTCCAAACCCGGACTGCTCGCGGGTTACCCGGACCCGTTGCTAACACTAGCTCTAGCTCTGTAGAAGCTTTCGCTAGTAGAAGGCTGGAGGTCTGTGGAAGCTTTGATGCTGACATTGACGTAGCCAACCTACTTGTATAAGTACTACTGGTACAATGATCACAATCGCCAACACCATCACCATTGCCATTGTTATCTTCAGCATCAGCCCCGGACCCAATGTGCACACATACGCCCACAATTGATGGAAAGTAGCACTAGATTCCGCTGGAAAATCTGAGTCGGAGATCTGCTCTCCCCAAGATCCAATTGTCTACCTTTCCTGCGGAATCTAAGGCTACAATTGTCAACAGCATGAGTATGAGGTATCTTGAGATCTTGTTGCGGTGGCCACACTAAAGATAAGGTTCAGACTAAAATATCGACTGACGTCATGATTTCGGCCACCATATGCTGCTCGCCATCTGCCACATACCACACGCCGCCCACCAACCACTGCCTGCCGTACACCACCAGCCTCACGCCTCCCAGTGCCTAACTTCTGCAACTCAGCAAGTCTCTGGATCCAGCATGCAGGAGCATACATCGGAGCATACAGTCAAGTGAGATTGGGAGTGTCTTCTCTCTTGAGACTGTACTTGGGGGCGTAGAGCCAAGTAGACTGGGAGCGTGCCATCGAGTGCAATTAGGAGCGTACTTGAGAGCGACTCGAAGGTGTGCTTGGGAGTCTTGAGACCTTACTTGGGAGTGTATAGTCAAGCAGGCTGAGAGCGTGTCATGGAGTGCAATTGGGAGTGTACTTGAGAGCGTGCTTGGGAGTGTGATTGAGAGCGTCTTGAGAGCATACTTGGGAGCATATAGTCAAGCAGGCTGGGAGTGTGCCATCGAGTGCAATTGGGAGTGTGCCATAGAGTGCAGTTGGGAGTGTACTTGAGAGCATGGTCGGGGGTGTGATTGAGAGCGTCTTGAGAGTTGACTTTGTAGAGTATAGTCAAGCAGGCTAGGAGCGTGCCATCGAGTGCAATTGGGAGTGTACTTGGGAGCATGCCCTGGAGTGTACTTCAATACATACTCGGTGTACTTGGAAGCGTCTTGAGAGCTGACTTGGGAGTGTCTTGAGAGCTGACTTGGGAGCGTATAGGCAAGTAGGCTGGGAGTGTGTTATCAAGTGCAATTGGGAGTATACTTGAGAGCGTGCTCGGGACTGTACTTGAGAGCTTCTTCAGAGCTGGTTTGGGAGTGTACAGTCAAGCAGGCTGGCTGTGTGCCATCGAGTGGAAGTGGGAGCGTTCTTTGGAGCATGCCTTGGAGTGGACTTGAGAACGAACTCCAAGGTGTACTACGGAGCATACTCGCAATGTACTTGGGAGTGTGTTGTGAGCTTACTTGGGAGCGTAAGTCAAGCAGGCTGGGAGTATCCAATCGAGTGCAATCAGGAGTGTTCTTCAGAGCGTACTTGGGAGCGTGGAATGAAGTGCATTTGGCAGTTTTACTGAATGCAGCATGATGTATAGTATCAAGCGCCCATAATCACATGCTTATCAGAGTAATGTAGTCAAATTGCAGGTCCATAGAAACTCATAGTGCCATGCGTCAAATATGCTATGAATTACGGGCCCAAAAACAGCCTCTCTATGAATTACGCGTCGCATAAGGTCATTTTTCCCGGTGCCTTGTTCCCGGCTTCACCTGCATTGTCAGTTCATCCTGTGTTCAACACACCGGCAGCATGCTGAACTCTCTTAACATCAGGTGACTTGCACAAATCAACGCCTCTCATTCTGAAACACACAGAATAACCAACACAACTTTGTACGTTCCCTCTGGGGCACCTCACACAACATGCAACTGTAACAGAATGCTAATTCCTCAGATGTAGATTCATTTTCCACTCACAGCTATGGCACCAAAGGGCAGCCACAAAGTAAAGGGGAAGGCAACTGCTAAGGACAAAACGCTGACATTGGTTATAAATCAACACCTGTGGTTGCATCGGAAATGTATCAAGGGCTTCATCTTATAACACATCCGTGGACTCATCCAGATAAACAATATTTGTGGCGTTAGGGATGAGAGGGTATGTGACCTGTTTTATGATACAATGTTTCTTGATCCGGTCACAAGTCACCAGTAATCACAATTCAAACTAATGTGGCAGCACCTGAGGAGCAGGCGTGCACCATTTCGGGTGTAGTGGGAAGTCTGTCACTAATATATGGGGCACATGGTTGACAATACCCATGGCTAAATGAACAATTGGAGGTGTGACAACCCCCATGCCTTTGGGGATGAAGTCGACCGCTCGTATCAGCCTATAACCAGCTCAGTGAAGGTTAAATGCACTGGTGAGTGTTTCTCTTGGTACCGTAGAAATGATCTTAGGGCAAAGATTGAGCCACTAAGGTGGCGGCAGTACAAGCCAGCAGACTTCCTGGCTGTTAGACAACTGAATTGGGATGAGACAATAGACGAGGATCGTGATGATGTGAACTGGGCAGATCCTGGAGCGCCAAATGGTGGACGGAGCCGTCCTTGCGCTGGCAATTACAATGACGACCGCAAGGCCGGGGAGGACACACATGGCGGTGAGAAAGGGACCGGGATAGGGAAGAGTACAACGGATCGGAAGAGAAGAGGGAACGGGGAAGGGCAGGGGAACGCAATAGATGACGGAAAGGGGAAAGGGAACGGAAATGGTAAAGGGAAACTTATTACAAACATTTCGCCAGGGGAGATAATATCTCTCGTGCCGTTGCTTTGTAGTTGCAGAAGCAAATGTGTGAGGTAGACTAAAATATGGAGGACTAACTAGAGCGGCCACATTAAGAGCTGGAAGCATTGCCCACTGTGTGAGTTTCGCCAGATGATGATATCTACTCTACGGAGAAGTCAGGCAGCAAATATGACTCAGATCATGATTCCGATGTGGATATGCACGTGGAGGATGATGTGGACACAGCTGATGGCGTTGATTTTGACGGCGATGTGGATGTGCAAAGGGACACAGACGATGAAGGGGAGGAAGATGATGCGGTGGAAGAGGAAGAGTAGGAAGCTGAGAAAGATGAGGACGAGGAGGAGGATGAGGACGAGGAGGAGGATGTCGATGAGGATAATGGTAAAGAACATCAGACGAATGGCCAGGGAGAAATGGTAAATGCATTGGCTGACAAAGTAGATACCATGCTGGAAAATCAGCCAATTGTGCCACCTAAGCAAGGCCTTGAGGTGTAAGAGCATACCCCATGGCTGCAACATCTGGCATCTCCCCCACGGCCACAATACCCGGAACCTCGCCGACGACCATGATTTCCAGTAACTGATAATCACCGTGGGCTGTTGTAGTTAGGGCTTGTGAGCAGGCAAAAATGTCGCCTGGTAGCGCCAACTTTGCGAGAAGCTGAGGCATTCGGAAATACCTCGGATGTGGATGTCGATCAGCCACTGATTGGTGAATTGGCAGGTGGTGACAGTCTCCCCACTGTCCCTCTCCCCAATGTCCCTCTCCCCAATGTCCCTCTCACTGAGGCGCACTTGGATGGCTCAGTAGGGGAGGAGTGAACCAGTCCTCACATTGCAGAGATGTCAATGGCTGTTGCGTACAGGTTGTGGTCAGGTTGTTGTCTTGTTCATTTCCTCTGTTCGAATGAATCTATCTCAGGCATTGTTCATTACACAGGTTGTGAGGTGTTTGTATCGCTCAGGGTCTATTTTATTTTTGGGTTTTGTATTGGTTTTATTGTATTCATAGTGTTAGGGGACATCGCACATGCAGCGTTTTTGCATCTTCTTGCGTGTAAGGCACCTCTTTATGATGGTGTTGAGGCTCAATATATCTCTCACGTTAGCTGAAGGTCTCGTGAGCATACAGGGCATGCTGCTGAGGCCCAGCACCAACTTTCGTCCCTTTCAACAGTGTATACTCCACGCCTCGTGTGTCATCGACAGTGCCAGGGGAGACCCCTTTCCATTGCCTCAAACAATCATGCTGAAAGAAATTTGCCCCAGACAACTGGCAACTGAACCATATCAAATTGGACCATCCTGAACACCTTCAAGTTGCGCGCCAGAAGAGTCTGACTATTCGCAGCGCACCATGACGCGTTGAACCCTGTCAGCGTCGCAGATTCAACGCAAACAATGGTTCAGTTGAACACTTGGTCGCGATTCCCTACCTCCAACACCATGAAAACATCGCAGACTCGGAGTCTGAACTACCGCAACCTACTCTGCCGCTGACTGGAATTGACCCCGGCACCGGTGCTGCGCTGAGCAATTTCATTTCTGAGCTATGCGATCGCGATGCTCAGGGTTGCCTTTATGCGAACCTACACAACAATCCCTACTACCCATTTGCAACATGCAAAGAGTACACTCATATCCAGTGTGGGATCCAGAAGAAGGGCATGAAGACATACTATGCGAATGTGCTGAAGGAAGTAAGCACCGCTCTGCGTTTCCCAAGGTTCAAAAACGTGAATGGCATCCAGATACAGGTTGCTAGCATGCCAGATAATCTGTCTCTTGGAGAGTGGGAACTTCACACTGTCAAGGATATGAGATGGAATGAAAATCACCAATGCCCTATGAAATGCTGAAGTCGAGACAACATCCAAAGCATGAGATGGTTGATGCGGAAGCCAGCCTACGCCGAGAATTTCATCTACACCCCACAGCGTGGCTTTTCCAGTAATACCCTACCAAAGCAATTCAATACCGAAATGCACACTACGGACTGGTGGTGGGAGACACAGATCAGGAGAGATACTGGAGTATAATACCATGGTAAGTGATGTTTATGCAACGCTCAGAGTGGGGGATACTCTGGTTCCGTTGATCATCATGTCCAACAGAACACATCCATCGAACTTTGCTGGTGACAACAAATACTGGCCTGGAGATATGACAATTGGCAATGTATCGTCGATGATCTGCCAGATGCACCCAATGCTCAGCGTCGTAATGGTCGCTCAACTGCCAATCCCAATCAAGAACTACAATATTCCTCAGACGTGGCTGGATAAGCAGCGGCAAACAAACTGAGAGGTGCTGAACAAACTACTGCAGCAGGTACTCCAGCCACTGAACTATAAACAAAATCCCGGTGCGGGGATTGGGTATTACAATGTGCTCTGTGCAGCTGGCAACGTCGGATGTAGCAAGCCACATTTTGCAGCATGGCAGGCAGATTGTTCGGTGTATAGCGACCTACATCATCCCGAGCGGCATGTCTGTTTTTGGTGCAAGTGTCCACAGAACAAACTTGGAGATTATGTCTCTCCTGACAAGCAACACCCCTGGCAGGACCACAACTCATACAGACCACTCAGCCATACCAAGACCAAGGCAGCTGATGCCGAACTCTCATCGTGCCATGTTCACCAAGAATTCAATGTGTTTTGACATTTTCCCTGTATTGTGAGTGACCTGCCTAAGCCCAACCTCGTCCATACAATGCAGATCGGCATGCTTGACCACCTCCAGAAGTGGATATTCCACTTCATGAAGTCATACGAATGGCTCGACAAGTACAATGCAATCTGGTTATTGGTGCCTGCTTCCCACGACCTCAGGCCAAGAAATGATTCATATGAGGAAGTTTCTCAATGGAATGGGAAGGAGATTATGGAAATGAGCCGGTACCTGCTTAGAGTTGGAACCCAGTCTCTACAAGGTGGACGCTTCACTCAGCGTCCCATATTCAATCACACAATTGAGTGCACATGTGCATTGTGTGAATTCTACATGTACACTCAATAGAAGTCTCACGATGATGCAACATTGAGCTACAGAGAGGACACATTGTTTTGTTTTCACACCTTCGAAGATGTTGTCTTACTCAGGCAACCCGGAAAACAGCAAAGGCCAAGGCCAATGCCCCGGGCACGGACCTCGTGAAGAAGCGAAAGTCAGACAAGGAACCAAATGCTGAAACTTGGACGATGTCCAAAAAGCAGTGCCAAATGAACACCTGGAGGGATTATATCGGCGACAAGATAGAAGTGTCCAAGGTGTTAGATGCTGACTTCCACTTTCCGAAGATTAACTTAATGTCTCATTGGGTTGAACAGATTCTTCAATACAGAGCCTTGCAACAGTCTTCTACCGAGAGACATGAACAAGCACATAAAATGAACCTCACGGACGGTGGGAATGCCTCCAATCACAATCTCAACTACCTGCAGCATGTAATCACCTTTCAGCGTCGAATTCACTTCATCGAAATCAGCAAGGTAAATCTCGAGACCCTTGCTCACCGTTGGGTGATCATAGCTGTTACCTGCAAAGTCTTCCTTTCTGGTGCTGATCTGGCGGTCCCCTCAGCTCCCAGTGATATGTGCAGCCCCAATTCATGGGACCCCCAAACCGCTGCGATGGAAACCATCCTGATGCTATGATTGAAGACTTCAGAGCATTACTTGAAAATACGTAAGGCGCAACACACTGCTTGGCAATATACAGTGGCACATGGGAGTTTATCCAGCATACGAGTTGTAACAAGACATATATATGAGATGACCTACTGCACCCAATGGAGCTCTGTATTTACCATGGTATTAAGGTTCAAGTTGACAGCTTAGAAGGTGAACGCATATTTCGGATAGGTTGATGCAGAAAAAGCCAGAACTGGTGGGACCGGGATCGATTGAATGTCTGGTTATGTGTAAAGGAACTCCCGGGGAGGTGCTATGGCGAGCTGATTGGGCGTCTCCCATACCAACTACCACGACTGTTCAAAATCAAGCTTCTAGATGAGGATGGAGCTTCTGTTGAGTACTTGTCAGTCCTGGCACTCACTACATAACCTGAAAACTTGGGTAACTTGAATCCTATCTCGAAATATGTTTAAGTTAGAACAGCACCAGTAGCTATTGCCCTGCAAGTTGACTGTGTGGGAAACATCACCGGCTGCGCGCATGTATTTCCAGAGATAGCTACAAGCAGTAAGACAGGAGGCAGACGGAACGAGTGATGGATTGTCAATAGCCACATAGATTTGGCCAATCGAAATGATAGGTATAGTTAGTAGAGACGGAATGGCATTTTGCACACAGGTACAAGGAATGTGAGCAGAGATTTTCACTACGTCACCCATCACATTGCAATCATGATTCAAGAGTGTACCCAATAAACCCATTCTGACATATGGTCATACTTAGCCACAACGACAGAGTATTTATTCAAAATAGAAGACCGACAGAGCGAGATGAAAAGGTTAAACTGTGATCAGATGGCAATATGCAATGTGACACATGGTGTTGACTCCAGACGCAGAGTAATTCACCCCTGGGGTGTCTCTGACACCTCTGACGGCGCCCGTCTACTCGGACAGAGCCATTCCGGCTGGGCGGCAATCTTTCTTGCTGATGTCGTATCTTTTCCAGAGTGTGAATGAAGTGCCACATTGCGTTTCAGAAATCAAGATAATTCCAGCTTGGAGGCATCAAGCACTTACATCAGCACTTGAACCAATCATGGTAGACACATTACCGAGAGTGGCAGTGACATTCAAGTGTGTCATAAACGAAAGAACATATGGAACTGAATTCATACTGGTTAACTTGCTGCATGTGCAGAATGTGAATCTCACCCATGAGGATACTTACACCAGAATTGAACAGCCAGAACCCCGATGGATTGCCCACCTCGTGTGGTATGATGTGGTAACATCCAGTGGGAAACAGTCACGCGACAGCCCACTGTCCTACAGTACAGGGAATTTGGGATTTATAATGACTTCCATAGATACAAAACTAAAAACAGTTTTGGCTGCCAAGTTGCCAGCAAAGTGAAAATTGGATGCAATCTTCCAGTCGAAGCTACACCGGGATTCCATCACCTTTACAACTGGTGCAATCAGACCCGCAGGATATTTTAAGGTGCATCTGACGATTTACAGGATAATACAGTACTGGAAAAGCATGGTGCAGATGCATTGTCGTTTGTAGTGAAGAGTTGAATGCAAGCTATCCAAACTGAAGAGGACAAAGTTGAACCAGATGTGGCGCACCAGCTGACACAGATTGCAATTCCTGGGACAATAAGGAGTAGGTCCAAACCAAAACTTTCTCATTGATAACCACACTATTGGGTACCAAAGTACAACGTACATGCAAAGTCATACACACGTGTATGGCCTTATAGGAAGGAATATTAGTAGATACGGTTTCAAACGTGGATGTCAATATTGTAGAGTAGCATAATGGTAGTTAAGATGAGATTATCGCTAAAGATGTAGGGCTTGTGGCGAGCTGACTAGATGAAAAGCAGGTGTGTCCCGGCCCTGGACACAGTACGTGCAGTTTTGCCGCTACATTATCCTACTCTTTAGGTGCAGACCCAATGGGTTTCATAAACCTGTACAACACTGCAAACAAAACAATCAAACAACCATTCAATGTACGCATATGTACGAACCCACAAGTCCCACCACCGATCAGCACCGTATGGTAGCCATTGCCCGGATCCGGCCCGCGAGGAACCAGCACGTGCAATTGACTCATCTCTGGAGGTGGTCAAAACCTGTGCCGATGCCCATTGTACTGGGCTGAGATTCAAAGAAGTAAAGAAGTATTGCGAAGAGAACAGTAAGAAGGAACATCCAAAGTGACACCATCCGCCATATCTCCACTTCCAAAATCGCCCACAACTGAGCGTCCAATCTTGGACTCGTAACTCGTATCAAGTGTAGGTCATTGTCGGAAATAGTCATACTAATTGCAATGAAATCGCCAATCATAGTAGCAGCCGCGTCTTGACTCGGTGGCATCGATGGTGACTTTCGTTCGCTGCTGTTTGTCATTGCCATCGCAATTTGCCACTGCATTAGTATCTCTAACTTGTAAGCAATCCAGTAACCGGTCGTACCCACCACATGTTTGAGTGTGCTAGCACTGAAGCTCTCCAAATTCCTTGTGAACAGCTCTCCAGGCGCAGCCCATCAGTGATCATTGTTGCTGCTTTGGCCACTTCTGCTCATGGTATAATAGCCATCAGTAATGGTCAATTTTATATGACTTCGTATCTGTCTCGTATGCTTCTCACGATATGGACATTTCTATCATCCATAATCAGTCGCATATGCGCTCCCCTGTGACTTTGTGTATCGCTCTGTTGGCCAGGCTCCATATCTGACATTCTCTCCGGCAGCCGGAGGCTCTCACATAGTGCCCGTCAGTTGTAATATCCATCTTCCTTCAGTGACGGCCGAGCAGGCTTATGGGTCTCCAGTATGGTCATTTGGCATCGCTTTCAGTAAGCTGTTTGGTAAACATCCCAGTCGGTGCCTTTGGTAGATACCTCCCGATAATCCTCTGTTCCTGCATAACCCATTAAAGGCATTCCGGAAAGCATCTTTTGGTTGTTGTCTTGACAGTCTCATGATGTCGTTAGTTGACTGTGTCTTGCAATGCCGCTCAGTTACTGTTGGCCTCGATATCGTTCGGTGGACCAATTGGTATGTTCAGTGATCATTGTTGGTCGTGTTCGGAACTGCTACAGTAGCCAAATTTCCGCTCGTTCAGCATAGATCAAACTCGCTTGATCTACTTATCACCTCTCCAGTGCTCTTGCAGTCGCACTGATTATGCTCCTACTCAGTGCACTGGCAGATACAGTTGACATCTACCCTGTGCTCGGTGCACTCATCATGTCCAATCACTGGTTGCACTCACTGGCTGTTGTGTGGGAATCCTTTCAAGTCCTTCTCCAGGTGTACTTGTTCTCACTTGTCTGGGTATGCACATCATCTGTTTCTGAGTTTGCTTGTGGTTTCATCTGGTTGATTTTTCTCCACGTGCTTGTGGACTCTGCATGGGATCTCTTCTGAGGTACACTGGTTGCCAAATGTCAAGCTGTGATTCTCTTCCGGTATGTATGCTCCAAGGTGCTTTTACCCAGCCCTCCCAGTACTGTGATTGCTTAAGGTAGCGGTTATTTTTGATTCTGGGACGGTCAGTCCCATTTTGTACATCGTTGCTCCACCGACGACTAATCCATAGCAGCTGTGTATCCCAGAATTGCCAAGACAGATTAGGGATCTCATTCAGGATTGTAGCCTTGGACATGCCGCTTCATGATTCATCCATAGGTGAGCTTGCTATCACTTCCCTGGGTACACAAGCTGCTGCCAGCCTTCAACCTTGGTGCATGTATTTCACAGTATCTCGTTTCTGTACTTCCCATACAATAATTGTTCGCGGTATGGGTTGTTGCGAATCCGGCACAGTTATCCAACATTTTATAGATGGTTGCACCACTGACGACTTATCGCATACTGCTTCGAGATCTGCAGTATTGGTATTGTAGCAGTGTGACTCAGGATCACCAAAGTTCAGTTGGGATTTCATTCGGAAACATATTTATGGTTGAAATCCTGGTTCTGTGGAGCTATGCCAGTGGTACTACATCTGTCTGCATATCTGCGTTCCTGTGAAACTTTGTAGTTTGAAATCAAAGTCTTGATCTCGAGCATCGTATAACTTCTTTTAACCTTGAAATCATTATTGAAGGGAAGGTGATTGATTGTCATCCATCTTCCATGATCCACCTTCTGAGATCCATCTCCTGTCATCAATCTCAAGTGAGTCACCTCGGTCATCCATCCAGATTCAGTCGCCATTCATATCCAGTCCCGTTCCATTTATGGCTACAATCCGCCTTTGGACACGATCCATCGCTTGTTATTCATGTGTGGCCATAATCCATCACTGGCCGCAATCCATTGATGGCCGAAATCCATTGCTGGCCGAAATCCATCACTGGCCGAAATCCATTGCTGGCCGAAATCCATCACTGGCCGAAATCCATTGCTGGCTGAAATCTATCGCTGGCCGAAATCCATCTGGTCCAGATTCTTCTGGCGTCAGTCAATCAGTTCCACCGGGTGACTTATTGAGCTCCTATTGGCTGCGTTCTGTGACTTCCCAGAATGCTCTGTATGCTGTCTAAATGTCATTGCTACTGACCTCCATAATATCAATCTTCCATTGACTATTCATCGCAGTCCCATGATCCGGTGACATATCGTCCATCATAAGAAAATACCCACTCATCGATCTGGCCATATTACATGGAACTTTTAAGTCCAGATTCATGACCCGGCCTTGTGATCACCTGATCTTGATCCAGGCAATTGGATGAATATCATTCCACCGAACTCTGAAAAGTTGCAAATCCACCCATATTGCAAATTGTACCCGGGCTCCAAGTCAATTGCATTGCCATTTGGCCATTGCAGAGGGAGTGTCTGCGCCTCTTTGCTGAGAACCTCCAAGAAATCTCCGTATATTGCTAGGATAATGATAAGTCCTCTATCGTCTGTTGAAACCAACTTTGTCGTTGTGTCTGCTCTATCTGCCAAAGTTTATCCTCATCTCTTCCTAGATATGCAGTGGTATGAAGGAATATCCAGCAGCCTAGATGTAAAATGGTTCACCAATGAAACAGCCAAGCCTCGCCATCTGGAAATCCCTCCATGTGTCAGCGAGCTGACATCGTTTACACAAGTATACCCTTAGGTGCCTATATCTGGTTATTGCCGCCGCTGCTCTCTGCTCCCCTGTCCAGTGCCTGGTGCCTATCTCACCACTAGAGAGGCTTTCCACGGTCACTCCCAGCAGCCTTGGCCGAATTCCCCCTCTTTCAATGATCGTCCAATCGACCTGCTCACTGCCCCGTATATGGTCAATAGTAGTAGCTTCAAGAATTATATATATGTCATACAGCCACCTTCGGAACATGCCTCCTTCCTAGCCATGAAGCAGGTACATTCCCGGTGCTTAGCTGATGACCTGCCTGGTCCACTGTTACCTCTTCCGCTCACCCTGGGGTTGGAGAGCCAAAAGCTGATTGCTTTGCAAGTTGACGCTATGCGTCCTGGCCTGGTACCAAGGCAACCATGATCACTCTCCTGCTTACAGTGTATCCACCGCAGCTACCACCATGTGTTCAAACAGCTTATGAGGCGAATTGCGTACTTGTCATGCCCATTTGGGACTGTCTGACAACGAAAGAAAGATCTTGCTTCACCTGATAGGGACTGTCAGACAACCACATACTGATGATTCTCAAATGGGGATACGACCCATCAATTGAATCTCTTTGCGCTATAGATTCATGCGGAATCCGCTGGTTTCCTGTGGGTGCCCATATGGTCCATCTTCCGTTAGCGCAGGGGATTCTTAGAATTCCGGCTGCATCATCACCATAGTATTTCTAAAAACCCTCTTCTATGCCATCATATGGGCACATCCCTATTCACTCATTGGCGATTAACTCTCAGTGAGTGGTGTGACGAAACAGAATAGAGGAGGCGCAGATGACACTCCCGTCTAACAACAATCGGATTTGGTCGTCAATCAGGTGCCAAGTGTATTAATTGACAACAGTAATTACGAATTGTATCTCCTAGCCACTTCAGATTATTCAGGGGTTGATAAACTGCCTATTCAAAGCTGAGGCGTGATCTGCGATTCCGACTCCACTATCCTGAACGGTGTCGATTGATTTGTATATAGACATGTAAAACTTCCTTAGTCGCTGCGGTAAGCTTCTAATATCTTCCTTAATGTACATACCTCCATTGAGTGCAGTATTGTATTAGCAATGGGTCCAGATTCCCGGGTTGGTTCCGGTTCCGGTTGCACCTGAACCTGGACCGTGGTAACAGGTCTTACCATACGAAAAACCCGGATCATTGGAAACAGGCTGGTTTTACCAACAAAAACCCCGCATTTTAAGTACACAATTCTGGTTCAACTTAAGTATCTGAGTTCTGATCTTATCGTGAAATGATCAATACCTACATTGTGCAGTTTTAGCCGCTCTTTCACCTCCCGCTGTCAGGTTTGCGATCGGACCAATTTCCGTTGAGGAGCTATCGAAAACCTATAAATTTTTCTTAATACATTGAATTATTTCATCGCGATTCAATTAATATTGGTCTAATCGCTAATCTGAAAGTGGGAGGTGGAACAGCGGGTAAAACAGTACAATCTACGTATGGATCATGTCATGATAGGCTCAGAACTCAGATACTTAATTGGAGTGAAAGGTGAAGGAACCGTAATATGGAACCATGGTCCTGGTTAAACCTAGCCAAACAACCGCGGGTTTCTGTCTGGGACAGGAAACCACCCCGGCAAGACATAGTGGGTCTTGTTGTTAAACTGGCCTGGAACCGAGCCGAATAGTGTATCCAGTTCAAACCCGGTGCTAACAGTAGTCCTGTTGAAGGTAATCACGATTGGAACTGCCATTAGTGGCATTGCTAGATGTGACTCATTCGTATCACGTAATTTCACCCTGATCCTCAGTAGATTAAAATTGTATGTGTCCATTCAAGCTGTTTGCAGCTTCAATTGCGCTTGTTCGACAAGGATCAATGAAATCTCGGGAAAATGGTTGTTGTCTGCATTGCCGGGGATGCACCTCTCGCGGACCAGATCTCATTTATCCTGCGATTGTCAGCCTTTGAGTTGTTGTGTCAATTCATTGCAATTGTCTTGGACTGACTTGGTGCCCAACGTATTCCCCTCCTCATTTGCCTCTGGAATCAACTTGGATTGTATCTGCGATCATCAACCTCAATTAGTGTTAGCAACGGTTGCAGTTTTGGACCCAGTGGGTATTATAGGTCTGCGTGGCAACGGCCTTACCCCATCAAAAATCGACGATTTTTTAAGCGAACCATCACTTTAAGGCCACAAATATTAATTAGAGAGTTTGGTGTTTGGTATGTGAAATATGTAGCTTTGCATGGCGCATCTTTTGGCCGTCTCCGATTTTCGATATCTTTAAATCTCAGCAAGCGGCAGCCGAAAATCCTCGTTTTTGCGCCAAAATGACAATAATTTCAAAGCAGCTTGCTGAGTTTGAAAGATATCAAAAATCGGAGACCACCAAAAGATGCGCCGTCTGCAGCTGCATATTTCATGTACCAAACACTTAAATTATTGGATGAATATTCATTGACTTAATTGAGGGAACCGTTTGGCACAAACCCGGACCGAACCCGCCAGGTCCGGGTTTACATGGAACCGCTATAATAGAAACGGTCCGAAAACGGAACCGTTGCTAACACTAACCTCAATTGGCTGTAATTATCAAGTATCTTTGGTTCTGCAATCTGCTGCTGTCAAATACAGTAGATTTCTTGTTCTGAGGTATTGCGACAATCCTCTGGCCGATTGGTTACCAGAATTCGCAAGAAATCTCCCCTGTTACTGTTAACGTCAATTCGATAGACATATCAAGACCCTTCCCTGATGTAATCACTGTGCTTTAATCTGTATCATATCTCACACGTAAATTGCATGTCGTGACACGTCTGACATTGGTAGGTCATCAAATTCCCTAGGCGAAACGTATCTGAAATCGAAGAGCGATTACAGTGTAGATGCATATGCTTGTGTATGGTCTCATTGAAAGTTATGTCAGTAGATATGGTTGCAAATGTGGATGTGAATAGTGTAGAGTACTATAAAAGTAGTTAATGTAAGATTATCACTAAAGTTCAAAGGCTTCTGGCAAGCCCACTATATATACGGCGGGTATTTCCCGGCCCCGGACACATCAGGTGCAGTTGTGCCATTACCGCATGGCTCAATGCTTTCGACTGGATTGAGGACAGGCAAGTAAACCTAATGATTCTTGTGAGCAGATATAGTTCACATGAGGTTTCAGGTCAATGAAGGGCTCATTAATAGTGGCTAGCATGTTTCTTGTTGGTGTTGGGAGAGACTGATGATTGGAACAACATATTTGGACAATGGTACTATGAATGTTGACTCAATATGTGGGTGGATTCTCCAATCATCTGATAGAGACATTTCTGCTGATGCATTTCAACAAACCTGTAGAGTATTCAGAATCTGACCATGACAACACATCAAGCGAATTGCTTCCTCTGGAACAAGACAGAAATGGAAGTCCGCTCCCCTGTGCACCTTCTCTGCAACAGGCTGTGAAATGTTGTCCTTGTCCTGGTGAGGTTCATCATTTGAAGTGGTAGATAACCAAGTATTTTGCACATTATGTGGATATACTTCACATGTATGCCAAAATGGGCATTGATAGATGCACAGAAATGCTGCTCATATTGCAGGATTAACGAAATTGCTCCGTATTTATAACCACACCAACACTGGGTGGCCAGGCCTCAAACTGAAACTCGCAACCCATGTAGTGCTACCTCAGAAGCTCTGGGTATTGAATGAGCAGCAGCAGGCATTTGCATGAGTTGTCAGGCTAGGTCAAAACATCATAATACACATAAGGTTACTGCATATGGATCCTGGTGGCAATGATTACTGCTCTATTGATCCCCACCAACACACTGGAGTGACACAAATGAGAGCGGTGTACAGTTCAGTGAGTCGACTGCACATTACGACAGCAATCATTTTCCGGATTCTGGAGTTCAAGAAGGACTATTGAAAGCAGCTGATAGAGAATGGAGACACATTGCAGTCTGATGAACCATCATCTTCTATCATTAAAACACTTTGTCAATGTAAGGCTCTTTAGATAGTTTACCAACATAATCCTCTTAACTCATTCAAATTGTCAAAAGGGTTGTTTGTAAGGTGCACTAGACTGCATATAGAACTCCTTTCTATCAGTTGTTTTTGTCTAAGCAAATCAAACATCTAATGATGGAATTGTTAGAGGGGGTTTGCATTGGAGTTCTGCATTTTTAATGATGTTCAAATTGTTCAAGGGGGATTTGATTGGGGTTGTGGATTATTAATCATAGCCATTATGTGATGAAGTTAATTAATAAGCTACATTACACATTCCTGGCTGGGATATCTCACAATAACTGTTGTAACAGGAAGGTTGAGCATGATGTAAAACAGGGCCTGAAGTCGTCTGACAGTTTCAATTGTAAGCTACACTGGAAACCTCAGGCCACGTACTCAGTTCGAATTCCAACAATGAAAAATGCCTATTTCAATCACAGTAACTATATCCAAATCAGTCTGGAAGCAACACTCAATCCCCCCATACACTCCGCATGACATCATCAGTCCATCTAAGTACTTTTTGATGCTTGCAGACCTCCCTGGAGCTAGACAATCTGCTCTCAAACTCAGCAAAAGCATGCTCTGATGCTCCTGAAACCACCATCAGTTCTGGAGATGCATTCAGGATGCTACAAGATTTGACTTATATACTAGTCATACCTTGGGGCTCCTCTGACCTCTGCACTGATGTGTGTGAGACTGCATGATCTGCTGGTACTGCTATGCAGCTCAGTGGGAGACTTCAGGAGCAGTACTATGGGAGACATGTTGCCGTATTCTCACTACAGTGCGTTCTATATAACCACATGTCATTTCGTGATCTCTTATTCATCTTTGTCACAGTCAGAAGATTCACTACATCATCAGATGGCATGCATTATGTAATTCTCTCTATATACATATATCTGGTCAATCTGGCCACAGATGGTTGTTGTTCATAATCAGAGCAGCACCTGAATTCGCCCATTGAGAGTACTTAGAGTTGCACCAGTTGGAGGCCATTGTGGTCAAACTGTGGAGTTTGAGGTCAGCATCAGCAAAATGTAAACCGGTCCAGAAGCCACATGCAAACCTCTGAGATCCTCCAGTAGCCCTCACCAGTGCATGTAAGTACTTCCAGATACTCCCAGACCCCTCTGGAGACTTCCAATGTGCTCTCAGACTCTGCAAGAGCATCATCAGAATGCTACAGGACTTACTATTAGAATAGTCAAATTTTAAAGCTGGTGAGAGCGCTGCACAGGTTTGCACCAGACATCAGGAGCAGCTGTGACCTCAGATCATTTCTGCAGGTCACTTTGTAAGCAGCTGAGACCTCTATGTAAGCTCTACGGGCAAATTGGTGCCATATTTTCACTGCAGTTGTTCAGGGGGGCCGTCACAGCATGGTTTATATCTTTTCTTATCTTCTTCTATTCCAATTCTGTTACATCTATGTTTTAACATTCATTTGTCAGCAGGGATGAATAGTAGCTGGGAGGGTGCTCCGCTTACTAGCTAGCTCACCCAGAAGTGGAGGGGCTATTTTGGTCCTGTCATCCTCGATTAAGAGTGAACTCTGTATGAATAAACAACAACAGCAGTGGTCCTAAGGGATCCACAACCACAAGGCATTCCGTTTATCATATACATCTTTGTTACAGTCATAAGATTCACTACATCATAATATAGCATGTATAATATTAGTCTCTCTAAGTATAGACAATCTGAGATACAGGGATAATGGAGATGGACTCAGTAACAGAAAGTATACATTTGAGAGGCCCCAGGGTAGATAGAGATTATTGCATTATGCAGAATACATATTCTTTCCTTCCTACCTCAAGATCTCACACACCCTTGTCAAGGTTTCATCGATCCACGTACTTTGGGTGGTTCCTCAAATACTCTTGCGAAGCTATTCATAGATCCACACACTTTGTGTGGTTCATCATGGTCAGGTATTCCTTCATATGCTGTGACCTTCTTTCTAAACTCTTTGAGCCAGAACGGCACTGCCTGAAGAATTTTCTTTGGATGCTAGGCATGGTGTGGAGGAATGTTGATGATAGGCTGCCGGCCATCTAGGTCCACCAGTTCACCACACAGTAAGAGAGTGATCTTAGAGATGGACTCCGAGGCGCTGATCATGCGCACATGTATGTGGCAGGTATGCGAGTTTGAAGATACACTTGCACGGTGTGATGGAGGGAGGTTCGAGATGTACTTGGTGGCCATGATTGTGCAAACTTGGATTCTGTAAACCAGTGTATTTGGATATATGCAATTGGAGGCCATGCTAATAGAAACCTGGAGGCCATAATCGAGCGAGTTTGGAGATACACTTCGAATACATGCTTGATTACTTCTGACGATGTACTTTGTGGCCGGGGTCATGTGATTATGGTGATAGGCACTCGGATGCCATGAGAGTTGGAACTTGAACGCTGTGAACAAGGGACATTGGAGAAGCAATTGTTGAAACTGATCGAGCAAGAGTGGTGCAGTACTTGAAGGAGGTCATGGTGGAGGTGGTAGTTTGGGAGGGAGACGAGATGGAAGCTGAGACTCGATTCATTGGTTAACTTATATCTGGGGAAGTGTTAGCAATGGTTCCGCGTTAGGGTTGGAACCGGAACCGAACTGTGGCAACGGTTCTTACCACATGAAAACCCGGACCGTTGCAATTGGGCCGGTTTTACCACCAAACACCCAGCATTTCAACTTCACAATTATGGCTCCAATTAAGTATTTGAGTTTTGATCGTATCACAACATGATCAATACGTAGAGTGTGCAGTTTTAGTCGGACTTTCACCTCCCACTTTCAGATTTGCGATACGACAAGTATTCGTTGAGTTGCGATCGAAAACCCGCGAATTTCGCTTGAAATCTGCCCTTATTTCACAACCACTCAACGAATATCAGTCGGATTGCAATTTCGAATGCAGGAGTCGAATGAGCGGCTGAGACTGAACAATCTACATATTGACCAAGTCATGATACGATTGGAACTGAAATACTTAATTGGACCCAAAGCTGTAGGAACTGTATAGTTGGAACCACGGTCCAGTTCCAACCCGGCCAAAAACCCACAGTTCTATGTCCAATATGGGTAACAAAGCCGCCAAGACACAGCGGGTCGGGTTCCTTGGCGGTTCCTAACCCAGACCGGGGCCTCGGTTGCAGTTCCAACCCGGACCGACGCCGGGTATCCCGGAACCGTTGCTAACACTAGTCTGGGGGAATATAGTAATTTTGGAACAACATGGTTTACTAAGTGATGAAAGTCTAACTGGGAGCTGAATCCAGTCTATTCTGGAATGATGCAGTATGCGGTGTATACAGTACTCTGTTTATGCTGTACTTGCCGTATGCTTGCACAAGGTGCATGCTGTAGTCGGTGTTGACTTTTGATCATTGCATGGAGTGACACAAATGGATAACTTAAGTTTATGTTCATAGGTGATGGTAGAGTTGAGGACGAGAAAGAGAGAAATAAGAGGAGATGGGGGAAATGATGATAAGAAACAAACGCTGGATAAAATTGCTCGTACGAGTCAATTTAACATTGCCAATACGTCAGATAGGAGGCTCGATCAGGAGTGCAATACCCTCGATAGGAGGTCTTCCAGACCCAATGGCGCAAGTTGTACTCCTGGTTTCTCATATCCATATGTATTCTCCGCATCATTCACATCTTCTTCCACTATCTCTCTTATTCCCATCTACAACTGAACCACCATCGTAGAATACAAAGTAATGTCATCCCTCTCTATCTCTCAATGCCAGGATTGTCAGTTGACACTGAGTACAGCATACTCTGAATACCACATACTCCGAGTACCGCATACACTGAGTACAGCATACACCGAGTACAGCATACACCGAGTAAAGCAAACAACGAGTACAGCATACACTGAGTACAGCACAGACCGACTACAGCATACACTGCGTACAGCATAGACCGAATCCAGCATCCACACAAGAATGTGTGGCTGCGCCTCATTCTCATGATTAGGAGTTGACCCCTGAATGTTGCTTCCACTTCCAATGTATCTCCCTCCTCGATTGACTGCCATCAGCCACACCTCTGTGATAGCTCAAAAGAAAATTCTCACCATCACATTCCCACGGTTGTGAGTCAACTAACAGATGAAAACAGTTTCAGCACCCAGCTCTCCGTACATGGACTGACTTCAAGTACTCATCCACTCTTGCGCAATTACGGCCTCCAAGTGTATCATATAACTCGCTTATTTTACACCTCGAGGATTGCACAATCATGACCTCCACATTCATCTCCAAAATCACTTGACTGTAGCCTCCCAGTTTGCACAATCATGGCCTCCAACTGAGCACCATCATGGCCTCCAAAGTGCATATCTCCAAACTTGCTGGATCACAGCTTCCCAGTACATCTGCAACCTTGCACGATCATAGCCTCCAAGTGTATCTTCCAGGTCCCTCAATTCTATCCTTATAGTTCACATGGGCATGGCCTCTAAGTGCTTCTTCAATCACGCTCGATCGAAGTTTCAGAGTGAATATGTCAGTTCACTCAATTGTCGTTGTCAGACATACCTTGAATTCCTGTCAGATACCGCCTGCAGCCAGTCCAGATGCATTGTGTGTTGATGGGTAGCTATAGAGATACATAGATGAGAAGACAAACTGAATCCATGAGTTTGAAAAATCGTTGCTGGATAAGTAGTAGCTATGATTTCCAGGTGTACCAGCAGTGTTCCTAAAGCAAATGTTGTTTTTCTGAGACAGCTCTGTTGTGATTCAAGGTGCTTGCAGAATTTTCACCAGTACTCCAAGGATGGTTATCGGCATACCCATACTTATCTGTAGCCCTTCCAGACATGTTGGCAGCACTTCCAGGTGCTCCCAGGTGCACCCAATATTTTCTTCTGTACTCTGAAGTATTCCCACACTTATAAAAATCATTCCCATGGTATTCCTGCACCAGCTATCAGAGATCTCAGGTACTCTGAAGACCGGCTGGACTGCACTCCTAATGACTGAAACTGTCCTGAAAGTGACGCATCTATGTTTACACTCCACATCCTCTCAGGCACTCCTCGAGGCTTGCAGTGACTAAGATCCATTTTGCTGTTGAGAGGGCACACCAACAACGCTCCACCGCACCACTCACAACAGACACAAGAAATTCACGCCATAGAGTGGTTCTGTGTGAACGAGGGTTGGGATTGGGTGAGATGATATGATTGTACCCAGAGTTCGAGATTCACACAATTGCACTTATCCACGAAATCTGGGGCAGAGGGATTGATACTGATAGTTGATCTTGATTGAGTGTGTATTTTCATTGCATGATGATATGAGATGGATAAGGGATAATGTCTATCTACTCTGGAGTCTGTCAAATATATACTTCCCATTACTCTTTCCACCTCCATGAAGTGTTAGCAACAGTTCTAAATTTCGATTTTGGTGAAGGGTCCAGTTCTTGTGCCGAACCAGACCATTACAACAGGTTTTACCAAACCAAAACCAGGACTATTCCATTTGGGCCAGTTATGCCACCAAATATCCGGTAGTTCAACTTCCAACTTTGGCTCCAATTCACCACCTGAGTTCTGATTGTATTTTTACATGATAAATATGTAGATTGTGCAGATTTACCCTTACTGTCACCTCGCGCTTGCAAAATAGCGATCTGACAAATAATCTTTGGGTTGCTATTGATACTTGGCCAATATCGCGGAGACCAGGGTGCTATTTCACAGAGATTCAACAAATACTAGTCTGTTCCCAAATCAGATTGACGGAGGTGAATGATCTGCTATAGCTGCACAACTTAAATATTGATCATGGCACAATATAATACAAACCCAAAAACTCAATTGCAGCGAACGTTCACCCATAGTTGTAGGAACTGAAAAATGGAATGGTGGTCCGGTTTCAACATAGCCAAATACCCATGGGCTTATGCGTGGTCCGGGAAACAACCAGGTGCTACTTACCTGGGTTGTATTCTATGTTGTTTTCAGACTAGAACCAGGGGCTTGGGATCGGATCCAACTTCGACCGCAGCCGAGAAACCCGGAAGCATTGCTTATCCAACCGCAGTCGCCACTGTAGTTCCTTATACCTGCCATTGGTCATTCAGGATGTAGTTGAAGGCTGTATCCCAGCAAGTTGGTGGAGCTCGTGAATGTGCGAACATGGAGGATGTAATCTTTTGAGTTTTAAGATATAATTGAAACCTGTGATTAAGTGAATTTGGAGATGCACTTGCAGGCTGTCATTTTGCAATGTTGGAGACACACTTGGAGGCCATGATCAGGCAAACAAGGAGGCCGTTATGGAGGGAGACATGAGGTTTAGTTGGAGGCTATAATAGAGCATGTTGGGAGATGAACTTGGCGGCCATGATGGAGCGAGATTGGAGGTGTACTCGGAGGCAGATTTACTGCAAGTGGTAGTTCAGGAGGGAGGCATGACCCAAGCTGAGGCTCCATGCATTGGTTGAATCATGATGGTGGGGATTTACTGAATTGAGTCCAACATGGTCAGCCTGGAGATCAGAGACTGGCTTGAAGTGGGAGACAGAAGACCTTAGGATGAATCAGTACTCGGTGTATACAGTAGTCACTGTATGCAGGATGAACTGTGGGGTGTACTCGGTGTTAACTCTTGATCGTGTGATGGAGAAATTGAGAGCAATCCCTTAACTCCATGTTCTGAATTGATGGTACAGTTGACGACAAGAACGAGAGAGATGCGGCAAGATGAGAGTAATCAGCATGAACAACTGGTGTTTAGAAGAATATTGTGTGCGAGTTAATTTACGTTCCCCAGAGTCAGTAGGTGCAAATCTCATCTGCGATGTAAGAACACAGATACAAGCACTTCCCAACCCAGTCAGGCAACTCATACCGCTGATTTCTCCCATCAGCTCATATCAGACATAATGTTCTCATCATTGTCCCCCAAATCTCCCTTCCTCGTCCACCACTCTACTATCCTTGGAGACTACAAAGGCAAGTCATCACTCTCAATCTCCCGAAGTCATGATTATGAGTTGACCCAGAGTATAGTATACACCAAGTACAGTATACGCCAAGTACAGTATACACCAAGTACAGTATACGCCAAGTACAGTATACACCAAGTACAGCACACACTGCGTATAGCATACACTGAGTACAACATTCACTGAATACAGCATCTACCCAAGGTTGTTTGTTGGCCATTCATTCTCATGATTACCAGTTGACCCCGGAATGTTGCTTCAGTTGCATGGGTGCCTCCGGACTTGATCGACTGCTACCAACCTGCTCTCCATGAGAGCTGAAAAGTGAAGTCACCTTGTCACATCCACGCACGTGTGAGTTACCTAACTAATGAAACGAGTCTCAGCACGTGGTGTGCAATCGATGGACTGACTCTATGTGCCAGTCCAAACTTGCACAATTCTGGCCTTCAACTTCTTATGATCATGGCCTCCAAGTGCATATGCACAGTCGCACTATCATGGCCTGGAACTATATCGATTGTGCCTCTCAAGTGTGACTCAAAACTTGTGCGATCATGACCTCTATAATCACACCAGCATGGTCTCCAGGTACATTTCAAAACTAGATTGATCACAATATCGGACTGCATCTCCATATTCACTGCAACACGGGCAGAAAGTGTCTATGGGAATATGCTTGATCACCACCTCGAAGTGTATCTCCAAATGTGCTGCATCATGGCCTTGGACCATATCTCTGAGCTCACACAATTATCATTGTCAGACATACCTTGTTTTACTCTCATGCACCATCCTCAGCCAGTCTAGATTTACCAGATGTGAATGGGTAGCTATCAAAACATGGATGAAAATGCAAACCGAATACATGACTTTCAATATACATTGAACTATAAGTAGTAGCTATGATTTGCATCTGTAACAGCAGCATTTCCAAAGAAGATGTAGTTTTTGCGGGACTTCTCTATTATGATTAATGGTAATCCCAGACTTGTGACCGGCGCTACGAGGCTTGTCACCAGTGCACCCTGGCCTGTCACCAGCATTTAAAGAGTTGTCACTGGTGCACTCAGGCTTGTGGCTGACGCTCCCAGACTTGTCGCCAGCACTCTCAGGCTTCTCGCTGGTGCTCTCTGATGCGACTGAGGGTCTCCGTAACGTTCTGAGGTTCTGCCAGTTGCATCGATCATCGGCACAATGTAAGTCAGTTCGGACGCAACACGCACTCTGCCAGCTCACTGCTGGAGACCTCACCAGTTCTGCTAACAACTTCAACATGCTCCCAGACACCCCTGCAGCTAAGAAATGAGCCTTCCGCCTCTACAAGAGCATTCTCAGGTATTCCTGCAAGCACCTTCCCAGATGGAGGTGCACTCAGGATGCTACGAGATTTGACTTGTTGAATAGTCACATTTGGTAGCTTCTGGTAACTCTGGTCAGATCTGCCAGAGGTGGAGAGAGAAGCTGAGATAGCTGCGCAGCACTGCGAGATACTTTGAGAGTAGCCAAAACTAGTGTTAGCAACGGGTCTGGGTAACCCGCCAGCTGTCTGGGTTTGGACCAGAAAAACAGTTTAGTTCAGTTCCAGAACTGTTCAAAAAGCTGACCCGTTGCATCTAGGTGGGCTGAACACATACCCATACACGTCAAGCCGCGAGTTTTGCTGGGTTTGCTTACACCCGTCGGTTCCAATCTCCGGTTCTCATGTTCGGGTTTTTCTATCTATGGTCGTATTTAGATATCCTACTGTCAAGTGCAAAATCAAAATGTTTGGTACATCGTTGTCTTTGATTGTTTTGTTGGCTGCCTTTGTAATTGAAATGAGCAGAGACCCGGTCCTAGCTACATCCTGAAGTTGAGTGTGAAAGATTTTTTATCTTGCATTAAAAATAAGATTGGAGGCACATAATAGCCTGATTGACAGTTATGGCAGTGATTAAGCTGCTAGTGGATAAGTATACACCTGTTATTGCGCCAACAATATTTGGAGAGCTGATGAAGAGACTTGAGAATGTCAGCGGAAAATCACAATGTGGCAACAGAATTCACAAGCAGAACATAGCCATATGAAAGTAGCATCTGGGAAACCACAGTCCGACATATTCATAGGGTGTCCTATGCCTGGCATGGTGTGCAATTTGTCACCAATTCAGAAATCCAAGCCTGTTAAACTCCGTAAGCTTTTGCACTGCCAAATAGCCTCCCTGCCTATGTACCATTCAGCAATTGAATTCCAATGAAGAAATTGTAATGGCTCATAGGTCATCAGTAGACTAGGTGGGCAAATTTTGTTCATTCATGACATACCTCCACGAAGAAAGATTAGTGTACCTATTTTGCAATCTATTAGCATTTTTTGGATTTAAGTGACCAAATTGTCAGATATGATGATTTTTCTGTGCGTGTGCAAGAGTCATGCGGCCCATACGAAGGTTCTAGACTCCAAACCGAGTTGATTGACATTCCATCAGTGTGATATTGTTCTGCCTCTTATGGATAAGTGAGAACATGCAATCCAAATTGGAGATACAATTTCCAAACATAATTTGACTTAGTGATGGCATACGAGATATGGAAGGAGCGGTCAATGCGCAACGCAAATCAGTTTGTCTGACCACCATGATGTTGCATTCATCCACACATCCAACTACATCACACTGCAATTAGACCTGTCATATCTGGTCAACATTCTGGAAATTGCTTATCGTCGGTCATGGAAATCAAGGAGAAGTAACTGTATCAGGGAAAAGGAGGAAGTTGGGCCATATTGATCAAAAATTGGTGTATGGATCTACATGCAGTGAATTGACAACTGAGAGCGCTGGAATGTGACAGCGCTATATTATCCATGGCTCAGAGCACATGTGTATCCGTGGATTTGATATTGAGAGACCACCTCCAAATAAGAGTCAACGGAGAGTTAATGATTTTTTGTCTTGTAAGTAAGTTCCTTTGAAAGTGGTTTGCTCACTGTTATTCATAACAAACATATCGGCAGTGTATATAAATACATGGCAATGCAATACGGTTACAGCCCAAAGCTGAAAATGAGCGTTAACACAGGGTCAATAATTGTTGGTCAAGTAAGTAAGTGGATTGGGAAGCGGTTTGCATGTTGTTATACATAACAAATGTATTGGCAGCCTTTATAGGTAAACCACAAAATGACACGATCATAACCCGATGCTGATAATGACCATCAATGCAGCGTGAACGATTCTTTGTCATGTTTACAAGTTAATTGGTGAGCGATTTGCTCGCTATTTAGCATAACCAACGTAATGGCAGCCTTTATCGGGAAAAGGGAAAGTAACATGGAAACAGCCCCATTCTGAAAATGAGCATCAATAGAGCATGCACAATTTTTGGACTTGTAAGTAAGGTAACTGGAACGCGACATGCTCACTGTCATCCATAATCATCACATTGGCAGCCTTTAGAGGCGAAACAGAAAGCGACACGGCAAAAGCTCCATGCTGAAAATGAGCCTCAACAGAGGGTCAACGATCTTTGGACTTGTAAGTAGGTTAATTGGAATGAGATTTGCATGCTGTTATTCATAATCAACATATTGGCAGCATTTATAGGCAACACACAAAGTGACACAGTTACAGCCCCATTCTGAAAATGAGCGTCAACAGAGCTTCAACAATTTTTGGACTTGTAAGTAAGTAAATTGGGACGCAATTTGCTCGCTGCTATACATAATCATCATATTCGCAGTCTTCACAGGCAAAACAATTTGTGACACAGTTACTGCACCATTATGAAAATCAGCGTCACTAGAGCGTCAACGATTTTGGGTGTTACATGTTGTATAATCGAAGGGCTGTGCTATGGCATTTGCCAATAAGTGAAGCATTCGCTGCCATTATGGGTAATATGGTAAGTGTCAATGTCGCTACACCGAAAAATAAGCGTCAACAGAGTGTCAACCTAGCATCAACAGAGCGTCAACAATGTTGGGTATTGCATGATGTATAATCCAAGGGCTGTGCTATAGCATTTACCAATAAGTGAAGTATACACTGCTGTTATGGGCAATATGGTGGGTGTCAATATTGCTACACCTAAAAATGAGTGTCAACAGAGCATCAACAGAGGGTCAACAGAGCATCAACAGAGCATCAACAGAGCGTCAACAGAGCGTCAACAGAGCATTAACAGAATGTCAACAGAGCGTCAACAATTGTCATTATTGCATCTTTTATAATCCGATGGCTAAGCTCCCGCAGATGCCCATAATTGAAGTATTGCCTGTCGTTATAAGTATTACGGTTATCGTCAATGTCGCTAAACCTCAGCTAAGCGTCAACAGCGCATCAACAGAGCGTCCACAATATTTGGTGTCGCACCATGTATCATGCATCGGCTGTGCTAGGGAATTTACCCATATTCAAAGTATTGATCACATTGATACGCAATATGGTTAGTGTTGATGTCGCTACCACCTAAAACTGAGAGTCAGTGGAGTGTCAACAATTTTTGGTTGGGTAAGTGAAGTAATTAGAATGCAATATACTCAGTGATATGTGTAACCAACATATTGGTTGCTTTTACCTGCAACCAAGCAACTGACACAGAGACAGCCCCATTCTGAAAATCAGAGTCAATGGAGCGTCAACGATTTGTGGTCTTGTAGTACCGTATTTGGAAAGTGATTTGGTCGCTGTTATGCGTAACCTCGATATTGGTGGCATTTATAGGGAAAATAGATAGCAACACGGTCACTACTCCATTCTGAGAACAACCATCAACAGAGCGTGAACAATTTTTCACATTGCATCGTCTGTTATTTTGTATCCAATTGGTCACCGACATCCATCTATGAGATATTGGCAGCCTTTACAGGCAAAAACAACAGCGACATGCTCCCTGCCACATCCTGAAAATGAGCGTCAATGGAGCGTCAACAGTTTCAGGTCTTCCATATTTGGTAATCAAGGCATTGCATTGATTTTGGCTGTCATAATGAAATCATTGACCGCCATGATCAGCAAAATACAATATATCAATGGTAAACCACAGATTCCAAATTTATCGATATTGCAAGCTGCACAACAAGCAAAAAAGCATTGTTGGTTGATGAAAACGCGATTTTGATAAGATACTATTACCAAACTGCAAAAACAAGAGCCTTATATGAATGTATAGATGGACCTGCTGGGTGACCCTCTGACAACATGCCCATTGCAGACAGGTTCGGAGTTGACCAGTGAACTGTACCTGAGGGGGTTGCTCGGGTATATTGACAACCCGGACTGCCAATTTGGCAAACATTTGGTATGGACCCAAACCCAAACCGAAAGTGATGGTCCGCAACCGTTGTTAACACTAGGCAAAACCGCTGCGCAGCTCTGTGTGACAGTTGGTGCTGTATTCTCCATGCAGTGGTTCATACATAACCTGAAGGCATTTTGTCTCATCATATTCATCTTTGTTACAGTTACAAGATTTGCAACATCATAATTGGGCATGCACTATTTTCATCTGTCCATACATATGCATATGGTCAATCTGGAAGCAGATGGCACTCCAGCATATTTGGAGGAGCACCTCAACATGCCCATTGAGAGAACTTCCAGATGAACCACCTGCAGGCCATTGCAGTGAAACAATGGCCGTACAAGGCCGAGAGCCCACCATCAAGACTTGGCTGAACCTCTCCCGACAGTCAAATGGAATTGATCAGCGCAGGTGGTTCGGCCTCGTTGAGCGTAGTAATCGGATTAGCAACTCTGATACTACCCAGCAGTGAGGATCCACGAAATCTTAGACAGGGCGAGTGAGACCAAAATCTCAGAAAGATTGAGTGTGTGTTTTAATTGTATGATAAGATGAGATGGAGATGAGATGTTGTCAATCTACTTCGGGGTCTGCCGAACATAGACTCGCTGTCACTCTGTTATCCTCAGTTACCCCTGTATCTCTGTACACCCGCTGTCGTTCCATGAAGCCTTGTTTGGAGGCCATGATCGAACGCGTTTGGAGATGCGCTTGGAGACTGTGATCGAGTGAAGGCAGAGCTGCATTTGGCGGCCAGAATCGAGGAAGATAGCAGATGTGCTTGGAGACCTAGCGATTGAACGAACTCAGAGATGAACTGAGATGCCATGATGGAACAAGTTTGGAGGTGAGCTTGGACTCCGTAATTGGGCTTGTTCGGATATACACTTCGAGGCCATCATCGATCAGGTTTGGAGGAGTTCTTGGAGGTGGTTGATTCGGATGCGATTGAGCTGAAGTCTTTCCATCTGGAGGCAGTCAATCTGGAGGCAGTCAATCTGAAGGCAGATAATCCTGAGACAGTGAATCTGGAGGCGGTAGATTGAGAGACATGTGTGATGGAAGCTAAGACCCTATTCATTGGTTCACACATAAATTTGGGAATGTAGAGAACGGAGTACGACAAGGGCTGATGAGAGTTCAGAGACGTCCTGGGAGCACAAGAGGGTCGATTCTAGAACGATACAGTATGCCGTAAATGCAGTACACAGTCAATGCTGTACTCGGTGTACGCTGAACTCAGTTCCAAGCAATGATGATGGCATGTAGAGTTTGAGAGTGATGACTTAACTATGTGTTCTAAGGTGATGGTAAAGTTGAGGATGAGAAGGAGAAAGGTGAGAACTGTTGGGGCAAATCATCACGAGTAACTGGAACTTGAAGCATTTGATGTGCATGTCAATTTACCATCCCCGATACAGCAGGTACAAGTCCTGAACCATTGGGTAATTACGCTGATACAAGGCTTTCCCAACCAAATCAGGTCAATTGTACACCAGATTTCTCATATTCACTTATTTCTGCCATATTGTTCGCATCTTTATCCCCCATCCCACTCATTCTCGTCCACAATGTTACCACAATCGCAGAACACAAATGTAAGTCAGTTCAATCTATCTCTCCATGCCATAATGTTGAGTTGCTATTGAGTACAGCACACACCGAGTACAACATACACCAAGTTCAGTAAACACCGAGCATGGCATACACCACCTACAGCATCTAATCAGTACAGCATACACTGATTACAGCATCCACAGACGGTTGTGTGTCTTCCCTCTATTCACATTATTTCCAGTTGACCCCTTACTGTAGCTTTGGCTTTTGGTGTCCCTCCATATCAAATCAACCTCCATTTGCCAGCTCATCATGAGTGCAGAGAGGTTATCTCTCCTTATCACATTTGTACAGTTGTGTGTTAACTACCTGATGAATATAGTGTCAGCACCTGGTGGGCCGTCCAGTGACCACCTCCCCATACATGCCCAATCACGCTCGATCACAGCCTGCACTCTGTATTTCTCAACTCTCTCAATTCTGGACCCCAATTTCATATAATGATGGCCTCCCAGTGCATCTCCAAACTCGCTTCTTCACACTCTCCAAGTGTACCACCAAATCCACTTGATTGTGGCCTGCGACTTCGCACGATTATGGCCTTCTTGTATATCTCCATACCTCCCTGATCACAAGTTTGGAGTGCATCGCTGACTTCATGCCATCACGGCCTGATAGTGTATCTCCAAATGCACTCGATTACCGCCTCTAATTTCATTTTCACACTGGCTCAATTATGGCTCCAAAATGTATCGCTGAGTTTACATAATTGTCATTTTCAGGTGCACCTTGAGTTGCTCTCACATACCACCTGCATGGAGTCCAGATATACCATGTATAGATAGGTAGCTATATAGATAGATTGATTAAAATACAAACTGAATATATGAGTTTAAACATTGTTAAATGATAAGTAGTAGCTTTGATTTCAAGGTACACCAGCAAAGTTCCCATAGAAGATGTCGTTTTTCGCAGATTGCTGTAGAGTGATTCCAGGTATTCCCAGGTGCTCCCAGGCCTGTTGTTGGCACTCATAGACTTGTTATTGGCACTAGAAGACTTTGTGTTGGCACTCCCAGACTTGTCGTCAGCGCTCCCAAGTACTCCTCGGTGCACCCAATGTTCTCTCTGGCAATTTGATGTGTTTCCAAACATACCACAATCACTCCCATTGTACTCTGGTAATGGTCATCAGAGATCCCCGGTAATTTGAAGGCTTGCCAGAGTGCCCTGGTAGGGTCTAATACTCACATAAAATTGACACACCTAATTTCACACTGCACATCGTTGCAGACACTTCTGCGTAATCCCAGTGACCGAATACATTGTGCTAATGATAGTTCACTCTGATCCACCGAGGTATTCCCAAAGCTATCATTGTTACTCCCATGTCACTCCTGCACCAGTCATCAGTGATCACAGTTACTCTGCAAGCCATCAGGAATTCCCTCCTTGAGTCTAATACCCTTCTGAAATTGACACTTTCAGTATACAGTGCGCATCCTCTTGTACACTCCTGGAGGCTTCCAGCGACTAAACTACATGTTGCCAATACACTTTCGAGTATATCGAGGAATCCTTGTGATCTTTAATGGGTCTTGTTACAATGGATCAAAGGCTACATATTTTAAAATTCTATTTTGTAATACAGTCAGTCAAGGCAATATTGAGTTGCTGTGTCAGAATACAAGACACCTGGCCATGGATTTGTCTCAATGGCACAGTATTTGCTGGCATAAAATAGATTTTCCAGTGCACAAGAGAATCCTCAGTATTTGTCTTGAGTTGTGTTGGGACAGATACAGCACCACGTTATTGAGTATCGCATTTGGCACTGAGTCAATCTAGGCACGGTGAGGTACTTGTATAAGAATATGAGAAAGGCTGGCATATTTGAGGTTAAGCTGCGGCTTTTGCTAGCAATTGATCAAAATGCAGGTGCATGGGAAAGACTTTGGCAAATATCCATATTGCCAATCCATCATAGCATATTTGCCAATCCCAGTGGCAATCAAGTCAGTCTGGGTGAGATCGAGTACATTTGTCAGAATATGTGACGCACACTCACTTATGTGTACCAAACCTGCAGCTATTGCTGGTGTATGAATGCCATTTAGGTGCACCAGAAACTCCTGAGGATCACCTTATGACAGATCCAGTACAGCATATTTGCCGATCTCATTTGCATTTGCAAAATGTACTTTACTCACAGGAAACCACCAGGAGTCTCTAAGAGGACTTGGTGTGTAAACTTAGAGGCGCCAATTTTGTGCGAGTATCACAAACTAGGAGGGCATTCCTGACGACCTTCAGTGTACCTGGGATCTCTGATGACTGGTACAGGAGTACCATGTAAGTGATTGTGATAGGTTTGGGAACACCTTGGAGTGCCAGAGAGAAATTTGAGTGCGCATGGGAGCACCTGGCAGTACCTATGACAAGCCTGGGATCACCGACCACAAGCCTGGCAGTACCTGGGAGCACTTGTGACAAGTCTGGATGCACTGGCGACAGGTCTGGCAGCACCTCAAATCGCAGCAGAGTGGTCTGGGAAAAACACTCTCTTCTTTGGGAATGCTTCTGGTGCGCCTGGAAGTCATAGCTGCGACTTATCATTCCATGATTATCAAAACTCATGTATTCGGTTTGTATTCTCAGCTATGAATATATATAGTTACCCATCGACATAGTATATCTGGACTGGGTGCAGGCAGTGCTGGAGAGCAATTGGAAGTACGTCTAAACATGACGATCGATTGAACTCAGAGATACTCTCAGAGGCCATGTTTCAGTGAGTTTGGAGACGCACATGGAGGCCGTGATTGAGCTGGATTGGAGATGTACTTAGAGGCTAGGATCGGGCTGATTGGACAATTGGCTTGGAGGTGGTAATCGAGTGGATATTGAGAGAAACTTGGACGCCTGGACTGAGTGCACTCAGTGATGGACTCTGACATTGTAACCAAGCAAATTTGGAGATACATGTGGAAGGCATGCTTGTGCGGACTTGGAGGCCGTAATTGAGCTAGTGTGAAGTTAAACTTGGAGTTAGTTGTCAAACAAGTTGGAAGATATGCACATGGAGGCCAAGATGTAGTGATTTTAGATATGTACTTCGGGGCTGTGATCGAGGTATGTTGAAGTTGCACTTGGATATCACGACTGTGCGGATATGGAGGCCCAAATGCAGTGAGTTAGAAGTTACACTTGGATGCCGCAATCAAGCATGTTGATGATGATGCAATTGGAAGCTATAATCGAGTCAGATTGGACAGGTAATTGGAGGTGCAGTTGATGGACGGCACTCTTGGTGCTGATACTTTAATTCTTATTCAGTTAAATCACTACAATGGGAATGTGACAATGGGACTTTACCATTGGGTGCTCAGGGAGAGCTGTCTGATGGCGGTCGATCATGTAGGGAGGTACATTCGAAGCCGAAGCTGCATTCAGGGGTCAACTTGTAATCATGAGAATGAAGGGAAGAGAAACAATCGTCAGTGGATGCTGTACTCAAAGTATGCTGTCCTCAAAGTATGCTGTAATCGAAGTATGCTGTACACAAAGTATGCTGTACTCAAAGTATGCTGTACTCAAAGTTTGCTGTACTCAAAGTATGCTGTGATCGAAGTACGTACTACTTGGTGGCAACTGATGATCTTGGCAGGGATGGATAGAGAGGGATAACTTAACATTGTATTCAACGATGCTGATTGAGTTATGGACAAGAGAGAGCGAGACCGTGGATGACAATACGAATGATGTGGAGGATACCAGCGAATATGCAAAATCTGGCATACTCCTTGACTGATCGGGTTGGTAAGACCAACGATCAGAGTTATAACTGGCCGGATCAGGACTTGTACTTGCGAGATAGAGGATGGTAATTTCACTGCCACACTAGAATCTCTGAATTCCCAATCTTGCATCATGAGTCCACCCAACTCCTCCCATCTTGCTCTATCTCGTCCTCAACACTACCATCACCTAAACACAAGAAGTCAAGTCATCCGTGCCAATTTCCTCATGCAATGGTCATGAGTCAACACCGAGTTCAGTATACACTGAGTACTGCATACACTGAGTACAGCAGACACCAAGCATACCATACACCGGGAACAGCATCTACTGAGTCAAGCACACACCGAGTACAGGATACACTGAGTAAACCATACACTGAGTAGAGCACCCACCGGATACCGCATGTCCTGGGTTCTGCATACCCAACATACTGCATCATTCCAACCTCGACTGTTTCCCAGTCTATCAGTTCTGGGTAGACCATAATGTACTCAATTCTCTCCATTCTCACAACTATAAGTTAACCAATGAATAAAGTCTCGGCTCCAGTCTCGCCTTCCACCCAGACTACCACCTCCCGATTGGCCGCCTACATGTATGTGTCCAATTTCCCCTAATGATGGCCTGCAAGTGTATCCCCAAACTCACTCAATGACAGACTCGACATTCACACTATCATGGCCTCGAAGTGCATATCTCCTAGCTCACTCAATCATGGTCTCCAAGTGCAGCTCTAAACTCACTGAATAACAGCCTCCAGGTTCCGACAGTCATGGCCTCCAAGTGATTATCTTGAAACTCGCTCGAGTACGGCCGTGCAGTGTATCTCGCATCTCACTCCAATACGAGGTCCGAGTCCACCCTATCACGGCCTCAGTGTGCATCTGTAAGTTCACTCGATCACTGCATGGTGAAATGATGACGCTAGAAGTCAGACTTTCTATCAACAACACTCCGTCACACCTTACGGAGCAACCGAAGAGCATCATCAACAAAATGTATTGTAGTCACTGCAAGCCTCCAGGAGTGTCTGAGAGGATGACGAGTGAAAACTTAGATGTGTCAATTTCAGGACAGTTTCAGACCCTAGGAAAGAATTCCTGCCACCCTTCAGAGTATCTGGGATCTCCGACAACTGCTATAGAAGTGCCATAGAGGTGATTGTAGTAGGTTTCGGAACACCTCAGAGCGCCGGAGGAAACATTGGGTGCACCTGTAAGCATCTGGTAGTGCCGGTGACAAGCCTGGGAGTGCCAATGACAAGCCTGAATGCACCTGAAAGCACCGGCAACAAGTCTGGGAGCACCTGGAATCACAGTAGAGCAGGCTGGGAAAATCATCTTCTTAGGAACGCTGCTGGTGCGCCTGGAAATGATTGCTGCTACATATTGTTCAACAATTTTCAATACTCATGTATTGAGTTTGTATTCTCATCTATGTATCTATGAATATATAGAGCTACCCATCTACACATGCTACATCTCGACTGGCAGCATGCAGTGTTCCAGAGCAATTCAAAGTGCGTCTGAAAATGAAGATCGAGTGAACTCAGAGATACACTCCAATGCCATGATTGAGCGAGTTTGGAGATTCACATGCAGGGCGGGATTAAATAAACATAGAGATGCACACTGAGATCGTGATGAAGCAAGTTTGCAGATGCACGTGGAGACAAGGATCATCCGAACTTGGAGGCCATCATCGAGCAAGTGTTGAGATGCACTGTGAGGCTTTGATCAATTCAGGATGGACATGCATTTGGAGGATGTGATCGAGCAGGTTTCGGGATTCACTTGGAGGCCCTCATTGAGCGAGTTTGGTGCATGAAGGCTGTGATTGAGCAACTCTGGAGAAACACTTGGAGGCCGTGATAGAGCTAGTTTGGAGATGCAATGCAGGCTGTGATCGACAGTGTTAGAGATATACTTCCGCTCCCTGCTTGTGTGAGCCTGGAGGTTATAATCGAGCAAGTGGGGATATGAGCTTGGAGACAGTCGATGGATGGTGTGTTGGGCACTGAGACTCCATTCATCAGTTAGTTAACTTGCAACTGTGGGACTGTGACAATGTGACATTACCCTTTTCCTCTCATGGAGAGCCAGCTGATGGCGGTCGATTGTACAGGGAGGCACGCCCGAAGCAGTAGGTATATTAAGGGGTCAGCTAGTGATTTTGGGAATGAAAGGAAGACAAATAACCATCGGTGGAGGGTATACTTGGTGTATGCTGTTCTCTGTGCATGCTGCACTCGGTGAATGCTGTACTTGGTGTATGCTGTACTTGGTGTATGCTGTACTTGGTGTATGCTGTACTTGGTGTATGCTGTATTTGATGTATACTATACTTGGTGTATGCTGTACTCGGTGTATGCTGTACTCAGTGAATGCTGTACTCAGTGTATGCGGTACTCGGTTTATACTGTACTCGGTGTGTGCTATACTCAGTGTACTCCGTACTTAGCGTCTGCTGTACTCGGTGTACAGTATACTCGGTTTCAACTCATGATCATAACATGTGGTAATTGAGAGAGATGACATAAAATTGTGTTCAGCGATGATGGCTGAATAGTGGACAAGGAAGCGAGTGATGGGGGAAGTAGATGAGCACAATGAGGAGAATACGAGTGGACATGAGGAATCAGACATACGACATGGCGGATTAGGTTGAGAAGACACGGTATCGGGAATATTACATGGTGGATCAGGTTATGTATCTGCTGTATCAGGGATGGCAATACGACTCGCACACGATATTCTGTTAAGTTTCAGACTGTCATGATCATTTCACCCATCTCCTGTCATTTCACTGTCCCTCATCCTCATCACTACCGTCACCTAAGATTACAAAGTTATGTCATCGCTCTCTATCTCTCCATTGAAATATCCGGAGTTCACACCGCATACAGTAAACACCCAGGAATGAATACACTGAGTACAGTACACACCACGTACTGCATCAGCCTAAGATTCACTGTCTTCCTCTCCCAGCCAGTCTGACATCGCTCGGCCAAGCATGTTGTACTCAATTATCCACATTCCCAATATTACGAGTTAACCACTGAATAAAGTCTCAGATCTTGTCGCGCGTCCCTCCCAAGCTACCCCCTCCTGATTGACGGCTTCCAAGTACTAGTCTAATCGCACTCAATCACGGCCTCCAAGCATATCTCCAACTTGGTCAATTGCAGCCTCCACGTGTATCTCTCAACTAGCCTGATTATAGTCTCCAAGTGGGCACGATCACGGCCTTCAAGTCCATCTCCAAACTTGCACCATCATGCCCTCTAACTATATCTCCAGTCACACTCTATCACAGTCTCCAGGTTTGCACAATCATGGGATCCTGGTCCATCTCTACACTGGCTCGATTACGGCCTCCAAACTTGCTTGGTCATGGCCTCCAACTGTATCTGCACACCCGCTCGATCACAGCCTCCATGTGTATCTACACACTCTCTCAATCACTGCCTCAATGAGTGTTTCTAACCTTGTGCTATTTTGGCCTTCAAACTCATTTGATCACGGCCACCATGTACATATCCAACCTCTCTCGGTCACTGCCTCAATGCATCTATTCAAACTCCTACGATTACAGCCCTCATACTCACTCGAACATCACCTCAGAGTACATCTCTAAGTTTAGTGGATCATGGTATGGTGAAACGGCGGAGCTAGAAGGCAGACAGCCTATCATCATCAGTTCGCCAAAGCTTGCATAGCATACAAAGGGAACTCGTGAGAAAGAATAGTCCTTGCTCGAGGATAATAGTACAAGTGTGCGAGGATATGACAGGATACCCTGCCATGATGAACAACAAATATTATGTGGATATATGAACCCCCGGCCCGTGTTCGTGAGGATCCACACGAATTGCATTGATCCACTAATGCTCATTAAGACTCCATGGTACCATGTGATGGGAATGATGGAGTGTGTATTTTGTATACTGAGATGATGAATATCTATTCTGGGGTCTCCCAAATAAATACTGCCTGTTGGTGAGTCCATCTCTGTATATTCCTGTATCACTGTATATATATATATAGACAGACTTGGATCATACATGCCATCTGATGATATTGGGAATCATGTGACTGAAACAAAGACCATTAGTATTGATGAAATACCTTTATGGAACCCTTAGAACCACCTTTGTGAGAATATGGCACTAAGTCTCCCACAGCACTTGTGCAGAGGTCTCAGCTGCTCTCGAAGTCTCCAGGAGACCTATGCAGAGGTGTCCATAGCTTCAACATTTGGCTATTCTAAAAGTCAAATCTCGTAGCATCCTGAATGTAACATCCATCACGGCAAGTGCATTCAGAAGAATGTGAGAATACCCTTGCAGAGTCTGAGAGCACTTTGGAAAGCTCCAGGGGGGGCTGTAAGCATCTGGAAGTACATAGAAGCACGGATGACGGCAACTGGAGTGTCTGGGAGGATTCTGTTTGGCGGCCAGACAGATTTACATTTTGCTGATTATCCTTGAGAAAGAACCATCCCGGCACCAAGTATCCTGGTGAGCTCTCACAATGGTTTCAGGAGCTCGTGTTGTCTCCTGCAGACCTGCATTGTGGTCGCAGTTGCTCCAAAATTTGACTATACCAGATGGAGCATCCTAAATGCATCTCCATAACGGCAGGTGCTTTCATGATCTGCTGAGAATGCTCTTGCAGAGTCTGAGAGCACATTGCAAAGCTCCAGGGTAGCCTGGGAGCATCTGAATGTGCATAGAAGTACTGGTGAGGACTGCTGGAGTGCCTGAGAGGTTTGGTTGTAGCTTCTGGACCAATTTACATTTTGCTGATGTGGCAATATTGTCTGTGTACCCACTATTGATTATTTATATGCGGATATGAAACAAGGGCTGACTTATTCTTTGTTATGACGCACTGTGTACTGGCGTATAATCGAAGCCTGAGCATACCTTAAAATCTGGACCCCAGTATGTTGGACGCTTAGAAATGGCCCGGGTATATATGGCTAAGCTGTAGGTTTTGCTTCTAGGTATCTGCTGCCGTATGATTGAAGTTCTGGCACCAGTGAGATCTTCAATCCAGTACAGAATGAGATTCTTGGATTTTCATGAAGGAAACTTTGACAAGCTGGAACTCATTATGGATGTATCATTCTCGCCAAGACACCCCTCAAGAGTACCAAGTTTGCCGTCAAAGCGCATGTATCCTAGTGTGTTGTACACTGTATATTTGAGTTTCTGTCATTCTGATCATGTTTTCTTCGAGTTTGAATCAGTGGATTCTGTTCACACAGATTGTCATCTATCAACACACCACCCTGTTGGATGCAGGCAGTATATTCCGCTCAATCTCAGCTAATATAATCATCTATGGTTGGTTGATTGGGATACAAACCCCGCTGCAAAAATGCTTTGAACTCTGTGCTCAGTGTCAACTTGTTGGTTGGAGAAAGGTCACCCTGTATAACAAAACCATAAATCCACATATGGGGCCAATAACTAACCACACATAACTGGATATTCAGTAAGCAGTGTGCATGGACCTATGCTTCAAAATTCTATAATAGCTTCTGCACGTTCAGTCTCAGCAAAAGGATCTGGAGTTTGAGAGCAAAGATATTGAACAGCAGATTCCGTTCAGCATTTCTGCTAGATGGCTGGCCACTCTGACTCACTCATGTACCGTACTTACTCAAAGAGGCCTATGTGCAAATTGCTTTGAATGCTGACTTAACTTGATTGTGACTAACTGTAAGTTTGGCAGCGAAAACTCAAATTTGGATATTGATTATGTGAAACAATATCCATTGAGAGTATAGTTCTAAGAGAGAGAATTGTAAAGGCATGTACATGTACACTTGGTTGCAGACATATGATATTGGAATATGGTTGCACCCAAGATCTGGTGAGTATATTTGAAGAATTGGGTGGGAAGATGTTCGATAACGATCTATGTGATCTACTGGCAATCTATTCCCGCTGGCACTTCGCTGGCTCCAGGTGATGTGTTGGCATTGTATTATCTCCTTCATTAGGCCCATATCTCAAGGGTTGCCGCTGCCAGTATATGAAAAATAAAAGAAAGTGATTCAAACAATGATTTGATCACCCAATGTATGGAATCATACAAATCCATAAGTCTCATCACTGAGTGGCTCCGCTTAAAAGTGAACTTTTGGCGGATTTGGCATTCAGGGAAACTCCACCTTTGTTGGGATATGGTACAACCCACTGCAACACAATATATACAGGGCCAAGATTGTATCGAAAGATAAGTGAAGAGCAGGGTATGCAGAAACAAGAGTTCAAACAAAAGATTAAAACTGCTTCTGTATCTGCCATACCCTGATATCTGAACTCTATACCTCTATTCCTGTGGCCAATCAGGATATTCCCTGGGAAATTGATTAACCATATCCAGGGCAGTGTCAAGAAGCACTGCTGGTTCCCGACTCCTGAATATGTAGTTGTAAGTTGCTTATTGAATGAGATAACGCAGCATCTAATAGTGCCACCTAGAGTCAAGGATGTGGTTGCCATATCATTCCATAGTTTGCTCGACTATGATTGGGAGTAAATCTGTAGATTGTTAACTACAGACTTGAAGTGTATAACAATCGAGAAGTGATACATGAAAAACATTGTCATTCCACATTGTACTTGGCAAGTCAAGTTTGTAAGCATTGTTGCTAATGTTTGGACCACTGTTTCCAAATTCTAAAATGGCTTCTGCAAGTTTGGGCACTGTCAAAAAAGTTGCAGCTCAAGAACAAGCAACTCAAAATACTGATTCTGATAGGAGGACTCTGCAAGATTGCCAGGAACTCCCGCTCAGCTATGTACCTCACTTACTGAATGAGGCCTCAGTTCTGAAACCATACAATTATGACTGCACTGTATTCTGACACGATGTGGATTTGGGCAGCCAAAACTCATATCCAAAAATAGCTAATATGAACTGAATGCCATCAAGAGAAGTTTGACGACACAGAATCTTGAAAGCTCAAGCTATGAAATGACAGGTACGAAGTGTGCATTTAGCAGTCACAGCAAGGTGATCCTGCAACCTTCAGCCTTTGAGTTCTAGCATAACCCGACAAATTGGGGTACACCTCATTTCCCTGGAACTGCATGCAGGCAATCATTGTTCCTCTGCCGACTGTGACATTGACGTCTTACTCTACATTCATACCATTGAGTTATATAGGTTTTAACCAAAAGATATTTTTTATGTCAATATTGTTGTTGTGAGATTCATAACAAATGTGTCATTTAACAGTGTGTGATTTACCAGATATTAGGCACAGAATAAGAATGTGGGTAAGTGTTTGTGACACAGTAGTTAGCAGTCTTTGCATTGACGAGTGCTTGAATCAATAAGATTACCCCTGAGGCATCCAGTATACCTTACCATTCTTTCTGAACACCTGTATCTCTCCTTTCTGTTCCAAATGCTCTCTCTCCTCCATGAACTGCAACACTGTTGTGAAGGGTATTCTGCTGAAACAGCCCAGAAAAAGACATGAAAGGGAAGCTATGCATATGATATTGCCTTCTTGACCGCTGACTCAACAGCAGTATCCTAATACAATTGATCATCGTTCTAGTATGTGTCTCCCTCCAGCGGATATATCACATACTGAGTTACCCCATATAGAGATTCATATTTCTCCTCGATTGCTAACAAACTCAAATATGAACCATTTGAACTCCACGGTAACTACCTTGATCCCAAATGGATGGAGTTTTGCATATTGTCAATACTGTGACAATTCGATGGCATGTGGTAACCAGAAAGACTCGCACTTTCACACAGAATGAATAAGTTAGAATGAGTCAGATATGGGGACTCGTGTATGCATTCAGGTTTCAAGTGCATGATGTGTAGCTAGTACCAAGGGCTAGTTGATGTGGAGAGTTTTATTGTCTATGTGTAGTCGCTATAGCCAACCTCCAATTCTTGGATTCTTACTGCGTGTTGTTGATAGGAGTTGCTAACATTTGGCAGTAGAAATCCATCTATTCCAGCGCACCAGACAATGTCAGAAATCCCAACTCCGGACTGTCATCCTGGATTTCAATATGCACATTCAAAGCCATCTCTGCAGAATCCATTGAAAGCACGCGTTGAATTGCATCCTCCTTGACTATATGCAACTTGGTGCTCCATTTTTCCTGTTAATCTATTACACTTAATCTTATATTTCCTGCTTACACACTGTTTTCCAGGTTCCCCAACTTCCAGTCTTAATTACCGCAAATGGAACCTAGGTCCCGCCAGGTGAGGAATCACAATTCGCAGAGGAATCGAGAAGCACACCAAGAGAGAGAACTTACATTCAACAAAGCAACCAATCATCATTGTCAATGAAATGTTTGCCATCCAACTATTCGCCTCATTTATTCATGGTATTGATGACTGATATTCCTGATTTGATTAGTGAATAAGAAAGAAGATAAGGATCAGGAGATTGGTGAGGATGAAGGTGAGGACACCTGAGAGGCCATTATTCCATCTGACATCGAAGAAAACGATTTCAATCAACAAAAGGAGGTGATTCATTCAGGCAAGGTGCATAGGGACAAGTCATTTCGAACTACCAGGGTTCCACTGACGAAGATACAGACAAATCCCGAGAGTGTTGTTGCATGCCCTCTGCTTCGAAATGCGTGAGATCCACCTGTGAGAATGGCAGCACCACTGGTCAAATGCCAAAAGTCAACCCTCCTCAACATCATATTGGAGTCTGACCATGGACCATCCACCTGAACGCTGATCTCACCCAACAAGTCTAGGGGAGACCAGAATATTCCACAACCTGAAGCCGATAGTGATAAGAACATTCCCCAACCCGAAAAGGCTACTTCTAAGATTGTGGAACAGTTTGTGAAGGCAATTGTATTCACAATGAATTCTTGGCCACTATTATTTGATTAGAAGTACTTGGTGGTTGAGGAGGCTTGGAAACTTGCCATTGAATCCCAACATTGTCAGTGGGCTGCAGCAGGGGCTCCTTTAGGTATACCATCGGTGTGTCAAGTGCCCAGTGGTCCATCCCTGAGAATAGATTCCCAAAAACGAGAAGCTGTAAGTACGGTATTTTCTTGAATGTTCCTCAATCAGATTTACCAATACTGAGTCCACTCTAAAATGAACCTAGATGAAACTGAAGATAACTACCATTCGGGGACAGTTGGCACATGGCATATGTCGAATTATTGTCAGCAGTTACAGGTTGGATTTTGGCTCTGGGACTGATCTTCAGATCGTGGTTAAGGAACTACAGGTTGACAAAGCTTACCTCTCGAAGACCATCAATAATAAGATATTATGGTACACTGGAATGGAATTGCTTGATCACATATACCACTAATTGTTCTTCACTACCAATTGCTTCGAGTGCCAGCATACAACATCACAGTATTTCCAGTCTCTTGCTCTGCAGACATCAGCACTGGCAGCTGCAGCTATTTATTTTACGCTGCCTGAATCTGGCACAGAAAACATGGCCAAAAATATGATATCTACAGATGAATATCAAGGAATTTTTGCCTCATCCCCTGTGATACATTTTACGGTGGAAGCCATTGCACTGGCAGTAACACATTAGAGGGCTGCTCCAAACCCTTCTCAGCTGCGCTACAGACTCTGTTTTGGCATTCCTCAATTGGCGTTGGCACTCCCCAGCCTAGATTGAAGCTTTTCTAGTTCATGTTGCAGTCAATTCCTCCTCTTTTGGCCTTTCTCCACTGGGATAGGCACTTTCTAATCCTATCTTTCTTCATTGGCACACCTGTATTCCATTCTGCACTCTGTACCAGCCATTCCATTCTCCTCAGCCTGTGATCTGAGCTCCTCAATCCCCACCAGAGCTACTATATTGCATTTAGGGCACTTGACCCCCCCTTTTTGGCGGTCTTCCGCTGGGATAGCACACCTCAATATGACTTGGCGTACCTCTGCCTTGATTGGCGCACTACTAATTTATTCTATACTTCTTACCCCCCCCCATTTAGATGCTCCTCCACTTGAATTTGACCCTCTTCTATTCCATTCGGCTCCTCTGCAACACTTTCTTAGCACACAGCACTCCCCATCTGGCGCTCCACTATTCGTGATAGTTGTTCTCGTTTTTCATCTGAATTTATCTTATTGCCTTTGACATCCCCATTTAGGTTAGCTGCAAGATAATATCTCATTACACCGTTGTAAGATTTTACAACTCGAGCCAAACATCATACAAATTCCACTTGATCCACGGGCCAAGGACAAATATTCCGCAAATAGAATGAGCACCTCTACCTTCCTTGCGCCATTGATAAATTGTATGTTCTTGCATTCATTGGCCCGGATGAGATGAGAGAAGTGGTGGATGACATCAACACAACGTTTGATTGGTATCATTCGATCTTGTAGTAGGGATATTGTTTTGGTATTCCTGCGTTTGTATTTGAATCAATTGCCTTTTTCTTTGATTTCCTTAATGTAGTGAGGCAAAAAAATACTATGTTGAAGAAGATGACAGCAAGTATGATTCAGAAGTGATAATGAACAATAATCCATGCATCATAATTGGTGTTCAGGGAAAGTGATTACTCATGTTCATCCCGAGAGTCTTAGACAATGCCTGCAGTTCCACAAACAATAATCCATCAGATTGCAAACAACTATGAGAGTTTTTAGTAATTCCAGAGTTGGTTAGGCCATACGCCCAGGTGCACCCAATGGACTCTCTGGCGCTCCATACATGCTCCCAAATGTACCACAATCGCTCTCATGGTACTTCTGTACCAGTCATCAGCGATCCCAGTTACTCTTGTGCATGTCATGACAGTTCCCAGTTACACCGGAGGCTGGCTGGTATGGTCTCTTGAGGTCTTATACTCTCCTCAAATTGATGCTTCTACGTATACATTCCACATCCTCTCAGGCACTCCTGGAGGCTTCGAGAGACTAGAATCCATTATGCTGATGCTGGCCGCATCAAAGGAAATTGGAGTGGCTCTGGTTGCTACCTTCTTTGGCCTAGAAGATTATGTCAGATACACTAAATTCTGGAATGCCAGTGCCACTCCAACCAATGTTTCAAGGATATATGAGCACACACAACCGATGCTAATCAAGTTAGGATCTAACATTGGTCTGATGAGCGAACAGCTTGCCAGAATGTTGAACATCGGGTGGAAGCATGGTGAGTTGCTGATAATTACTGTTGATTGCCAGTGGTTTGATATGTCAAAGATGGGAGAGTTCATGTATGTCAATTTTGATGGCATCATGATTTGCGTGTGAAATATTGTAGTAATATCTGGATCTGACAATGTGATGTTGAATTGCAAATTGGAAATGTTTGCTTGAAAGCGTTGCAGGATTCTGGATATTGGAAGTTGCAAGATCGCCATCTCTGCCGCAAATGGATCAGAGCAGGTAATAATTGTCACTTCCTGTCCAGGAGACTGGAGTTATTTGTATGACACCCGCTTGAAAACCTGTCCCCCTACCTCATTCAAGATGCAGTAGGAAGGAAAGTGCAAGACACTTAGAAAAAGAGTGGTTTGAGAGCACTGGAAGGAGAGATGGAAAGAAGCAGGGCTCCATTGGTAGAAATTGAAAGGGGAAGGTGTTGGTTAATAGAAACAGGGCGCTTGAAGGGAAAGTAGAAGGAATAAACATTAGGAAAGATCAGCAAACATTAATGGGAGAAAGGAAGAAGCCAGTGAACAAGGGGGGCTATCGAAAGCAGTAAGCAACTGTATGGAAAGAGGTGTTCATTGGTAGAATCTGCGAAAAGAGGATGAAGGACAGGTAGTTGGCAAGTTGGGTCGGAGAATTGGCAGTCAAAGATTAGTCAATTGGTGAGGATGTCTAAGTAAAGTAATTGTCCTCACCCAAGAGCAAATCAGCAGCTTTTGCGTTGGCTTCCAAAAACAACACTGCTCAGGAACATGGTCATGTACAACTTATTTTTTAGCACCTTGACTCCGCAAAGTACAACTGTCAAGACAGCACTAATGTAGCTACAGTGCACATCCACTACATATGTATTGCTGAAAATGTGATGCTATTTCTATTGCCAGATGAAAGAATACCAGATGCTCAACATGACAGAATAGAAAGAGCACTTACCTGCGCCATCCCAATAGCAGGTTCTGGGGACAACTGTCATATCCTGACAGGCCTCCTGTAGAGGAAGAGGTAGATTGTTCACTTCGGAGTGAGTACATGTGTTGCAGATAGCCTGCACATTCTCGCATAAAGAGACAGATGCCATCCAGAGTATGCTAGTAAAAGAGAGCATGCACTATCATGGACGTGAGAGCAGCTGGGAATGATCGGTGACGAGGTAAAGACAGCCCAATTCTATCTCCGTGGAGACCAGTCACGGGGTGAGGAAGTATTTTGCTCTCACCATCCCACATAAAGTGATTCCTGTGGAAAAAGCAATGATCGAAGAGAAGGTTCAGCAAGGCCTATTGTAGCTGGATTGGGGCCCCTATAGGCATGCCCACTTTTTAGTTCCACTGAAGAATTGGAAGCACCATTTCATCATCACTGTCATCAGTGCAAACTGACAAAGAGTGGAAGACACCTGGATAATGTCCCCAGTGAATAATGTTCGGGCAACTTCACCTCTCCTCCTGTATCTTTTCTGATTCATGTTTACTCTAGGTACCACCAATCTCAGCTGCATGAGGATAGCGAAGATTATATGGCCTTCCACACTGTGGATGGCATGTATCAGTAGACAAGACTGGTACAGGGAGATAGCAATTTGGTACCGGCATGTGTCAGAGTAGCTCAGGGTATATTGAATGCTTATCTGGGATTGATTGCAGACATCATTGTTGAAAATTTCGGAGCATAATGCACAAAGAGTTGATATGGACAGGAGGAAGTAAACGGGCAGCTTGGAGTTGGAAGGATTGATATGGAATACCTCCAGAACCTCAATAACATACTTACTTATGGAGAAAGAGCTGAAGCTAACATTTGAGTGGAGAGATTTCACCGGTACTGGAATGGAATGATCATTTTGAGGTTTGTTTTTGAGGAAGCAGGGAGATGGCCACAAGTGACAGCGGTCAACACAGTGTGGAATTGGCCATAGGGTGAGAACAGTACCAAGTGGAGGGCATTTTTAAAACAATCTACATGCTGTCAAATATGGATCACCAAGAATGCAATAGTCGGAGGCCCAAATTTCGAATCTTTCGGAAGGACATCGACTTTCAATACGAGACTTAGGGAATGGACACAATGGCCATCTTGAATGAGCTCCTGTGCAACACTCCTGTGTGGAAGCCATTGTAAGTTACGCATGGCGCAGTGCAAATATTGATGTGTCCTGACACCGGATTGCTTGGGTAGAAGTTAATCTCGCTGCCGGAAGAGTAGTATAATGACCTGTCCAAATGTTGCTATGAAGGCAGAATCCAAAGACTAACTGTGAAGGTATGTAATGCTAAGAAATGTGAGTGCCGTGGGCTGCTGATGGCATTTAGGAAGTTTTGCCGCTACATATATGGGGTTAGATTGCTGGCAAATTCAGACACTAACACATTAGTACATCAACCAAAGTGGTAGTTCAAAGCCCTGCCAGCACTGCAAGTTATGTGCTTAAGCGAACAGATACGATTGTGCGATTATGACTTGAAACCAGGACCTGGTAGACTGCACTTTGGTCATGATGGCTTCCCTGGAGAGCTGCAAGGACATGGAGACCCAGGGCCCAGAGAGAAGGATGATGTAGAGGCAACAATCAGTAAAAGCATACAGGCAATACAGGTGGAATGAGTACTGGAATGAAAGAGGAGAAAGATACCATTCAAATAATTTGTTGAGTCAACACAGTTGGAGGAATACATTGCACGGCAGAAGTAGCAAGGCAAATTACTGTGAAACCTGAATTTGCTATAAGAAAAAGGTCCAAATAAAATGCAGCAATTTGAACAGAAAGCCATGAAACATCATGTTTCAGATAGTGTAGTCTACCAGAGGAGGAAAATGAATGACGAGCCAGCAAAGCAGTTTGTGAGTGCAGAGCAGAAAAAGGTATGAAATTGAAGCTGCATACGAATTGAGCTGGTACCATGGGAGACAAGGACAGTTATAACAGAGATTGCAGTGGTACACCGGGAAAAATAACCTTACGTGATGCGTAACTCATAGAGAAGTTGATTGTGGGATGGTAATTGATAGCATATTTGACCCAAGGCATATGAATGTCCTATGGACCTACATGTGGACTAGATTACAACGATATGCATGCGATTTTGTGCGCTGGATACTATACATCACCTTGCATACAACAAACTTGAAAGCAGGCTGCCAGATGCACTTCATTTCATGCTCCCAAGTACACTCCTGATTGCCCTCGATTGCCCACTCCCAGCCTGCTTGACTGTACGCTCCCAATTGCACTCGATGGCACACTACCAGCCAGCTTGACTGTACACTCCAAAGTACGCTCTCAAGATGCTCTCAAGCACACTCCCAAGCACGCTCTCAACTCCCAATTGCACTTGATGACACACTCCCAGCCTGCTTGACTACACTTTCCCAAGTAAGCTCTCAAAACACTCCCAAGTTCACTCCGAGTACGCTCATAAGTACACTGAGTTAATTCTCATGTACACTCCCGGGCATGCTCTCAAGGACGCTCTCAATTGCACTCAATGGCACTCTCCCAGCCTGCTCGACTGTATGCTGCCAAGGAAGCGCCAATGACGATCTCAAGCATACTCCCAAGCATGCTCTCAAGTACACTCTCAATTGCACTCGATGACACACTCCCAGCCTGCTTGACTATACTCTCCCAAGTCAGCTCACAAGATGCTACCAAGTATACTCCGAGTACATTCTCAAGTACACTCCCAGGCATGCTCTTAAAGAGGGTCCTAATTGCGCTCGATGGCACACTCCTAGCCTGCTTGGCTCTATGCTCCCAAGTACATTCTCAAGTGGCAAGACACTCCCGATCTCAGTTGACTATATGCTTCCATGTATACTCCCGGGTGCTCAATGCAGAGACTTTCTGCGTTGCAGGAGCCAGGCACCAGGAGGCGGGTGGTGGGTGGCCGATGGCGTATGGCGTAAGGTGGCTGGAATCATGACGTCGATCAATACCATAGTCCGAACCTCATCTTTAGCGTGCACACTTTGACAAGATCTCACGATGCCTCATGGTCATGGTGTTGACAATTGTAGCCTTGGATTCTGCAGAAACGATGGACAATTCGAACTTGGGGAGAGCAGATCTCCGACTCAGATTTTCCAGCAGAATCTGCTGCCTGCTTCCCATCTATTGTGGGTGTATGTGTGCGCATTCAGCCCGGGGCTGAAGGAGGTGATGGCAATGGCAATGGCAATGGTAATGGCGATAGTGATGATGTTGGTGATAGTGATCATAGTACCAGAAGTACTTGGACAAGTAGGTTGGCTACGTCAACGTCAGCATCAAAGCTTCCACAGACCTAGAGCCTTCTACTAGCCCAAGTTTCCACAGACCTGGAGCCTTCTATTAGCCAAAGCTTCCACAAACTCAAAGTGTTCCGTTGGCCAAAAGCTTCCCCTGGAAAACTCTACACCTCCCGAATATACTTCAACATGCTCGATCCAGAGACTTGTTGAGTTGCAGACACCAGGCACCGGGAGGCGTGACGCAGGTGGCGGTTATCGGGTGGCGGGCAGCCAACATCGTGATGTCTGTCTATATCAGAGTCTGCATCATATCTTGTACACGCCCACCGAGACGAAATCTCATGATGCCTCACAACCATGGTGTTAACAATTGCAGCCTTAGATTCTGTAGGAATGGGAGGCAATTGGATGTTGGGGAGTGTAGATCTCTGAATCAGATTTTCCAGCGGAATCTGCTGCTTGCTTCCAATGGATTGTGGGCGTATGTGTGCGCATTTGTGCTGGGGCTGATGGTGATGATGGTGATGGTGATGATGGCGATGGTGATGGTGTTGGTGATGGTGATCATGGTACCAGAAGCACATAGACCAGTAGGTTGGCTACGTCAACGTTAGCATCAAAGCTTCTACAGACTGAGAGCCTTCTATTAGCCAAAGCTTCTACAGACTTGGAGTCTTCCATTAGCCAAAGCTTCCATGGACTTAGAGGTTTCTATTAGCCAAAGCTTCTGCAAACTCAGAGTTTGCCATCGGCCAAAGGCTTCCAGTGGAGGAGAACTCTACTCCTCCTGAAGCGTGGCTCTCTCAAGTAGGCTCTCAAGCAGGCTCTCAAGCAGGCTTTCAATCACCAGCCGGCTGTCATGCAGACTGGCAGCAATAGTGTGTACAGTACTGGTATAACATATAGGTCCATCTCTGGGTGGCAGCCGTATATAGTTCCTTTGGCCCACGCGCACAGCTCTATGAATTGACTATAGAGCACTATAGGCTGCGCGTCGTGCAGGGGTCCACGGGAAGCTTACTATGAGCTGCCCGTGTACGCGTGTTTGCGGAGCGCAGCCTATGGTTGATTTGCACTTTTGCAGATGTACTGGTTGCTCGAAATATATGCCCACAGCAAAGCCTGGGCCCAAATCTTCCAGCATTGCATGGAAATTATGTCACTATAGTATAATAAATCTCTGAGAAGCCCAACTATTAGTGACTTATGGCAGTAAGTGGCGATGGATATTTAATACATGTCCAAATGTGAGGACAGGTATCATCTACTTCCAGAAGCTATGGTATTTGTTAGAGGGTGGGTAATGGAGGTGGACTGAGTGATGAGCAGTCCATATTCGGGAGACCCCACAGTAGACAGATGTCATCTCATTTTGATTTCATCTTATCATACAATGAAAATTCATACTCCATTTTTCCCAACATTTTGTTTCACTCGCTCTTGCCGAGATTTCGTGAATCCATGCAGTTGTGTGGATCATCACAACTGGGTAGTATCATGGATTCTCACCTTGCCACGCTCGTTGAGCTAGAACCTCTCTTTGTCATAACTTCTGTGAGTATGTCGCAAGAGGTATGGTGTAATGTTGATGGTGGGCTCTCTGCCTTGTAGCTGCATTGTTATACCACAATGGCCCCCAAGAGGTGCATCTCTAGGTTCTCAAGGGGCTTCTCCAGGTGCTCTTCAGATTATGGTTGACGGCCATCTTTGGCCAGGTTGACCTCATGTATATAAATAGAGATGCAAGAATAATGCATGCCATATTTTGATGTAGCAAATCATATGACTGTAACAAAGAGAAATATGATAGACGGAACACATTGTGCTTATGGAACCCTAAGAATCACCACAGTGAGAATATGGCACCAAGTCTCCTGCAGAGCTGCACAGCAGTCTCAGTTGCTCTCGAAGTTTCCCGCAGGCTTCGTCACCAGTCTCAGCTTCTCCAAAATAGGAATATCCTATAAGTCAAATCTTGGCGCAGACTGCATACACCTCCATCACTGCAGGTGCTTTCAGGAGCACCTGAGAATCCTCTTGCAGAGTCTGAGAGCACTTTGCTTGGCTCCAGGGAGACCTGGAAGCATCTGGAAGTACGTACAAGCACTGCTGAGGTCGACTGGAGTGTCTGGGAGGTTCACCTGTGGCTTCCAGACTGATGTACATTTTGTTGATGTTAAATCACAATTCCATTACCTTCTGTACAGGGCCAAAAATTGTTGACCCTCCATTGATGCTCAGTTTGATGAATTGCCTGTTCAAATTCAACACTGATTGATGATTATATTTCAAATTAGTTGATCTTCTTGGATGCCTGTCTGACTGATTGAGCCATGGCCCTTTGGCAAAGCCAACACAGATAATATTGTTGCAATGATTACTCTCATTTGAGAATAGTTTCTACATCTTTCTAAATCATTCATTTTGCCCACTACACTTCTGTTTAGTACCCAGTATCCACATACAAATGGTGACTGCTCTCCAAGCCTGCTGCTCCAAATTGACTTCACGGTTAAATGACATGAACCACCTTGTTGTAATGACTAGACACATCGTATTCTAAATTTTTTGTTCCCTGTGTTCGTGCATTTTTCTATTACAATCTGCATCATCCACACCTTTTCAGCCATTTGCTCTGATAACTGTATTGGCCAAATCAAGCAACAAACATTCGGAGCTGAACTTACATTCCACTCTTCTGTGTTTGCTGGTTGCTTAATGCTATGACTTAGCTCTTTGTCAGATTCATTGTCTGCCTTCTTCTCCCTCTCTTTTCTCTCAATTCATTTCCCCTGGTCACTATACAGTCCAGCCAATTATTGGCGTCCAGAATGCTTTCAGGTATACTCTCTTCAATCGTTTTCGCTGGATGGCAACCCTTTCATTGGATCCAGTGATCATTGAAAACTTGAGTTTGTCCTCCAGGAATGTCCATTGCAGGCAAGACAGGTGGCAAAGGCTATCTTTCTGACAATTTAAATTCTGCCACACCAATGAGTTGAAAGTTTGACCACAATGTTTTGACTGTCTTCTCAGGATCTGAAAAGTTTCAACCGCTGTTGTGTGTTCATCTTCAGCATGAGATTCTGGCTGTGTGCCACATAGATTTTGGCTGCCCTGTCACATCACTCAGAAGTTGAGGCACTTGGCCATTTTGTGCAATATTCGTTCCATCAGCTCTCTGTTCATTTCCAAGTCGTTTCCAGTTGTCATTATAACCAATCCCGGGTTATTGCCTGCCAGGATCCCACAATTCGCTCAACCAAACTAACTTACTGCCATGTTCTAATGAAGAGTCTTGGTTGGTTTTTCAGAATGCCTCCAGGTGATGATGTCTCGCCCATGAGATACATTCATCTCTATTCCAACACCCTATTGTACGATAGATTATTGATCGTGTGCACTATTACAGAGATCTGCGTACTTTGAGCACATTTCCACCTGTTTACACCACCAGTTGGTAATATTTCGTATCCAAAATGTACAGCAAATCTCCATGGGTTCGGAGTACTAATTATCAAGTTTTGGATTAACTTGCTCCCAGTTCTTTGGTGAGACAGCCAGTGAATTCAAATGGGTTATTGCAGTAGTTAGTCAGCATGTTGTGCGATTGCTTATTCTGGTTGTTATTTCAGCAACTTTTCTAGGTAATCAGTATTCTTATCATTACTGGACAAAGCATTTGGAACAAAACAATATTGGTCAGATCCAAAAGCCATTGGTTAGGGGAAGAGATTGTTATGTAGTACAATTTCGGGTGTAATGATGGGCAAACGCCAATATCTGGCAAAATAATCATACTGCACTTACTGCAGAAATGCCTGTTGGTATTCGGTGCTATAGAAAGTCCCATCCTATGGATTGATATCCACTCCCTTATCCCTCATACAAAATGATTGCAACTGTGTGAAAGCATCAAGGATCTGCACTAAAATGAGAACCGCACAAGTCATCCAAATTGGTTTACAGTAATGAATAGTCAGCTTCTGTCATGCACACTTCATGGCAAAGTATAAATATTCCTCATATTGAGTGCTCTTCAGTATAAAAACTCACATTCTGCAATCCATATAATTGACACTGTCATCGTTCAAAGTGCTTATCTGATGGAGAGTAACGGAATGCTTGTTCATCATCCATGTTGTCCAGTATTGGTACGGACTTAAAACTTCCTTAGCATTCTTTACCATAGTCCATTCAACCTGTGTTGAGCAGAGTGGCTGGTAGTGACTGCAGTTTGGATTCTACAGCTAATTGCGGGTGAATTCGGGTAACCTGGAGTCTTACTCAAGCAACTCCAGTGTTGAATTGAATGGTGATTCTACATAGGTAATAATTCCTATGACGATTGGTACAGTGGCTTTTTGCCAGAGACTGAACTCCTTTTGAAGACTGAAAGCCAGCATAATTAATTCAACATGCATTCCCACTTACATAAAGGTTAGTTTCAGAACTTTCAAATTTTCTTGAACTGCGTACATTATCAAATATCTATGCTAAACCTGCTCTCATGGCTGCCGCTTAGTTGATTTTTGCATTGCCCTCTGTTCGAAATCTTTGAGTCTTTACAATGTCTACATTGTCATTCTTTCATTATTGCTCATCACACTCATGGGCTTTTGATAACATGGTGTAGCACCAAATCAGCTCATGAATGCACCCCATGCAATCAGCATACCATGCACCCTGCATGGTACAAAGTTTCTCAATACACACTGCTCAATGGAAGAGGCCTTAAGTGTTGATTGTAATTTGTTAGTCAACCAGTAATTTGAGCACATGGAATCAGTTGTAATGCCATGTAACCAGCTGTTGGTCATTAGAAAATGCTCAAGAACTTCCCTCACCTCTATGCAGAGCTCTTCTGGAGTATGTTGACCCTTGGCCTATCATCTTGAATTCATTTTGGAAAATAGGAAATGAATAGGGTATCAACCATATCGAACCAAAGTTGGACGTCTTGTAATGCTCAATTCTGATTCATATGGTAAACCATTCAACATTAGGAAGGGTTATGGGATACCCAGCTGCGGTCCAGGTTGGATCCAGAATGGTGGCCCCAGTCCGGTTCTGGAACCACCAAGGAACCAAACTGCACCTATAACTGCAGTTTTTTGGTTGGGTTTTGCACACAGCAGCGCTTTATTGCCCCGAACTCAGAACTCTCACTCCAATTAAGTATTTGAGTTCTGTTGGTATCACAATATAATATATAAGTAGGAGATGCAGTATTGCATGCGCATTCACCTCCTTGTCTCCGAGTTGTAATCTGATCAAGATTCCTAGAATAGCTGTGAAATAACCCCAATATTCTGGCGCTTTTCGTAGCAACTCAATGAATATTGATCGGATTACAAATTGGAGACAAGGAGGTGAAAAAGCACGCAAAACTGCTTTTTTTACATATATACTATATTGTGATACAATCAGAACTCATATACTTAATTGGAGCCAAAGTGTTGAATATGAACAATTGTGGAACTGGACCAAAAACTGCAGGTTCGATGTGGTTCGGTTTCTTGATGGGGTAACAGCCATTGCAACAGTTTCAACTGAGTTCCAACCCGGACGTAGAACCTAACCGCAGATTTGAAACCGTTGTTAACACTTCTTGTTGTTGTACAGTGGCATGTGCTCAAGCAGTCGAGTGTGTGCAGGCATATGTGAAGTTGTCTATTGTATTGTATAGTGAGACATGTCACATTGACATAAGGTCGATTGATGACTCATGGTGCTAACTACAAATGAGGCAAGTTACATCATAGTCATTGGAATAGTGATATCCGTAATTCGAATCAGCTCAACACTTCTCCAGGACGGCTATCACGTCCATATCACAAAAACACCAATCAACAAAGGAGAAGCAGAGCCAATCAATCATCGTGGATCTCCTTGAAACTAACTTGCCCAATCAATTTACTTTCTGAAGGCTTTCCCAATTGTATTTCTAATTCCAATTCTGATACCATTCCCGTGACCATTTCCGAGGCTACCAAGGCCATTTCAATCGCTGTTCCCAATTCCAATCCCGAGATCATTTCCGAGTCCAATCACAACCATTCCCATTGCAGCACACTGCTTCAAGAATGAAGGCTTCGGCAGTGGCTTTTTAAAGCAGTCGGCGAGCATCTTAGCACTCTATATGTCACTCAAGTCAATCTCTCCAGCTCTAGCCATATCTGCAGCAGGATAGTACTTGGTCGCAACGTGTGCAACTGCGGATCTGTGGTAGGTTCTTTTCTTGATGCTCGCGATCAGTGACTGTGAAAAAGAGAACAGATGAGGGATAGTCAGGATGGTGAGCTCGTTCAAGAGATGCGAGATCAGTGTCAGTGTTATGCAGAGGATTCTGAAAGCATAGTATTCGGCATCGGTTGTGTACTGCGCAGTTGACTTCTGTTTCCTGGATCTTCAGTTCGCCGCTCCTCCGAAGGTGGTGACCTGTCCACTTGTTGATATATAGTCATCCGGGCATCCAGCAAAGTCAGAATCGACAAAACATCCAGGTGCGCCTTCTCCAACTCCTCCAAGTGCTCTTTCTCGAACTGGTCCTCCGAGTGCCCCTCAACAACTCAGTTGCCAGTCCTTTGTCCCTTTGAGGTACCGAGACACCCGCTTGAGCGCAGCCATATGCTCATTGCTCGGGACGTGATTTTACCACCTGAGAACTTCAATAGCAAATGCGATAATGGGGTGAGTCACTATCATTGTGTACATACTGCTTCGAATCATCAATTGGTATATGGTCACATCGCAGGCTTCTTCATCGGGCTTTCTCATGTGAAGAAGCTTCATTGTCATTGGCGTGGCAATGGGCCTGGACTCGTCCATTCTGAACTTCGCCAAGATTGTCTGACAGAAGCTGCGCTGATGGATGTTGATTGTGTGGTGCTCCCAATTGCGTTCATTGTTTATGCCGACATAGAAGGAGACACTCCCAAGAGTATGCATCCGGAACCTCCTCTTCATCTGGTTCTTGATCTGCCCAGTCATGCCCTTGTGAGCAATGTTGAGAAGATCATCGATGTACAGTGTGACTGCAGCAATGACCAAGGCTGGAGTCTTACGATGCAGCACACACAGTCCTCCGTTGACACGTGATGCCCGAACCCAATTCAGATCGCCCAGTCCTGGAAAGTGCCATGCCAAACATGTGAAGACTATTTCAGGCCATAATGAGACTGTCTCATGTAGAGTACCATCTTACCCAAACTGTTTGCTCTTGGATCGTAGTATGGGCTCCCAGTTTGGACAGTATGAAATTAACCCTGCGGCGGATACATATAGATCTCTTCCTCCAAGTCACCTCCCATGACAGCCGTGCATGCATCGATTTGATGGATCTCAAGATCATGCTTGGCGGCGATGGCACGGGCAAGCCTGACCTTGACCAAGTAGGCAGTCAGTGCATACGCAGCCAGGTTCTCAATACCTTCCATTTGGTGATTTCCTGCACAGACTTGCCTGGCCTTGAAGCACTGCACATTGCCTGCTCCATCGCACTTGATCTTGTATACCCAGTGACTTGGCAGAGCCTTTCTCCTGCCCGGAAGCTCAACGAAATCTCAAAAGATATGATGCTAATCAATTGCATCTAACTCTCCTTTCATCGCCATATCCCATTTGTCAGTGAGTGGAGACTTGGTTGCTGCTTGTAAGACTTTGGATCGTCGATGCCATCCTCATGATGGTTGGAGATTGCAGCTGCAGCATATATGGGAATCATCCCCTCAAATTCAGCATATTCTCGAGCAAATTGTGTAGACTCTTTCAATTTATTCTTTCCACTACAGATGTGGCGACTAACTTTGGCCGGCAGCTTCCATGCCTTTCCCAGTGCCTTCTAAAGGCCAGCGAATTCTCGTGAATTCTATGTCTTTGGCTTCGGAGGATCGGGAGGCGAATCATTGTCCAATGGCTCCTCCGTTTGATATTCGGAACTTTCACTTCTGGTTAGTTACTTCTCTGTGGAATAGGGTTCCTCGATGACATCTCTGTAGAAGTGCTTGTTCATGATCGCTTCGTCTGCAGTATGCAGTGCTGTGTACCACTTCCCTTCTCTGAATACTACATCTTGGGGGTGATGAAGGGTCTAGGCCAATGGATCGTATACAATGTACTGCTCAGTCAATAAGCTGTACACAATGAAGATGCTGGGAGTAGCTCTGCAGTCCAGCTTCTTTCATTTCTCTTTTGGAACGTGCATGAAAGCGAAGCATCCAAACACATGGAGATGCTTCAAAGATGGCTGATTTCCTGATCCATGTGAGGCCTTGTACAGAGTCTTGCCGACTACTGCTTGTGCCGGAGTGTGGTTCATGAGATAGACCGCCACTCACGGTGCAAATGCCCAGTACTTTTTCAGAAGACCGGCATTGTCCAGCTGGCATCATACACACTCCATGATTGTGCAGTTCGCCCGTTCAACAACTCCATTGGACTGTGGAGTGTAGGGCGTTGTCATGACATTGAGTATTCCCTCTGATTTTCGGTATTCCGCGAATTTCTTGGAGGTATACTCACCGCCTCCATCTGTACGAAATCACTTCACTTGCTCGCCCAACTTCTCTTCCCTAAGAGCCTTCCATTCTTTGAATTCATCCAGGCCTGCTGACTTGTACATCAACTTGTCCTCATCTGTATACCTTGTGGCATGGTCGATGAAGAGCAGCATATATTGACCTCCTCTGATTGCTGTTTCCAATTGACCGCATATGTCCGAGTGCACTAGCTGTAGTGGCTCAGTGCCACGGGAGAGTAAAGGGCTTCTGAACTAACTTGCACTTGATGCAACTCACGCAATCGCACTTCCCAGTCATTCTCGGAGCGTCTGCAACAATGTTTGGCATTATCTCCAATGCCTTAAGACTGACATGTGGTAAGCGGTAGTGCCATAACATCCGCATCTGTGCATCGTGCCGAGCTGCATACCTAGTTGTCAAAGTGCTAGCAGGCAGCTATCGTAGATGGCCGTGTATTCTGTTGAATGCCGATCAACATCTTAATCCTGAATGATGATCCGACTGACCTGAGGTGCTGTGGCAATCAACTTGCCATGGCGATGGTAGAGGTTGAGACGATACTGATTCACCGGTTCAACTTCCACGAGCTTGTCTATGATCTGACACTGTGTGTTGCGATTGAACGATCGTGGCAAATGTACAATTTCTAGTAGTATGGTCGTATCCATCTTTCAATCTGGAAGGTGCCAAATCAACTTAACACTTTCATATCCGGATGAAACGAATGTGACCACATTGTATCCCTTCCCATACTTTGTTTTTGGAGGATATTTGTTGAAGGTAATGAACATTGATCAACGGCTGGAGATGTGAGTCATGTATCTGCAATCCATGAACCAATCACTGGATGGAACATTTGAGTTAGCCACCATCCAATAATTCTCGATCAAAGTGGTTAAAGTCGAAGTAGCTGATACTTCAGTTGATGCTTTTGCTGCAATATTGGCAGCCTTGGGAGGATCACCGTGCTGCTTGCTCAAGCAGTTCTTGGTGATATGCCGTGAATGCTGGCAATGAAATCACTTCCGCAGATCCTTCTCTTTCCTATTGTCCTTATTATCTCTCTTAATATCTCTCCTATCCCTATTTCGACTTTTGCCGACTTTGCCACCTCTGATGCCTTTACCACCTTCCTTTGCAAAGAGCAGTGCTTCTAGTGCAAGCCCATTCCCTCACTTGATTGCAGCTTCATTTACGGCGAGTTTGGTGACGATCTCATTGCGTGTGGTGGTCATCATGGCATTTCTGTCCATCGTGAGCTGCAGGAAAACTTTCCACTCGTCGTTCCTTGGAATCCCGCAAAGGAGGTACAAAATGCGTTCCTGCTTAATCATCATGGCAATTGTCTTTGCAGAGTCCATATCGGCATCAGTGTCAGTGGTCGATTGCCCAACGTACAGATAGCAATTGTTGAATTTTGGATCCATCTGCAATGTGTAGTTGTCGACATTTTTGCAGCCCTGTAGCTTGATGGCCCATAGGTAATCCCTAATCTCGAAGATGTTGAACTTCAACTGGGACGTGCAGGCTGATGCGAGTTTGTCCAAAAGTGTCTTCGCATTCTCGACAAACATGCATTCGGCGTGAGCCCCACTCTCCATGCCCTGTCGGATAGTAGATTTGGCAACACCATGGTGATTTGTCCAGGCTTTAAAAGCTGCCTTCTCTGTAGTGGTCGGGTGTGCTCCTGGCTCTTCGGGTTTGTCATGGTATCTTTTGCTGACACCATACACTTGCTGCTGCTCGAGATGTAGGGCCATCTTGGCTCCCCATTGTGCATGGTTTGTGCCATTGAACTCAGTGATTGTGATCATTGTCGAACTCATCTTGCACATTCCCAATCTGGAATCGGAATCATCAGTTGTCGTACCCCATCAGACCGCCTGGGTAATGTCCAGCAGCTGCCATCAGAACCACTGCAGGATGCGGGGTACATGAGGAGCTTGTGGAGATGCTTCTCTGTGACGATGACCTCCAATCGACAAACAAAAGTGGAAGTGATGATCGGCGGTTCCCATTTTAAAAGCAATAGCTCACAACCTGATGCACAGTGGTGTGTGCTCGAGTAGTCGACTCTGTGTGGGTGTAAGCAAAGGTGTCTATTGCATCATGTAATGAGACATGTTGCATCAACATAAGGTTGATTAATGATGAATGGTGCGAACAACAAAAGAGGGATGTTTCATCATAGTCCTTACGATAGTAATATCTGTACTTCCAACCAATGGAACATATGTAATGATACGAGCCCCTTCTGACAATGTGACAGGCCTTATTGTTAGCACAGAATACATTGCCCAGACAATTCTTTAATGCATTCTGGCAATATTCAGGGCACATGTGAGATCTATAGCTATCTTTGATGCAATGATTCTGAATCCCTTTGCTACAAATGCGGTTAAGATTGCCCAGATTCATAGTTGGTGGTATGAGGATATTGCCAGGATTGATTCAGCCCAGAGAAACTCAAACAGTCGATGTATCTACAATTCAGTGGCAAAGTAATCGTCTCAACACATGATTTCAACGCTGACATTATGCATCAGACTCTTGAAATGATTACTACCACCCATGCCGGAATGCTTTCCACCCAGTACACGTCAATCGACACTATGTACCGATTTCGAACTAAGTAGCAAACAGACATGCAGAAACTAATTGCCAGGGTATTCACCAAGGGCATGTTCACATGCCCCACAATCATTCATGCAGTAAGGTCAAAGTTGCCTTCTTGTATAATCGTTGTAGGGATGATCAATTTAGAAGTGGAAGTTGCGATTGGATGTCACTAACACCGAGTACAGCATACTCGATGTACAGCATACACCAAGAACAGCATACACCAAGTACAGCATACACCAAGTACAGTATACACCAAGTACAGCATACACCAAGAACAGCATACACCAAGTGCAGCATACACTGTGTACAGCATATACCGAGTGCAGCATACACCCAATACCGCATACACCAAGTAAAGCATTCAGCAAATACAGCATCCACCCAAGATTGATTGTCTTCCCTTCATTGTCATGATTCCAGGTTCACTCATGATTGTAGCTTGAATGTCCAGTGAGCCTTCCCACACGATTGACTGCTATCAGCCATCTCTCCACTGAAGCTCACAGGTGAAGTTACGTTGTGACATTCCCACACTTGGGAGTTAACAAACTGACGAACAGCGTTTCAGCACCTGGTGCGTGGTCTATGGACCACCTCAAAGTACTCATCCAATGTCGCTCTATCCCGGCCACCAAGGGTATTGCCAGCCACTCTGGATCATGGCATCGCAGTCAACGTTCGTACCCACTCAATCACGGCATCCAAGTGTATTGCTCGCGTCCCTAGATTACCACCAGCATGTTCCTATGATCAGGACATACCAGTGCAGTAGTGAACTCACTCAAGTATGGCCTCCAGGTTGCATGATTATGGGGTGGAAGTGCATATCTCAAACCATACTCAATGACGGCCTCTTAGCTCGCATAATCATACTGTCCACGTGCATCACCATACTGTGTTACACACAATCTCGGTATGCATCACTATGTTCACTCATTCACTGCCTCCGAGTGTAACAACCAATACACTCGATTCCCGCCTTCAAGTGCATCTCCACACTCCCTCACTCACAGTATCCCAGAGTCTCTCTGAATTCACTGTATCATCAGTTTCAGGTGCTCCTTGAACTGCTTTCAGGCACTGCCTGAAACCAGTCCACAGATACCGTCTGTTAACGAGTAGCTATAAAGGTACAGAGATGTAAATCCAAATGAAATACACGAGTTTCAAATATTGTTGAATGAGATGTAGTTGCCATGATTTCCACAAGCACCACCCTCGGTCCGAAACAAGATGATATTGATCCCAGACTGCTCAAACAGTGATGCACAGTGCTCTGAATCTTTGCACCGGGGTTCCAAGCTGAGTCATTTGCAGTTCCAGGCTTGTCACTGGCAATCCAAGGTTCTCCCACATGCAACAAATATTCTGTCCAACTCTCCAAGATGTTCCCTACCCTAGTGCAATAAATCCCAAGGCGCTACTGTATCAGTCCACAGAGATCCCAGATACACTGAAGGCCAGCTGGCATACCCTCCTAGGGTCCAATATTCTCCTGCCATTGATGCCTCCAAGTATACACTTAACATTCTCTCAGACACTCCATGAGGCTCCCAGTGACTTAAATACATTTTGCTGATGAATTACATCTCCAAAGTTGCTGGATGATGGCTTTTTTGTATAATTCATACTGTATTCACTCTGATTGGAGTATAACAGAGCCTCAAACCACTCCTCTACCGCCAGGCAGGCTGGCAAGATTCCGGAGCTCCCTGCAAGTACCCATCGTCCCCTATGACAAAGGAAAATCAATGAAGTGCACAGAAATAGAAAGAACCAAATGGAAACACACAATAACTAAAGAAATCCACGAAACGAAGGAGAGACCATCCTTGGTCAATACACATTTAGTCACCCTGGGCTCCTCCTGCCCATTATCCTTCTGTCTGTCCTCCTCCTGCACAGGCTCCTCCAGCCTGAGTGTCTCCGCTAGTTTTGGGGAAATTCCCAACATCAGTCGCTGCCAAGAAGTCCATCACTGCTTGATCGAATTGTTCAATGGATAAAAGCTCAGACATTTGCACATGCCGGCATCTGCCTGCTTTCCATCCAGTGGCCCTTCCCGCTGCCCTCCAGTGAGCTGTCTGCTGTTCCCTCCACCGCCTACAGTGGCAGAATAGAGGCTCCAGTGTCTGTAGGATTGTACATCAGTACTGCGAGCATTTGTTGTCCTGTCGGTGTCCAAACCGCTTTAGGTACGTTCCAGTTGGCGCATGCCCGCTCTTTAGTCTGTAGAACCTTGTTGGCTGTGATGTCACACTTGCCATTGGGACGGAAGACATTCTTCTAGCTCTGCTCTTTAGTTTATATCTGTAGCAGAACGACCAAATGTAGGCCTCCCACTTCGCCTGTGCTATTGTGCTCCTGCGAGAGATCTGGATAGCTCAATTCCAAGCTGAGGTGCTTATTAACTCGCGTCTTGTACAGTCTCGGTCCTCTCGTACTTTGTTTCCCTGGCGGTCAGCCTCTTTGTTCCCAGGGATGCCATGGTATACTGGTACCCAGTGGATCGCAGCTGCGATGCCGTGGGTGCAGATGGCCCTAGCATACTTGTTGATTGCGCTTTCTACTTGTATCCCTGGCCCTGGGTCCAGGTGCGCAGTCAGTCTGTTGGCTGCCTGCAAATCACTATCATCTGCCACTGTTGTCACTCCAAGTACTCATCGCACTTCTGATCATGCAACTAACTTTCGGAGTGCTACTTCAATTGCCCAGAGTTCACTGTGGAATATCTCCATTCCTCCCATGCTAAGGTTGCTGCGTAAGACCGTCCACCTGTCTCCATTTATTCACGCCACTCTAACTCCTACTCCTGCATTGTCCGTTTGAGATCTGTCTGTCTACCACAACCAAGAGCCAGATGTCACCGTGCTTTCAATTGTGCATAGCCATCACTCGGTGGGTCTCAAGGCCGCAGCGTCATCTTCACAGCATGATGTAAATCAGTCTGGAAGCCACAAGCAATCCTGCCAGACACTCTGGGCGACCTCACCAGTGCTTCCATGTACTTCTAGATGCTCCCAGACCCCCCTGGAGCTAAGCAAAGTGCTCTCAGACTCTGCAAGAGCATTCTCAGGTGCTCCTGAAAGCACCTGCAGCTATGGAGGTGCATTAAGGATGCTACGAGATTTGCCTTCTAGAATAGTCAAATTTTGGAGCTACTGAGACCTCTGCACAGATATGCAGGAGACTTCGAGAGAAGCTGAGACCACTGCTTGGGATACTTCGAGAGCAGCCGAGAACGCTACGCAGCTCTGCGCGAGACTGAGTGCCGTATTCTCACAGCAGTCGGTCTTACATAACCACAAGGCATGTTGTCTTATCATATTCATCTTTGTTACAACACAATATGGCATGCATTATATAAGTCTCTTGATATATATACATACGATCAATCTGGCCGCAGATGGTAGTCGAGCATAATCGGAGGAGCACCTGAACATGTCTACTGAGCATCCAAATGGAATTCATGAGAAAGAGCGGTTCTGGTTCGAGGAGCGTAGGAATTGGGAGAGAAGATGTGATACTACTTCGCGTTGAGGATCCATGCAATTGTGCGGATTCACGAAATCTCAGACAGAGTGAGTGAGACTAAAAGTTGGGAAAGATAGAGTGTGAATTATCATTGTATGACACAATGAGATGGAAATGAGATGATGTTGATGTACTCCGCAGTCTGCCGAGTGTAGACTCCCCGTAACTCTGTCTACCTCAGTTCCCGCTGTATCTCTGTACACCGGCCGTCGCTACTTGAAGATGTACTTGGAGGCCATGATCAAGCGTGTACGGAGATGCACTTGGAGACTGAGATCGAGTGAACTCAGAGATGCACTTGGAGACCGCGATCGAGCGACATTGGAGATGCACATGGAGACCGAGAGATGGAGTGAACTCAGAGCTGCCCCTGCAGGCTGTGATTGAGCGAGTTTGGAGATGCACTTGGAGGCCGAGATCGAGTAAACTCAGAGATGCACTTGGAAGCCGTAATTGAGCTTGTTGGGAGACACAATTTGAGGCCATGATCAAATAAGATTGAAGTAGTACTTGGAGGCGGTTGATGTGGAAGCGATTGATCTGAAGGTGGTCAATCTGGAGGCAGTCAATCTGGAGGCAGTATATCTGGAGGCAGTGAATCTGGAGGCACTCAATCTGGAGGCAGTGAATCTGGAGGAAGTGAATCTGGAGGCAGTAGATCGGGAGGCATGTGCGATGGAAGCTCAGACTCTATTCATTGGTTAACTTGTGATTTTGGGAATGTAGAGAATTGAGTTAAACATGGTCCACTGAGAACTGAGAGACTGGCTGCGAGCTGGGAGCGGGAGACAGTGGATTTTGGGATGATGCAGTATGCAGTGTATGCAGTACTCAATGTATACTGTAGTTGGTGTTAACTCCTGATCATGTCATTGAGAGATGGAGAGGGATGACTTAACTTTGTGTTCTTAGGTGATGGTAGAGTTGAGGATGAGAAGGAGAGATGAAAAGAGATGGGGCAAATCATCATCAGAAACTAGGACTTAGAGAATGTTGTGTACAAGTCAATTTACCATCCCCAATATGGCAGGGACGAGTCCCAATCCGGCGTGTAATTACACCTATACCAGGTCTTCCCAACCCAATCAGGCAAGTCGTACCGCTGCTTTCTCATGTCCGCTCGTATTCTCCACATAGTTCCCATCGTCATCCCCCATCACTCTCTTTCTCGTCCATAACTCTACAATCGTCGCAGAATACGAAGTTAAGTTATCCCTCTCTATCTCTCCATGCCATGATCATAAGTTGCCACCGAGGACAGCACACACCAAGTACAGCATACACTGAGTACAGTATCTACCCAGGATAGTTTTTCTTCTCTTCATTCCCATGATTACGAGGTGACCCCAGAATGTAGATTCAACCTCCGGCATGTCTCCCTACACCATCGTCCGCCATTAAATCAGCTCTCCATGAGAGCTCCATGGTGAAGTCACCTTGTTACAGTCCCATGGTTGTGAGTTAACTACATGATGAATAGTGTCTCAGCAGCCGGCATGCCAGTCCATTGATTACCTCCAAGTACTCGTCGAAACTCACTCGATTACGGCCTCCAAGTTGGCACAATCATTGCTTTCATGTTCACCTTCAAACTCGCTCGATTACAGCCTCCAAACTTGCTCGATCACGTCGTCGCAGTGTATTTCGAAACTCGCTCGATTACAGCCTCCAAGTGCATCTCCAAACTCGCTTGATTACGGCTTCCAAACTGGTTGATCACAACCTCCAACTTCGCATGATCATAGCCTCCAACTACATATCTCCAAACTCGCACGATCATCACCTCCAAGTGCATCTCCACACTCGTTCTATCATGGCCTCCAAGTGTATCACCAAACTCGCTCGATTACGGCCTCCAAGTGCAGCAACAAACTCGCTCGATCGTAATTTCGAAGTGCATCTCCCTGTTCACTCGATCATGGCCTCCAAGTGTATCTCCAAATACGCTGGATTACCCCGTCCAGGTGCATCTCCAAACATGCTAGATCACCGCCTCGGAGTGTATCTCTGAGCTCACTGGATCATCCGTTTCAGGCACACCTCTACTTGCTCTCAAGCACCATCTGCAGCCAGTCCAGATATACAGTGTGTAGATGGGCAGCCCTATTGATACATAGATACATAGGTGAGAATACAAACTGAGTACATCAGTTTCAAAAATCGTTGAACGATAAGCAGTAGCTATGATTTCCATGCGAACCAGCAGCGTTTCCAAAGAAAATGTTGTTTTTCCAAGACTGCTCTACTGTGATTCGAGGCGCTCCCCGACTTGTCGCCGGTGCCCTCAGACCGGTCGCAGGCACTCCCAGCCTTGTCACCGCCGCTCCCAGGTGCTCCCAGGATTGTCATCGGTGCTCCTAGGCTTGTCGCTGGTGCTCCCAGGTGCACCCAAAGTTCTCTCCGGCGCTCCGAGGTGGTCCCAACCCTATCACTGTCACTCCCATGGTACTCCTGTACCAGTTATCAGAGATCCCAGCTACTCTGAAGGCCGGCAGGAATGCCCTCCTAGGGTCTGATACTCTCCTGACATTGATGCATCTAAGTTTACACTCCACATCTTCTCAGACACTCCTGGAATGTTCCACTGACTAAAATACATTTTGCTGATGTTCGAGTATAGTGGTCTTGACCTCTGGCAGCTCCCCTGGGTCTGGCCAGCCCATTGTCTCTAATCTTCTGCACTGTGTGCTGTAGCGTAGTCACTCGGCCGACAGGTGTGGCAGGTGTTCGGGAATTATAGCGCTCTTTCGACTTGGAACCTTCACACTTGCTTGCTTGCAATGCTACAAAGTGTTGTTGTCTGGTGTCGAGGGCCACTGCATCAGGTGTAAGCGCAGAGTCCATCATTTGCATTGCTCTCAGAGCTGTCGGCAGTGCGCTCCGCTTTGAACTGGCATGTAGATTCAGGTGTAGCTGGAGGTCTTCTTGGCCCTGCCTTCCTTTGGCTCCCACCGGACAGTGCTTCCATACAGTGCCACAGCCTGGACGTTGGCTATCTGGAATGCTGTCACACATGGTGGTATGACCCCATGCATTCCTGCGACTGACCGGTGTCATGCTTCTGCAGCTCTCACTTTCTTCATGCATTGGTTGTGACGCTCCTTGAATGTTAGGTGGGTGTCCATCTACGCCCCCAGCCACCTGGTCGATTCCTTGTTACACCTGATGATGTCGTTCCCAACTCATACCTTTGCGCTTCATTTCAGATGGAGGTGCATCTTGACGCCTCGTCTCCAGGTCAAGAGTGCTGTGTCAGGTTTTGCGGTGTCAAACACCAGCCCTTGCTTTGCACCCCATCGATGTTCCCTCTGGCGCAGGCTTCGGGTTTTCTGATGACTTGGTTTGCGTTGTTCCCTGTAGACACGTGTCCGAGCCGGCCATGTAGGACAGACCTTCACCTCCGGAGACTCTCTCCTCAACCCAGTTCATGAGGCCTGACATGTACATTGTAAAGCGGATTGGGGGACACCTGTGAGGCCTGTGGTATACCTGCTTCCACTGACTGTATCTGCATATCATTACCCACGATTACCATTACAACCATTCAGTCTGTGAGATAACATGCTGTCCATCATATGAGATCTCTGTCCGTCCCTTTGCCACTGATCATGTGGATCAGTCTCCCTCTCCCTACGCTCAGGACACAAGCCTTCATGTCCATCAGGAGTACGCCAGTAATGTGGCCCTCCATCCAGGCTACGTGAGCTCTGTCAACCACCATTGCAGCCGCATTGATTGCCAACTGCATTTTTCTGCTTCCATACTGGCCGTCGCTAATCAGTTTTCTTCTCTTGACCACTTCCGGCAGTAGCCCCACAATCACTTTTTCGGCAAATTTCACCTATGCACCTTGGTATAGAATGGGCGCAATGCACATTGAGTATCATGCAGCAGTCCGTTCCTCGCTTACAGATTACGACCCCAATCCTGTGCTGCCATGAGGCTTGGTCTCAGACTGTTTGGACTGCTTCCTTCCCTAGTTCGACAATTCACTTTTTCTCCCACTCCCAGAGTAGCAATTCAGCTTCAAAAGACAGCTTAACCGGGCCTGGGGCTTTTCCGACTGACTGCGCCAAACCGGCCAGCTCAACCACTTGCTCAGTTTCTGACTGGTTCCCACGCCCAGCGAGGGGTAGTAGGAATTACAGGTTGTACTGATTCGGGGGATAGGAATCTCGTCTCAGCATTTCATCCTTCACGGTGATGGTAGTTGCGAATCTTCCCTCTCTCCCAGACAGGGCCTCCACCGTCACTCCTGCCTGCAGGTTGGCAAACTTTGCTGCTCTGCAGACCTCAGCTCCCTGCAGGTTCTCCAGGTAGTAGTTCCACATCCTATCTTTGCTCTCCGAATCGACTTCTGCAACTCAGCCATGGCCTAGGCTGTCGCCGCAGATCTGCACCTCCATCTCTATTCTCTTCCCAGCTGGCTCCTCCACTCGATGATATCACCATTCCACCATCATTTTGAGCGAGTGCAGATCCTGATTTTCTTGGCACTGGCGTCGAGTACCTTGCCCATTGATTCCTGACACCACTTGGCTTTGCTCTCAATGTCGGCGCCTGTGGTATCCACTCCCAAGTCAGCTGTTCCCCTTTCCTGGTCTCTCCAGAGTTTTTCAGCCCGCTCGTTGTCCTCCTGCTACATGGCCGCTTGGTTCCACCCTACGAGGAGTCTGCCTCCTGATACCTCTTGCTTCTTCATGTCCACCTCCCGTTCTATAATCTCATAATCAGACCCCATGGGATGATTCCCATCCCCAATCGTCCATTTTCTAAAAAGTCAGTTGGTCAACATCAAGTCTAGCATGGATTCACACTTGCTTTCATTTCTTGTTCAGTAGTGAGTGGGTTGGTTGTCATTTCCAATTACTGGCCCATGTGCGCCTATAGTAACTTTGCAGTTTGTGGCTTCCCTCTGTTCAGTGCACCCCGGGTCTCAGCATTGGCTGTGGGCGTTGAAATCTGCTGCGAGCACCATGCCATATCCCCTCTGCCTGATCATTCTCTTCCAGTTTAGTCTGCTCGCTGGTCTCTCACCTGTCTCCATTGCACTCTGATTATCAATGTTTATGATCCTTATCATTTTCTCGCCCTTTCTTTTAATGTCAACAACAATTCAGTCGTCACCTGTGTTCTTGCTCAGGTCAGTTTGTGTCTTTGTTCTGAGTCTGTTCCCCTCTCACACCTCAGTCGACACCCTCTATCTGTTTCTACGGTCAGATGTCAAGTGGCTGATTCCACTTCCTGCCCTTTCTCTCAGTGATTGTTGCAGACATACCACATCTGCCTTCCATTCCACCCCCATCTCCAATGCGGCCATGGTCCATACATATCACCTTGCGCAGTTGTGTTGAATCGCAGTCAACATTGGGGGTGGCGACTCCCGTTCTGTTTGAAGGTTCAATGCCTGTCCCAGCAGCTGTTGCAGTTTCAGGTGCGGTTGGTGCTTGCGTCAGCATTGTGGTTGGCATCGTCTTCTGCACCGTTGTGACATCCTCTGCCTCTGCACCGCCTTCATCCACATCGGCCATTTCCACTACGCTCACGCCACTCCCAGCTACTGCCGGTGCCCTTGATCTTTGGCTCTGCTCTGTCCTGGTTACTCCTATGGTTGGACCCGTGGTCTTCGTGGTCGGGCCTGCTGGTTCTCATCTTCTCCTCTGCCATGCCTCTCTGGTGGCTTCCGCCCTCTTTGAACAGCTACTGCTGAATGCATTGTAGTTTCGATTGCAGTTGGGGCATTTCTCTTGTGTGTGGCTGCAGAGAGAGCCCAGCTTTGCAATGCACCCCATGACAGTGCACTTATGGATGCTGGTGTGGTGCTGCCCTGTGTAGTAGCCACATGCAGGTTTGCTGCTGTACTTGCTCTCTATGTGTCCCCATCCACAGCAATGCTCATATCTGCTTTCTGGGTCTACATTAGTGAATGGTTCGACTCTGTATCACCCTCCCCCCGCCATGATACCTTCTTTGACAAGTCTCTGTACCACCTTGTCTCCCCTAACGACCAAGACGACGGACAATGCAGAGATCTCCCCCCTCTCTCTTCTTCCCCTTGTGCTGGGAGTGTTCTCCAGCAATCGCTGTTGAACGGGTATCACAACTCCTTCGATTTCTGCATGGATCTTGTTCCGCATCTTTTGCAGGCCCTCTCGGCCTTTGGCCTATGTAACTCCCAAGGTGTACAGAATTGACTTTCAGCGGTTCCCAGGATTCATTTCCTTCAACGTCAAAGACTCCCTACTCAATCCTCCATGTTGTCATCTGGATGACTTTGAGATTTGCCAGTGCAATCACCGCGATTGCATTTTGTTGGGTGATGGCCAGGATAGCGCCCTCGGCATTCCTCTGCGTGATCAAAATCTGGATGTTTGCCGGAGCCTTCTGAGGGAAATTCACTCTATTGATTGCCGACTCAATTTCCTAGGCCATCTTGCTGGGCGGAGCTACACCCTCGTCTCACCTTGGAATTCGGTGTCTCTATCATACTCAAGCTAGACGTGGGGGGGGGAGCCTGGGCCGGCCGGCGCCTTCTGACTCTGAGTGTGGGGTTGGACTGTCTTCCACCTTCTAGCTGGAGTGTGTGTTGGCTTAGAATTGGGTTCGTGTTGCTGTTCTGACTGCTGTTTGGATTGCAGTTTGGGTTTGGGTCTTGGTTGCTGCTGCAGCTGTTGCTACTCTGGCTGGCCGCCCTGCATTGAACCTGCATGCTATGACGCCTCTAGCCCTTTGCCATGCTGCTTTGCAGTCTCGGTTCTGTCTTCCTTTCTCGCTTCCTGGGTGGATACTGCTTCGCCTGCTCTGGCTTTTCCCAGAACCTTCCTTGACATGTCTGGGATAGTTGCCCCCATTGTACATTGTCCATGTGGCGATCATCCCAGTTCATCTCCCTAACCTCCGGCCATTCATTCATACCGTGTCATTGTGCCTCTTCACGCGCTGGGCGTACTTCTAGCATTCTGGCTATCCTGTGGATAGTTTGGTGCAGATGAGTCACCTCGTACACCTGCTGTCTCACTGTTTGCTCCATAGGAGTGGTGCAGCCTCCTGGTGCGCTTACTGGCTCCGAGATCTCCTTCCTCATTTCATTTCGATCCATTACACACTTCCACCTCATGCTTGCAGCAATGAAGGACCCGTGTGTGATCATTTCCAACTATTAGCCAGTACTGTCAGGAACGGTGCCGGAGAGTCATTTCAGGTCCAGGTCCAGGTCCAAACAGAACCTTTGCGAAATTGACAGACCGGGATATCAATCAACCCAAACCGTGAACTCGGGTACGATTTGGTTGGAAACTCCCAAGCCGTCTGAATTGGGCAGGTTGTCAGCGGGTCCATTCATAGATGCATATAAGGCTCTCGTTTTTGGAGTTTGTTAATACTAAATTATCAAAATGCCATTTTCATCAACCAATAATATGTTTGTTGCATGCTTTGCGGCTTCCAGTATCGATTAATTTGGAATCGGTGTGATACCTTTGTTCAAGTCAATTAATGCCTATCAGGGTGGCCAATCATCGTGTTATGATTGTGAAGATCCACGTGATGGCTTGGTAAACAAATATGCAACAACGAAAACTGTTGACTCTCCATTGACATTCATTTTTCAGAATGGGGCACTGAGCATATTGCTGTGGTTTTTGCCAGTAAAGGCTGCCAATATGTGATAAATGGATGTCTCCAACCAATCGGAACATAAAGTACCCAAGATCCGAAGCTAATAATGGTTGACACTCCGTTGACGCTCCCTCTCATGATGTGGCAGGGGGCATGCCCCTCAGCAAAATGTAAATCAGTCTGGAAGCCACACACAAACATCCAAGAGGCTCCGGTAGACCTCACCGATGCTCCCAAGTAATTCCAAATACTGCTAGGCGCCCCTGGAGGGAGGCAAAGTGCTGTCAGACTCTGCAAGAGCATTCTCAGGATGCTACGAGATTTGACTTATTGGAGAGTCAAATTCTGAAGCAGCTGGGACCTCTGTGCAGGTCTGCAGGAGACTTCGGGAGCAGCTTGAGACGTCTGCGCTGCTCTGCAGGAGGCCTAGAGCCGTATTCGCACAGGAGTGGTTCTTCGGAATACATAACCACGAGGCATTTCGTGCATTAGATTCATCTTTGTTACAGTAACAAGATTCGCTACCGCATAATATGGCATGTATTATCTATTTAAGTCCCTCTGTATATACATGCAGCCAATCTGGCTGCAGACAGTACTGCAGCGTAACCGGAGGAGCACTTGGAGACAGTGATTGAGAGAGCTTAGAGATGGACCTGGAGGCCGCAATCGTGTGAACTTGGGAGATGTACTTGGAGGACGCGATCGAGCACGTTGGGAGATGCACTTGGAAGCCGAGATTGGGTGGGACTCAGCGATGCACTTGGAGGCTGTGATCGGGTGGGATTGGAGACTCACATAGAGGCCGAGATCTGGTGACTGAGATATGCACTTGTAGGCTGTGATCGAGGGAGGTTGGACATACACTTGGAGGCCGTGACCGAGCGAGTTTGGGGATGCATTTGGAGGCCATGATAATGTAATTTAGAGATGCACTTGGAGGCCAGGATCGAGCAAGTTGGGAGATGCACTTACAGGCCGAGATCGGGTAACTCAAAGATACACTTGGAGGCTTTGATCGAGCGAGTTTGGAGATGCACTTGCAGGCCAAGATTGTCTAACTCAGAGATACACTTGGAGGCAGTGATCGAGCAAGTTTGGAGATGCACATGGAAGCTGAGATTATGTAACTAAGAGATGCACTTGGTGGCCGTGATTGAAAGAGTTTTGAGATTCACTTGGAGGCCAAGATCGTGTGACTCAGAGATGCACTTGGAGGCATTGATCGAACGAGTTGGGAGATGCACTTGGAGGCCATGACTGTTCGGGATTGGAGGAGTACATGGAGGAGGTCGATCTGGAGGGGGTATATTGGGAGGGAGGTGCGACGGCAGCTGGGACTCTATTCATTGGTTAACTTGAAATCGTGGGACTGTAGAAAGTCTAGTACAATCTGGTCTGACGAGAGATGAGAGTCTGGCTGGGAGCGGGAGACAGTCATTCTTAAGATGATACAGTACTAGGTATATGCTGTACTCGGTGTGTGCTGTACTTGGTGTTAACTCAATATCATTGCATGGAGAAATACATAGGGATGACTTAACTTTGTGTTCTGAGGTGATGGTAGAGACAGAGAGACATCAGAGGAGATGGGCGAAACCATCATGAGAAACTGGGACATAAGAGAATTTCGTGGGCGCCTCAATTGACCTTCCCCGATACAGCAGGTACGAGTCCCGATCCTGTGGGTAATATCCCGATTATGACGTTATCCAAACCACATCAAACAAGTCATACTCCTGATTTCACATAGCCACTCGTATCCTCCATATTGTTCTCAACTTTATCCGCCATTTATCTTTTTCTTGTCTACAACTCTATCAACATTGCAAGAACACACACATAAATCATCCCTCTCTATCTCTCCAAGTCATGATCATGAGTTAACGCTGAGTGCAGCTTACACCGAGTACTACATACACCGAGTACAGCATACACCGTGTACAGCATATACCATGTACAGCATACACCGTGTACAGCATACACCGTGTACAGCATACACCGTGTACAGCATACACCGTGTACAGCATACACCGTGTACAGCATACACCGTGTACAGCATACACCGTGTACAGCATACACCGTGTACAGCATATACAGAGTACAGCATACACCCAGCACTGTATACACCAAGTACCGCATACACCAAGTACACCATACACTGAGTTCAGCATACACCTAAGATTGTCTGTCATCCCTTCATTCACACAATTTCGAGTTGACTTCTGAATGTAGCTTCCAGCGTACATCCCTACCGATTGACCGGCATCAGACAGTTCTCCAAACAAGCTCGAAAGGTCAAGTCGCCTCATCGCATTCCCACGGTGTCGAGTTAACTGCCTAATGATTTGACACTCAGCACCTGGCGCGCCTCCCATCAGCTGCCTCCACATCAACCACCTTGAAGTCTTTGTCCAATCTGGCTCGATCATAGCCTGCAACTGCGTCTTCAATCTCGCTTGATCACCACCGTGAAGTGCATTTCTGAGTTCACTCCACCTCAGCCTCCAAGTGCATCTCCAACGATGCTTGATCACGGCCTCCCAGTGCATCTCTGAGTTCACTGTATCTCGATCTCCAAGTGCAGCTCCAAACTTGCTCGATTACTGCCTGAGTTCATTCCATCATCACTTTCAGGTGCACCTCGAATTGCTCTCTAGCACCATCTGCCGCCAGTCCAGATATACTATGCGTAGATGGGTAGTTATATAAATACATAGATGAGAATACAACCTGAATACATGAGTTTTGAAATCGTTAAATGATAAGTAGTAGCTATGATTTCCAGGCGCGCCAGCAGCGTTCCCAAAGAAAATGGTATTTTTTGCTCACTGCTCTACTGTGATTGGAGGTTCTCCCAGACATGTCGCTGGCACTAGCAGGTTTGACGCCAGCGCTCCCAGGTGTTTGCAGGCTTGGCGTCGGCCCTTCCAGTTACTCTGAAGGCTCGCACGAATGCGCTCCTAGGGTCTGATACTCTCCTGAAATTGACGCATCTAAGTTTACACTCCACATCCTCTCAGACACTCCTGGAAGCTTCCAGTGACTAAAATACATTTTGCTGATGCTTGCTATAGTTCTTTCTATTAAAGGCTGCCGATGTCTGATCAATAGATGTCTCCAACCAGTTGGAACATAAATTAGTCAAGATGTGAAGGTAAAAACTGTGGATGCTCAGTTGACCCTCATTCCCTGAATAGGGCCGTGACTGTGTTGCTGTCTCTTCCACCTATAAAAGCTGCCAATACATTGGTGATACATAACAGAGACCAATTCACTGTTTAAATACTGTACTGACGGAACCACAAATCGTTGATGCTCCGTTGGTGCTCATTTTACTGTATTGTCCATTCAACATCTGCTACCATCGATAATAGTTTTCATCATGATTTGAACTTATTGGTACTCTTGCTGACAGATTGAGACTTGGCCCTGTGGCATAGCCGAGCACAGTAACATTCTTGCACTGTTCACTCTCACAAGACCAAAATTTATGTATCTTGTCAAATGCTTCACTGCACCTACTATACATCTGTTTATCAGCGGATATTCATAAGCAACTGCTTACGATTCGCCCATAATATATCTCTAACTAAAACTCAGGGTTAAGATACATGAAGAAGCAGGTGAAACATTAATGCATTCTGTCCTACTTTGGCTTCACTGCCTTATTCCTCCTCGTTTCGATTGGATTGATCGTCACCAATACCTTTTCAGCCTGTATTTTTGACTTCCATGTAGGCCGAATCAATCCGAGAACATTTGGTGTGCCGCTCCCATCCTGCTGTTCTAGGCACTCTGTATTTTCGATGCTATTGTCTTGCTGTAAATCAGATTCAACGTCCGCCACACAATTGTCTTCGCTGTCATTTCGATTATCCAAGTCCCAATTCCAGTTCAGCCTATTATCAGTGTCCGGAATGCTGTCAGTTGCGCTATCCTCATCACATTCGACAGGATGACCGTTGATTCCTCGGATTCAGTGGTCATTTAAGATTGTAGGTTGTCCTCCAGGGTGGTTCTTTGCAGACAAAGGTGGTGGCAATGGAGATCTTTCTGACAATGTAAATGCAGCCACACCATCGTGTTTAAGGAGTGACCAGCATGCTTTGAGAATGTCTTCCGTGTCCGAAATGTATCCCACTGCAGTCATCTGCTTGTTTTGTACGCAAGATTTCTTCTGGGTACCATGTAGGTTTTGGCTGCCCTGACACATCTCCAAAAAGTCCTGAACCTTACCCATTCTTTCAAATTTCCTTTCCTCCGCCTCTTTCCTCATTTCCGAGTCATTTTCTGTGTTTATTGTCTCCAGTTCTGTGTCAGCGCCATCCAAAATCCCATTGGTGTCTTGAGCAAACTGGCTTACAACGACTTTTTCGCGCAGGGTCTCGCCTGTGGTTTCTGACTGCCTCCAGCTGATAGCATCTCAGCCAAGTTAAAAACTGGCCTCCACTCGGACACCATGTGGTAGGATATAGAATATGACATCCACCGCATTGGAGAGATCAGTGTAGTCTAAGTGAGTTTCCTCCTGTTGACGCCACCAGTCAGTTATGTCCAGTATCCAAGATGTACTGCTATTCTCCATTGGGTTGGAGTGGTAATCATTTCGTTTTGGATCAATTTGCCCCCAGTTCTTTGGTGCTTCCGGCAGCGAATTCAAACAGAGCCTGGTGGCCGTCAATAAGCATGCTGCACAATTGCTTCTTCCGGGTGTCATCTCAGCCACATCGTTAGGCATTAAGTATTCTTCATCATCACTGGACAAATCATATGAATCAAAGGATGATTGACTGGATCCTGAAGCCGTTGCAGAGGGGATGAGCTTGTTGCTCAGTGAGGTTTCGAGTTCATTGACCGGCATACCTCATTGTCTGGCACAGTATTCATGCTCCACATACTTCAGAACAGCCTCTTGGTATTGGGTAGTATGGGATGTCTCGTCCTCAGGATTAATATCCATTACCTCGTCCCACGTTGTAAACAATCGCAACATCCGGACAGAATCGAGTATTTGTGCAGAAATAAGAAGCATCCCGGCCGTTGCAGTCACTTAAGCATAGTATTTGGACAGCTTCTGTCGAGCTAAGTTCCCAACGAAGAACAAGTCCTCCTTCCATTGAGTCTTCTTCTTAGCCAAAGTTCTCTGCATGCCATCCATCTGGTCGAACATGGCATTGTACACCGCAATACCATAATGCAATGTAACTGTATGCCTCTTTGACATCCACAGGGTTCAATGTCAAAATGGCCTTAATACTTCCATGACATACTTCACAATGGTCCATTCAGCTTGAGTTGTGAAAAGGGGCTGGTAATCACTGTATGTTGGATTTTGGAGCCACTCACGTGGGAATTCCCATTATCTGTAGGTGCGTTTGTGCGACTCCAGTGTTGAGTTCCAATGTGTCTTCACATTCATAATCGGAAGTAGCGCAATGCGGACAGTGGCTTTTTAACACTCAATGATCTTGTTTTGACGACCAGGTGTCAGTGTAATCAATACCGCAAATATTTTCTGCTATATAAAGGTCAGTTTCACGACTTTCAAAATATCATGAAATACGTACTTTCTCAATTATCTCTGCAACACCTGGTCTCATGGCCAACACCTTATTGATTCTAGCATTGCCCTCTTTTCGAATCCTTTGACTCTTCCCGATGTGTATGCGTCCATTCTCTCCAAATCGCTGATCACGCTCATGAGCTTCCCAAGACTTGGTGCGGACATTTGCCCCGAGACTGCTCCTGAATCCACTTAAAGCCAGCTGTATGCTCTGCGCCATGCATGGTATATGATTCGTTAATGCAGACAACTTGATTCATGAGGCCTCATGTGATGATTGCAGCTCGCCAGTCATCAAATAATTTGAGGACGGAGTATCAGTATTAATACCAAGAAAACGGCCGTCGGTAAGCTCAAAATGATCAAACACGTCATCCGCATGTAAGACTAACTTTGCTTCAGTCGGTTGCCCATTTACCTATCATCATGAATTAGCTTTCGAAAGTGGAGAAGAACAGGTGATCAACCTCATCGAAATCCAATAGATCCTCATGCAATGCCGAATTTGGATCCATATAGTAAGCAACAACTGACATTATGGCGAGTTTGTTGCTTGATGTCCATCCGTCCAAAGCTAAACTCACTTTATTTCATGACCACAATGGCTTCTTAATTGCCTCCATGGTCAGTGCATATTCTCTCTAGTAAATGTTGCTAAAGGTTGTAGGGAACAGCAGCACTAGTTTATTAGGTAATGCCTTTTATGACTCTCGTAGCTCCAGATTTGAAATAGCGTTGCATGGAATATGAGCTGAAACAAATCCTAACATGAGATAGAGATTCTATGTGTCTTGGTGAAATTCTGAAGTTTCAATGTCCTTAGCTGCCAGTTTGGAACATTGTGTCGGTCATTTCAGTCAATATGGATTAACCAGGATGCCAAATATGATTTACCTCTGAGAACTTACTATTGTGATTTCTTGACTTCCTGGCCTCTTCAGGAAGGTCAAAGCTGTTTCATGGACCGTCGAACTATTCCATTCAGTAACCACAGACTCTGTCAATTCATTGAACTTTGCGATGTGAGCTTTGCCAGCAAGTATTTCCCCATTGAGCTCGTCCCATGTTGTGATGGATGGCAAAGAACATGATGCCACACGATGAATATCATACCAGCGCTCCCGGCCTTCTTAATTCTGCAGTGTAAATACAGTCGCCATGAAGACGCAGGTCTAGAATTATTCCAACGAATAGGCCACTTTGAGCCAACATTCATTGAAGCTTACCACACATCGAAGATGAAGTGCAAAGTAAGGTTGCTCAACACATGAACTAAGACACATGCCTTCTTGGAAGAGATCACATCCTTGAGGAAGTAGGTGTTGAAAGATTTTTTCATCCAACATTGTGGTAGAAATTGGAAACCTGGGCATTATGACTCGAGAGACTACCGAAAGTAATAATTCTGTATAGCCGACTACGTGTTCTTAAATAATAACTTTACAGCTACAAGCAAAAAATGAGATCTGTAGGATATTGCACGCATATTTGTGGAGTTGTATACAAGAACACATTGAAAAGCCTGTCTGAATAAAACTCAATTTAGGACCAGTACAATGCAGTTCATTGCTGTGTGGTGTTCTGAGCCTCCACAAAACTGTTGATGCTTTGTGGGCGCTCAATTGTAGGAGGCGGACACGATATCGTCACCAGCATTTTTGCCAATAAAGGCTGCTGAGAGGTTCATTGAGAGTTATCTGCATTCCATTGCGGTTAGATTGACCGATATACAGGATTAAAAATTGTTGACACCCCGTTGACACTCTGTTGACCTTCTTTCGTCCCTTATTTTGGGACATGGTTAGTATCTTGTCGTAATCATTTTTGCCTAGAAACCCGGCCGATCGTTCCATTATGTCTCAATCTAGTCACATAGCCACTTGATTTCCCAAGATACAAGGCCTAAAATCATTGACACTCATTTGTAGGACATAGTGATGACTTTCTCAAAAGCATTTTTGCCTATAAATACGGCCGTTAGTTCAATAATGGGTTAATGTCGCCGCACAGTCTTGTCATTTTCCCATATGCAAGGCCAGAAGTCATTGACGCTCTGTTGACGCTCATTTTTAGGACATAATCGTGATGTTGTTGAATACATTTTTGCTTAGAAAGGCGGTGATAGTTTGATTATGGCTTAATGTCAACATACAGCCGTTGCATCTTCTATGATGCAAGGCCAAGAGTCGTTGACGCTCCATTGATGCTCATTTTTAGGACATGGCAGCCTTGTTGTCGCTGTCATTATAGACTAGATAGGCAGGCGATAGTTCGATTATGAGTAAATGTTGCAGCAAAACCCTCTGGATTTGCCATGATGCAATGCCAAAAATTGTTGACACACCGTTGACCCTCATTTTTAGAAGATAGTTGCAATATCTTTCCTTTCATTTTTCAGCAAGAAGGCGGCCAATAGAATGATCATGGGTTAATGTCATTCAATAGCCCCTGGATTATCCAAGATGCAAGACCAGAAATGTGTGACGCTCCGTTGGCGCTTGTTTTTAGAAGGTAGTAGCTATATTATCTGTAGCATTTCTGCCGATAAAGGCCGCCAATATTCTGATTATGGCTAAATACCATTGCACAGCCCAGGGATTATCCAGGATGCAAGACCAGAAATCGTTGACGCTCTGGTGATGCTCATTTCTATGATGGGGCAAGGAGCATGTTGGTTGCCATTTTACCTAGTAGGACGGCCAATAATGCATCATTGGACGGATGCGACTATGCAGCCCGCAGCCGTGTGATTGCTGAATGTGTAAGACTATGAAGCGTCGACGCTCTGTTGACGCTCACCTTTCAGCTCACCTTAGAGACATAGTAACAGTCATTGGGTGCTCAACAATTGCACAAAAATTGCATACAGTGTTTATTGGCAGCCAGTAAGCCATTGTTATGTATTATTATTTGAATCCAAGTTCATCAAGACATCTCACTTTCTGAGCCACAACTATACCCATCATGTCCATGATGAATAACGTAGGTCCATCGCGTTTCAGCCCTTGTAGGCGGCAATTTATGTCATAAAATCCTTGCACAGGTTTTGGATATTTATAGCCCGACATCTTCACCATTCCTTATCCAGCTAAATCTCCTCGAGTTCCATAATGTACCATAAGCAATTTTCAATTTCTTGTCAATGTGCTGGAGGTCTGAGTGGAGAGTTATGTAGTTGGCTGCATAGACTAATGCAGCCTGACGGCTAACATTTATCCTGGTTTCAGATGTGCTTTGACCGCTCCTTCTATGAGTCATATAACATCACTGACTTTAACTTTGTTAGTAAATTTCATCTCAAATTTGGATTTTACTGTATTATTTAACTGTAACAGGCGACACCATATACAATTCGTTGTGTGACAATCAACATGATTTGGAGTCTGGAACATTTGGATGGCCCTTACGACCCTTGCACACATGCTGACGAATAATCCAATCTCGCAATTTGGATACCGAAATCCAGAAAAAGCTGACGCATAACAAAGTAGGTACAAAGTGTGTTTACTTGAGATACGTCACCAAAATTACCTATTTGGCTATCTGCTCTTCTGGGGACGCAGGAGCCGCCACCATGTTTTCGTCCAAATCCAATTGCTATATGGTAATTTGCTCAGGACACTATATGCACGGGTAAAAGATCACTGGTTGAACTGGCTTCGCAATCCATCTGTGACGAATCGGGCACGGCATCTGGTGTGGAAGGTACTACGTATTTGTCTGCTTGTGATTTCTCCAAAGCCAGCGTCATTTGACTACTTCCCGATGGGGACATCAGTTGAGGCATTTGTGATTATCTGGGGAGAATATGAGGAGGTGGTATAAGCTCTTCAAGTGTTGCTGGTGATACAATGGCTGCAGTTGTGTCAGTTTGGGGCATCACAACTGCCGGAACCTTCAATTCAGTGGTCCCATACTTCATATCTCAAACAGAAGTAGTCGGCCGCGTTCCCTCATCCTGGTTGTGTCTGTTTGTCAATGGTCACCTGCTTCTCCCGAATGCTCTCCATGCGGTGCTGTACTGTTTTGGAGATTGTACCCATCACATAGCCAGATTCATCATCATCGCGCAGCTCTGTATCATCTTCATCATCATGGTCTTCTTTCCCATCTTCCTCAACTTCAGAACTTGCAAGATTGCTCAGACTAGTGTTAGCAACGGTTCCGGGTTACCCGGCTGCGGTCCTGGTTTGGAACCGGACCGGACAGACCAGTCCGGGTCGTGACCCGGAAAACAGGGGTACCCGCCGCGTTTGGGGACCGGTTCGAACCGGACCGCGGTTCCATTTTACGGCTCCGACAACTTTGGCTCCAATTAAGTATTTGAGTTCTGATCGTATCATGACATGATCAGTACGTACATTGTGCAGCATTAGTCGCTCTTTCACCTCCCGCTTTCAGATTTGCGATCCGACTGATATTCGTTGACTGGCTGTGAAATAAAAGTTGAATTTAAGCGAAATTGGCGGGTTTTCGATCGCGACTCAACGAATACTTGTCGGATCGCAAATCGGAAAGCGGGAGGCGAAAGAGCGACTGAAACTGCACAATCTACGTATTGAAGATGTTGTGATACAATCAGAACTCAAATACTCAATTGGAGCAAGAAATGTTGACTTTTGAGGAGCAGGTTTTGTGTGGAGACCCGTTGCAACGGTTCAGTTCCAGGTTGGAACCAGACCCTCAACCGACCCAGCAATTTGGACCCGTTGCTAACACTAGTTGAGACTGTCTCCGACAACATTCGACATCTCCTCGAATGTTGTTTCAGGCAGTGTGGTTGTCGGTTATGCCTTTTCGACATGTCTCATGTGTTCCAGCACTTCCATCATCGCTGACACTACATATTGAACTCGCATTCTTGCCACTCTGATCTCTCTATCCACATAATCCTTGATCCATTTCTTTTTCTCTTTGTTGCTTAAAATGTTCGTTCCCCGTCTTTTCTCCACCGAAAGCATCTTTTTCGATTGTAAGCTGTACAATGCTCCCAGCATGTGTTAGCAATGGGTCCAGGTAACCAGCGAGTAGTTTGGGTTCAGACCGGGAAAACTATTCAGTTCGGTTCCAGAACTGTCCAAAAACCCGAACCACAGCACCTTGGCAGGTCAAACCCGGACCCCTACCCATGAACCCGCAGGGTTTGCCAGGTTTGGCTAGACCCGTTGGATCCAATCTCCAGTTCTGGGTTTTGGGTCTTCCTATTTACAGTTGTATTTTAATACCCTACTGCAAATCGCAAAATGTTCACTTTCGCACTATATTGTTCTTTTCAGATGAATCGGCTGCCTTTGTAACTAAAACCAAGTGAGACACGTTCCCTGCCCCATCCTAAACATGATACTCAACAGCGCATCAATGATTGTGGATCTTGCATCATCAGTAATCAAGGTGGCGATTGGATGCAAATGATCATAAATGAGGTATTGGCCATATTTCAAAGCAAAAGCCAAAGTGACACGCTCCCTGCCCCATTCAGAAAATGACAGTCAACAGAGTGTCAACCATTGTTAGTCTTGTAAGTCAGGTAATTGAAAAGTGACTTGTTCTTTGTTTTACATAAGCGATGTATTGGCCGCCATTAAAGGCCAAAGACAAAGCGACACACTTCCTGCCTGATCAGGAAACTCAGTGTCAATGGATACTGTTAGCAACGGGTCCGGGTAACCCGCCAGTGGTTCGGGTATAGACCGGATAAACGTTTTAGTTCGGTTCCAGAACCGTCCAAATACCCAATCCGCAGATTCTTGGCGGGCCAAACCCGTACCCGTACCCATCAACCCACGGGTTTCACCGGGTTTGGCGAGACCCGTATGTTCCAATCTCCGGTTTCCATTTTCGGGTATTTCTATTTATGGTCGCGTTCAGATGTTCTACGGTTATGTGCAAAATATTAACTTTGGTACATCATTATCTTTGTTAGTTTTACAGGCTGCCATTATAATCAATATAAGCAGCGAGATGCTCCCTGCTACATCCTGAATTTGAGTGTGAACGATCTTTTGTCTTGCATCATTAGTAAGATTTGAGGTACAGAACAGCCATATTGACAGTTAAGGCAGTCATCAAGCTGCAAAAGGATCAGTTGGCTCCTGCTACTGCGCTGACAACATTCGGTGAGCTGATGGAGATACTTGATAGTGTCAACAGAGAACCGCAATGCCTCAATGACTTTCACAAGCTGAAATTAGCCATTTGAGATTAGCACCTGGGAAACCACTCTCACAAGTAGTCATATCGGCTCTCACACCCGACGCGGTACACAATGGGTTACCAATGAAGAAATCCAAACCTGTTAAACCCATAAGCTTTTACCCTTCCATAGAACCTATTTCGCACATTATGATACACGAATTGGATTCTGATTAACCTATACTACTGGCTCGTTTGTCATCTGTACACTACCTGTACAATGTGCGGTTATTGACTACATATCTCCGCGAAAGTATGTTGTGAACCTCGTTTGTTATGTCTCAGCATTTTTTTAATTTTAGTGACCAAATTGTGAGACATGATAATTCGTCTGTGCATAAGTAAGGGTCGTACATGCCACACGAATGTTCTAGACTCCAAACCAAGTTGATTGACGATCGATCAACATGATATCATCATGCCTCGTACACGTAAGTGAAAACGCGCAAGATATATTGAAGACAAAATTTACTAACAAATTATAGGTCAGCGATGGCGTACATGTCGTAGAAGGAGCAGTCAATGTGCAACGCGAATCTGTAGGAATGACTACCATCATGCAGTATTCATGCACAAATTCAACTATATAACTCTGTTTTCCGACCTAGTGCACATAGTCTACATTTTAGAAATTGCTTATAGTAGGTCATGGAAATCGAGGAGAAGCAACTGGATAAGGCAAAATACGCAAATTGGGCTATATTGATAAAACATTAGTAAATGGATCAAAATGCGGTAAATTGCCAGCTGAAAGCACTGAAATGTGACAGCGCTACATTATCCATTCCTTATAGATCATTTGCATCAGTGGATCAGAAATTGACACGCCACAAAGCATTTGGATGCAACTGAGTATTGATGTAAATTGTACCTTGGCTGCCAATAATGACTATATGATTATTTATACAAAAGATTAACTATACAACAACGGTTAGGACATATTGATGGTAAGCGTCAATGGAGTGTCAACGATTAATGGTCTTGTAAGTAAGTTAATTGGGATGTGGGTTGCTTGCCGTTATTCATAACAAACATATTGGCTGCTGTGATATGCAAAATAATACGCGACACGATTACCCCCCCATGTTGAAAATAAGTGTCAATGGAGTGTCAATGATTTTTGGTTGTGTAAGTAAGTTATTTGGGAAGCAATTTGCTCGCTGTTATGCATAACCAATGTTTTGGCAGCCTTGATAGGCGAAAGAGAAAGTAATACAGTAACAGCCCCATTCTGAATGTGACCGTCAATGGAGCGTCAACAATTTTTGGAGTTGTAAGAAACTCAATTGGGAAGCAATTTGCTCGCTGTTATTCATAATCAACATATTGTCAACCTTAATAGACAAAGGAGAGTGGGACACAGTAACAGCCACATTCTGATAAAGAGCGTCAACGGAGCATCAACAATTTTTGGTCTTCTATGTCAGTTAATTGGGAAGCAATTTGCTCGCCATTATCTATAACCAACGTATTGGCAGCCATTATAGGCCAAAGAGAAAGCGACATGATAACAGGCCCGCTCCGTAAATGAGCGGCAACAGAGCGTCAATGGTTTTTAGTCTCGCAAGTAAGTTCATCGAGACACAATTTCCTCATTGTTATTCGTAATAAACGTATTGACAGCCTTTATTGGGAAAACAGAAAGCGACATAGTCACAGCACCATTCTGAAAAGGAACGTCAACAGAGTGTCAACAATTGTGGGTGTTGCATCTTGTGTCATCCAAGGGCTGTGCTACGGATTTTACCCATAATTAAAGTATTGGCCTCCTTTGTATGCACTATGGTTAATGTTGATGTTGGTACACGTCAAAAACAGCGTCAACAGAGCGTCAACAGAGCGTCAACAGAGCGTCAACAGAGCGTCAGCAGAGCATCAACTATTTGAGGTATTGCATCTCGTATAATCCAAGGGCCAAACTACGGCATTTACCCATAATCAACCTATTGGCAGCCTTTGTGGACAAAAGAAAAGGCGACATGGTCACAGCCCCAGTCTGAAAATGAGCGTCAACAGAGCGTCAACGATTTTGTGTGTTGCATCTTGTGTCATACAAGGGCTGTGCTACGGCTTTTATCCATAATCGAAGTATTGGTCGCCTTTATAGGCAAAATCGTTCATGTCGATGTCGCTTCACCTGACAATGAGCGTCAACAGAGCGTCAACAGAGCGTCAACAGAGCGTCAACAGAGCGTCAACAGAGCGTCAACAGACCGTCAACAGAGCGTCAACAGAGCATCAACAGAGCGTCAACAGAGCGTCAACAGAGCGTCAACAGAGCGTCAACAGAGCGTCAACAGAGCGTCAACAGAGCGTCAACAGAGCGTCAACAGAGCGTCAACAGAGCGTCAACAGAGTGTCAACAGAGTGTCACCAGAGCGTCAACAGAGCATCCATAGAGCATCAACAGAGCATCAACAGAGCGTCAACAATCTTGGGTGTTGCATCTTGTATGATTCAAGGGCTGTGCTATGGCATTTACCCATAATCAACACATTGGCAGCCTTTGTGGGCAAAAGAGAAGGCGACATGGTCACAGCCCCAGTCTGAAAATGAGCGTCAACAGAGCATCAACGATTTTGGGTGTTGCATCTTGTGTCATCCCAGGGCTGTAGTATGGCTGTTATCCATAATCGTAGTATTGGCTGCCTTTATAGGCAATATGGTTAATGACGATATCGCTACACCTGACAATCAGCATCACCTGAGCGTCAACACAGCATCAACACAGCATCAACAGAGTGTCAACAGAGTGTCAACGACTTTGGGTGTTGCAACTTGTGCAATCCAAGGGCTGTTCTAGTATGGCATTTACCAATAATCGAAGTAGTGGCCACCTTGAGGGAAAATATGGTTAGAGTCGATTTCGCTACACCTAAAAATGAGCGTCACCAGAGCATCAAAAGAGCGTCAACAATTTTGGGTGTTGCATGTTGTATAATCCATGAGTTGTGCTACGTTCTTGATGGATACTAGACGTTTGGCAGCCTTTGTTAGCAATATGGTGAGTGTCGATGCCACTACCAGCTTCAACTGCGCGTCAACTGAGCGTCAATTATATTTGGTAATGTAAGTATGGTGATTGGAGCTGGATATGCTTTCTATTACGTGTAACCAACATATTGGCAGCCTTTGCTGTCAAAAGAGCAAGCGAAACGGTCACTTCCCCATTCTGAAAATCAGCGCCAATGGAGCCTCAACAAAATTTGGCCTTTTGTTAAGGTAATTGGTAAGTGATTTGCTCACTATTATGCATAACCAACGTATTGCCAGCCATCATTGGCAAAAGAGAAGGTTATACGGTCCCGGCCCCATTCTGAAATTGACCGTCAACTGAGTGTCAACTAAGTGTCATGAATTTGTCGTAATGCATTTTGGGTAATGAAGGCATCACATGGATAATTGACCTTATAATTGAACTATGGACCTCCTCCATGGTCAAAAATACTAATTAGTGAAGGAAAAACATGAATTCAAATGTTATTGATTTCGCACCCTAGAAAATATGCAAAATGGGATTCATGGAGGTCGAATAATCGATTTTGATTGAGCACTGTTATCTAATAGCAAAGGCAAGTGCGATATATCCATTTACACATGGACCGGCTGGAGGACCCGCTGAGGACCCGACCAATTGAGATGGGTAGGGAGATGACGATTGAACCGTGCACGAATTGACAGTTCGGGTTTATTGACAACACCGACCGCCAATTTCGCGACCGTTCGGTTCCGACCCGGACCCAGACCCGAAGTGACGGTCCGCAACCATTACTAAAACTATCAATGGAGCATTCCCGAGATTTGGCCATGCATGATAGTTAATCAAACCACGAGATGGCTTGTAATGTCTACATATGGAGTGTTGACCAGTATAATACGCTAAAACGGTCAGGAACACTGAGTTGCAGCATTGAAAATGAATTATGTTGTGATTGTCCGGGAGGCTATCGTGGGACTGCTTGTTGCTTATCAGCATATAAACGCAGCGAAACGTTATTTATAAATGTCTCAGATCATTTACCACCAAGAGTACCCAAGATTCAAGACCAAAAATCATTGTCACTCTGTTGATGCTCATTGTCAACATGGGGTAGGGATAGTGTAGAATTCGCTTTTGCTCAAAAAGGCAGCCAATAAAATGATTACAGATAACAATGACTAATTCACATTTTAATGACCCGACATACAGGACAAAACATTGTTGACACTCCATTGATGCTCATTTTGTCTGAGGCGTATCCGCATTATGCAACCATTCACGTTGGCGTAGAACATCAATAACTGTGTTTTGGCAGTCGTTCAATCCTTTTGATGGATGTTTTCCATTTTCACTACATTGTTCTTGAATTGTGCATATCAATATATTCTTTAAAATATACTTTAGAGTGTCTGCTAATTGTAGGTAATGATAATATTCAATAATCCCATTCCTTTCAATCAATGCTCGTCTTCACGCTCAGATTCACCCAAAAGACTGTTGTCATCTTCAAAATCAATGTCAGTGGTATTTCCACGCAGCAGATAGTGTACTCAGCAAATCTGGAATACAATCTTTATCGCACTTTCAATCCTTCGCATATCTTTTATGATTGAAAAATTTAGTGTTTTGAAGTGGAGAATGTATATACACACATCTGGATGGCATACCTTCGACTTCATACTTTACATTTCCGTCCATGTCACCTGGTGATGCAGGTGGGGTTCCAGGTGGAGGGGGGATTCCAGGTAGAGGCTGGGTTCTGGGCGGAGGTGGGGTTCTGGGCGGAGGTGGGGTTCCGGTTGGAGGTGCTGCCGGTTCGGGGGGCAGTGCTCCACTTCCTTTGCGCTTCCAGAGTGTCTGCGAATTCTTTGCTGTACCATTTTGGCATGAAAGGCTGCCGGGCGTATGATTTTTATACCCATTGCTGGGTGTCTTTCTATCGCAGCCTTCACCGATTCATGCCCAGGAAACTCAACTCGTTGCTTCTTCTCTTCTCAGACTTCTGTGCAAGGATTTTTCATAGGTTGTTGCATTTTTTCAATCGTAGCGCGCAAAAACTCTCCTTTGGCCATTTTCGCCATATTTAAGGCAAGGCGCATGTTGGACTGTTGCAGCTGCACCCAACCTCCTTGCCTCGCCATGGAAGCAGACATGTTGAATCCCTACAAGAAATTGGTTGCTGCTTCTGAAAGGAAGATTCGGCTATTACCTCAACCATCTACGACTCCGTAGTCACCTCTAGAGTCTGTAGAGCCTGTTTTGTCCCCCCCTGCGAACCTTGATCACGAAATTCGTCGGCAAAAATCCTGCAGCTGAGTTCATCGTCATGTTCTATTTCACGGACTGTGTGGGCAGATGCCTTTGTCGACCATGGAGGCTTGCCATTGCGGGCAGCAAAAAATTGATCACAGAGCTCTATACGTACACCAGCTATACATTAAATTGTTAGATTATCGCCATCTAGATTGATATGGAGGTACTCAGATCCGATTGCATGCTGCTGCTTATTATTGGAGCATCCGGTTTTAAGTATGTTTTTCAACTGTCCGTCCGTGGCCATATTTTTGGTGGCTGCAATTGCATCATCGCAATGCAGTAACTGGTATCTGCATTGCTGCTGTGTCTCAGCCTGGGGTGCATTGGATGAAGCACCCATTGTTCAGCTCAATTCGGATTGAATTACACCGGGCTGAGGTGTTTGTGGAGCCATGACCTGCTGATGTGGAAATGGTGAGGAAGATGATAGCAAAATGTGGAAAATCCTCAGGCATATATAGTAAGGTACAGGTCACAAGGGAATAATTGACTGTCAACTTCCAGGTTCTACTGCAGTTATAGTCTGCTGCGTATCGCTGCAAGTTGCTGGTGATTCCAATGGTGCTGCGATTTGCAGTATGTTGGTCCGATGACGTTTATTTGTTTGTTTGCAGTGATACATTGAAGTGAACGACAGATGATATCTCATGTTTCATACATATGAAAGGGAAATTATTCAATGGAAATGTTGTCTGGTGATGTTTGTCTCAACACACAGCCGGGATCTTACATGAAACACAGGCTAAGTATCAAGTGATAACGTACGATTAGCGTTACTATTCTGATCAAAATGACAGTCAAAATGCAGAATTTGCTTTGTTTAAGTTGATCAAATGTAAGAATCTTGACATCAAAGACTCAGATTGCCTCCATGTGGTCCATATCTTGCAACATCCAACATCTCGCCCAACAACAACGTCAACACACGATACAATGGTCAATGCTGCGAACATGAACCGTTCTCAACTACCGGCGGGCAAAGACGGAAAATCAACAAAGAAGTCCACACGTCCACGTCATCACATGAACGATGGGAAGGGCGGCTTGGAGGGAGAAATGCTCCGAGTGTTGGGAGTATCGTGCAGCTTCCGATCTAAAAAGAAGCTTTTGGTGGAGAATTGACAGGAAATGTACTTTTTAAGCAATAAAGAGAATGAGAAATGGATTAAGGGTTATGTGGAGAGAGAGACCGCTGGGGCAAGAAAGCTAGTTCCAGACGCACAGACAGCGATGATGCAAGAGCTGCAAGATATGACTACGGCTGAAAACGTGGGGGCGACAACCAGGAAGCCCGAAACAACTTTTGGAGAGATGTTGAATGCTATTGGAAATATTCAGAGCCACCTTCGAAGTTCCGACGATGAGTAGGATGGGTATGAGGAGGAAGATGATGAACATGACACAGTGCACGGCAAGCTGAGTGATGATGATAAACCTGGCAGGGTAATAGGCACAATCTCCAAAACAGTGCAGCACTGTATGCAGAGTTTATGGCAGAAGCAGATGAGGCTTGACGAATTGAGCCCACCCGGTTGGGGGGATGCAGCCAACAACTTTGGGGAGAGACATATGAAGTATGGGACTGCCGAATTGAAGGTTCCAGTGCTTATCAAGCCCCAAATAGACACGTCTGCAGCCACACCATCCCCAACAAACATTTGGAGAGCATATGCAGACTCTTGAGATCATCCGAGGACAATTGCAAATACTGGCAGTGACTTCTCGCCCAGGATGTAGTCAAATGAGGCTGGGTTTGCAGAAATTACAGTCACACAAATCATACCAGTTCTTTTGCCCAACGTGTTGACCAATTTGATGCCGATTTAGGATGCACAGCCTACTGGAACCTGTAAGCTTTTACCCCTGCATGAAGCATCCCTAGTGAATTACCATACAGAAATGAGATACGGACGAAGATATGGTGACGGCTCCCTCGTCACCAGAGGTAATGATAGCCAAATAGTTAGGTTTGAAGACCTTGATCTTGGAAAAGCAATGTGGGTATCAACATTACTATGTGTCAGCTTTTTCCTGATTTCAGTGACCAAATTGTGAGAGATGATATATTATCAGTGTGTGTTCAAGGGTCGTACAGGCCATGCGAATGTTCTAGACCCCAAATCTGGTTGATAGACGGCCACGAAACTGATATGGACTTGCTTATTATGGTTACATCAGAAAGCAAAACCTAAAATAGAGACGAAATTTACTAACGCAATTTAATTCAGTGATGTCATACAAGTCATAGAACGAGAGATCAGTGTGCAGTCTGAACCCGGATGAATGGCAGCCGTCATGCAGCATTTGTTTATGCAGCTAACTGCATACATGTCTGCTCAGGCCTACTGCAGATGGTTAAGATTGTTCAAAATTTCTTATGGTACGTTATTGAAATCGAGGAAAACGAGCTGGAAAAAGAAAGGTCAGGAACTTGGGCTCAATATGTCTAGAATTAGTTGATGGATCTGTATGCCATAACTTACCGGCTGAAAGTGCCGAAATGCGACCCAGCTACATCATTTATCAGACTAATGATGTGAATCTTGGTGGTTCAAAAACTGAAAGGCTTCGATGCTGTTGGATACAAATGATACACCCTAGCAATGGTATATTGGTTGTCAATAATGTCAGTGTGACTTTCAAGGAAAATGATTGCGTACCAAATGACTGTTGCTATGATTCCAAGGTGAGCATCAACTGAGCGTCAACAATTATAGTTTGATCTTTTCGGCAATGAAAGGGTTCAATAGTAACATTAATGCAAAATGGAGTTATTGACCTGCCTTAGACATAAAAATGCAAGTGATATACTTGTTGCCCCATTCTAGAAATAAGCGTTAACGGAGCGTCACCGATATCTGGTCTTGCATCTTAGATAATGACTGAGCTGCGCGACAGCAATAAGCCATAATGACAGTATTGGCCGCCATTATGGGCACAAAGGCCAATGACCATATCGCTACCACCTTTTAAACATGAGTGTACACGGAGTGTCAACGATGATTGGTCTTGCATCATGGATAACCCATGAGCTGTGCAATGGCATACTCCCATAATCATAATAATGGCCACCTTTCTACGCAAAAATGCTAGTGAAAATATCGCTACAACCTCCTATACATAAGCGACAATGGAGCATCAACGATTTTTGGGCCTGCATCTTGGATAATCAGAAAGCAATGCAACAGTGATGACCCATAATTGTACTATCAGCTGCCTTTATGGGCAAAAATTCTAGTGATGATGTCGCAACTGTCTCGTCTTTGTATGTCCTTGTATTCAACTTCACCAATATGCATCCGATATGTTACAGGTCCGACTTTTCCTTTCTTGTAGCTCTAATGTCAATATTTAAGAACAAGCATTCTACCTGACTATAACGTATCATTTGACAGTTACCCAGCTCTAATTACCCAGAGTTCAATTTCCTACCGCAATGTCAGATACAAAATCTCTAAATACCTTGTTGCTAGAAGTTATGATATCTTCAAAACATGAACATGTCTTTAATTGTGATTCAAGCGTCCTTACCTTTCAAATCAGCCTCAATGCTTGGTAGGCTTTAATGAATATAGGCTCGAAGTGACCTATCATTTTGACTAATTCTTGACCTTGGCCTTCATGGCGATTCTATTTACACTGCAGAATTGATGAGACTGGAAACCCGGTGATCATATGTATCATTTGTCATCAAGCTCTTCCCCATCCATCAGAATATAGGCCCAGCGGAATGGGCAAACACTTGCCAGCAAAAGCACAGATCGCAAAGTTAAACAAATTAACTGTCTCATAAGTAACTATATTGTCAAGTTCCACGGCTGACGAAACATCTTTGGCCATGCTCAAGCGGGAAGGAAGTCGAGGTAATCCAATTGTAAGTTCACAACAAAAATTGAAATATACCATTCAGGTTTAAGTATACTTACTGAATGGACAGACAAAACGCTCTGAACTGGCAGCAAAGGACTTTCAAACTGCTGACTTTCACCTGGACACCTGGAACTGCTACCTCATGTCAGGTTGTGTTTTGGCTCATATTCCATGGAATGCGATATCACACCTTGAGCTACGACTGTCATACAATGCATTACAATGCGAATTGGTGTTACCATCAACCAGCACTCTGCGCAATGTTTGCCGGAGGGAATACACACTGAGAGTGGATGCAATTAAGAAGCAATTACCGTCAAGGAACAAATGTAGTTTAGCTTTAGATGGGTGGACATCAACAAATAAATTGCCGATAACACCGGTCATAGCTTACACTATGGATCACAATTGGGCATTACAAGAAGTCCAACTCGCATTCAACGAGGCTGATAACCAGTTCTTTCCCTATATCAAATGCTAATTAAGATTACTAGGTCAATGGATAACATACTGGAGCAAGGCAAGCAAGATGTTTGAAGGAAGTTCTTGATCATTTTGAACTGACTCACAGCTGTTTACTTGGAATTACAACCGATAATGCTCCCTCAACGTACTTGATGACTCATGAACTGGAAACTACCCTCGAAGCCTCAGGAATTGATTGGCCAGCATTGAGAAACCACATACCATGAATGGCGCACATCATTCAGCTTGCTTTGGGCGCAGTCATGAGCAGTCGGGGTGTAAAAGCCACACCAAGTCTTAGGAAGCCCATGAGCGCGATCAGCAATTTGGACACAATGAAAGCACAGACACTGGGAAGAGTCAATGATTTCGAAAAGAGGGCAATGCTAGAATCAACAAGGTGTTGGCGATGAGATCAGGATTAGCAATGATAATTGAGAAAGTACGTATTTCAACATATTTTGAAAGTGCTGATACTGACCTTCATATAGCAGAGAATGCTTGCTGTATTGATTACGCTGACACAGGGTCATCGAAATGAGTTCATTCACTGTCAAATTCCTGAAGTCCGGATTGCAGCACTGCCAATTATGGATGTGAAGACACGCTGGAAGTCGACACTGGAGTTGCTCGAGTGCGTCTCCCGATTATGTGAATTCACATACGAGTGTCTCAAAAACCCAAAGTACAGCAATTACTAGCCACTCTTCACAACCCAGGATAAGTGGACTATTGTTAAGTATTTCATGGAGGTGTTACAGCCATTCCGGTACTGGACCATGTGGATGTCGAAATGGCATACCGTTACTGTGCATCCTGTCATCACTGTCTACAATGTCATGTTTGATTACATGGATAACGTGATGTGAGCTTTGGCCGGGAAGAAGACACAATGGAAGGAAGACTTATTCTTTAGCATGGAGTTTGCATGGCAGAAGCTGTCCAAATATTATACTGAAGTGACTCCAATGACTGGTATGCTCCACATTTCGGCACCTATTCTTGAATCTTTCCGAAAGTTGCGATCGTTTAGGAAGTCGGACAAGGGAATCGATGTTAATCCAGAAGACGAGATTTCATATACTACGCAATACCAGGAGGCCTTTCCGAAGTTTGTGGAGAACGAATACTGCACTAAACATAGATGTTTGGCAGTCACTAAACCCTAAAACATACCATACAACAATCTCATCTGCTCTGTGATGGCTTCTAGATCTGTTCAATCTTCTTATGATATATATGATTAGTCCAGCGATAATGAAGAATACTTAATGCCTAACAATGTGGCAGAAACCACATGCAGATGAAGCAATCGTGCAGCACCCTTATTGACAGCCACAAGTCTCCATTTGAATTTACATTCTGAATTACCACAGAACTGGGGGCAAAGTAATCCGAATCTTAATAATTACCACTCCGACCCAATGCAGATTAGTATTACATTTAGATTACCGGATATCACCAACTTGTGGCAGCTGCAAGAAGACACGCACTCAAAGTACGCGGATCTCTCCCAAGTGGCAAGCTAAATATTTTCTATCATACCTCACGGTTTCGGAATGGAGGCCAGTACTTCCCATGAGCGAGATATTATCGGTTGGAGGTAGTCAAAAAGCTCAGGCAAGACCCTTCTCAGCAGTGTCATAGTAAGGCAGTTCGTTTGAGCCAATCACGGATCACTGGCTGGTGACCACCCAGTATTGGATCCAAGTAGTACTGATAACGACATGGAGATGAAGAGAGAGGCAGAGGAAAAGAAGTTGCACCAAATGGCCAAGGTCCATGACTTTTTGGAGATGTGGCAGGGTAGCCAAATCCTACTAGCAACATAGAAGGAATGTTGCGCTCAAAATGAACACATGATAGCCGTAGGATACATTTCAGATACTGCGGAGAGTGTCAAAGCATCCTGGTCCAACTTTGAACAGGATGGTGTGGCTGCAGTTAAATTGTCTGCAAAATCACCTGGTCCACCAGCTTTGTCTGCAAAGAACCTCCCAGCGGGACGAACTCAAGTATTGAATGTCCATCACATCAAACGAATCAACCGCCATCCTGCCGAAAGTGATGAGGATACCTTATCTGAAAGGATTTCAGATACTGAAAATTGGCTTAACTGGAATGGGGCCTTGGATAATCCAAACAATAGTGAAGACAACTGGGAGGCAGACACTGAATCAGACAAGGAATTGGACAACAGCAGTGAGGATTCACAAACTGCAGCGCAGCTGAATGTGAGTGCCGCACTGAACGTTCCTGGATTGATTCGGCCTATACGACTGACAAAGAAGAAGGTGGAAAAGGCGTTGATGACAGTCAATATAATGGAATCGAGGAGAATTAAGGGAATTAAGAAAAAGTAATACAGAATGCGTCAATGTATTATCACCAAGTTCATTATGTAGTGTGACCAAGAATTTTATTTAGAGAAATATTCTCGAAGAATATTGACCAGTCAAGTGAGAATTTGGATACATAAACAAAACTATAACGGGCAATATGCATTATTTGGGAAGATATATAATATTTGACCGGATGAGAACGACTAGTGTTGGAATATTACTGCGGTTGGCTTTGCCATAGAGCCAAGTCGTGATCGCACTGAAAGGTATCCACAAAGTTCAAATATTTACAATTGCAATTATCGGTGGCAGCAGATCTTCACTAGAACATACATTAAAATAAGCATCAACCAAGCATTAACGATTTTTAGTCATGTAAGTATGGTAATTGACAGGTACTGTGGTCAGTGCTATCAATAACCAACATACTGGCAGCCTTTCTTGCCAGAAGAGTAAACAACACAATCACTGCCCCATTCTGTAAATGAGCGTCAACAGAGCGTTAATGATATTTGGCTGTGCTTCTTGGGTAACCTATGTGGTGATAGGTTGCAGCCATCCATAAATGAGATATGGCCTCTCATCTGAGTCAAAAATGATAGTATCAGGCACCCTGCCCCATCGTGAAAATGAGCATCAACCGAGCGTCAACTATTTTTAGTCTTGCACGTACGGTTAGTGAATAGCAACCTGGTCGCTGGTATCCATAACCAACGTACCGGCAGCCTTCCTTGGTAAAACAGTATACGACACCGTCACGGCCCCATTCTAAAAATGAGTGCCAACGGAGCCTCAACGATTTTTGGCTGGGTATCTTGTGTAACCTAAGTGGCAATTGGTTGCAGCTATTCATAAACGAGGTAATGTGTTCCTTTCGAGTTTAAAATCATAATGACACGCTTTCTGTCCATCTTGAACATGAGCGTCACTGGAATGTCAACGATGATTCGTGTTGGATCTTGGGTAATCTAAGTGTCGCAACCTGGTATTTATTCATATACGATGTTGTGGCAGCTGTTTCATTTGAAACATTGCCTGACACATACGTTACCCCATCATCACAGTGAGCTTCAATGAAGCGTCAACAATATTTGGTCTTGCATATTGTGTAATCACGACTTTGTGCAGATAAATGAGCACATAACAGAACTATTGACTGCCTCTATAGCCAAAAATACAATGTATAACAGGAAAAACACGTATTCCAAAATAATCAATGTTGCAGATTGCAAATCATGCAAAAAGAGATTATTGGCTGTCAAATACCTAATTTTTGTAATATACAATTATCAAACTGCAAAAACAAGAACATAATAGAAATCTACAGATGGACCCGCATGGCGATCCGCTGACAACCCACCCAATTCAGATGGGTTCGGAGATATTCATCAAACCATGCCTGCATTGAAGATTCAGGTGAATGGATGATCCAGTTCGCCAATTAGGCAACAATTGGGATCTGACCCGGACCGAGACCCCAACTTATGGTCCGGAACCGTTGCCAACACTGCTCTCGATGCTTGGAACCTGACTGCCTCCAAGCAACCCTTGCTGTTTTTCGCTTGATGACGTTGTCGTGTGGATTGATTCGTCAATTTGCTGTATTTGCTCACCGAAAGTGGCAAATGGTTCTTTTTGCGACCATTGACGATTGTATCTGGTGTTGTCATTGTTGTTGGTTGAGATGTTGGATGTTGCAAGATATGGACCACATGGAGGCAAACATCGTCTTGTATGTCAAGGTTGGTAGGTTTGATTAACTTGAACAAACCAAAATCAGCATTTTAATCATCACTTGATTCGAAATAGTTATGCTAAGAGTACATTCTGACTCGATGGTTAGCGTGTGATTCATGTAAGATCCTCATGATGGCTTGAGACAAACATCACCAGATGTTCTTTCCATTAATGAATAACCTTTTTATATCTATCAAACATGAGATATCCGCTGTCGTTGAACACGATGTATCCCTGTGATCAAATACACAACATCGGAACGACTTACTGCAAATTGTGGGACTGTTGGAATCCCCTGCAGCTATACGCAGTGCAGCTATACGCAGTTGGATTTAGCTTGAATTGAAGATGCAAGTTGGCTGTCACTCATTCCATTTTGACTTGTAGCTAACTATATAATCTTCAGGACTTCCCACTTCTTTTCGTGATTATGTTTCTCACCTTTGCACAATAGCAAGTCATGGTTTCAGAAACACTTCAACCAGGAACAATTTGAACCGAATCAAGACTAACGACAGGCGCTTCCACCAATGCGCCACCCTGTGAGACACATTAGCAACACAGACACCATTCTGTCCACCACTATGCTTCAATTGTACCCATCAAAAATCTGACCTAGGAAGCACATTTAAAAATGGTACATGAAATCTGAAGCAGCAAGAATACGAAGCAGTATGTGATCGGCAGTGAGTCAATGCATATCGACAGAGACGAGGGTAAACTAACAATATAACGCATAGCTGGGGCACATAGAGAGCTATGTGACCAATTTATTGCTGCCTGTAATGGGAAACATCCATGGCCAACCAAGGCAATTGTCCACACAGTCCGCAAAATTGAACATCACCATGGGGTCAGTTCAGGGATTTTTGCTGGCGAATTTCATGCCATACGTCCCTGGGAATGAATGAAAGAGGCTTTCAAGACCTCAGCGGAGCCTACAGAGTCGTATATGGTTGAGGTAATATCCAAATCTCACATTCGAAGCAGCAATTAATTTCCTGTAGGTTTTCAACCAGTCAGCTACTGTGGCACGACAAGGACATCGCGTACAGCTTGAATAGTCCGAAATCGGTCTTGCCTTGAATATGGCCAAAACGGCCAAAGGATGGTTTTCGCGCGCCGCAATAAATGAAAAGTAACAACCAATAAAGAAACCTTTTGCGGAAGTCCAAGAAGACAAGAAGCAAGGTGTTGTGTTTCACGGTCATAACATGGTGAATGCTGCGATAGAAGGACACCCGGCAATGGTTTATGAACACCAAATGGTTGGCTGCCTGCCTTCCCAAAATGGCACAGCAAAGAATCTACAGATAGGCTCAAGGTGCAGAGGAATGGGTCCATATCCACCAGGACGGGCGCCACCTCAGCCCAGAATGCGACCTGTGCCATCTGATGAAAGTGAGAGAACTCAAAGCTCTGAAACAGAAGGTGTGCCACCCAGAGAGGTGTATATACATACTCCACTTCCCAGCGCTTGATTGTTCAATCTTGATCTATATGCCATGCATTGCATGCGCGATGATGATTTTTTTCCACCTTCGCTGACTGATAAAGGTCCATCCACAGGTTAGCACACTATCAGTAGCATGGTAATGCAGCTGACAGCCATTTGTTAGACAACAGCGGGCTTTTGAGTGGACCTGACAGCAAAGACGAGAGTTGACTAAAGGGAACGGGATTTTTGAGTATTATCATTATATACAATTAGTGGACACTGTAAAGTATATTTTGAAGGGTATATGTATATGCATTATTAAAGAACAATGTAGTAATAAAGGAGAACGTACATAACCAGTACAGCACAGCTGCCACAAGACCATTATTGATATACTATGCCAAAGTGAATGGTTCCATATTGTGAATACGCCAATGGCAAAATGAGTATCAACGGATTTTCAATGATTATTGGTCCCACAAGTCATGTAACTGAAAAGTGAATCAGTCATTGTTATATATAATCACAGTATTGGCAGCCTTCATAGGCACCAAAGCCAGCAACACCATCTCTGCCCCATCTTGTCATTGAGCGTCAACCGAGCAACAACGATTTTTGATCTTGCATCTTGGGTAATCTAATTGGCGAATGATCCCTGAGAGCTATATACCGGGAATTGACAGCATTTATTCATCGATCAGCAAGCGATGTTCCCGCGACATCCTCCCGGATGATCACAATTTCGTTCATTTTCAAAGCTGCGACTCTGTAATCCTGAGGATTTTAGCGTACATAACCGGTCACAACTTTGTATATAGCCATTAACGGTTACATTGCACTTTGATTAACCAAAATGCAAGGCCAAAGATCGTTGACGCTCCATTGAGACTCATTTTCATGGTTGGGCTGAGAGCATATCGCTTCCTTTTTGGCCTATAAAGGCGGCCAATACTATCAGTATGCATTAAAACAGGCAAGTCTCTGATCAATGACCTGACTTGGAAGGCCAAAAATCGTCAATGCTCTGTTGACGGTCATTTTCAGAATCGAGTAGGGAGCGTAACACTTTCTCTTTTGCCTATAAAGGCAGCCTGTACATCATTTATTAATGTCTGTGACCAATCGTCATGCAGAGTAACCATGATGCAAAACCAAACATTGTTGACGCATTGTTGACGCTTATTGTCAGAATGGGGCAGGGAGTGTGTCACTCTCTCTATTGCTTATAAATCCAGCCTATACTATATTTATGGATGTCTGCATCCAATTGCCACTCAGATTACCCAAAATGCAATACCTGAAATCATTTATTCGCCGTTGACTCTCATTTTCAGGCTGGAGTTGGTAGTGTGTCTCACTTGTTTTTGATTATAAAGGCGGCCTATACATTAGAAACAGACAACGATATACCGATGTCAATATTTTGCGATTAGTATGAGGATATCTAAATTCGACTATAAATAGGAAAACCTGAAAACTGGAACCGGAGATTGGAACTGATGGGCCAACCCAAAGCCCGAAAAATCCGCGGATTAACCGGTACAGGTTGCAGTATGGCCCACCGAGATGCATTGGGCTGGATTGTTAGACGGGTATAAAACAGAAGGGAACAGTTTTTGAAGTCCGAAACCAGTCTGCTGGTGGGTTACACACACCCATTGCTAACACCATTTGCCAACCCTGTGCCTGGCCACTCCTCCTTCTGACTTGTCTATGTCTCGTTCAATGGGCGGTTTTTCGATCATTTCTCCACTCGGGCAATTTCCCTCATTGGTTGCAATCATGGTTCCTTCACTGGACATTCCATCGGGTGGCTTCCATTGGGTCTCCTTCAATCCTCCAGGGTGGCAGGAATCATCATTGTGATGTCAGTTTAGGACTCAAAATGGAATGACAGTGTCTGTATATCACTCTCTGTCGGGATTGCTGAGTTGCTTCGAAGACACCATCTTTTGTTTACCCCCAAGCCGTTGCACAAAGGCACCCAATTGTGTTGATTTCCGTGCATGAATTTCCATGCATGTGCTCATTAGCTGACACGCCCACTATCTGCAGATGGTTCAGGTATACAGGGAGTCTCATTCCACGGTCAGCTTGATATTAGGAATCTATCGCTGCTGTCTGCTTTCTGATGACTGTCATGGTTGTTGCCTTATTTTGCCCATTATGTTTGTTAACACCAGTAATAGTATGTCATTGCTGCCATTTGCTCCAGGATGGCCTGCCAGCGCGGACTATTATGGCCACCCAGTGGAACTCCAAATTTATTCACCCATAGCTACCATCTACATTCTGAAGTTCACTTAATCTCGGCTTCAATGCGCATCTCCTTACTTTCATAGTTTTGGGCTCCATTTGCTTCTTCTACATCAGCAAAATGTAAAATGATTCGGAAGTCATGACTCAATGACTCAGCTATTCCGAACAGCCACACTGATCCTTCCAGAAGCTCCCAGACGCTCCCAAACAGGCTGAATGCAAAACGATGTGCTTCTGAGGTACTCTGAGAGTACTTCAGGTGCTCCTCAACGCTTCTGAAGTAGCGGAACAGAATACAAGAATATTCTAAAGAGTATGAAGTCGTCTTCAGAATGCTATGAAATCATGCCTTCAAGTTGGTAAAATTTCGGAGCTCCTTGGACTACGACAATCGTCTCCAAGACGATTCTGGTGCACCTGGAGCCAGACTATCCGGGAGTGATAAATATATAATGTCTATATCGAATAGTAATATTCGAGAATCTATCTCACAGCTATACACCTGAGTCAGGCATTCTAATCTAAATTAATATACAGTCCAGTAGGTATCTAAATCAACATGATTATTTACAAGCCATACGCTATCCATACTGCCCAATGCAGCATTCTCCTGCACCAAATGCGCGGGCCCCACAATTGCTCCAACGGGTATAATATTCATCTTATTCGTTTGTTTGACAACCCGGATGAACCCATCAACACAATCAGCCCAACCATGAAGATCTTTGTACTTTGTTGGAATCACCACCGCGTATTCTTGAGGTTGAGGACATAATACCCATTGCTGAGTGATCTTGCACCTCTTAGAAAAGGTCGATAACACTTACCTGGCTGGCAGGTACTCCTGAAATTGGAGGATCTGATTCGGTGGAGTCCAGCTGAAGTATAATACCGGAAAAAAAGGAATTCGACCTTGGAAGGTGTTTACGACGTCATTCTCTTCACGTTGCATATACTGGACCCAGATGTTATGAGCTTCAGACGCGATCCCTTCATTGGCATTGCTATATTCTACCTTGCAGTCAAGTCCCAGACGCTCAACAGAAGTCGGGTTGTGAAATGGTTGACGGTAATACAACAGCCCATTCTGGAGATTAATAAATATACTGTCTATGAGTACATTCTGATCATATCCGGGCATGAGTCCACTAACTTCGTGTCCCCAGTCCTCATCAATTTGCGCGCGGAATAGCTGTCCAACGTTAGGAATTCCGAAATCTTCTGATGCATCCCTGAGTGAGGTTAATTTGATACTTCTGCACACTCCACGGACATGCGTCTCTCTCAAATGATATACCTGCTATGATACAGGGCGGATAATGGGCTCGTCCTGGATCGTTTGGAGACGTAACAAATGGACTCTGCGTGTAGTTCGCCATTTATCAGTAGCGGACAGTAGGTTCAAAACTTTTACAGAGTCAATATCGTACCAGCCTTCGAGTGCAAGATATGACAGTGTCTCCGCCATATAGTCAAGACCGGTACACCCGTCATTCTGCTTGAGCAGCTGTCAAATATAAATGACTTTGTTGCTAGATCGATATGCCTCTTTCACAATGGCGAGATGTAGCCGTTGAGAAATATCAGTGGTGAAATTGTCGCCGGAACCCATTCAGCGAATTGACTCTGATATATGGCTCACAAGATCAATCTTTGGATATCTGACATGTATTACGCGCTGTTCGATGGTTTTCTGGAGTGCCTGAATGCCGATTGTTTCCCAGGAAGCTTCAAACTCGATCAAATGGATGGAGAATTCCGTCTTGAACCACCTCTGTTCATTTGAGGCGATGCCATTAATCTCTCTCTGCAGCTGGTTAGTGATACGCTCCGTATCAGCCAAGCTCCAGGTCGTGGCGTCTATCTTAGCTTCAGATAGACGGATCTGAAATTGCAGTCGCTTGTTGGTGGACATGTTTGCCGCCCCGTGAGCCTCCTCTTCAGCAGTAGTTTTCATTAGGGCAAGTTCTTTGGCGAATTTGCTTCTGGGACCTGTTGCCTTGGTCCCGACTTCCTGCAATAGTTGTCGCTCAGGACATTGGAATAATTCATCAAAAAGCTTGCGTTTAGCAAGTGTCACTTGATGGATTTTGCGCTCCAATCACTCAATTGCCTTCTGACGATCAGCATCTGAGCAAGTGGTTGCCACTTGTCGGACTCTATTCAGGCGCAACTGAAATATTCTACGTTTTGTTGTGGACATCTTTTCAGCCCAATACACAAGGGCCTCCATTGCAGCAGGAATCATATGAATCTTTTCTTCGAATAACTGACAGGATTCCGTTGCCAACAGGTCATCCACTTAGGCCTTCGCAGACTTCGACATTTTCAGTGCTCGAAAAATACCATTCTTCTTGTAAAATCGCTTTACTGCATCGTCTAGTTCTTCGAGGGATAGATGCTAGTGATTTTTTTGGCTAACAAGGAGAGAGAATTCTCATAATAGCCGCACTGCTCCCATTATCATTTCATCGGAGGCGTTTTCCGCTGCAGTTTTCCTGTTATCTTTGAAGCAGTCAAGAATTGGAGCGCAATTCACTGCCACTGTTCTGATCATTCCACTGATCCCTTTACCTTGCCAGGTGCCGCTTTTCAATGAATCGAATGCTTTAGAGAAGTGCTGGAGGCCGGGATATCATGGCACCAATGTGAATCGATTGTTTAATTGATTGTTGAGATTTCTAGTTTTCTGGTATTTGAGCAGCCAGTGCAATAAGTCTTCAAATAAACCTAGTAGCAGCTGATGCAATTCATCAGGCTGCCAAACCTGATAGACATTGCAGAGAGGGCATTGCCAGAACTGGTTGCGGATTGGGTGGACACAAACAGTGTGCAGAGCATCAATACTATTGTCCTCCAGCAGCTCCCAGTAAATATGCTGGTCTCTTGCGTTATTGAGTGGTCAAAAAGTTGAATGCCCCATCGGCGCATCTTTAGGAATTTTACACATCGGACATGACCCACATGGGACTTGAGCAATCATGACTTGTTCCGGATAATCCCCGACCCAGAAAGCCATCAGAGGGTGACATTGTCGCTGGAATCCATCTGCAGAATCCCATTCCAAGCCAGGCCCAGTGATGTCAAGATGCCTAAGCTGAGACAGCACAGTTCCAACCGCGGAATGCCAGGCTTCATCAATTTCCCTGGCACCTTTCGGGGGACATGGGATCAGCCCGTCAAGAGTCCAGGGGCATTTGTTTGGTGTGCAGCGGATATCTTTTCGAATATTACCAATTGTGAGATACAGTGGCCAGGCATGCTGATCGCCCAAAAAATTAGTCAACTGGGTCTTGTCGGATACACATATGACTGGCACAATCGTCGCTCCAGCAGGAAGTGGATCTTCTGTATCCCACCACCAATCTCCTGTGTTCATCTCGCTGTAGATTCGATGGCCCTCAAAGTCAGCGAGGTGCACCGGTTCAAAATCGAGGTGCTCCTGAAATGGGAGATGTGCCAAAAGGAACTGCATACATTTGAAAATATCTCTGTAGTATAATGTTCCGAAGATATGTGAGTCATCTTCAATCCAACTGTCATGCCCGAGCCCGAAATCAAGTTCAGAGAGGAGCTTTTGTAGGGCATCTGCTGATTAGAATGATTCAATTTTGAAGTTGTCCAGTCGACGCCTGAGATGTTGATCAATCCATGTTTTCGTTTGCTGGCTAAATGCCTCAGCCTGCTGAATGTCAAGTGCGGACTGAAATGGATGCCATGGGTTCCATTGTTCTGAGTACTTTCGATGCTTGTTTTACAATGCAGTTGCTTTGCGATATTCTTTCCCCCCCACATTTTCCACTCCAACTACCTGCCTATGAGCCTTTGTCTTGGTTGGATCAGAGGTACAGGTGAGATCAGGCTGCTGAGGGTCTATAAGTTCTTCGTTGGGAGTATCTTCCGGTGGTGGTGAACCCTGTAAGTTGTCTAAGAGTAGATCATTAATCTGCAGTTTGTCGATGGCCATTCAGGTGCACCTACTGTAGTCAAACCATGATGGCTCCAGGTGATCCCAGCTGGCAGGTGGTAGAATCCCGTTGGATAATAGCCCTTCATTCATCGATATTGGGTGATATTGTTGATAGTGAGCCTCCAGTCAGTTCTGATTGTATAATTTCGTTTTGCAGATGAAGCATTCAACACGTTTCCAGTGAGTGTTGACCATATTTGAGAAACATTCAGTTTTCTGATAAATCTCGATGATGCTTTAGGGGGTATGGTTTATTGCTGAATTTGAGCCTCAGGGATATTTGTTTGAAAGCGAGCTAACTCAGGTTAGCGTATCACTTTCAAAGCTGCATTACACCCCACCAAATGTAGAGGAGGGGTAAAACAAAGTCACCTCACGATCAATTTTCTTCACAACCTATGATAATATCTACTGAAAATCGTTAGCAAAGAAACTTTCTTTTGTCATTACTGCAATCAACTTTTGATACTCTTCATCAGGTGCTACTACGATCGGCCTTATCGTATACTATGTCATTGCGGCATTGTGCAGATTATGTCTACACTCGAGCCTCAACCGGCGGATAAAATCAGCTCAATACAATGGATGAATAGGTAAGTTGTCTAGTTGCCTGTATGCCCGCTCGATAATCATCGAGAACTGATAGGCTGGTATGATGTTTTTGTCAGTAACGATCCTTGACCGGTGGGTGGATCCTAAGGAGACAACAATGTTTGCACAAGAAGCTCAAAAGGAAGCAATCACTATTGCTGCTCGACTAACAAGGCCTCATGATGAATGAAGTAGTAGGTCATACACATACATTTTGAGTGTAAGATGCCTACTCATGCTAACCTTCCATCTGGATATAGTTCTTGTTGGTTTCTTGGTGATATCATGTTGAATCTCTTCTATGATCTTTACAGTCATGAACCGAACAAAGGTGAGCTTCTATCTAAGTTCCTAGTATACGAACTCGAGCATATAACAAAGACAGGCAGGATGTATGTGATTATGATTTCATTTTCTTAGCCGGGTTTCATGGATCAAAGGAGCTGTGAAACACCACAGTTTGTGACAGATGAGATGAATATAAGAGGTTTTTATTCCGCCGAAGGTCAATGCTACGTTCAATATTCTCAACTATACTCCACTTCATTCGCAATCACCAATAAATCACCAATTGAATTGATAATTTGTTTACCCCCATCTTTTGTTCACATACAATGTCAACAAACGGATCTCCACCAAAGACAACCAATAAGCCTCCCTCGGGTGGGCTGTTTGGGTCAGAACAATGCCCAGAAGACAATGTGGGAGCATCTGCCACTAATGCTGGAAATACACCAAGCAAAAACACTCAATTCGGGCAACCGCCGAATCAAGTTCATCCTCCACCGGGGTATAGTTACCTGCCTTCGCAGCCTCCATTTCCAGGTGCTTTCAAGTTTTACCACGCTGCCCCATTCAACATGACACAAAGCTCGCATCCAAGCTCTGGTGGTGCAACCCAAGGATATCAGAGTGATGGGCCATCGTGGCAAGAATACAACTTTCCACAAGGTGGCTATGGTGGACCTCAAATGTTCCCCCCTCAGCAATTCACCGGACAGGGGCTGTCATCTCCAGGCACACCTCGTGTGCCTCCAGCACCGGCTGGGAACCATCCAGTCAATCGGCCGACATCGTCCTCCTCAACTCCATACGGACAAATTCCCAGTGCGCCTAGGAGACCTCTCATTAGCCTCCCAACGAAACAATTTCAGCTGGTAGCGGAACTGGGCAGGATAGATGTGGCAGGGATTGCAGATTTGCCCCCATTACCAGAGATTTCTTAAGATGAATTTGATGCAGATGCTGACAGCGACGATTCATCGAACTTGAGTGGGGCTGAAGGCAAAGCCCCAATTCGCTTGAAGGAAACGGAATTCCCGTTGAAGCAATTTGCCAAAAGGATGGGGCAGCCCAACTTTAGTGCCTTCAACAAGTGGAAGAAAGTATGGGCAGCTGGGTCTCGCGAGAAGAAGCATCGGTCTATTATCCCCGGACAGAACTGTTTGAAACAGTTGCCAACTGGACCCCTCGGCTGGGAGATGGCGGTTGCAGATTCTTTGGAGACTTTTGAAACCTGGTTGCGTTGGGAAAATTTCGATAATGCCGAATGGATTCGGTGGCAATGAGTGCAGATGTTTTTGAAGAAATGTGCAAGTGACGTTCGGGAGGCGAGGAAAAACGGAAGGCGAGGCAACAAGCAACCAGCGACGGATTTGGGAGAGCACACGGGCAAAAAACCAAGAGATAACGTCCCATAGTTGCCAAATACAACTTTCATGGTTGTAATTCCTCAAGAGCCGAACGGCAGCAATGACCCGACATCCAGCATGCAATTCCAAGCTTCGTACACAGATGTAAGGCATTGGGAGGAGCTGATTGATTTCATCACAAAAAATTGTAGCCTGAAAGAACCATACTGTCTGACTGCGTTAAACAAATGCAACTTGACGTAGGAAGAATTGGACGAACAGTATATTGGATCATACGCACCTGGGCAAATGATGAATGACCCTATATATGGTCAGATATCGTACAACAGTTCCCTTTCAAATACCTTCAAGTTGAAACTGAGATACAATGTGAACGAATTTTTGGTAGAAATGAAGGCAGCAACAGGGAAGGTAAATGCGGAGCACGTAATGAGACCGGCAACGGTAATCCCCGCTAGCCTTGTTCTGGTAAGTTGTGCCAACTGCTAATCAGTATACTTGGACTTGCGAGTGATCCGATGAAAATGAACGAGTGGTGGATGAGGAGGCAGGTGGGAAAGAGATTGATAGTAGTACTGTAAGTTCTGATTGAGTGAAAATAGAATTAATTATATTCCACATATTATTGTGTCGAAATGCTTCTCTGTGAAATACCTAACATTGTGATCAATTTCAGGAGCGCCGGAATATGAGCCCATCTACCCAACTTACCTCGGAGCAACTGAAAGGGATCATTAAGGACAAAAAGAAGACCGACCAAGGTGCAAGAGAAGTTCCGGAGCAAGTGGAGGATGGCGAGGTGGTCCTCGATCCAGATGATTCCAGTTCAGTATTGAGCCCTGTTTTCAACACAATCAACAACGAATTTAAACATGAGTGTCTAAATGAGGCGGTCAGGTTGCTGAATGTCCATCCAATTCGCCAATCAACAGATGACCGTGTTCCAGGCCACAAGTATTCAATTCCAGGCCTGCCTGGAACTAAGTTTCTGGCGCACCAGGTTTGGGCCATCTGGTTCATCATGAGGAGGTGGGTTTGGGATGCTGATATGCCAGGAGCACTGGTGGCGGATGAAATGGGTCTTGGAAAGGCTTTCACCTCGGTTGCAGCGGCAATGCTAAGCAAACTGCTGACTGAGAAAGTCGTAATGGGGTTGCCACTGCCCATTTTATGGGGGAATACCCTTGTTGAGTGGGTGATGTTGGCGGACAACGACTTTCCCGGCATTGTCGGTGAAGAACGGGAGTGGTATCTGCTGCAGAGATTGAATTCTGTGCCCCGCCGCCTGAGGGAGATCCAGACAACACTGCCTCACGGACATCCACCACTTGTATCAGCCCATGAACCAATCTTGGTGATAACAATGCCCGGGTTTCCAGAGACATTGAAGACTGTCATCGACCAGATGACACATGGAATGGATTTCAAACCCATCAACTTGTTGCACCACGAAAATGCGAATCTCCCGCACGAGGATCTGAAAACCAGTATTGATTACCCTGAAATCCGATGGAATATCCATCTTGTGTCGTATGATACCTTCATATCCAGAGCGAAATCATCAAGCAATGGCCGACTCTCACACTGTTCTTGGAGGTTTGGGATTTTTAATGAATCTTATTGATAGAAGACAAAAAATAACTTTCGCTGGCGAATTGCGACGAATGCGAGTATTGGATTCAAACTCCAAGTCACTGCAACACCGGCATTCCATTCACTCTATGACTGGTGTTATCAGGCGATGTGGCTGTTTTCAGGTGCGCGTGAAGATCGAGAGGACGAGACAGCGATGGAAATGCACGGTGCCAATGCACTGTATTCCGCTGTGAAGAGTTTGATACATGCTCTCTGGACTGAAGACCAGGACGCTTGACAGGATGCGGCACACCGGACGATCCAAATTGCAAAGGCCTGGACGATCAGGAGGTGGTCAGAATCAAAAATCGCGAATGGGAAACCGCTTGTTCAGATGCTGAAGGAGAATGCCCACATTGTTGATCTCGAATGGACTGATAACAAGGAAGCTAAACAAGAAACCCTGATGGGGAGATACACTTCACGGGGTGCTTCCGGAGCGTGGAGGGTTCATAGATGGCGCCTGGCATGTTTCTCATTGGTATTGGGAGACACTGAGGATCGGAATGACGTTTCAGGACAATATTACAATGAATGGCCTCTCGATGCTTGGGTGGATTTTCCGATTTTCCGATGGCTAAGAGACGCATTTCTGCCAATACTTGTTAACCAATCTGCGGAGTATCCTGAGCCTGACGAAGATGAAGCATCAAATGAGGCACTCCTGCACCAACCTGAAAGTCTTAAAAGCACCCTGCCACCTGCACCACCTCCTCCTCAAAACGCGGTGCGATATTGACCTCTGCCAGGCCAAGTTTGTCATTAGAAGTGGTGGCTCACAAAGTTTTTTGCGGACAATTTGCATATATTCTACATGTTTGCAGAAATGAGCAACAATGAGCGCACAGAAATGCACCTCAAATTCCAAGATTCCTCAAATCTCTCTGTGTTTGTAACTACACCCAAAGTGGGTGGGACAGGCCTCAATCTCACAGCAGCAAACCATGCGGTAATAACTCAGAAGTTCTGGGTATTAAATGAGCAGCGCCAGGCATTTGCATGGGTTGTCCGACTGGGGCAAAACAGAGTTCCACACACATGGCTACTGAACACTGGACCCAATGGTTATGATAATAGAGCGAGTGATCTCCACCAGCTCTCTGGAGTGGCTCAAATGAGAGTCCTGCATGGTCTGATGAACCGACCGAACATCACAACGATGATGAGATACCGGATTCTGGAGTGTTGTCAGAACCATACAGAGTGACCTACGGAGCATGGAGACTTCGTGCTGTCAGGTGGTGAAGATGAAAGATAACTATCAGGGTAGTGAAATCAAGGTATGCCTCTTTAATCATTCAACCAACACAATCTCACCGACTGATGCAAAATAGGCAAATGAAATGGAGAATAAGGCGCAATTGAGGAGTCCAGGAGTATTGGTTAGAGTTCGATTCCATTTCGTGTTAGATGATAATAGTCACAAATATGAGATGATGTAAATGATACACAGATATCTGGTAAACTGAATTATAGCCTCATTTGGATGAACCAATATGTGATGAAAAGCAGGTGCGCCAGTTTGATAGTGGACCAAGTGAAATTCCGCGCTGCCGTATATTTCTCTGTGTGAGAATATGTCGAGCTGCAGTCACTGCTCATCTTCATCATATATTGTCCGTGGAATTGTGATTCCTAAATCTGCAAACCAGTTCTGTGTTTTCAGGTGCGCCTGAACTTCCAAGTTTGATTCCAATTCCTTGTTGCTTGGCGATTCCAGGCGCACCAGAAACTAGATTCACGAAAGAACTTGAGATATTCACTGAATCATCAATGTTGAACAATTCACAGTTCATTGCACAAGAGAATGGCTCTAAACTTCTCGACTCTCATGAGACAGATACAGTACCGTATTTCTCTAATCATCCAGGGATAGACAGACTGTCTAAGCAATATCGAGTTGATGTATCATATCCTGAGATACGGCTTGCGTATTCCAGGCTTACCTGAAGAATACAGCAAAGTATTTCCTCGCTCAGGAATGAAGTTCAGGCACACCAGAAATTCACTCTCCTGTCGAGGCTGATGGTCTCAGATTTGACACCGCATGCATATTCTATTTACTGGCCAATTTTGACAAGCAGCCATTCATTATTAACCTATGATCCCACTACAGGCACGCCTCTGAGCCGTGAATACCCACTTCGCATTGCCCTTGAGCGATTCATTTTGCTCCATTCCAAGCATATTTTCTCCTTCCTGAATGCTTTGAATCGGTGGCTGCCAGCACACACCGAGGGTCATCTTTCAGAAAATAAACTTTTAGATACAGGCGTGGATCATCCCGCTCGGCCTAAGCTAATATCTGAATCTATGCTTGGTCGGTATGTGAAGGCCGCCACTTAATTGCCATCACTGTCATGCTCCGTGTCAACCTATCCATTGGAGGAAGGTGTCAACCACACGCTTCCCGTAGATGCACAGCCCTGCGTGATATGTAATGACACCCAACTGGATTTTGACTAAGAGGTATGTTCGGACCTTACATTTCCAAGATCCTAAAATAGCTTCTGTCATTCGGGCTCCATAATCAAGCTGCAGCTTGAGAAAGTGAACCTCAAAAGACAGATTCTGCTCAGCGATTCTGCAGATGACCGGCAAATCCCACTCACTTGTATACCACACTTCTTTGAATATGCTTAAATTCGCAACGCTTCTAATGCAGGCGTAACTATATCTTGACTAACTTGTATGTTTGGGTATTTAGAAACCTGTATCTTAATATAGATTATGAACTGATTTCCATCAAGAGAGCTCGAAGAGATAGAATCTGTATGCCAGTCTCAGCCCAAAGGCTCAATCGGTGACCGGCAAGGTCCCGCCCACCGCATTTATTGAACGCGTGAAGTTCGTGACAAATCATAAACAGACAATATTTGATTTCGGCCAACATCCAATCCCAAGAGTCCATGAAGTACAAATCGTCTTGAAAGCTCGAGTTTAGTGCAGGCAGTTTCTGAGAGTACAAGTAACTGTCAAAGTCAGGCTAGCCAACAATCCCAGCAATTGCATTGGATTGAATCCTGCATGCAGATTCAATGCTCGCTGCACATCAATTGGCCGGAACTGCATGCTGTCATTGGTCATTCTGCTGTCAGATGAAGCCTCATGACGCATTCATCTCATTCTTACAAGATATTATACGCAAGATCTTAATGGGAGTGACTATCTGTGACCCAGTCGCTAGCAATCTTGGCATTGACGACAACAGGAATCGATTATATTACCCCTGAATCTTCATCGTACCTTTACCATTCTTCCTCTATGTTGAATCTCGCCTTTGTAATCCCAAATCCTCTGTCTTCACTTACACTTACTATAGCATACATATTGTGATTCTGCAGACTCGGACCGCTGAAAGTGAAGTTCTGCACACGACATTGCCTAATCAACCACTAACTTTGCTGCAGAATTTTAACACAACAGAATATCATGAAAATAGGGTGTCCTTCTGACTGGTATACTGCATTCGGAGATTCATATTTAACCACTATCAGCAACAAACTCAGTTTCAACCCATGTAACTTCAACCGTTGCCACTCAGCAAGGTACCAACTCTATCCTCCGTCCAAGATCTGCAAGAATCTTTAACATACCGACAATTCTGTGCCACACGGTCACGACTCATATGCTTGAACTAGAGGCAAAATGAACTACCTTCGGCGGAGTCATATGCAGAGGTGATCATTATCAACTCATATCTCAGTTTCCCAAGTCCGGTTCTGAGACGTAGTTAGCGATCCAACCATGTTAATGTCTCGAGTTCTTCAGGTGCATCTTGTTCAATTGTAGGTATGTTGGCTTAAACCAACCTCCAATTGTTGCATCAATAGTGTACTTGGATACGAGTGCTAACATGTGGGAATTGGGGGCAAGAATAATCCATCTAATCCGGTGCTTCCTAAATCGCAACAAAGAACTAGCATCAGCAATTTAAATATAAACCGCCAACATGTCTTCCAGACTCTTTCCAGGAATGCCTCGAATTGCATCCTGCTCGACCGCGTGTTGCTTTGTTGCCCTGTTTTCCCGTTATTTTTTTAAACTTCATACCATATTTACCGATGTACACTTCCCTCTACATTCCCAACTTCACTTCACCAAGCATGGAACCTATGGCCAGCCAGGTGAGGAATCACTATTCACCGAAGAATCAAGAAGCACACCTTGAGAGAGCACTTGCACGTGCATTGCAGAAGACAGCCAATCTTCATTGCCAATCAAATGTTTGAACTTCCAACCCACCCATCCAGTATAGTGTTGGAGATAGCTAATGTCCGGGCTCTAATTCTGATGAAGCAGGATGATGACGATACCGATCGAGAGATCAGGTATGACGAAAGTGTAGACCCTACACAGTCTACCTTGTCATCCGATATCGAAGAAGACGATTTGGACATCCGGCAAGAGATCCTACATCTAGACCAGGCGCACCATGATAAGATAATACGAAGGACAAGGGTTCCAATGCCAAAGCAACGGAGCCGTGCAGATACTGTCATTACCTGCGCTCCACTTCCAAATCTGCAACGTACAGCCGGGGCGATAGCACCACCAGTGCTCAAACGCTATAACTCAGTCATCAACATATCACGTGAGTCTGACATTGTACAGGCGCTCCCACTTCCCAAGGCCGGTGGAGAACAAAATGTTCCTCAACCTAGGGCAGGTGGAGATCACAACGTCCCTCAACACCAAAAGGCTACTTTTGAGGTAGCAAAAAGGTTCATGGAGGCGATCGTATTCACAAAGCCTCTCTGGCTAAACATTTCCGATGAGAAGTACTCGATGGTTGACGAAGCTTGGAAACTAGCCATTGAAGCCCAGGATCGACAGCGTGCATTTGCAGGTGCTCCTGTAGGTACTCCATCTGTGTGTCAATTGCCCGGTGGTCCATCTCTTAAAATCGATCCCAAACCCAAGAAGCCGTAAGTGTATATTCTGTTTTCTGCTCCTCGATTGGACTTATGATGATACTAAACCTCGAAACATACATAGTTAAAACTAAAGATTAGTACCATTTGAGGGCGCTAAGTAGATGGAGCTCGTCGAACTATTTTCAGTGGTTACCAGTTGGATTTAGGATCACAGGCTGAGCTTCGAATCCAAATTGAGGAGCTCCTGTTTAACGATGCGTATCTCTCGAAAGTCATCGATGATAAGAAGTCTTGGTTCACACGGATGGAAGTTCTTGACTTGATCAATCATCAGTTTTTCTTCACTGCCAATAGCTTGGGGTGACAACCGACCACATGGCAATTCTTTCAACCTCTAACACCACAGACATTAGCACTTGTTGCCACAGCTATTCCTTGCGCGCTGTTTGAGTATACCACTGGAAAGAGGGTGACAGTTATATTTTCTCAAGATGAATATCGAGGAATATTTTGCCCTTCCACGGGGACATATTGCATTTCTGCCGAAGCCATTGCACTCATTAAATTCAAATTACACATGGTGGGACTGCTTTAGTGTTAGCAATGGGTCAGGGTAACCCGCCAGCGGTCCAGTTTTTGGCCGGCAGTTTGGTTTGTTTTGGTTCCAAACCCAGCCAAAAACATGAACTGCTTTGTCTTGGCGGGGTTGTTACCCGGACCGGACATAAACCAGCAGGTGTTTGGCCGGGTTGTACCCAGACCACGGTTCCATTTTATGGTTCCTGCAACTTTCGCTCCAATTAAGTATTTAAGTTCTGATCATATCAAGATATGATCAGTACGTAGATTGTGCAGTAGTAGTCGCTCTTTCACCTCCTGCTTTCAGATTTGCGATCCGACTGATAGTCGTTGAGTGGCTGTGAAATGAAGGCACATTTTAAGCGAAATTAGCGGGTTTTCGATAGCGACTCAACGAATATTGGTCGGATCACAAATCTGAAAGCGGGAGGTGAAAGAGCGGCGAGAACTGCACAATCTACGTACTGATCATGTCACGATACGATCAGAACTCAAATACTTATTTGCAGCGAGATATCTGGGCTTGCAAAGGCTGGGTTTTGAGGTGGACACTGGCCCAAATGCCAACGGTCCAGGTTTTTCATGTGGTAAAACCATTGCCACAGTTCGGGTCCGGTTTCAACCCTAACCCGGAACCGTTGTAGCGGGTTGGAACTGTTGCTAACACTAGGCTGCTTCATACCCCCACCCCAATGGTGCTCATCCGCTACAATAGGCGCTCCTCAATCCCCATCGGCGCTCCTGTTTCTACATCGGCCCTCTTCAATCCCCTCCGCCCTTCTCAGTCTGGATTGGTGCTTCGATATTTCTTTCAGCGCTCCATATTGCCTTTTGTGTCCGCGCTCCTCTCTAGGATGGGCACTCCTCAATCCCCAATGAGGAGCGCCTGAATTTCATTCCAGACTCTTTACCTCCCTCCCCATTTGGCCCTGCTTAGCATGGATGGGCAGCTCCGCTGAATAGGCTCTCCTCAATCCCAGTCGGCGCTCCTTGGCCTGGATTTGCGCCCCTCAATTTCATTCTGCATCACCATCAGCACTCCCCTTGACCACCTCACACGATGTCAGGCACTCCTTCATTCCTGGTGACGCACCTCTTTTTCCCCCGAATTCATCATATTGCCTTTCAAGCTCCATTTTGATTCACCGCAAGGCTAACCTCAATTCCAACCCATTTAGATATCACAAATCGAGCCAAACGACATTGGAATTCAATTTCACCCACTCGCCTTGCCCGAATCATTCAGAAATATAAGGAGCGCCTCCAGATTCTTTGTGCCGTTGATGAATGGTGTGTTCCTGCGTTTGTCGGCCCTGATGAGATGGGAGATTTGGTGGATGACATTGAGACTATGTTCAATTGATATCATTCCGATCGCTTAGTCGGGTGATTGTGTCGGTTTTACCTACTTTCATTTTTGAATCACTCGCCATTGTGTTTGGTTCTTCCTTAATGTAGCAATGCAAACAATAGAATGTTGATGAGATGCTGGGTACTATAGTATGATTTAGAGGTTGATAATGAACAATAATCTAGGCATCATACGTGGAGGGTATTCTTATTGCTCATGTACATCAGGAGAATTTCAGATAACGCCTGCAGTCCTTCGAATGAATATCCATAAGAACCCAGCATCTCCCAGTGTTAGTTTGGGATTCCATCATCAGTTGGACGACAATCCCCGGTGCTCCCAAACTGTTCACAACCGCTCCCATGGTGCTCCGGTACCAGTAATCAGAGTTCCCAGGGACTCCGAAGGCCTGCCGGAATGCCCTCCTAGGGTCTCATACTCTCCTGAAATTGACACTTCTAAGTTTACACTCCACATCCTCTCAGACACTCCTGGAGGCTCCCAGCAACTAAAATACATTTTGCTGATGTAGCTTCACTTGTAGGGTTGAAACTGGGTTCGCTGGTAGCAGTGGATCTGGCCTCATTGGGAGCAAGCTGGTAGTGGTGCAATGCTCACTCTCATCTGTGAGAATCTGGCCTCGCTGGCAGCCAGCTGGTAGCAGTGGAATTCTCACTCTCGCTTCTGTGACAATGTGGCTTCGCTGGTAGGGGTGAAAGTAGCTTCGCTGGGAGCAAGCTAGCCACAGTGGATCTGGCTTTGCTGGTAGCCGTGGATCTGACTTCACTGGGAGCAAGCTGGTAGCAGTGGAATGCTCATTCTCACCTCTGACCATCTGGCTTCGCTGGGAGCAAGCTGGTAGCAGTGGAATTTTTACTCTCACCTCCCTGACAGTCTGGCTTTGCTGGGACCAAACTGTTAGCCGCGGATCTGGCTTTGCTGGTAGGGGTGAAAGTGGCTTTGCTGGGAGCAAGCTGGTAGTGGTGGATCTGGTTTTGTTGGTAATAGTGAATCTTGGTTCGCTGGGATCAGTGGATCTCTGCCTTTGCTGGGAGAAAGCTGGTAGCGGTGGAATGATCACTCTCAGCTATCTGAAAATCTGGCTTTGCTTGTAACAGTGGATCTGGCTTTGCTGAGAGCAGTGGATCACTGGCTTTGCTGGGAGCAAGCTGGTAGCGGCTGATCGGGCTTCGCTGGTCGGGGTGAAAAAGGCTTCGCTGGGAGTAAGCTGGTAGCAGTGGATCGGGCTTTGCTGGTACGGGAGTGTTACATAAAGTTCATTAAAGAATAATCCAGGAATAAAATTCCTGATCCTGGTGATTGTAATAGTGGTGATGGTGATGGTGGTGATGGTAATGGTGGTGATGGTGATGGTGATAATGGTGATGGTGGTGATGGTGATGGTGCTGATGGCGATGGTGGTGATGGTGATGGTGGTAATGGTGATAGTGGTGGAGATGACGATTGAAAAAAGGTGGTTGATGCAATGCATCCAATATGAGAAATTTGCTTCATTCTGTAATTTGATATTACGTATGGTATCCCTCGCCTAACATTCTCATAACTGCTCTCTAATGGCCACAGTACATGGTAGGCAGTCATAATCTATAGGAAGCAACCGTAACACAGGGGTAACAGAGATAATATATGTCGGTAATGGTTGCACTGAAAGTTTTCCTGACCTATTATCAAACTGCAAAAACAAGAACATTATATGAATCTACAGATGCACCCACTGGGCAACCTGCTGCCAACCCACCTGATTGTGACGGGTTCGGAGATTTCTATTGAACTGTACCCTAATTCACCATACTGCTGGATTCATAGCCCACTCTACCATTTTGGCAACAGTTCAGTTTGTACCCAGACCTGTGCCCGACGTAATGATCCAAACTGGACATTATGCTACTTTCCGTTGGATAATGTACTCTGTGATCCTGCTCATATAACCAAGCCACATCCGCATGGGCAGGAATCATTTTGTCATGATCGGCAATGAAACCAAATCTACGGGTTCAGATGACTCCCAGCTGTTGCAACTCTGTCTGCTGATCATTATTTTAAGCTTCCGTTTGAACTGTTGGAAGTCTTCTTTCGTTATCAGGAAGCCTGGCCAATTTGGGAGTCACATCTCATCATCATCATCTGATTACTCCCCAATATTGTGGATTATATCCTTCACTGGATGTGAGAGGATGTCATACAGAGGACGATTGCTGCAGCCACCATGAATAGGATTCTGGACACCAGATGTACCGTTGGCTTGTTGGCCATAATGAACAACACAAGAAATATTTGAGTTATTCAATTTCAGCGCCACCTTTACCCATCCAGCAGCAGTAGTGTTATCGAAGACTGGGGAAATATTCCGGGTGCGCGGACTGCCGTCTCCAGTAGTCTCCTTCTAGCAGCCCAACAGCTGTCTGATATTCCAGCTGGGATGTTGCAGATTGGCAATTGCAGCATTCCGGATTGATGAAATGTTTGTATTGATGATTGATATAACTATCGGAAGTATCGATACATCATCCTCAGGCCAGTGCCATGAGACTAGCTGATTATGGTTTTCACTCTCCCTCTTCCCAGCAATGTCAGAATCCACATAGGCAATAGAAAACCTAAATGGCTCAACAACAAGATCAAGAGAGGCATCGCAACACACCTCTATTAGTGCTGACCTGTAACCCAAGGATTTCTCCTTGTCGTCATCTCTCTACACATCATCAGGCAGGGCAAAAGAAACGTTGGGGCGATGTAATACTTTCTAACCTTGTTCAACTTTTACTTCTTAGTTAGGGTTGCATCAATCCAATTCCTGTTTATGAAAAGGCAAACCTTCATGAACTCGGCCAGTGCTTACTTCAGGTTTTGACCATCCAGGGTCCACCTGTCTGCTATATATATTCTCCAAAGCAGCTTTTTGCAAGTCAGCTTGATGATTCAAGTAATGCAATGATCGATCGAGATATCCCATTGCTCATGGCCAGTTCCGTGTATGTTGCAGATCCTTGCGAATTGCGGAATCTCTCAGACACACTCCATCACTTTAACATCTCTCCATTGTGTTGTCAAGCCACCCATCTCCGGCCCAATCCCCCTGATTTCCGCTGCCCATTGACTGACTCCACCTGCAGTATTCTTGGCTCAGACACAGACTGATAGAGTCGGCATCTGGATTGTATCAGCATCTGTGATGACTGCTTTCGGCAACTAGAAGGCATCACAATACATTTCAGGTTCTCAATTGTGGTCAATGATTGATTACTGGTTTTCCAACACTCGGTACTCTACACAAGCATTGGAAATGTTGATTATATCATGAAGGGTGATGCAATGCAGCAGCAGAGGTGAGAAGGGTGTGTTGAAGGTTCTGGAGATTGAATGTAGGGTGTTCGATCCGGCAACATCATCTTAGGTTCTATTCAGCTTTGAGCCAATTTGCTTACCATCATCCAAGCACCTTGATTCAATGACTCAACACTTACATTCATTACAAAGACAACTGTAACCATGCTCTGCAGTTATATGTCACTCATTTGTACTTGCCCTAGTACTTGTACCCCACGATAACGTCACTGGGTCGTTATTGAAACAGAACGCATGGTTTATGTAAGGTAGCGACATAACAATACGTACCAACCATAAATCAGGCAATGGGTGTAGGAGTGTATACTGAGGGTAAAAATCAGTTGCCATGATGAGCTGTATGCAGGTGAGGTATGCATTTCCAGATTCATGGGATACTGAAAATGAGAGAGGAATTAAACACTGTACAGACATGTAACCTTGAATGACAAAAATCCTATGAGACTGGTATCACCCTTCTTTGGAATCAGGAAGTCAAGGTGCAGTATTTTCCAACGCCCAGCCAGCTTGCAATGCTATAGGTAGCAAAAAGTCTATTGAAATGATTCTGAACTTTGTGGTGACATTTCATGTTGCTAACGAAACATGGATATTTGTCAACTTTGTTCATACTGCTTTAAAAAGACTTCTATATCTGTGCTTTCATCACTCACCTCCTTTGCAATCACAAAGAAACCATAGTACGCATATCAGCCGAACAACTTCCAGCTAATGGTTTTTCAAACAAGAGTGATACTGTTCTACTTCCATTCGGTCATGAACTGCAATGCGACCCATTCTTTCAGCCCTGCGGATGATAATTCCAGTGATATGTAAGCCGCCAGTGAAAATGAATGTATGGATCCTTAGCAACCACTGTTGGAACATGTGTTAATGGTACTCCACACTTCAACATCCGAGTACTCAGTAAACCTATTAGAAACCAGTATTTTGATTACTTCTACTATGGAATTCATCTATTGTCACCATTGTCTGGCAAGGAGGAGAATCAAATAGTGCACTGGTGTGTCAAGCACAACTTGAGCAGAGCTGCTATCGTTGAGCATTTCAGGAACCCTACAATGGCAATCATCAGCAACTTCACTTGGTCCCACTTATTACTCTGAAGTTTGTATTAAATTACCTATGCAATGGGCACCGACTCTTGAAAATCCTACACCCTGTGTTGCACCCAGTTGGCCAATTCAAATACTCTTCACAATGATGGTTAGAGATGTTTCATTTACCACAATCCTGTTGAGTGCATTGAGTCTGTCATGCCACAGCCTGCCTTCAGGGAATTTATATTTTATGCTCCAGCGAAGGAATTCAATGATGCTGAGGAACTTATCTACTTAGGGATGAAAACAAGTGCCTGGTGGTAGTATCAACAGGTACATTTGTTAAATTTCGTGATAACTGCAATGATTTTATTTGCTTGAATAGCTGTGGTGGCCTCTTGGAGTTATGATTGCACCTTTAATTGGCAATGCGGAGCAGACACTTCTTACAATCTATTCAGACGACTAGATGAAATGGTGAGTCCATTTGAGTCCCACAAGCATTGACTCAACGATCTGATACACTCATTTGATTCTTCCAAGCATCCTTGTCACCCTTCTCCCTGTTTCTCCAATATATCAGTTTAAAGGACATAGAAATCCAACTGCTGTGAAGGAAAAACAGATCTACAATCCAGAGGCTTTAAGGAAGATCTTCGAGCTTATGTTTCATCCTCTCAAAGTACTTTTCTTCATTCGCAAAGCTCTTGCTTTGTGCGGATGGTTGGATGGTGCAAGGTTATCCTTTCATCTGTCCTTGGACTACTGACTACTTCCAAAGCAATCATTTCCACTCGATGAAGCAACCCCGTTGCCCTGTGTATAACGCACTGAAATCATTATTTGGAGAAGGGAATTCATTGTCATGGGAATTGAGAGACAATCAGCTATTCTTTAAAAGGATGATAGTCGCGACACAGGAAGATGAGATGGTTAGACAGGAAGTAACACAATATCTGCCAGTCCAGGTGATTTGAAACTTGGAAGGCATCTTCTGGAATATGAAATGCATCTCTCCGACAACTATTATCATACCCAATATCCTTTATACAATCTATCTCAAAGTACTTCAGCAATTCATGAACAGCGTGATCTCCTTTCTCAAACAACATTCCAGGATTGAGAAATTGATTCAACCATGGGCTATGATTCTTCCATTTCCTGGCTTCACTTGACTTAACAACCCATGTAGGCCCGTGACGCAATGGAGTGGTAAGGAAAAGAACGTACTCAGGAGTGTGATTGTTCCAGTTTTTGCGGTGTCTCATTTGAATCTTTCTGCCATCCAAAGGATTCCTTGCACAGCGGCCATGTTGTGCATCCAGAACTTAGTGTACCGTCACCTTCGAGCACAGTATCAGTAACATACTGAGGCCACACGCAAGTACATTGAGAATTGCCTGGAGTAGTTTCTTCCTCCCAAGGATGTTTTCAGACAATTCTGTGCCAGTAAATCTATGATGAGGGTCTTGGAAGCCTTAAAAAGAAGCTGATTTTGAGCAAACAGGAGGAACAGGAGAGTGACCCAGTGTGGTACAACTAGTCTGTGGCTGCAACGCGTCATCAGGTTGACAAAGATAAAATGCAGACCAAGTTAGGAATTGCAGAACATCTTATCGATGAATTGAATTTCAAGTTTGTAAAGCTGAATCATCCAAACAACATCTCTGATCATATCCACCAGCTTGGCCAACTCTTCAAAGCAAGTACTAAACTCCCAGAAAAAGCAATGATGGATCATAAACAAGCGTACCAACAATCAAATCGTCAAGAGGCTACCTTCCAAATTTTTGGAACAAAATCCCAAAAGGTGGTGTTTCAGTATCAAGAGCGGAATGCATATGCTTGAAAACAACATTGCTACTATGAGAAGCCTATAACAAAACCACATATCCAGCAAAGAATGTTAAATCTGCAACCACCAATCAAGACCCTTGATGACTTGGCTGAGTGGTGTGCAATGCCAACAGAGGAGCTACAGAATCACATTGCTTGGCAATTCAAGAGATTTGCTGACATATCAGACTACATCCATCACAATCACACTGTCACAGGTCTTATTGATGCAAAATACATTCGGAACAACCCACTAGTCATTCCAGTGACATCTTTTCAATACCATGATCATGTACTTCTTATGGTTCATTGCACTGTGTCCACAAGGTGGAGAATGAATTAACCACTAATCAATAATACAGTGTTTCTCAGGATGTGGACAAGTCCAGATAGACAATATCTGTCGACTGCTAGACGTAGTCCAGTGTGGTTGAAATGCCTTTTCGTCTACATGGATGCTGAATTGAGCATTAAAGGGCTTGTTGCCTGGAATTAAACATTTCCAACAGTGCCAATATATTAGACTACTGGTATGGTGATTGTCGAGTACAGGCATCAAGCTCCAATGCAACCTTGTCACGATTAATGCTACCATTGTAATCGTCTTTTTGGAGTCCCAATAACTTACATCATCTCTATATGTCACATCCAAGGTGCTTTACACCATGTTCCACTGACATCACAGCCAGATGGCTCATGGTGGTACTTGACTAACATGACTGACTTGAATACATTCAGTTTGTCTTACATTTAATGTATTCGACTCAATGCGTGAATTAATCATTGCAGTGATATGTTGAAATCTGATGAGTGTTTACTAGTGTTAGCAACAGTTCCGGACCGTCACTTCGGGTCTGGGTCTGGGTCCAAACCGAACCGTTGCCAAATTGGCAGTCCGGGTCGTCAACAAACCCGAACTGCCCACTCGGGTACGGTTCCATGGTAAACTCCCAACCCGTCAGAATTGGGCGGGTTGTCAGCGGGTCGCCCAGCGGGTCCATCTATAGATTCATATAAGGCTCCTAAATTTGCAAGTTGTCATTGATATCTTATCAAAATCGCGTTTACAGCAACGAACAATGTGCTTTTACTTATTAAGCAGCTTGCAATATCGATTAATTTGGTATTTGTGTTTCACCTTCGATATATGGTATTTTTGCCTAGCTAGGCGGTCAATAATACGGTTATGCATGCGAAGTTCTGCGCGATGCCTTGATTACGAAATATGCAAGTCCTAAAAC
>Ga0307514_10000191_pt1 | contig 171945 bp, 175 predicted proteins | sample 16_EM_MG_FD_203088 | JGI IMG/M metagenome (GOLD analysis project Ga0307514, IMG submission 203088) | Populus trichocarpa ectomycorrhiza microbial communities from riparian zone in the Pacific Northwest, United States - 16_EM | ecosystem: Host-associated > Plants > Roots > Unclassified...
AGCGACCTTGTCAAAGCGACCTTGTCAAAGCGACCTTGTCAAAGCGACCTTGTCAAAGCGACCTTGTCAAAGCGACCTTGTCAAAGCGACCTTGTCAAAGCGACCTTGTCAAAGCGACCTTGTCAAAGCGACCGTGTCAAAGTGACCTTGTCAAAGCGACCTTGTCAAAGCGACCTTGTCAAAGCGACCTTGTCAAAGCGACCTTGTCAAAGCGACCTTGTCAAAGCGACCTTGTCAAAGCGACCTTGTCAAAGCGACCTTGTCAAAGCGACCTTGTCAGAGCGACCTTGTCAGAGTGACCTTGTCAGAGCGACCTTGTCAGAGTGACCTTGTTAGTGCGACCTTGTCAGCGCAACCTTGTCAGAGCAACCTTGTCAGAGCAACCTTGTCAGAGCAACCTTGTCAGAGCAACCTTGTCAGAGCAACCTTGTCAGAGCAACCTTGTCAGAGTGACCTTGTCAGAGGGACCTTGTCAGAGTGGCCTATCTGTGCAAACTTGTCAGAGTGGAGTTGTACTTAATTGGCATATTTTACTCACAACAGGGCCATGGAATTGAAATGGAGGGTTCAATGTCACCGAACCATTGAAAGTCACTATGTGGGCCTGGGTTTGGGTATATGAATCAAAGTCAATGACCCATAGAAATTTTCTTTGTGGTACGTCTGCTGATATTAGTAATGTTATGTTGGGAGTGTGTAGTATATATATAGATTATGGAGTACATTAGTCGCACCATCACAGGCAGTCAAATTTGTACTCTTATACAGCATTGAATTCCATTTACTACCCACAATGTTCTCTACCAAACTTCAGTACAATGTGTGCAACAGCTTCCAACTCGTCCCAAAGCCTCGAATGGTGGCGGCCCGACAATAATATATTCATTAATGAGATGAAGACAGAGGTGGCTACTGCAAATGCCGGCTCTGCAGCCAATCCCATTGAACACTTGCCAAGCCAAAGTTGTATTCAAAAGGATGATAGCATTTCTCATTTGCACTGTGAGTGTCACTGATTTCTCCAAAACAAATACACAGTACCAACAATCTTGAGTGTATAACTGGGTGGCATCGATAACTTGTTGGATATGACCATTGTTCTTCTGCACTGCATGTTGATGTTGTTTGTTTCATTATATCTTCAGGGATTAGTTTTAGCATCAAGCGGTGTTAAGGGATTTCAGTACAGTGTAACATCGTTGTGTTCGTTGAATATGGTTTGAACATATCCCAGAACTATCGTTCATCGTCACCTTCACTGAACTGTACATGCTGGGCGATATACTTGAAGAGCGCATACCAAAAGATATTACACATTGTTGAATAATGAAGGCTCTTTGTCCCCCGAGCATGGTCATGCATAACTCATCGGAGAGTCGCTGTCAGACTTGTTATCACATTGTTGTCAGTGTTGTTGTCAGAGGGCTTCTGTCAGAGCGGCTGGTGTCAGAGTGGCTGGTGTCAGAGTGGCTGGTGTCAGAGCGGCTAGTGTCAGAGTGGCTGGTGTCAGAGTGGCTGGTGTCAGAGCGGCTGGTGTCAGAGTGGCTGGTGTCTGAGTGGCTGGTGTCAGAGCGGCTGCTCTCTGAGTGGCTGCTGTCTGAGTGGCTGTTGTCAGAGTGGCTGCTGTAAGAGTGGCTACTGTCAGAGTGGTAGCTGTCAGAGTGGCTGCTGTCAGAGTAGCTGCTGTCAGAGTGGCTACTGTCAGAGTGGCTGCTGTTAGAGTGGCTGCTGTCAGAGTAGCTGCTGTCAGAGTTGCAGTCAGGTTGGTTGGCAGTCACAATCAGCAACAATATTGCTCCCTTCATCGATTCAACTTATCTATACAGCGCGAAATCTTCTAAAAACACAACAGTGAGAAAACCCACTACCGACCCAAAACCCGGCAGGGCTAATCTGGAATACCAAATTGAGCCCAATACTGTGTACACAAATAAAAGATCTCAATCCCACACACCAACCTACACAAAAAACATGCGCAGACTCAAAAGTGGGATCCATAGAAAGATCACGAATAAACTAACAACCAATATAACATCTGCATATTGACCAATCATAGCAGGCCAGAGTACCTGTGGGGAAATGTTTCCAATCAAGGTATCATATACTTGATCCGCATTATGATCAATGTCCTCACTGGCAGCGTTCTGGAGAACCCCCAGTGCAAATAGCATTGGTAATTGTATTATCTGCAGGATGTGATCTATCAACCGATCGATTCAGATGAGGTTCACCTATTGAGTTGTGTTTTGCATTTGATGTTGATCAAGCCGCTGGATATGTGACCATGCCTGATGTTCCATTGAGTAATTAATCCCTAGTTCTACCATGATGGAATTTCGGCAATTATGATGTTGGTCCAAGCCTTCATTGCTTGTGAGATAGGATACGACATGGACCCTCAGCTGCCCACGGATGATGAATTACTTCTTGATGGAGGTATGTGCATCGGCTCTCATTGAGGTATGGATAGCAAACCAACCGTAGACTAAGAGATTGTATTGCGGTAAACAGTTCATATTAATGTGATACAAAGAGTTGATGTCAGAGGTAGATGTCAATGTTGATAAGTGTGACAGAAAGTGGAATTGAGAAGCAGTGCTAACCAGTTCAACAAGCCACTGGGTTAGTGGCCAATATACACACTCATTCACCTTCTCTCCATTGTATTTCATTGTCACAGTATTCCGGAGATTGTATTTCAGACAAGCCATCTTGGAAGCCCCAAACCGCAATGCAGCCTTCATCAGCAAAATATATTTTAGTCACAGGGAGCCTCCAGGAGTGTGTGAGAGGAGGCGGAGTGTAAAGTTAGAGGCGTCATTTTCAGGAGATCATCAGACCCTGGGAGGGCATTGGGGCCGGGCTTCGGAGTAACTGGGATCTCTGATGACTGGTACGGGAGCACCATGGGAGGGTTGTGATAAGTTTGGGAGCCCCTGGGACTGTCGCCGAACCAATGCGGGAATCCCATACTAACTCTGAGAGATGCCTGGATTCTTAGGGATATTCATTCGAAGGACTGCAGGCGTTATCTGAGATTCTCCGGATGTATATGAGCAATAAGAATACCCTCCACGTATGATGCATAGATTATTGTTTATTATCAACTTCTAAATCATACTATAGTACCCAGCATCTCATTCAACATTCTACTGTTTGCATCGCTACATTAAGGAGAACCAAAGAAAATGACAAGTGATTCAAAAATGAAAGCAGGTAAACCAGACACAATAACCCGGCTAAGCGATCGCATGATATCAATCTAACATAGTCTCAATGTCATCCACTAAATCTCCCATCTCATCAGGGCCGTCAAACGCAGGAACACACAATTCATCAACGGCGCAACAAAGCTGGAGGCGCTCCTTGAACTTCCGAATAATTCGGGCCTGGCAAGTGGGCGAAATTGAATTCCAATGTCGTTTGGCTCGATTTGTGATATCTAAAGTGTTGGAATTGAGAGGTTAGCAAGTGATGAATCAAAATGGAGTTTGAAAGGCAATATGATAGATTCACGGGGAAAAGAGGTGCGCCTCCAGGAAAGGAGGAGTGCCTGATGTGGAGTGCAAGGTGGCCAACGGCAGTGATGATGGTGATGGAGGAGTGTGGAATGAAATTGGGGGGCGCAAATCCAGGCCAAGGAGCACCTATCCACCAGAGCAGCCCATCAATGCTGAGCATCACCGAAAGGAAGGGAGGTAAAGAGTCTGGAATGAAATAGATACGCCCCTGATCGAGGTCGAGGAGCGCCCATTCTAGAGGAGGGAGGTAAACTCTCTGGAATGAAATAGAGGCGCTCCTGATCGAGGTCGAGGAGCACGCAGTCTAGAGGAGGTGCGCCGACAGAAATGCAGTATGGAACGCTGAATGAAATATTGAAGCGCCAATTCAGACTGAGGAGCACCGCAGGGGATTGAGGAGCGCCTATTATAGCGGAGGAGAACCATGAGGGGGGGGGCGGGGGGGTATGAAGCAGCCCACCAGGTGTAATTGATGAGTGCAGTGACTTCTGCAGTAATACAATCCATCACCGCAGAAGGGCAAAATTTACCTCGATATTCATCTTGAGAAAACATAACTGTCACCATCTTTCCAGTGGCGTACTCAGACAGCGCACAATGAATAGCTGCGGCCACAAGCGCTAATATCTGCGGTGCGAGTGGTTGAAAGAACTGCGATGTTCTCGGTTGTTGCCCCAAACTATTGGCGGTGAAGAAAAATTGATGGTAGATTCAGTCAAGTACTTCCATCCACGTGAATCAGGACTTCTGGTCATCAATGACCTTCCAGAGATAAGCATCATCAAACATGAGCTCCTTAACCTGGATTCGAAGCTCAGTCTCAGATTCCAAATCCAACTGGGAACTTCGGATAATAGTTCGACGAGCTCCATCTGCCAAGCGCCCTCGAATGGTACTAATATTTAGTTTTAACTATGAAAATTTTTGGGGATTAGTATCATCACAAGTTCAATCGAGGAGCAGAAAACAGAGAAAACACTTACACCTTCTCAGGTTTGTGGATTGATTTTAAGCGATGGACCACCGGGCAATTGACACACAGATGGTATACCTACCGGAGCACCTGCTAATGCCCGCTTACAATCCTGGGCTTCAATGGCTAGTTGCAAAGCTTCGTCAACCATCGAGTACTTCACATCGGAAATGATTGGCCAGGGAGTCTTTGTGAATGCGATTGCATCCATAAACCGTTTCGCTATCTCAAAAGTCGCCTTGTGGTGTTGAGGAACGTTGTAATCTCCACCGGCCTTTGGTTGAGGAACACTATGGTCTCCACCAGCCTTGGGAAGCGGGAGCCCCTGGGCGGGTACAATGTCAGACTTGCCTGATATGTGGATGGTTGGCTTTTGGCGATTGAGCAATGGTGGTGCCATAGCCCTGGCTGGATGTTGCAGATTTGGAAGTGAAGTGCGGGCAATGACAGTATCGGCACGGTTCCATATCTTAGGCAGTGGAACCCTTGTAGTTCCTATTATCTTATCACGGCGCGCCTGGTCTAGATGTAGGACGTCTTGTTGGTTGACCAAATCGTCTTCTTCGATATCGGATGACAAGGTGGACTCTCCACCATCTTCACTGTCGTCATCGCTGATCTCCTCCCTATCAGTATCGTCATAATCCTGCTTCATCAGAATTATAGCCCGGATATTAGCTATCTCTAACACTATACACGAAGGTTGAAGTTCAAACATTTGATCGGCAATGAAAATTGGCTGTCTTCTTGAATGCACGTGCAAGTGGTCGCTCAAGATGTGCTTTTTGATTCTTCTGTGAATAGTGATTCCTCACCGGGCTGGCTGTAGGTTTCATGTTGATGAAGTGACGTTGCGGAAGGTAGACAGAAGCATATAAGAGTAAATATAGTAGGAAGTTTAATAGAATAATAGGAAAATAGGGCAGCAAAGTAGCATGCGGTCGATGAGGATGCAATTCGAGGTGTGCCTGGAAACAGTGACGCGCAGCCTAGGAGGATGCAATTTGAGGCGTGCCTGGAAAGAGTCCAGAAGACAGTGTCTGTGGTTCATATATATATTGTCAAAGCTAGATCAGTGTTGAGATTTAGGAAGCGTCAGGTGCACCGGATTTGATGGATTCTTCATTCCCCCAATTCCCGAATGTTAGCATTCGTATCCAAATACGCCATTGATGCAAGAATAGGAGGTTGGATTAAGCCAACATATCTAGAATTTCAGCCAGATGCACCTGAAGAACTCGAGACATTAACATGGTTGCATTACTAAGTAACTCTCAGGGCCGGACATAGCTGGAATCTTGAGAAATGGTTGATCGTAATCGCCCCTGCATATAACTCTGCCGAAAGTAGTTCATTATGCCTCTACTTCAAGCCTTTGAGAGGTAAATGTGTGGCACAGAATTGTCGGTGTGTTAAAGAATCTTACTGGACTTGGACGGAGGATAGAGTTGGGACCATTGTGAGTGGGAACAGTTGAAGTTACATGGGTTCAAACCGAGTTTGTTGCTGATAGTGGATGAATATTAGCCTCCGAATGCGGTATACCTGTCGGATAGACACTCTATTTTGATGATATTCTGTTGTTTTAGGATTCTGCAGCAAAGTTAGTGGACAATTAGACAATATCAGGTGCAGAACTTCACTTTCAGCGGTCTGAGTCTGCTGAAGTCACAATAGGTATGCAGTAAGTATAAGAGAGAATGGAGAATTTGGGTTTACAAAGGAGCGACACAACATAGAGAAAGAACGGTAAAGGTATGATGAAGACTCAGGGGTAATCTAATCAATTCCAGTTGTCGTCAATGCCAAGATTGCTACCAAATGGGTCATAGATAGTCACTCACATTAAGATGTTACGCATACTATCATGTAAACACCACATCATTTAATCACAAACATTATGAGTCTCAATGCTACAATGTTGACTTCACCTAAATATTGGCATTTAAAGCAGTGCATAAGAGCAATATGAATGCATCATGAGCTTCATCTAACAGCGGAAAGACGAATGACAGCATGCAGTTCCAGCCGATTGAAGTGCAGCTAGCATTGAATTGCCATGCAGAATACAATCTAATGTCTGTGATTGCAGGCTCACCTTACTTCGACAGTTACTTGTACTCTCAGAAACTGCCTTTTCTAAACTCGAGCTTTCATCACAATTTGCTCTTCATGCGCTCTTGGGATTGGACACTGGCGGAAATCAGATACCGTCAGTTTACGATTTGTCACGAACTTCAGTCGTTCAAGATATGCGGTGGGCGGCAGCTTGCTGGCCACGGATTGAGCCACTGAGCAGAGACTGGTATTAAGATTCTATCTCTTCGAGCTCTCTTGATGGAAATCGGTTCACACAATCTATTTTAAGATACGGGTTTTTGGAGGCCCAAACATACAAGTTAGTCAAAATTGTGTTAAGTCTGCGATAGAAGAGTTGTGAATTAAAGCCTATTCGAGGAAGTGTGGTATACAAGTGAGCGGGAGTTGCCGGTTTTCTGCAGAATCGCCAATCAGAAGCTGTCTTTTGAAGTTCACACTCTCAAGCTGCAGCTCGAATGTGGAGCCCGAATGACAGAAGCTATTTTTGGATCTTGGAAATATAAGGTCCAAACACACTTCTTAGTCAACATTCAGTTAAGTGTGGTTACTCATCGTCCAGGGCTGTGCATCTACGGTAAGCGTGTAGTGGACACCTTCCTCTAATGGATAGGTTGACACGGTGCATGACAGTTATGACATTTAAGCGGCGGCCTTCACATACCAATTCAGCATGGATTCAGATATTCAGCTGGGGTCAAGCGGGATGAGCCGCGCCTGCACGTAAAAGTTCAGTGTCTGATAGATGACACTCTGTGTGCTGGCAGCCACAGATTCAAAGGTAATGCAAAGTGGGTATTCACAGTTCAGAGGCGTGCCTGGAGTGGGATCATATGTGAATATGAGTGCCTGTAGGTCGACATTTGCCGTTGAATAGAATATGCGTGCAGTGTCAAATCTGAGACCATCACACTCGATAGGAGAGTGGGTGTGCGGTGTGACGGAATTTCATTCCTGAGCGAGGAAATACTCGGGTGAATTCTTCGGGTAAGCCTGGAATATGCAAGGTGTGTTTTAGGATACGATACATCAACTCGATATCGCTGAGACTGTCTTTCTATCCCTGGATGATTAGAGATATACTGTGATGGCTCTGTCTTAGGAGAGTGCAGATGATGATAGCGATTCTCATGTTCAACTGACTGTTAATTATTCAGCACTATAGAGTCAGTGAATATCCCGAATTCTTTCGCAATTCTAGTGTCCGGTGCGCCTGCAACACACAAGAAACAAATAATTTGAATCACACACGGAGGTTCAGGCGCACCTGATAATTGGAATTCCATTCGCAGAATTCGGTGTCACAATTCCACACGGACAATAAATAATGAAGATTATATGTGACAGCAGCTTCGTCAAATTGACACATAGAGAAATGTACGGCACCGCTGAAATTGACCTTGTCGACCATTAAATTGGCGCACCTGCTTTTCATCACATATTGGAGCATCTTAATGACGCTATAATTGACCTTGTCGACCATTACACCAGCGCACCTGCTTTTCATCACATATTGGAGCATCCAAATGAGGCTATGTTGCCGTTTACCAGATATCTGTGATCATTGACTTCTTCCCATATTCATCACTGTAATCAACTAACACGAAATGGAATCGAGCTCTAACCAATACTCCCATGAGTGCCTTATTCTCCATACCATTTGTCTATTTTCATCAGTTGGGGAGATTGTGTTGGTAGAATGTTTATAGAGGCATACCTTGATTACACTGCCCTGATAGTTATCGTTCATCCTGACTGTCTGATGGCACGACATCTACATGCTCCGTAAGCTGCTTTGTATGGTCTTCGCCACACTCCGGGATCTAGTATATCATCAAAGTCGTGATGTTCGGTCGGCTCATCAGGCCATACAGGACTTTCATTTGTGCCACTCCAGAGGGCTGATGGAGATCACTCGCTCTGTTATCATAACCACTTGGTCCAGTGTTCCACAGCCAGGTATGCGGAACTCTGTTTTGCCCAAGTCGGACAACCCATGCAAATGCCTGGCGCAGCTCATTCAATACCCAGAACTTCTGAGTTATTACCGCATGGTTTGCTGCTGTGAGATTTAGACCTCTCCCACCCACTTTGGGTGTAGTTACGAACACAGAGGGATTTGGCGGATCTTGGAATTTCAGCTGCATTTCTGTGCACTCATCGTTGCCCATTTCTGCATACATGTAGAAAATATCCAAATGATCTGCAAAAAACTTCATGAGCCACAACTTCAAATGACGAACTTGGCCTGGCACCGGACAAAATAGCACTGCCTTTTGAGGCGGAGGTGCACGAGGCAGGGTGCGTTTATGACTTTCAGGCGTGTGCAGCAGCGCCTCATTAGATACTTCGTCTTTGTCAGGCTCGGGATACTCCGCAGGTTCTTTGAGAAGCAATCGCAGAAATGTATCTCTCAGCCATCAGAAAATTGGAGAATCCACCCATGTGTCGAGTGGCCAGTCATTGTACCATCGTCCAGAAATTTCATTCCGAAACTTGGTGTCTCCCAATACCAATGAGAAGCATACCAGCCGCCATTGATGAACCCTCCACGCTCCTGAAGCACCCCGTGAAGTGTATCTCTCTAGAAGGATCTTCAGTTCAGCTTGCTGTTCTTCAGTCCATTCAAGATCAACAAATGGTGTATTCTCCTTTGGGATCCGAACAAGTGGTTTCCCATTCGCTAGTTTCGATTCTGATCACCTCCTGATCGTCCAGGGCGTTGCAATTTGGATCATCCGGTGTGCCGCATCCTGCTTAGCTTCTTCATCTTCAGTCCGGATTGCATGCATCAAACTCTTCACAGCGGAATACAGTGCATCGGCGCTGTGCATTTCCATCACAGTATCATCTTCTGGATCTTCAGGCGCACCTGAAAACAGCCACATCGTCTGAAATCACCAGTCATATGGTAAATGGAAACCCTGCGTTGCAGTGACTTGAGGTTTGAATCCAATTCTCGCATTCATCGCAATTCGCCAGCCCACACTATTTTTAGTTTTATACCAATGAGACTCATCAAATATCCTAAAACTCAATTTACAGTGTGAGAGTTGGCCATTGCTTGTTGGTTTCGCTCTGGATGTCAAGGTATCATACGACACAAGGTGGATATACCATGAGTTTTCTGGCTCGTCAAGACTGGTGTTCAGATCCTCATGGGTGACATTCGCATTTTCCGCGTGCAACAAGTTAATCAGTTTGAAATCAGTTGCAAATGTCATCTTGTTGATGACACTCATGAACGTCTCTGCAACCCCGGGCATTGGCACCACCACGATTGGTTCAAGGGCGGATGTTAGTGCAGGATGTCCCTGCGGTGAAGTTTCTTGATCTCTATGAGGCGGCGGGGTACTGAATTATGTCTCCGCAGTGGATACCATCCGCGTTCCTTAACGATTATCCTGGGAAAGTTGTTCTGTACCATATTCACCCACTCTGCAAGGGTATTCCCTGACAAAATTGACAGTGGCAACCCCATTACAACTTTCTCAGTGAGCAGTTTGCAAATCATTGCTGCTGCCACCGAGGTGAAAGTCTTTCCAAGACCCATTACATCCGCCACCAGAGCTCCTGGCATATCAGCATCCCAAACCCACCTCCTCATGATGAACCAGATCGCCCAAACCTGGTGTGCCAGAAACTTCGTTCCAGGCAGGCCTGGAATTGAATACATGTGGCCTGAAACACAGTCATCTATTGATTGACGAATCGGATGAGCATTCAGCAGCCTGACCACCTCCTCAAGAAGCTCGTGTTCAAATTCGTTGTTGATTGTGTTGAGAACAGTATTTAACACTGAACTAGTATTTTCTGGATCGAGGTCCTCCTCGCCATCCACTTGCTCCTGAACCTCTCTTGCACCTTGGTCGGTCTTCTTTTCATCTTCAATGATCTCTTGTAGTTGCTCTGACGTAAGTTGGGCTGGTGGGCTCATACTCTGGCGCTCCTGAAATTCACTGCGATGTTAGGTATTTCACAGAGAAGCATTTGGACCCAACAAGTATGTGGAATATAATCAATTCTATTCACTTAATCAGAACTTACATTATTACTACAGTCAGTCTCTTTCCCACCTGCCTCCTCATCCACCACTCTTTCATTTTCATCGGCTCCCTCCAAAGTCTAAGTATACTGATTAGCATTGGGGCGTAACTAACTGGAACAAGGCTAGCAGGGATTACCTTCACCGATCTAATTACGTGCTACGCAATATCCTTCCCTGTAGCTGCCGTCATCTCTACCAAAAATAGTTTCGCATCGTGTCCCAGTTTCAACTTGAAGGCATTTGAAAGGGAACTGTTGAATGAAATCTGACCAGATAGATGGTGATTCATCGTTTGCCCCAGTGCGTATAATCCCATATACTCTTTTTCCAATTCTTCCTGCGTCAAGTAACATTTGTATATCGCAGTCTGACTATATGGTTCTTTCGGGCTACAATTTTGTTCCATGGACTCAATCAGCTCCTCCCAGTGCCTCACATCTGTGTATGAAGCTTGTAGTTTCATGCAGGATGTCTGGTCATTGTCGCTGTTCGGCACTCGACAAATCACAACCATGAAAGTTGTATTCTGCAACTCTGGGAGGTTACTTCTCGCTTGTTTGCCCGCGCGCTCACCCAAATCTGTCACCGGTCGCTTGTTGCCTCGCCTTCCCTTCTTCCTCGCCTCCCGAACCTCACTTGCACATTTCTTCAGAAACATCTCCACCCATTGTTGCCGAAACCATTCAGCATTATTGAATTTTTCCAATAGGAGCCAGGTCTCGAAAGTCTCCCAAAAATCAGCAACCGCCGTCTCCCAGTGCAGGGGTCCATCTCGCAGCTGTCTCAGATGGCTCTGTCCCCGGATAATGGACCGATGCTTCTTCTCAAGTAACCTAGCCACCCATACTTTCTTCCACTTGTTGAACATACTAAAGTTAGACTGCCCCATCCTGTTGGCAAATTGCTTCAAGGAGAATTCCGTTTGCTTCAACCTGATAGGGGCTTTGCCTTCAGCCCCGCCCATCTCCAACGAATCATCGCTCTCATACTCTGCATTGTATTGGTCATAGGAAATCCCTGGCAATGGGGGTAAATCGGCAATCCCGGTAACATCCGTCCTGCGCGGTTCCACTGCCGGCTGTAATCGTTTCGTTGGGCGGACAATGAGGGGTCTACCAGGTCCGCCGGACAGTTGTCCTGGAGCAGTGGAAGTGGATGAGGTCGGCTGAATGACTGGATTGTTTCTAGCCGGTGCTGGAGGCACTCGAGGTGCACCTGGAGATGACGGCCCATGTCCTGCAAATTGCTGAGGGGGGAACATTTGAGGTCCACCATATTCTCCTTGGGGGAAATCATATGCTTGCCACGATGGCCCATAGCCCGGATATCCTTGGGTCACGCCCAAGCTTGGTTTTGAGCTTGGTGTCATGTTGAATGGAGCCTGGTGGTAGAACTGGGGAGCGCCTGGAAATGGTGGCTGCGAAGGCGGGTAACTATACCCTGGTGGTGGTGGTGGTGGTGGTGGTGGTGGTGGTGGTGGTGGATGAAATTGATTCGCGGGTTGCCCAAATTGAGTGTCTTTGCTTGGTGTATTTCCAGCATTATTCTCTGATGCTCCCACATTGTCATCTGGGCATTGTTGTGAGCCAAACAGCCCATTGGTTGGAGCCATATTGGTTGTCTTCTGCGGAGATCGATTCGTCAACATTGTACGTGAATAATCGATGGTAGTAAGCAAGGAATCAATTCAATTGGTGATTTCGAATGAAGCAGTGTATAGTTGAGAATATTGAAGGTAGCAGTGACCTTCGGCAGAATGAAGGCCTCTTTTATCCATATTTGTTGTCATGAACTGTGGTGTTTCACTTCGCCTTTGATCCCATGAAACCCGGCTGAGAAAATGAAATCATACTCGCACACTTCCCGCCTTTCTTTGTTCTACGCTCCAATTCGTATAGTAGGATCTTGGATAGAAGCTCACCTTTGTTCAGTTCATGACTGTAAAGGTTATAGAAGGGATACGACATGATATCTCCAGGAACCTAACAAGAACTATATCCGGTTGGAAGGTTAGCACGACTAGGTATTTTATACTCAAAATGTGTGTGTACGACCTACTACTTCATTCAATATGAGGCCTGTTAGTCGAGCAGCAACAGTGATTCCTTCCTTTTGAGCTCCTTGTGGAAACTTCGTTGTCTCCTCAGGATCCACCCACCGGTCAGGGATCGTTACTGACGAAAACGTCCTACCAGCCTATCAGTTCTCGATGATCAATTGAGCGGTCATACAGCCAGCTAGGAAACTTACCTATTCATTGAATTAAGCTGATGTTATCCGCTGCTTGAGGCTCAAGCGTAGACATTACCTCCACAATGCCGCAAAGACGTAGTATGATACTATAAGGCCGATCGTAGTAGCACCTGATGAACAGTATTAAAAGTCAATCGTGGTGATGACATAAGAAGCTTTCATTGCTAACAATTTTCAGTAGATAATGTGAAGCATTATTGTGCGGGATTTGATTGATATTATCCTAGTTTGTGAAGAAAACTGATCGTAAAGTGACTTTGGTTTCCCCTCCTCTACATTTAGCGGGGTGTGATGCGGCTTTGAAAGTGATACGCTAACCTGAGTTGGAGTTAGCTTGCTTTCAATCATATATCCTTGAGGCTCAAATCCATCAACAAACTATTCCCCCTAAAGCATCATTGAGATTCGTCAGAACACAGAGCATTTCTCAAATATGGTCAACACTTGCCAGAAACATGTTAAATGCTTTATCTGCAACATGAAATTATGCAACGAGAACTGACTGGCAGCTCACTATCAACATTATCACTCAATATTGATGAATGAAGAGCTATTACCTGACGGGATTCTACCACCTGCAGGCTTCCCTCACCCTGAGCCATCATAGTTTGACTACAGTAGGTGCACCTGAATGGCCATCGACAAGCTGTCAATTAATGATCTACTCATAGACAATGTGCCAGGTGCACCAAAACCTGAAGATACTCCCAATGAAGTACCAATAGACCCTCTGCAGCCTGATCTCACGTGTACCCCTGATCCAACCAAGACAACAGCTCATACACAGGTAGTTGGAGTGGAAATTGCGGGGGGGACAGGGTATGGCAAAGCAACTGGATTGTACAACAAGCATCGAAAGTACTCAGAACAATGGAATCCATGCCATCCCTTTTGGTCCGCAAACGACTTTCAGCAAGCTCAATCGTTTAGCCAGCAAACGAAAACGTGGATAGATCATCATCTCAGGCGTGGACCGGACAACTTCAAAATCGAAACCTTCCAATCTGCAGATGCCATGCGAAAGCTCCTCTCTCAACTCGATTTTGGGCTCGGTGATGATAATTGGATTGACGATGACTCACATATCTCTGGAACATTATAATACAGGGATATTTTCAAATGTATCCAGTTCCTCCTAGCACATCTTCCTTTTCAGGCACACCTCGATTTCGAACCGGTACGCCTCGCAGACTCTGAGGGTCATCGAATCAACAGCGAGATGAACACCGGCGATTGGTGGTGGGATACACAAGATCAACTTCCTGCCAGAGTGACGATTGTGCCAGTCATATGTGCATCCGACAAGACTCACTTGACTAATCTTTTGGACGATCAGTATGCCTGGCCGCTGTATCTCACGATTGGTAATATTCGAAAAGATATCCGCCATATACCTAACAAGCGCGCCTGGATTCTCGTTGGCCTGATCCCATGTCCCCTGACAGGTGCCAAAAACATAGACCAAGCATGGCATTCCGCGGTTGGAACTGTGCTGTCTCAACTTAGGCATCTTAACATTACTGGCCCTGGCTTGAAATGGGATTGTGCTGATGGATTCCAGCAACAATGTTACCTGCAGTTCGCCGCCTGGGTCAGAGATTATCCAGAACAAGTCGTCATTGCTCAAGTCTCATATGGCTCATGTCCGATGTGCGAAATTCCTCAAGGTGTGCCCATGGGGCATTCCACCGTTTGACCACTCGATAACTCAAGAGACCAGCATATTTACTCGGAGCTGCTGGAGGACACCAATATTGCTGCTCTGCACACTCTAGGTGTCCACCCAATCCGCAACCAGTTCTGGCAATTCCCTCTCTGCAATGTCTATCGGCTTTGGCAGCCTGATGAATAGCATCAGCTGCTCCTGGGTTTAGTTAAAGACTTATTGCACTGGCTGCTCAAATACCTGCAAGCGAGACCGGTTAAGGATCAATTTGACAATCGATTCACATCGGTGCCACGATATCCAGGCGTCTAGCACATCCCTAAACCATTCATTTCTTTGAAAAGCGGCACCTGGCATGGTAAAGAGATCCATGGCATAATCAGAACACTGGTATTGAATTGCACTCCAATTCATGTCTGCTCTAAGGATGACGGGAAAACTGCGGTGGACACAGCCTCCAATGACATGGTAATGGGAGCCGTGTGGGCATTATGTGAATTCTCTCTACTTGTTAGGCAACAAAATCACTCTGATCTATCCCTCGCAGCACTACACAATGCACTCAAGCGATTTTACCAGAAGAATGGAATTTTTCGAGCATAGAAAATGACGAAGTCTGCGAAGGCCAAAGTAGATGACCTGTTGGCAACGGAATCCCATCAGTTACGCAAACAAATGATTCATCAGATTCGTGCTGCAATGAAGGCCCTTGTGTATGGAGCTGAAAAGGTTTCCTCATCAAAACGCAGACAATTTCAGGAGTGCCTGAATAGAGCCCGGCAACCAGCAACCACTTGGTCAGATGAAGATCGTCAGAAGGCAATCGAGCGACTGGAGCGCGAAATCCATCAAGTGACAACTGCTAAACGCAAGCTTTTCGACAAATTATTCCAATGTCATGAGCGACAAATATTGCAGGAAGTACGGACCAAGGCAACCGGTCCCAGAAGCATATTCGCCAAACAACTTGCACTAATGAAAACTGCAGCCGAAGACGAGGCTTACGGGGCGGGAAACATGAGCGCCGACATGCGACTGCAATTTCAGATCCGTTTATCTGATCCTGGGGCAGAAGCCACGACCTGGTGCTTGGCTGATACGTAGCGCGTCGCTACCCAGCTGGAGAGAGAGATTTATAGCATCACCTCGAATGAACAGAAGCGGTTGAAGAACGAATTCTCCATCCGCATGATTGAGTTTGAAGCTTGGTGGGGGACAATCGGCATTCGAGCGCTTCGGGAAACCATTGAACAATGCGTAATCCATTTCGGATATCCAAAGATGCATGTTGTGAGCCATATATCCGAGTCAATTCGCTGGATGAGTTCCGGTGACAATATCACCACCGATCTTTCTGAACGCCTGCATATCGCCAACGTGAAAGAGGCATATCGACCTAGCATCAACGTTAATTACATTTGGCAGATGCTTAAGCATAATGACCGGTGTACCGGTCTTGACTATATGGAGGGGACACTGTTCTATCTTGCACTCGAAGGCTGGTACGATGTTGACTCAGCAAACGTTTTCAACCTACTGTCCACTACCGATAAATGGCGAAGTACAAACAGAGCACATCTGTTACGTGTCCAAACAATTCAGGAAGAGCCCATTATACACCCTGTATCACAGCAGGTATATTATTTGAGAGAAACGCATGTCCGCTGAGAGTGCAGAAGTATCGAATTGACCTCACTCGGAGTTGCACTAGAAGATTTCGGAATTCCCAACTTTGGACAGCTATTCCGCGCTAAAATTGAAGAGGACTGGGGACCCGAAGTTTGTGGACTCGGGCTCGGATATGATCAGAATGTACACCTTGACAGTATATTAATTAAACTCCAGAATGGGCTATTGTACTACCGTCAACCATTTCACAACCCTACGTCTGTTGAGCGTCTGGGACCTGATTGCAAGGTAGAATATACCAATGCCAACCAAGGGATCATGCCTGAAGCTCATAACATCTGGGTCCAGTATATGCAAAGTGAACAGAATGACCTCTATAACACCTTCCAAGGACGAATTCCGTCTTTTCCAGTATTATACTTCAGCTGGACTCCACCAAATCAGATCCTCCAATTTCAGGAGCCCCTGCCAGCCGGCAAAGCAATATCGATGTTGTCCAAGAGGTGCAAAAAGACCTAACAATGGGTATTACGTCCTTAAGCTCAAGAATACACAGTGGTGATTCCAACAAAGTTCAAAGATCTTCATGGTTGGGCTGATTGTGTTGATGGGTTCATCCGGGTGGTCAAAGAGACGAATAAGATTCATATTGTACCAGTTGTAGCAACAGTTGGACCGTCACATTTGATGCGGGAAAATGGTGCATTAGGCAGCATCGATAGCGTTTGGCTTGTAAATAATCATGTTTATTTAGATATGTACTGGACTGTATATTAATTAGATTAGAATGCCTGATTCAGGTGTATAGCTGTGAGATAGTTTATCGAATTGTACTATTCGATATAGACATTATATATTATCACTCCCTGAGAGTCTGGCTCAAGGTGCACCAGAATGGTCTGGGTGACGAGTGTCGTAGTCCCAGCAGCTCGGAAATTTTGCCAACTTAAACGCATGGTTTTATAGCATTCTGAAGATGACTTCATACTCTGTTGAATATTCCTGTATTCTGTTCCGCAACTTCAGGAGCGTTGGGGAGCACCTGAAAGTACGTCTCAGAGCACTTGAGAAGCACATTGTTTAGCATTCAACCTGTTCGCGAGCTTCTGTGATCTTCTGGAAGGATCGGTGTGGCTGTTCAGAATAGCTGAGTCGTTGAGTTATGACTTCAGAACCATTTTACATTTTGCTGATGTCCATCTGATTAGACATCATACCCTTGACATTCTCAGGGTAAGGTATTCGGTTCGTTGTCCAACCCAAATACTTTACAAACTCTGATCTAACCGTCCTTACCATCATTAAGTTTGGTCTGCCCATGTGAGCAACCCTGGAAAGTCATAACCATACTTGTTTGGATGAAGACATTTGCAGATGTATTAGAGCAGGACCAAGAATTGGCACAATGGAGATATGCTGAATAAATTGCCGATGAGGGTATAATGGCTTCATCATTCCGATCAGGGTAGCCTGTGCAGAGGCAATCCTAGTGATTCTCCTGTTATGTACCTTATAGCTACCATCCACCAGACTAATGTAGATTTGTCCAGCGCCAGAAGATTTCGTGAATGAAACAAGTGCAGTGGTTACATCCATATGGGGAGTGTTGAAGACAACCTTTGTGTTCTGGAATGAGATATTGCTCACCATTGTTCGCCGTGACATTAGTGTTCGTAGAACTGAAGAGGCTCGCTTCTTAATAGTTTCGTTGCAGCGGAGGCGTCTGATCAATGTATCCGATATTTGCATGGTCCTTCATGTCTTCCGCTCTGCACCAATTTCGGGCAAGGTATACACATTCCAAGCCATTGTTGTGCAGTCAAGAAGGGATCCGAATTCTGGGCCTGGCTTGTACAAATCTGCATCTGGCATGAACCCAGTACTATGTTCAGTCCCTGACACTGTACTACTCTCTGCAACCCAGTTATCATCAATGTTGTAAGTATAGTTAAATGTATCTGGTAGCCGCTGTAGGGTTAACCACAATGAAGTTTCCACGAAATGTAGGATCAGATGCCAGTATTTGATGCGACTTACCCATGGGATTGCGATTAACATTCAATTGTATTGCAGCTCAAGACTGAGTATACAGGACGCCATATGCATATTATATTTGCGGGAGTCCATTTCAACCTGTGTGCCTTTGGCCTTTCTAAACTTGCTCATTGGGGTCCCGCTCATTCCCAACCTCCCAGCCTCATTCAGGATAACCCAATGAAATACACCAGTGTCAAAAGATTTCGAACCGTCACCTTTCTGAAGAATAAACTGTTGTTAGAAGATCTTCATGGCCGAGATCATGACTATTGTCCATGGTTTACCAACATGAGTGGCTCGATGCGATGCCCTGCACCAGGCAGAAGTATCAAACTGGAGATGTGGAGTTAACTCAGTGAACATCGTCCCCGCAGCTTCCCATTCTGCAACAATGGGTTTTGGGCTATTTCAACCTTAGCTTGAAGTCACTATAGTGGTATGTATTCTAGTGATACCACAGAATTATTGTTGGGAGGTGGACATCCCACCATGGCTTTCATAGCTCACTTCTGACCGTCTTGCCCCTCTTAACCTTCGCTTTGTGGCTGTTCATGTAGATCTCTCATCTGTCAAATCCAGGCAGTGGATTGTTGATTTCTTGTTCATAGAGATTAACCTGGTGACATATTAACAGTAGTGCTGTCAGAGTCTGAGGATTGTTAGTGTGCCAAACAGTATATCTCAGGGGCACAGCAGGGTCTACACTCGCAAGCTCCGCAGTCATCAGCCAATCAACCACAATTCGCGAAGCGATTCTGCATCTCCACTATCCAATTCACAGCAGTAAGTTATTGCGGTTGAGACTGTGTGGGTTTGTGTAGCGGCATGAATGTACTCATCTCCATGGTGATGCATAATGCTGCCATTGACTCCTCTATGAGATCTCTCTGAAATTCCTGGTTATCCATCGGCTCCGCTAACCTGTGTGTAAAAACTATCTTCATTCAGCATTCTGACAGCTACTCTGACAACAGGCTGTGCTCTGACAACAGCTCTGACAACCATATTGGCAGTGGCTGAGTTCTGACAGCAATGCTGACAGCAGCTCTGACTGCGGCTGAACTCTGACAACAGCTCTGACAACAGCACTAACGGCGGCACTGACAGCAGCTCTGATAGAGGTTAAGCTCTGACAGCAACTCTGACAGCAACTCTGACAGCAACTCTGAGAGTGGCTCTGACAGCGGCTGAACTCTGACAACAGCTCTGACAGCACCTCTGACAGCAGCTCTAACAGTTGCTGTACGGCTCTGACAGTGACCACTGTGACAAGGACAGTAACTCACCAGTCCACATCGACAGTATCCATCTGGTCCTCCCTCCGTGCTTGTGCATCAGGGTGGTTGGCTCCCCCTTGTTCCGTTAGGGCAATGTTGTTGAAGTCAGCAACTACCTGATCAAATTCATCACCATTTTGAATGTCAAAATCATAGTCCTCATGTTCAACAGTCCAGTCAGGGGAATGAATATGTGATGCACTGTTAGTAATCGGTATGATTCTCAGATCTGACTGGTCCTGGTCATCTGGAATCCCTGGCAGCTCTTCATTCCCTTTCCCTTTATCCTCTGCCTCTATATCATTCAATTCATCAGCACTAATTTCGTCTCTGCAACTGACTACTACTTCAATAACTCACTGCTTAGTATCTTTGTGCTCCTGTTTTACCCTAATGGTCGATGACCATTCCAGGATGGGGGGGTTGGTCTTGACGTATTCAATTTCACTGTTGGAGTCATCCACCATGACTGTCTTGTTCATGGTTACAAATGTCACCACTAGACGGCCTTCAATTTCGGCCCAGGTCAGACAGTCATCCCATCAAGATTCGTCTAATGGACTGTCAATCAGTTCAAATCTGGGCAATGGACAATCACCATGGGTGGACGTTGTCCTTGCAAAAAAACAGGAGTCAAGAGTCCGCAAGTAGGTTGCTACATCATATCGCTGACTAATCCAGACTACAAGTTGGTCATAACCATATAGCGCATTATCATTCATTGTGAAGTTTCTCTCAGAACTCAAGGCCTTTTCAACTCTTCTGCAATATCTATGGGGTGATCATCTTCCATCCAATTGATAGAAAGACCATTATGGTCTTCTCTGGCTTTTCAGTATTGAGTTCCAGGTGAGGTGCCTCCCACAACAGATTGAGCTGATAAGCTGGTTGTAGTGGGTTTACGACTCCGGCTCCTGAAATCTACCAGTGACAGTGACGAGGGATCCTTTGCATCATTTCAGTAAAACAAGGGTTGCTTGAGGGCAATTCCAGCCATCATAATCTCATCTGGGTCAAATCTAGGCAACTGAGTATCCCCCAAAACTGCCCAAAGTGGAGGAGACAGTATCATGGATAATAGTGCAGATCGTGCAGTTCCTCTATCAGTAGTACTCCTACTCTGCGCTACCCGATCTCCCCTTGGGCACAATGAGTTTGTGCTTCAAATTGGGATTGTAATTGACCCAACATGAACAGCTGATGTGCGACTATTGATCGGTGCAGTAGGAGGGACTAGGATATGCTCTGATCAAGGAGCTGATGTGATCTTTCGCATGGCGCTGGATGCAGTAATTGCCATTGCAGTGTGGTTTGTGGCGGTCTGTGACTATCTGGCGGGGAGTGGTGGAGTTTTCTAGCATGTAGTGGTAGCCCTTTGGGTGACATTTTTTTGTAAGCATGAAATTAGTCTTTGCATTATACGGACATCATCCTCATTGATCTTCGTATCCAGTGTAAGTGTCATGAGAACTCTTCAGTTATCAGCAAGTGTCTTGCAAATGTTGGTAAACTCCACTTGTCAGGTCAATGTCAATCAATGTCAGAGACTGAATATCAGAGACTCAGTGTCAGAGACCCAATGTCAGAGACCCAATGTCAGAGACAAAATGTCATTGACAAAATGTCAGAGACCCAATGTCAGAGACTCAATGTCAGAGTCTGAATGTCAGGTCAGATTTACTAAGCTGGGAATGCATGTTGGCTACACCGCACACCTTGGGATACATTTTGACACAGGTATACCAAATGTTAGTGTATTTGTCATGTTTAGTTTTCCATCACTGATCTGCTGCAAGGCCTTCAGTGAATGCAGACTGGCTACTTACAGCATCTATGGCGAGGGCAATCTTGTTTAGCATCGACACACAGATTGGTTTAGTCCAGTTTGAAATGCAGATAGATTATCTCCGTGGATCTAATGGTGGTGCAATGATAAAAGTTGTATCACAGATATGCGGGTTACTGAGTGAATATGAGGGTCTCTGAGTAAATATGAGGGTCGCTGAGTGGATATGAGAGTCACTGAGTGTATATGAGAGTGACTGAGTGGATATGAGGGTCGCTGAGTTGATATAATAGTTGTCAAGTTAAGGTTAATTGATTTGAGTGAATTGGTGAGCATTGTATGTGTTATATACCAACAAGTACTAAAACCGCTCTAACCCACACTCCATGGGATGACAACTCCAACAGAGATTGTTTCTCTGATTCCAATATACGAGTCAATCCGATTGGGTAAGCACCGCAGATTGAACTGAGGTGAGCCCGAAGAAACATGATCCTTCTGAGTTGAAACAGGTCGGAATAAGTAGATGGAAAAATTAAAATGGTTATTTAGAAGGCCAAACACAACGAGGTTCAGAAGGAAGGGATAGGTAGTGCTAGAGATACACTGATCGGTGTGTGGCCGAAACATCAACACACAATGTGCCTTTCAGGGAAGCCGAATATGGTGCTTAGCAGCAGAACTGTGAAGAATTCCATGCCAGGAAATAATCGGGGCATAGGATTGTACACTTGAAGCATAAACTTAGTGTCTGATAAAATAATATCACGAGGATAGGCTTGCATCCAGATCTGGTTAGAGTACGCTGAATTCACAGCATTGGGACACGTAATAGGACCCTCAATACAATCAATTTCTAGAACGCACTGAATCACAAACTTTTCACCTTCATCAATGCAGTCCTTCATTTGAACTTTATATGGCAGGGTCTTAATTGAATGTAACAGCAAAAGTCCAAAGAGATTTATTACAATCTCAAAAAGAAGTATTCGAAGAAGGAGTATAGCGAGTATAACGAAGTTTAATATGTATTCGAAATGCTAGCATATACTGCGGAGGATATGAGAGGAGATATTATTGTATGCCTATCGATGTCTGAGAAAGTCTAAAGAACTGTTCTCCAACCGGAGAAACAGTATCTATATATTCACAATATGATGAGTGATTGTCCATGACCATAGTCGCGGATCAATAACGCAAACAGGTAATGAAAAACTCTTCAACTATACATAAATACATAAGAACTGTAAAGAAGTAAACAGAAACATCTAGGTGCATTTTATAAAGATAAGCGCTGATAAAGTATTTCCAACAGAACCAAATGAATATTCTAGACAAGTTCTAACCAGAACTTTCTAGATAACAAAAGATAACAGATAACAAAAGTATTATCACACCACATTATTCTTATCCGCAATGACCTTCCATAATATGGAGAATAAAATGAAAGGTACAAACAGTAGTAAGAGAAATGTAGATACTTCTGTATTTTCAATACCCCTTCTCACTTTGATCCAGATATTTTTGAGCATAAGTGGGTATTCACCTATCTCGTCATTCCCTGTGTACATAGATCTGTGAAATTTTCTTCCGAAGATATGTACATAACTGACACATTTCCTTCATTGAATTATTCTCGAGTAAAATGATATGCAACGTCAATATGTTTGGATCGGTAGTGAAGCTTTGGATTATATGCCACATAGATAGTGGTGTTGCTGTCACAAAAGGGAGCCATAGGAATATCCATCATCAACAACTCCTTAGTTCCACGCGTTAACCAGAGATGATGTTTTGTCATCATAGCCACTGCCATATGCTCAGCTGCACATATTGAAGTAGCAACAGACCGCTGTTTCTGACATGTCCAAGAAACAGTAGCATTCCCACCTTGAAAGATATATCCTGAAATGCTTTGTCTTGTATCTAAACAATTGCTGTAAGATGCATCGGTATATGCAGTCATTTTGATTTGATGATTTCATAGATAAACCAGGTATTTATACTTCGTTCCTTGCAGATATCGAAGTACTCGTTTGGCTGCAGTATGGTGCGTGATCGAGGGAGATGCATTGAATTGAGAGAGGTGAGTGATTGTATAAGCTAGATCAGGTCTGGTCCCAGTAACTAAATACATCAAAGATCCGATTATTTGTTGATATCCAGTTGTATTAGTACTCTGTTAATCAACTTCAATCGCCTCCAACCGGTGGTGTGGGTCAATAAGTGTCGAGACAGGTTTACAATCTTTCATAGAGAAACTGTTCGGAATTGTTTTGATGAATGTTATTTGAGATAGTTTGATTCTATCTTCGGTAAAGGTTATTTGGATTCCTAGAAGCCAATTAAGAGCACCCATGTCGTTAACGTTAAACTCAGTTTTGAACACGTGAATGGTTTACTCTTTTAGCTTTCCTGTGGCTGCAAACAAAGTAATATCGTCCACATATATAGCCAAAAATAGGTTCCCTGATTTGTGACCGAGGACACAGGGATCCCAAGCAGTGAAAACCAATCCGAAGGGTCCTACGTACTCTACTAACCAGTAGTACCATTCCCTTGGATATTGTTTCAATGGATATATACACCTCCATATTTTTACAACCGTTCCATCTAACAGGCTGCCTTCCGGTGGATCCATACAAACTTCTTCCTTCGAAATCCCATACAAGAATGCAGTTATGATGTCCAGTTGCCTAGGTCACCATCCTTTATATGCCGATATAGCCAAGGAAAGTCTTTCACAATCATAACGAACAACAGGGGTGAATATTTCATTGTAATCCTGGCCTAAAGTTTGTTACAATCCTTTGGCCACTAACCATGCTTTATATCATTTGATTTCTCCTTCAGCATTTCCTTTAGCTTTAAACACCCATCAACTCACAACAATCTTCCTTCCGACTGGTTTTGAGATCACATTACAAACAATAGGTTGCTTAAGTGACTTCAACTCGTCATTCATAGCCTTCTTCCAAACTGATCATTGTGGTGACACTTTGGCCTGTCGGTAAGACTTTGTTTCGTCTATTAATAGTACACTCCAATTTGCCCACTAACTTTCATCAGTTGCTTCCAGAGGTTGATTTTCTGGAGTGGGAGATCGAGGAGGTGTATTGCGCATAGTAACTTCAGGACCTTGGTACTCGAAATCATAGCACTCAGGCGGATTAACAACTCTTTCTGGTGGAGTAACAACCTTCCCAAATGGAATAGGTGGTGGCGTCATAGGTCGTATACCAGGAGGAGCAACGGATCCTAATGGAAGTTGAGATTGTTGTTTAAGATTCTGGTGTTCTTCTTCGAAGAAATAATCATCAAGAATTGCAGTTCGTACTGACCCATTGAAACTTTCTGTATGTTCTATAAGTTCATGCAGGAAAGCTTCGCGATAAGCCATACCATCATCGTAGTAAGCCCAATAGTGAGCTCCAAGATATTCGTCTCTTTTTCGATCCTCAAAAGCAGCCAACATTTTTCAATCCATGGAAGTATGCCCATTATCGGCTAAATTATTAGCTTCTTGAAGATGTTCTCTCATCCATTGTCTCAATAACTCATCCGATGATTTTCCTCTATTAGTGTAGGTATAACCAACAGATGTTTCTTGAGATCGAAACGGAATAAGATGTTGATTAATCTGAGGATGAATGCAGGGCGAAGCCAATTCTATCATAAGAGAGGGGCAGTCTGCTAATACTATGGTCGTTTTCGTATCAGGTAAAAACGCTCCATAATGATTAATGGTATTGGTGTATCTGGTAAAAATAGACTTTTGGGCCCTCGGAGATGATTTCTCTCTGTGCTTTCGTTTCTGATAAGGTACATGGATATAACATTCTCTGCCGAAGGGTTGAAGGTGCTGAATCAATTGCTTCCTGCCATAAAAAGCCTCATAAGGGGTTCGATCCTTTAGTGCCGAATGAGGTTGACGGTTTTCAATATATACTGAGGTTAACACAGCCTCAGCCCATAACTTCTTATCATAGGTAGTTGCATTCTGAAGTATAGCTGTTAGTGCTTCTTCAATTGTTCGATTGAGACGCTCTGCAGCTCTGTTTGACTCAGGGGCATAAGGAGGAGTAAAGTCATGTATAATTCCCATTGACTCGAAGAACCATTTCAGGTTATTCGGAACATGTTCCCTCCCATTATCCATTCGAAAAGCTTTGGGGGTTTTGTGGTTTTGAAGTTTCATTTCCACAACAAAATCGTTGATAATTTTAGAAGTCTCTAATTTTGGTTTCATAAATCGAACCCACGCAACCCTTGAAGCATCATCGATTAGAGTAATGTAGTAAAGGGAATTACCATGTGACAGAACCGGAAAAGGTCCACTCAAGTCGAAATGAACAGGATCGAGTTTATTTCTGTCTTTTCTCAACGTAGACAGCCGAGAACCCCTAACCATTTTGCTTTTAACCTTGGAAGAGCAGATGAAGTCCTTTGATTTTGGTGGAATATTGGCATCAGAATATAACTTTAGGGTGTTATCCATCAAGAATGGTGCAAGATATCCGAGAACCTGATGCCAGAAGTTGTAAGTATTATGTGCCAATTATGAAATCTGAGGAATTGTAAACAAATTTTCTGTCAAAAACAGCTTCAAATACAGCTTTTGTCCCGTTATTAATTGAAATAGAATCCCCATCTCCAAACTCAGAATAACCCTTTGTTCGTGATTTTCTCCAAGAAATCAGAGGATGTTCTAACTCAGGACCATGTAAAACACCACACACACAAAAAGAAGAAACTGATCCATCCATAAAAATACATTCCAGAATCACATCCCCCTTGCCAACAATCTCCATACTTTCCTGTGAACTGGATTTCGCAAATCTGGAAAACACAGTATGGTTGAGGAGACGTCCTGCATAGGTAATCATGTGTGAGGTACAGGCCATGTCAATGTAGAAGGATTTGCTTCTTACCTTATTTTCCATTGTAATATTTCCCTCTTCATCGTTTTCCTTCTCCTTCTTCTCCTTGTTCAATTTGTGTAGGCGGAAACATTCATTACAGATATGTCCTTCGGACTTTCCAGGATTATGTTTCTTGCACCAAATACAGGTTTTGGACTTTGGTGAGGAAGAGTCGGAATTCCCCTCTTGTTTCTTACCCTTCTTCTTATTACCTGAAGGTTCAAAAGTATATAGGGCAGTGTTGTCTTCAGGTTCAGATGTGTCGATATCCATTAGTCATTGCTTAACATCAGCATACGACAAACTATCTTTTGTTGTAAGATTATCGACCTCATTTTTACAGTGTTTAACCAAAAAACCCCACGAACAATCTCGCTTGGCCTTATTATCATCAATAAACGATGCAAAGGATTTCTGATACAAATCAGAGGAACCCTTCAAGAGTTTCGTAAGATGGAGCAACTGGGACTTGAAGTTGGTTGTGAAATCTGACAGGCCGCTTCGGGAGTAGTGGGTGGATAGGGAGACCAGTCTCATTATTTGGGAAACTAGGGCATAAGCTGAATCTCTATAATATTTGGTGCGAAGCCAGGTCCACATCAGGTGAGGTTTCTCAAGTTCGACAATCTTCTCCAAGTTGTCTTGCAAGACTACGTGTATGAATATGGTCGAGGCGGTATGACAAAGATAGTCGAATGCTTCGACCTCTGTTGCATCAGCATCTTCTGCCGGAGTCACACCATCCACCACTGTCTCATAAGCTTTAATCTCTTTCAGGATTTTTGTCATTGATGGGCTCCATATCCGATAATCTACCTAACCAGTTAACTTGCCAATAGTATCAAGAATAGCATTTACCGGTGTTTTCTTATCGATACGAGCCGAATAAGGGAAAGCAGTATTCTTTCCTGTGGAGGAGGAGCTTCCATCAACCATTTTCATTGGTGTAGTTGGACAAGGTGAGAGTGGTATTGACAATGGTAGATCATTGCGAACTTCGGGATTTGGATATTCGATCGGAACATCGAAAAGGTCAATCGGTAACTATGGTAATCAGGTTCTGATTCAATATCACTCAGCCAGGCTCATAACCGAATAGAATGTAACTGAGACAGTCCAAAAAGATTTATTAGACTCTCAAAAAGAAGTATACCAAGAAGGAGTATAGCGAGTATAATGAAGTTTAATAAATATTCGAAACGGTAGCATATACTAAAGGGGATTCGAGAGGAGATATTACTGTATTCCTATGTATCTCTGAGCAAGTCTAAAGAACAGTTCTCCAACCAGATAAACAGTATCTATAGATACACAATATAATGCATGATTGTCCATGACTATAGTCGCGGATCAATAACCCAAACAGGTAAAGAAAAACTATTCAACTATATATAAATACATAAGAACCGTAAAGAATTAAACAGAAACATCTAGGCGCATTCTATAAAGATACGCACTGAGAAATCATTTCCAACAGAACCAAAAGAATATTCTAGACAAGTTCCAATTGGAACTTTCTAGATAACAAGAGATAACAGATAACAAAAGTATTATCACACGACATTATTCTTATCTGCAATGACCTTCCATAATATGGAGAATGAAAAGAAACGTACAAACATTAATAAGAGAAATGTAGATACATCCGTATTTTCAATAGGTCATTTCCTGACAAAGTGGTCTCACTTGTCACCGCTGTTCAACACATGGGTCTCTTCATCCAAATTCGAGCAATCTTTCTGTGTCAGATGGCTACACGATGAACTAGCAGTTCGCAGTCCCCAATTTGAGGACGAGACACTCCACCAGCCACCTTGAATAAAGATAGTTCCAAACCCAGAACCTTCAATGGATAACACAATACGAGCCCAATCCTTGGGGATGATGACTGGGACCCCCAGGCTCTGTGTGCGACACCCCAACAATGGCAACTTTGTCACTCAATTGTGGATACCAACCTAGGCAAAACAAAACTCACCAACATTCTCAAACAAAGAATAATTGTAGCTGATGCCAATGCCAAAAATCCTGACCAGCTTGATCACCTCATAGCAGACATGGCAGAAATGAAAAGACTTGAATGCGGATGGGAGGATAGCTCTGTTGATGTTGAAGAAAATTTTGCTCCGTTTTAGTATCAGACTACTATTGGACCGGTACGACATGTTCTAGGACATCCGTTGTTTAAGGCCCATCTGTTGTATGCGTCCATCAAACAAATGGATTCCAGTCGCAAACGTGGATGCGCTGAGATGGGGACTGCAGTTCGGTGCTGGAACATGTAGGCAAGTTTCATTGTCTTGTCTGGGAGTGTGCTTCTTGTCAGATGTTTGTTGTATTTGGGTAAGCTAGAGTGGTAGACAGACCTGGTCAGAGAGAACATGTCAGAGAAATCATATTTGAGAGATCATGTCAGGGAGAGCATGTCAGAGAGAGGGTGTCAGAGAGATCAGGTCAGAGAGATTGTGTCACAGACATTGTGTCAGAGAGATTGTGTCACAGTGATTGAGTCAGAGAGTTTGTGTCAGAGAGATTGTGTCCGAGAGAATGTGGCAGAGGGAGTGTGTGAGAAAATGTGCCAGAGAGCATGTCAGAGAGCATCAGTGTCATATTGTCACTGGGAGCGTGTCCACAAGCATGACAGAGATAGCGTGTCAGTTTCATTATGTCAGAGTGGGTATCATGTCAAGTGTGTCTGCTCCAGCATGAATGGGATTTGTCTAGATATTACAACCTCATTGCTTATTGCTAACATAACCTAGGAATCTTTGCCAGATGGATTATACGTTGTCCCCATTACACTCAGCAGTGACAAAACAATGCTCCTCATGCTATGCGGCAACAATACACCTGAGCCGGTGTAACTTGGTATCGGCAACCTCTCTACGGTGAATAGATGATTGGTTTAGATGAACGGGTCAATATTATTTGAGGTTTTGCCAATATGTCCAAACAGACTAAAGACCCTCACCAATAGATTCACCAATCATTAATCTGTTGCAACAATGTCGCATGCTCGAGGAAAGCTGGCGTAAATTGGATTACCTGTTGTGAGTGCAGATGGTCGTACTCATCACTCATTTCCCGGTATTGCATCATTCCTTGCAACAACCCTGACCAGTACACCATAACTATGGTGAAAAGTGGTTGGTGGTCTCGATGCAAGATATGCCCAGATGCCATTCCTGGCTTTGCCCACACGTCCCCACGCTGCCATCCCCAACTGTAGAAGCATTTGTCAACAACAGCTGCAGAGGCAGTGGGGCAGTGAATGTTTACCGACTGTCCAAATGTCGCCGATGCCTAAGTAGATTGTAATATATATAGTTTTATGAATATTGACCAGTTGCACTAGCTACTGAATGAGTTCTTCAATGATGATACCGGGGAATGGATTGTTATTCATCGGAATAATAGTTTGGACCTGGATAAGAGTTTGGACCTAATAGTTAAAGATTTGTATAATTCGTTCCATCTCTAACAAATGCCAGTTTGAAAAGATATGTACCATCGTGAAACAGTAGATCAGTACTGAGTTCCAAGACATGGTAAATGTCAGGCTTCCAGTGCTTACCCCTCTTCTTTTGGAGCACTCTGACCACTGTAAGTTTATCAAATCTGTCAACGACTTCATTTGATTGCCAGCTACCACTCCCTCACTGAAACCATACTCAAATACCTACAGAATGTGCTTAGTGGCATCAGCAGCAACATCCTCCTCTGGCTACCATACCACAAGAGCCACATTATCAGCAAGATATGAAAAATTCATTCCCTTCTCCACTCAGTTCCATGAATTGAACAAATTGGCTCTGCCGATAACAGCGACAACAAAATATCTGAAGCCCCTTACAACAACTTCATCAAGGATGGCTACCATTCTTCCAACAAGGTTAACTAAATTCTGCAGATGTTACCATAGGAAATGTGCTCATTTCATATCATGTTGCATGTCAGTATTCTACTGCATATCATTAAATCAGATCCCCTCTCACCAAAGACAGGTATATGCATAAAGCTTCTTTTGGGGGATTCTCTGGCGTCCAACAAATAATCACCTGGATTGATATTTTGCATCAATGAAGTGATGAGCAGTGGCAACACGATTGTAACTCTGACATTTCTGCAAGGTATCAGCATATCACAGTTGATTGATGCTCTGACATCCTACTTCTCGTTATTTCAAGCCATTATGTGCGCAAATCTAGAATGAACCACCTCTGGATCCCATTCATGGTAGATTCTCCATCAAATGATATCCCGAGCGAATGGAGTCACAATCTCTGTGCTGCAGCACAATAATCCAGATACAGTAGTAGTTGAAAGGGCAAGGCATGTGGCAATGGGGTGTGGACAAGGCAATCGATTTGACAATGTTTTAATTCAAGGTGATCAAGCACCAAGAAACAATAGTTGGGAACCCCAAGAAGGATACGGCTCAGCCAAACTGTCATACACATTTCGTTTTAGTGATATAAGCAATAAATGGGAAGCCAACACTGATGGGAGTGTAATACGGCAGATGGTACATTACAATCTATTTTTGTAGAGAATTTGGAGTATATATCCTCTGAGATGCCAAATAGTACCAATGAAATAATAATGTGTTGAGATGTACCGGAAAGAGTACAGTCCATGCCAGAGTCGCACTTCTCAGTTACATTTATCACTGCTGGGATTGTCAGATCATGTCAGAGAATGCTTGTTAGAGCCACTTTTATCAAAGCCGGGATGGTCAGAGACGTTCTCAGAGACCTTGTCAGAGACCATGCCACCTCTGCACATGTGAGAGCCACACTTGTGAAAGCCACACTCATCAGAGCCACACTTGTCAGCACCCATTTACATAGCAATATAATATAGTCTGCAATCCACAAAATGAAGGATTCATTAGATCTCAGATTCAATTGTGGAAGCACTGAAGGAGAGATTGGTTCAACTAAATCCCCTTCAGAGCCCAACAGAGCCCGAATTCATATATTGCCGCCAGCATTGTCAGAGCCATGATTATTGAGAGTGAGGAGCGTCAGAGACCATGTCAGAGACCATGTCATCGCTGCACTTGCCGGGGCCACACTTGTCAGCGCCACATTTATCAGAGCTGCAATTGTCAGAGACCATATCATAGTGCACTTTCATAGCCGGAATTATGAGAAACTATATCAGAGCCACATTCAACAGACCATCATTGTCAGAGACCATATCAGAGACCCACTTGCCACAGTATAGCAGTGATAAATACAAGATGGTTGATCCTGTACCAATCTCATGAGAAAGGTATCGATCATCTCAACAAGGTTGAGTACTGCTGATATACAGATTGAACCATGCGATCCTCGGTATATGCATATTGCCAGTAGTTGATAAACATGTGTCCAGTGACTACTACTTCCTCACCCAACATGTTTTCTGATTTAAGCTGTGATTGTCAACGGGGATATTGTGTCAACTTTCAAGATCGCTTTGCGGGAGTGGCGAGAGGTATTGCGGGAGTAGTAGAAGAGTCAAGCTTTGGGTATATATTTAGCTAAACAAATTCTACACCAACAAAGTAGCATTAATCTTGCTTAATGACATGATTGCTCTGAGATAACACATAATTGTAACTGATCGTTATTCTATGTGAACACTAATGTATCAGTATCTGAATCGGTATGAAACATCATTTGCATAAGTTGACACTACAACACACGAGATGCATTAATATCTTGCACACAGTGAAATTGGAACTGAACATACCATAAATCCTGTAACTCACTGCGACAAACCCATAATATGCTGTGGCATGGCGCTAAAATCAATCACTTATCATAGTACTGTGGTAATAACGATAACAATTATTGGTTGTACTAACACCAAAGAGTTTCCAGATGCGTTACTTCGTATGCGTCTTCCTCTTATCCCTCTACTAATTTCTGCAATTCTTCTGCAGTATCCCTTTGCATGGAGGCGAAATCACAACTCGGTAGAACCATAATCTCTAATTGACCTGTCAAATCATAGTAAGGCACTGTGGAGATTGCCTGTTTGTGAGCTCTCTCTGCCAGGCCACATCAATATCATGTTTGCCATTTATTGCGTCTTTGGTGATGTTACCAATGCTGCCAATGTCCAGATTATATCGCTATCAAACTTTGTGAAGAGGAATCTAGATTGGAAGAAGTTGAAATACAAATAATATCACAATTTAGTAAAGGCCACTAATTGCTCACATGTGGTGCAAGCACTAATAAAACAGCACCACTCTGCCAAGAGGAGGAAGATTGGAACAATGACAATGCGCGGAGTCCTGTGGCTATACTGTCCTGAACATCAGCCACTTCTATACAATTCCACCCAAAGTGAGACATACCTTCCATCAACCACAATCACCCAACAATCATCCAGAAATCCCAAGTTAGCAAACAGATGCTATAATCATGCATGTGTCAACTCACTCACAAAGCTTGACTAGTAGTCAACACCCAGCAATTGGTATTCCTCTGGAGACCACCAGGAAGCTAAAATGATGGCAGATTATAGCTGCCCTCAGCGGGAATAAGTAATCAATTATGAGGGCTGTGAGCCTTGCATGATACCAGGGGTTTGTAAATCGAATGATTTATTATCCTCGCATAGATGACAGCAATCTTGCCAATTGACTTCATACTGTCTCACCATCAGTACCGTCTACCAACCAGGGGACACCGGTACACCCTCCATATCACAATCAGACCACGAAGCTTTTTCTACCAAATCAGTCAATTATGCAAAACAAATATATTCGAAGGAATGTTGGTGTGCATTTGATGAATCTAGGGAAGGATTAATCTTCGAATGGAACCAACATGCCCACTGAGAGAACCGGCAGTACGATTCCACAGACCCCTGTCAGGAAAGAGGCTGTTATGATCCCACAAACTGGAGCAGGGGCCAGTTGGACCCCGGTGATGCCCACTGATGCAAAGCAGAAGCGTACCCCAATATCTGACAGTTCGGCCACTCCAAGGGGTGCCAGTAGCAGTTCTGATGTTGACAATGAGAATGAAAAATAGATAAGCCACTTCCCAGAGTGGCTAGCCCTTGACTTCGACTGTAAGAGATCATTGGATGACAAGACAAAGATGTTGTCATACTACCAGAGCACATTGGGGAACAAAGCTGCAGCCATCTTCCAGCAACATGTAAACAAGAAACATAAGTTGTTGACAGAAGCCCGGAAACAAATCACAGCGGCAGTATATGCGATTCACAACGTGACAGTTGTATTGGTTACTTGCCTCGGGATTATATCGTACTTGGCAAGAATGTAACGTCCATGAAAGCCACATACAAAGTGTGGTAGTAGAAAGCAAGTGTATAAGGAATGAAAGTGATAATGTTTTACATTTTGGGCTTTTGGTATTCGATTCACTTTATGTTTTTCTTTTTGGTCCATGATTGTACGTTGTATATAAGTTTGTATGGAATATGACAGACGATAGGTGAGCTTTGAACATAGGGCCAGGTAGGAGTTGTGGTGTGAAAATCCATCTCTCACCACCACCACCCCTACACAGCTGGGCAGAGGAAAGCCAGCAGTGGGCATACAAAGATACAAGGGTAACTGACATGAACTAAGCAATGGATGCATATGGAGAGTCAGGGAAAATGGAGATGGACTGAACAAATATGTGTATACTAAGAAAGTGGGCTAACAGGGATAAGCTCAGTGATGAGGTGGGCCATAGTGGGGTATAAGGGTAACTGGGATGGACTATGTGATAGGGAGTGTATATTTGGGATACTCGAGGGTAGATTGCCATCATCTCATCTTATCTTCATACAATGAATGTTACTCTCTATCATTTCCAGCTTGTGGTTCCGATGGACTCTTATCGAGCTTTCATATATACACACAATTTGTGTAGTTTCGCTCAGCTCAGTAGGGTGGCATCTTTACACCAATGTTCAATGCTGCTCGAGCAATAAGCCTCAGTCTCATGAACTTCGGTTTGATGTCATGAAAGGTATAATGGGGTGTTGACCATGGGCTCACTGTGGCCGTTACATGAAACTGACATAGAATAGATAGTTTACAGTGAATTCCACATTGCAAAACAACTGTTTTCCACCAGAAATTATGACAACCTATCACATCCTTTTGCAATTACTGCAGTGTTCTGAGAATACTATATGAAAGTTACCACATTAAATTTCAAATTATAGAATGACACAAATTTCTCATTTGACATGGGATCAGTCTAGGGTTAGCATCGGGTCAGGGTACTCTGCCAGCGGTCCAGGTTGAGACTGCCACGATAGTTTGATTTAGGTCCAGACAGATACATAATCATGACCCGCTTTCTCTTTGCTGGACAAACCCAGACCTGTGCCCATCAACGCGTGGGTCTTGCGGCGTTTGGTTAGATCTGTGAGCTCGAATCTCAAGTTGAACTTTTCAAGTTGTTTAATCGATCGCCGCATTCAGATCTGCTACTGTTAATTGCACAATATTAACTTTTGTATGTCATTATTTGTTTTGGATATATTGGCCGCCTTTATTATCAACAACAGGAGAGATACGCTCCATGCCCCATCCTGGATTTGAGTATCAATGGAGCATCAATGATTTTTTGTCTTGCATCTTGGGTAATCTGTGTGGCAATCAGTTGCAGATATTCATAAATGATGTATTTACTGCCTTTGTATGCATAAGAGGAAGTGATATGCTCCCTGCTCCATCTTGAAAATGAGAGTCAACTGAGCATCAACCATTTCTAGTCTTGAATCTTTCATAGTCAAAGGGGCAATTGATGGCATATATCCATAAATGACAAGTTGGAAGCCAGTATATGCAGATAAGAAAGAGATATTCCTGCGACAGCCTCACAGAGAGTAACAAAATATTTCATTAACAGTGCTGCATATTATAATGCATGTGGGTTTTAGCCTATGAAAACAGTCAAAACTTTATCTTTAAACAGTAACAGCCTTATCACCCTTTAATTACCAATGATGAAAGCCCAACAATTATTGACTCTCCATTGAGATTCATGATTAGGATGGGCTGGACAGTGTGTCGTGTTCTCTGATGCCTATAATGGCAGCCAATACTGTAATAATGCATACCAATGACCAAATGACTTTTTAATTACCTGATTTCCAAGATCAAAAATCATTGACAGACAATTAACACTTATTTTCAAAATGGGGCAGGGAGTGTAATGATTCCTGTTTTGCCTATGAAGGTGGACAATACCTCATGTATGAATGTCTCCAACCATTTGCCATTCTAATTACACAACATGCAAGACCAAAAAGCATTGGCGCTCCGTTGATACTTATATTGCCACTGGCATACCTGCAATTGGCAATTATTTCATTGGGCATAGTATATCATTATTGGTATTTTGACAGCATTTCTATCGTCTTCACATAATGTGTCTTTTATCACTACATTGTTCATTAATATTGCACATATACATATGCTTTAAAGTATAATTTTAAGTGTTCACAAATTGTAGATAATATCACTTTCAAAAATCCTGTTCCTCTCTCTTAATCCTCATCTTCACTTGCAGATTTGCCCATTAGGCTGCTGTCATCTGTCATATGGATGTCAGATGAATTATCACACTGCAGATAGTGTACTGACCAGTTGATAATCCTTCATCAGTCACCATATCAGAAATAAAATCTTTCTTATACTTCTGATTCTTGGCAGATGCATCAAGATTGAAAACTGCAGCCCTTGGAAGAGGAGTCTGTATAGATACATATCAGGGTGACACACCATCAACTAGGAAATGGTAAACTCCCTCATTGTCACCGGATAGCACAGTCGGCGTGCCAGGTGAAAGTGGTATCAGTTCAGGTGTAGGCTGTCTGAGTCCGTCTGGTGGAGATGCACCTGTCCATTTGCGCCTCCAGCATGTTGGTGGATTCTGTGCTGTCCTATATTGGCATGGTAGGTAGCTGTCCATTTGATTTTCAAGAACCATAGCCAGGGGTCTTTCTATTGCAGCCTTCTCATTTCTTTGGCCATGACTCTGAACTCCATACTTCTTCTCTCCTTCGACTTACGCACGAGATATCTTGATCAGGGAATGTCTTTCCGCTCTTGTGGCATATGAAAAACCGCCATTGGCTATTTTGGCCATGTTCATGTCGCAGCGCATGATGGACTATTCCAGCTGTACTTGACATGCTTGTGCTGCAATTGGAGCAGACATGTTGAAGACCTACAACAAATGAGTTGCGGCTTCTACAGAGGAGATTCGGCCATCACCTCCACCATGTACGCTTCCGGAGATTCCCCAGATGTTGTTATTGCCAGCTTGGTCCACTCTCGCGGACCCGTATCACCAAAGACCTTTGGAAATATACCAAATTTAACCACATTAGAATATTCGATAGTGTGAACTGTGCAGACAGATGCATTGGTTGACCATGGAAGTGCCTCATTGCATGCAGTGATGAATTGGTCATGTTGCTCTCCATGTAAACCAGCTGGATATTCTATTGTTCGTCGATGGCCATCTATCTCAAAAAGAATTGGCTCACATCACATTTAGATGGTGCTGTTGATTCTCGCTGCTTTCAGTTGAATGGACCATTTTTAAATGTGGGTTCAGCATCAAATTTTTGGTGCCTTGATGAGACAACAAAGTGAGGGTGAGAAAGATAATGATTGATTGAACTGTCTATTGTCCAGAGAGAGAAGAAGATAGACATATATATATAGAGAAAGAAACCATCTTAATCACTAAGAGCGAATCCATAAGAGACAGCACGAAGTGAAAGTACTAATCAGGCCCAAGGCTTGCGGGGAAATAGCTTCCACACCAAGCCCGGAAATGGCAGGGATATAGTCTCCATTCCAAGCCTGAGGTTGGCGGGGAAGTAGCCACCACATCAAGCCTGAGGCTGGTGGGGAAATCGGCTGTGTACCAAGCCGCTAAGTCTTATTCATGTCTTAGTCCCAATGGCCTGCGGGCTATATTCCATAGTCAACACTCCTCCTTTCGCTGAAGGCTTCAAAAGACAAAGAGAGTGACGTGAAACGAAATTAAATTGAAAGACAGACAATGGGTCAAAAGAGAAAGTAATAGCAAAGTATATATCCTCCTTCTCGTCCTCCAGAGCCTAAATCCTATGTCTGCCTAGTATCCTGCCCAAGTCCATTTCAATTCCAGTCCATCCACCTTAGACCAATTTCTTCTGCAAATTCGCCGAGTTTTAATCCCCCAAGGGCCATAATGAGAGCATCCACCAGCATGTCCGTACCAGTCACATGTATGATCTCGATCGCGCCTTGGGCCATGGCTTTGCGAATAATGTGATATTTTTGTCGTAAGTGTCAACTATCAGATAAAACACTGCTTGAATTTCGCATACTTAGGCAATTACGCCTATTGTTAATGATACATCGATTCATGTCAGATCCAAAGTCAATCTCAGTGATGACATCTCGAAGCCAGTCAAGTTGGACATTGCCGTATGGTGTGGCAATCATCTCCATTTGAATTGTCGACTCGGACCCTAAGTTCTGTTTCTTCGATCACAAGTGAACAAGAATTCCCAGCACGAAAATGATGATTCCCGAGGACGACCTACTTGTTTCTGCTTTTCCCCCCAGGTCGGCATCAGGGTAGTATACCTGGAGTTGGAGTGATGCTGGAGACTTGGATCATAGATCATAAGTTTGTACTCACCAGTGCTGCGGAGATAGCTGAGCAAGTGGTTGATCGCTTCGCAGTGAAGCATAGAGTGTTGGGCGGCATATCGGCCCCAGACTGTGATGGCATATCTGATATCTGGTCGAATGCCAAGGGCAGCATAGAGAATAGATCCAACAGCCTTTTGGTACATTCCAGTGTCAAAGGGCTGCTCATCAGCGTGGATGGCATGGGGCTTGTGGCCCACTTCCAATGGCGTTGAAAGCTTTCTGCAGTTGACCATCTCAAATCGGTCAAGTATTCTGTTGATATATCCGGGCTGATCGATGGCAATTGATTGTATGCTGCAATTTCGAGTAACAGTCATGCCTAGATAGTGGAAGGTGTCAGGCACAGGAACACAGCCTGCTGCCTTGAATCGATCATATAGCTGAGATGCGATAGACGATATGAGCTTCAGGCTACCAATAATCATGATATCGTCAACGTACATGGGGCTCAGAACCCCATTTGGTTCACTGAGTGTGCCACCGAATAAAAGGCCATGGGCTGAAACTGAGCCTTGGAGGCCTAGATCATTGACAAGTAAGACAAAGACTTTGAAGTACTCTCTATTTGCCTGCTTGATGTCATACAAAGTCTTATTCAGCCTCACGATTGGGTGAGCTTGTCAATAGAGGTCAGGCCACTTGCCATTGGGGAGGCGCATATAGAGAGTCTCTTGCAAAGGGCAGCCGAGACAAGCAGTCGGGATGTCAAGTATGGCAATCTGAAGGTCATGCTTGGCTGCCAGGCTGAGGGCAAGTTGAACCGAGGCCGAATCAATGACTGGAGATGTGACATCATTGATATCTCCAGGCTTTTGCTGATCTCAACGACCAACTAGTCATACCTTCCATTTGTCAGCCTGACAATTCACTAGAAGCATCTTGCCCATCACCCATCGGCTCCCGATCATACTAGCATCTACAACGGGCCGCTCAACAAAGGGAAACACTCCATGGCTCTCCATTGATGACACTTCTTTGCCAATCACTCCCTTCCATTGTTCATCATTCTCGGAGTCCAAGGCAGCACGGTAAGTCTTTGGGCCTGGCTCGATCATCATAGCCATGCTGATTGTGCTCCTTCCACTTCGAGTTTCAGATGATGAGTCCGGAGCAGTCGATTTTAGATTGCCCTGGAATGCTTTGAGCACTTGATCTGGCTCCGGGCTATCAGGAGGTGGTGATAGATCATCATCCAAGTGGTCAATTGGATTAATTGGTATATGCTTAGCCGTTAAGAGCTGCTGCGGAGGTTCAAGAGGAGCAGGCTCACCAATCGGAGGCTGGATGGCTGGCTCGAGTATGCCTTTCATTGGTTTAGATCTCAACAGCTGGTGATGGAGGATGGACTCGTCAAATTTGATATCATGGGCCCTGATGACTCGGCCAGTAGAGATATCCATGACTCGGTACTGTGTTGACGTCTCTGCCAAATATCAAAGAAGGACACATGTGTAGGTGTAATTATCGAGCTTCTTTTGGAGATGTCCATGGAAGCAGGTATATGCTAAGCAACTGAAAGTACAAAGTTATAAGATATCAGGCTTCTTTCGAGTCGATTTCACATATGGGGTCGAGTTTGGGATGGCTCTGGTCGGTAGTTGGTTTTTGATGTACACTGCTGTGGCAACGGCCGCAGTGCAGAGCTTATTTAGCATCCCAGCATGCATCAGCATGGACCACACCTGGTCCAGTACTGTGCGATTGCACCTCTCCGATATCCCATTCTGCTGCTGTGATTTGGGGCTAATACTTCCCTAGTGATGCTCTCCTGTGCCAGGTAGTTGAGAAACTTCTCTCTGCTGCCATACTCTTCTCCACCATCAACTCTGATTCTGCATACTGTCGACTTTGAATGTTGTTTCTCCACCCTTGCAATATACTCCTTGAACTTTGCAGGGGCCTCTGACTTCAGCTCCATGCAGTACATTTCAGTTTATCTTGAGCTGTAATCGGTGAACATAATAATATAGCAATAGCCTCACATCCTCTGAGTCTGCATTGGTCCAATCACATCAGAGTGAATAAGTTCAAGAAGATGAATCTTGGATTTGTCCTTCAAAGTCAAGGGCTGCAATGGTCTGCGCAACATCTTTCCCATTGTACCGGCCCCACAAGACCATGCCGATGGGCTCCTGGCATACAATTGGTTGCCTTTGACAGAATTGGGGAGCCGCTTAATTGCTAGCAGAGAGAGATGAGTGAGAACAGCATGCCAGACAAGGATATGTTTCCCATCGACTATTTGCCGAATGCCAGAGTATATCTTACCATTCTTGACCTGATTCAGTTTATCAAAAACCATCGAAGTGGATGAGGTCGATGTGGAAGGAGAGGTTCTGGGAATGAATAGACTGTTGATTAATGGGCCTTGGTAGACAAGTACTGATCCGAGATTTGCAATTGTGCCATTCAATTTGAACTCAAACTTCACTCCTTTCTGTATCAACTGGATAATACTGAGCAGGTTGTTGGTGCCACAAGCAGGCACATACAGAACATGTTGAAGCAAGATATTTGCTGGTTTTGCACTTGGTCTGTGAACATACAACATGATCGTTCCAGAGCCTTGGCCATCAACTAAGTTATTGTTTGCAGTCTTAACCTGATGCTCTCATTTGCCATGGGATGAAAGGACTGGAAGAGGAGACAATTTCCAGTGACATGATTTGTCTCACAGGTGTGAAGGATCCAACAGTCGGCCGGATGTTTTTCTGTGGCCACATTGACCGTAATCACAGTATCCTCATGGACTGAATTTGGTTTTATAATGGAGAAGAGAAATGTCTCAGCATTGGCAGCCAGAGTCCATTCAGTTGAAGTCAAATTTGCATCAACTTTTGACTTGTTCTCTGCAGCATATGAGACCCACATATCTTTGTTTTGACATTTCGGCCGAATATGTCCCTTCTCTCCACATCCATGGCACACGACGCCCTGACTCTTTTGACCCGGACATTTACCCTTTGTACCATCTCCATTGGAGGTCGAAGCTCGGCTACGACCCTGTTTTGTTTCAAATAATGTGGCATAAAAGAGAGGCCCTTTCCTCCGGGGAGTGTGGCTTCGAATAATAGTAGGTGGGAGGTTATGTTTCCAACTGTATCAGCCTTTTCGGTGAGTTTGAGGGTGGAGACAAAGTTTCGCCATTTGTTGTTACGTGATAGGGTTGAGAGCATATAGAACTTCCGCCATGCATCGTCAATGGTAATATCGCAGATCGCAAGGTTATTAATAATTTTCTCTGGCACTGTAATCTTTTGAGAGATGGATTCGCATAGATTGAGTTTGCAGTCGAAGAGCTTTGCCATCCCAAATTGACCATCAAGCTTGATGACCTCTTCTGAATTGGACTGAATGGCTTCCCACAATACCTTTGGATAATTGAACCTATCATCCAGATCTCAGCTGCATATGGATGGCTCCAGGATCACACAAATGGTGCCATTTGTCTTTTTGTAATTGTTGTGGTATGCTCTCTAGTTTCGGGGATAGTTATCCAAACGTGTCAGATGTAAAGAATCAGTCGATTGGGGTTGAAAGACATATGAAGGATCGAGAGGGTCTGGAGCGGTAGAAGTGGTAGTTGATTCTAATGCTGCTGGTACAGCAGGATGGCAAGGGATAATTTCTGAGCCGTTAACCACTTGCCAGACATTAGGATGCTTGTGGAGATCTTTAGCCTCCACAACCAACATTCTGTAGTAGTCCTTATTGAGTTTAAAGATGGAGGTTGAGATTGACATAATGGAGGATCAGGAGTAAACTATGAGAATTCTACTACTAGATGTCAATTCCAGTCTCAAAGTGGAAGAGGAGGAATGATGACAATTCTACAAATAGATGTTGATGCACAAGGCAGCGGAGGTTCAAATACAGCAGTCACACCACAACTAAAAACAGATTACTATCTTTCGTAAAAGTATGCTTGTGATTTCAAAAAAACTTCAATGCTCTCGCCTCAGAACCGGATAAAACAATAATGCGAGAGTGAGAAAGATAATGATTAATTGAACTGTCTATCGTCCAGAGAGGGAAGAAGATAGACATATATATATAGAGACAGAAACCATCTCAATCACTAAGAGAGAATCAATAAGAGAAAGCACTAAGTGGAAGTACTAATCAGGCCTGAGACTTGCGGGGATATAGCTTTCACATGAATCCTGAGGATTGCGGGGATATAATCTCCATACCAAGGCCGAGGTTGGCGGGGAATTTGCCACCACACCAATCCCGAGGCTGGCAGTGAAATGGCCTCTGTACCAAGCCCACTAAGTCTTGTGCACATCTTAGTCCCAATGGCCTGTGGGCTGAATCCCTTAGTCAACATAGCTGTATTGGCAGCCTCTCGGTGGATTGACTGGTCTCTGTGATTCTGCTGTGTTTTATACGGTGGCTGATTGGGTGAAACGCCTGTTATTTGGCTCGATTCAGATATACTCCCACCTCAGTGAGGTGTTCCTGGAAATATGATTTCCTGGAGGGGAAAATGAGTGGAAGATAATAATGACAAGAAGCAGAAAGTCCTGAGGAATATATAGTTGGCTCCAAGTCAAAATGGAATCAGGAGCAGTCAACTGGAACATTCTCCTCAAGATAAATCCTGCGGAATATTGCTGCAGGTTGCATTAGTTTCCAACCGTCCTGTGATTTCCAGCATACTGGTCTGATGTTGTTTGTTAGGTCACAGGGATGAAACAAGGTGAACCACAGCCAAAATCTCATGTTTGTACGGCATACATACAAAACTCTTCAGTAAAATGGACATCTGGTGATGTTTGTCTCAGGATGTCAGTGGGATCTAATATGAAACAGATGCCAAACATCAAGTAATGATGTATGGTTAGCATTGCTATTCCTACAGTAGTAAACATCAAATCCCATATTTTACTTTGTTCAAGTTGATCAAGCATACCAACCTTGACCTAAAAGTTGTACCTTGCCTCCATGTGGTCCATATCATGCAACATCCAACATCTCCCCCACCAACAAAGTTGATACAATATACAATGGTCAATGGTCCAAAAATGATCCTTTTGCCACCTCTGCCGGGGAAATATGGCAAATGAACGAAGCACTCCGTATGATGACCTCATCAAGTGACTGAAGGAATGAGAGGCTTGGAAGCATCACAGGTCCTAGCCATAAGAGCATTATATAGCATAATGTCAAAAATCAAGCTTGCAGTGGAGCAAAGACAGCAATCAAGCAGGAGCAGGAAGATAATGAAATTGCGGAAACAGCGGGATTGACAACCAGGAAGCTCGACACGACAATTGATGGGACGATCAATACTATCAGAGAGACTCTGAGTGATTTTGCATGTTCCAATAATGAGGAAAATGAGGAACATGAGGAAGATGGTGAAGACACAGAGCGGGGAAAGATGAGTGAAGATGCTGAATCCAGCTGGGTGATGTTCACAGTCACCTAAATGGTGATGCAGCGCTTAGGGAGTTTTTGGCGGACGCAAATGAAGCTTTGTGAATTAATCCAACCGGAATGGGGAGATGCAGCCGACTCCTTCCCTGAGAGACATAACAAGTACAGCACGACATATTTGGAGATTCCAGCAATTGTTCAGCCGCAAAATGGAAGGTAATGTAGCCACATCCATACCAACAACACTTAGAGCACTTATGGAGAGTTGTGATATCGTCCCCAGACAGTGGCAAACCCCACAAATGTCTTCTCGGCCAGGAAGAAGTCATATGAGGCTAGGTTCAGACAAACAACAGTCGAACAAATTCATTGCATCTCTCCCACCGGATGCAGGGGCATAATTATCACCCAGAGGGAATGTGAAACCAGTTAAACCCGTTAGCTTTTACCCCAGCATAAAGCCTCCGAAGCTAACTTCCTTATAGAAATCAGCTTTGGACAAAGACATTGTGACAGCTAGAGCACCACTGGTTGAGAAAATCGACATTCGGTACTTTTAACCCTGGGTCTCTAAGAAAAGCAATTTTGGTACCCATTGTGCTACATGTCAGCTTTTGCTTGATTTTAGTAACCAAATTGTGGGAAATAATAATTTGTCTGTACATGTATAAGGGTCATAGGGGCTATGCAAAAGCCATAGACTGTAAATTGAGTTGATAGACGGCCAACTAACCTGATAGCATCTAACCACTTACTGTTCAGTCGGATTGCAGAAATACAGTGCAGGCAAAATCACATGGGAAAATTTATCTTCGTGATGTTATACAAGTCATAGAAGAAGAGCTCCATTTGCATACTACACATGTATGCATGAGGACCAATATTCTACATTCATCCATGCATTCAACTGCATAACTCTCCACACAGACCTGGTGCAAATAGTCAAGATGATGAAAATTGCTTATAGTACCATATAGTAATCGAGATGAATGAGCTGCATGAGGAAAGGTAATCAAGTCTGGCTATATATATCGAGAACTAATTTATGGATCCACATACAGTGAATTACCTGCCGAACGGACAGGAACGTGATCAGTGTACATTCTTTATCACTTAAACAATTTTTGTAGTGGTGCATCAGAAATTGAGAGGCCTTGAAGCATTTGGATGCGAATGATTATACATAGAAACAATGTATGGAGTGTCAATAAGGACAGCATGCATGTTTCAATACAATTGTTGCGCTTACAATGACTGTTAGTTTTTCTTTAAGGTGACCATCAACAGAGCGTCAACAATGTTTAGTTCTACACATTTCGCAATCAAGGGATGTGAAGTCACATCCTCCCAAACTGAATAAATGGGCCGTTTTGATAGGCGAAAATGACAGTGACATGCTTGTTGCCCCATTCTAGAGATGAGAGACAATGGTGGATCCATGATTTATGGTCTTGTGAGTGTGATAATCAAAACAAGACTTGGTTGCTGTGATACCTAACCACAGTAGTGGCAGCCATTATAACCAAAAATGCTACTGATGACATCGCTGCTAACTCATACAAATGAGCGTCCACAGCATGTCAATGATTTCTGGTCTTGCATCTTGTATAATCAAAGCGCTGTGCAATTCCATTAATCTCTAATCTAAGTATCAACCGTTTTTATCAGCGAAAACGCTTGTCACTATAGAGCAACTACCTTCTGAAAATAAGAGCTAACGGAGCATGTTTGATTGTTCGTCTTGCATCTTGCATAATCACTGGGCTATGCAATGACCTCAACCCAGATCCAATAAATTAGCCACGGTTCTGGATAAAATTGCTACAGTTGAAATCGCAACCACCTGGTACAAATGAGCGTCAGTGCAGCATCAACACTTTGTGGTCTTGAATCCTCTACAAACACAGGACTGTGCAACAGCATTAACCCATAATAAATATATTGGCCGCCTTTATCTGCAAAAGTGCTACTGGAAATAATACAACTACCTTCTGAAAATCAGCATCAACTGAGCGTCAACAATGTTTTGTCATGCATCTTGGATAATGGCAGGGCTATGCAACAGCATCATCCTATAGTCAAAGTATCAGCCTCCTTTATTGGCAAAAATGTTACTGACAATATTGCTACCACCTTCTAAAAATGACAATCAAAAGAGTGTCAATGATTTTTGGTGTTGCATGTTGGATAATCACAGGGTTGCACAACGGTGTTAACCAATAATCACAGTGTTAGCTGCCTGTATTGGCATAGACAGTAGTGACGATATTGCTACTACCTCCTAAACATAACTGTCAACAGAGGGTTAACAATTTTTGCTCCTGCATCTTGCACAGGGCGATGAAACAGAGTTATCCATAATCAATGTATCTGCCGCCTCTACAGACAATAATGCAAGTGACATTATTGCTACTACCTCTTAAAACTCAGCATCAACAGAGAGTCAACACTTTTATGATCTGTATCTTGGATATTCAAATGGCTATGCAACAGTGTCAACCAATAGTTAAAGGATCGGCCACCTACATGGTCCAAAATCCTTGTTATGATATCGCTACCGCCTCTTACAAATGAATGCCAACAGAGGATCAACATTTCTTGGGGGGGCTCAGTATGCTACACAGCAATGAACAGCATTGCATTGTTTCCAAATTTAGCTTTCAATGGTCCGTCTTTTCAATATGTCTTAGTATGCAGCTACACAATTATGCATGCAATGTCTCACTCATCTGACTTTCTCTTGCATGCAGCTCTTTAGTCAGTATTTAGGAACCAGCTTTCTACATTAATATAACATAACTTTGGACAGTCTCTCAAGTGGAATTACACAGCATGCAAATTTCTGCCATGATGTCAGATTCAAAGTCTTTCAATTGCTCATTGTTAGAGGTTATGATATCATGTGCAAATAAACATACCTTTATTCATGATTTGAGTAACCTTGCTTTACAAATTATATCCAATGCTTGGTGGGCTTCTATGACTGTGGGCTTCCAGTGTCCTATTACTTAGAATTATTGTAAATCTGATTCTTCACAACGTTTCTATGTGCACTGCGGAATGGAAGAGACAAGCAGCCCTCGCATCATACATCTCATTGGTCATCAAGTTCTTTGCCATCCATCAGAACATGCATCCCGCTCAATGAGGGAACAAGTTCGAGCTAAAGTGCACATCGCAATGTTATACAAATTCACAGTGTCAGACATTACTGAATGTACTGAAGCAACAGTCGATGAATCAGCTCAGGCCATACTGAGGATAGAAGGAAGTTGATGAATTACAGTAGTATGTTTGCAAAGGAATTTCAGAATCGTCATTTTGATCTAATCTGTATTAACTCACTTCGCCACCAAAATGCTTGAAACTGGCATCTGAGCACTTTGTAATTGGCAAGTTTCACCAATACACCAGGAATTGCTACCTCATGTTAGAATTTGATTTGGCTCACATTCCTTGTAACACTATGTCAAATGTTGAGCCACAATGGTCTTATAATGTATTATACAGTGAGCTGCTTCAACTGTCCACCAGCAATCTTAGCAACATTTGCTGGAGAGAATAGACACTGACAGTGGATGAAATTGACAATTAATTGCCATCAAGAAACAAAGTTAGTTTAGCTTTAGACTGGTGGACATCAACAAACAAATTAGTCATAATGTAGGTCATTGGTCACTAAATGCATTCCAAATGGTCATTGTGAGAAGTACATGAGGATATCAATGAGGGTAATGGCCTGTTTCTTCCCGATTTCGAAGGCAAGTTAAGGATAATTTGTCAATCATCAACATTCTGGTACATGGATAGCCAGACATTTGAAGGATTGCTCGATTGTTTGAGCTGACTGACAGCAGATTACCTGGAATTAAGACTGATAACGCTTTCCCAAAGTACTCAATGTCTGCTAAACTACCACCATTCCGTGAGGCCCTGGCAATCGAGTGGCCTGCATTCAGTTACCACATACCATGCATGGTGTACATCATTCAGCTTCTTTTCAGTGCATTCCTGAGCATTCTCAAAGTAAATGACCACACCAAGACTTGGGATGGCAATAAGCACTATAAACAATTCGAAGAGAATGAAGGCACAGACCTTGGGAAGAGACAAAGACATCGAAACAAGGGCAATGCCAGAGTCGACAAGGTGTCAGCCATGAGATCAGGTTTAGGAAAGATAATTGAGAAAGTACATACTCTGAGAAACTTTGGAAGTCCTGAAACTGACCATCGTATAGCAACAAATGTTTGCGGTATTGTCTACGTTGACACCTGGTCATTAAAACGAGTTCATTGACTATTAAATGCCAAAATACGAATCACAGTACTACGTATTATCGATATGAAGACATCAAGGAATTCCACAGTGGAGTTGCTTGAGTGAGTCTACCAATTCCCAGAATTCACCTGTGAGTTGATTAAGAATCCAGAATACAGTAACACCCGGCCACACTTTTCAACAGAGGATGAATGGACCATCGTCAAGTAAGTCATGGAACTTTTCAGGCCATGCCGGTACCGGACACCTGTGGCTATCAAAATGGTATACAGTTACTCAGCATCAGGTTATCATTGTGTACAATGACATGTTCAATCATATGTATGGTGTTATGCACACTGTAGTTAAGAAGAAGACTATATGCAACAAAGACTTATACATCACAGTGAAGTTTGCTCACCTGAAGCTGTACAAATAATATGCTGAAGTTACTGCACTGATAGGTATACATCTCAATTCAGAACACATCAATGATCTTCTCTGGAAGTTGCAATCATTTAGGAAGCAGGACAAGATATCGGTATCAGTACTGAGAGCGAGACTTGCTATACTACCCAATACCAGGACGTGTTTCTGAAATATGTGGTGAATGAATGCTGTACCAAATATAGATGTTTGCCTGTCATTAAACCCACAAACATACCAAGCAACAATCCCTTCTCAGCTGCTATCAATTGTAAATCTGGTCAATTATCATATGACCCATATGATTTGTCCAGCGATAATAAAGAATACTTAATCCCCAAGGATGTGACAAAAATGACACCTGGACAAAGCACTCATGCAGCATGTTCATTTACAACCACAAGGCTCTGTTATTATTCACCATGTGAATATGCACAGCACTGGGGGCAAATTTATCTGAATCTTATTGATTACTAATCCGACCCTTGGATTATTAGCAGTACATTTTGTATGCAGAATATCACCGACCAGTCTTGTCAACAAGAGGCTACATACTTGAAGTATGTCAATCTCTCTAATGTGGCATGCAATATAGTCTCTATTACACCAGCATTTATCAGAGTGGAGACCGTAATGTTATTGGCATAATGCAGTCAAAACTCTCCTGCCAGATGCATTGCGAAATAGTTGTCATAACACCGTTTGCTCGAGCCGATAATGGGATATTGGCAAGCAATGACCAAGCATTGGATATAATAAATACTGCAAATGGCTTGGAAATGAATTGAGAGGGAGAGGAAGGAGAACTGCACAGAATAGCCAAGGTCCATGACTTTTGGAGATATGGTAGGGCAGCCGAAGCCTATGTGTTTCACAGAGGAAATCTCACATTCAAAACATACAAATGACAGCCATAGAATACATTTCCGATACTGAAGATATCGTCACAGTGTCCTGGTCAAACCTACAACTTAATGGTGCGGCTGTATTTACATTGTCATAGAGATCACCATTGCCAGCAGCTTTGACTGGAATCAACTGCCCTGGAGGATCAACTCAAGTATTAAGTATTCACTGAATCAAAATACTCGACTGCCATCCAGATGAATGTGCTGAGAATAGTGCACCTGACAGCATTTTGGACACTGAAAATTGTCTTGACTGGAATGGGGCGTTGGATAATCCAACTGACAGTGAAGATGACTGAGACGCAAACAATGAATCCGACATCAAGCTAGACAATGTCATCAAGAATCAGGGAACCGCAGAGCTGGGGGATGTCAGTGGGGCACTGATTGTTCTGGGAATGATTTGGCAAACATGGAGGTCATAGAACATGCCCAAAGTAGTTTTGCTGATGGTCAATACAATCAAAATGAGGGGGATTGAATTGAACAACAGAAAGTAGGACTGAATGCATCAATGTAATTTGACTAGATTCTGTATATTGTTTGCCTGAGAATTTCAATTAGTGAAATATTATGGGACAATATTGAGCCATCGTGTGTGAATATTGGTTAATCATCAGAAGTATAGTGGGCAAGATGAATCATTTTGCAAGATATATAAATTTGAATACAATGAGAGCAACCAGTGCAAGAATATTTCTGGGCTCGGCTTTGTGAAAGGGATCAGTCTCAATCAGGTAGAAAAGCAATCGATACGTTGAGACCATAATTAATACAATAGTCGATGGCAGCTGACTTCGAATGGGCAATACATTCACATAAGCATCACCAGAGTGTTAACTATATTTGGTCTGGTATCAATAGTATTTGAAAAGTGATTTTGCACCTGTTATGCATAACCGACATATTTGCAGCATTTATAGGAAATTGAGAAAGCAATAAAGTTACTGCCCCATTCTGAAAATGAGTGTCAATGGAGTATCAATAATTCTTGGCTTTGCATATTGGGTAACCTAAGTGGCGATTGGTTGCCCACATCCTTAAATTGGATATTGGGTGCCATCGGAGGCAAAATCAATTACAACACACTCCTTGCCTGGTGTAGAAAATGAGCGTCAACGCAGAATTAATCATTGTGGGTATTGCATCTTGGGTAATCTACCTGGAGATTGGTTGCAAAAATCACTAAATGAGGTATTGGCTTCCTTCAGAGGCAAAAGCAATAGTGTTACACTTTGTGCCCCATCCTGAAAATCAGCATCAAGAGAGTATGAACGATTTTTGGTCTTGCACCTTGTGTAATTTTACTTGCAATTGATTGTAAATATGCATAACTGAGGTATTGGCCACCTTGAGAGGCAAAAACAATAGCAACACGCTCCCTGCCCCATCGTGAAAATGAATTTCAACGCAGCGTTAACCATTTTTGGTTTTCTATTTTTTCGAGTTATTTAACTGGGGATTGATTGCATTATCCTAAATGTGTTATCGGCCACTTTTAGTGGCAAAGACAATTGCGATATGCTTCATTCCCCATGCTGATTATTAATCTCAATATACCATCAATGATTTTTGGTCTTAAATCTTGACTAATCCAAGGGTCACTTTGTGGCAATAATTCATATACAAATTAATGGCAGCATTTCCAACCAAAACTGTGCATGAGATATATGTTACCCCATCATGAGAATAAGCATCACCAGAGTCTGAATAATTTTTGGTCTTGCATATTCGGTAGGGAAGGCATTGCATGGATACATGAGCTTATAACACAACTATTGATCACTTTTATAGGCATAAATTGAGCCTGTAATGGGAAATACACATAGTACAATATAATCAATATCGCAGACTGCAAAAGAAAACAAAAAGTGGTTATTCGATGCTGAATTTGCGATTTTGATATTGTACTAATATGAAACAACAACAATAACAGCATTAAGTGAATGTACAGATGGACCCACTGGGTGATCTGCTGACAACCCATCCAACTCAGATGGGTTGCAAGCTTTCCATCGAACCACACCGAAATTAACTGTTTAGGTAAATTGGCAACCCAGACGCCTAACATTGCAATGGATCAGTCTCAACCTGCACTCAGTTCCAAACCAATAGTCCGGAACCGTTGCTGACACAGATCAATATACACGGTTGGAATCTGCAATGCATCGTCTTCAGCATGTCAATGTAGTAACAAATGTTGAGCATTATTACACATCAGATGACAGGTCAGTACTCATTCTCTGGCTTCTCCTTGAATTCAAACTTCCTGGATTTGATCTGGTAAAGTGCAGCAGATAACCATTACTGGAATAGATGTAATGTCGCCTTCAAAGATGACATCCTGGAAATTCTGTTGTCATTCCACATATTTGACCCAGATGGTAAGACATTCAGACATAATTCCTTCATTGGCATTGGTGGATTCTATCTTGTAATCAAGTCTCAGATCCTGAATTGATGTATAGTGGTGAAACAGCTAACAGTAATAAGACAGCCAATTTTGTTGATATCTGCACACTAATCCACAGACTTTCTAACACCATTCAGTTTTAAATTTGTGAGAAATACTAGATAAAATTTGCAATTATGCAAATCCACAGACACATGTCTGTGTGATATTACAGCAATCCTTCTGCACACACTGCTCATATCGGGTTTTCTAAAATGATTTCCTAGTTGTAATATGATGTGGAAAAATAGCTATTCCCAAAGATGTTGCAGACATTGACAATGGACTCTGCTTGTATCACATCAGTCATTCATAGCAGACAGCAGAGTTTGAATGATCATAGATTCAATGTGCTGCTTACATTGAAGAGTATGATGTGTCCGTGGTTTCTTTGTATTGTCAAGACCAGTATACTGAATAGTATGTCTAACCACTGGTTGAAAGTAATAGGTATAATTCCTTGCTCCATAGTTCCCTTTTACAATGCCAATATCATCCCATTTGGATTTCTCAGTGCTATATGCTTTACCCAAATGTATTTGCCAGATATACTCTGATATGTAGCATTTGAGATGCATTATTGAATATTCAACATGTAGTATGCTAGGTTCCAAGGGTTTCTGGAGCACATGAATACCAATCACCTCATACCAAATATGATCAAGCTGATGGATAATTGCTTCTTTCATATTTTCTGTTCATTTGGGGTGAAGCCATATCTGTCTGACTTCAGACTGCCTCTGAACGGGTTCATATCTGTAACAATGAATTTTGTGGCTTCTGTTTCAACTTTGAATAGTTCTGTGTCAAATGCTACATTGTTGTTAGCCATCAACTTTGTTACCACATGTATATCATCTTCCACTACTGATTTATAGTGTAAGTTTTTCGGCCAATATGTATCTGAGACTGGCTGCCTGACTCCCCACTGCCAACAACAGGTGTTGTTTATCATATTGAAATAACATTTTACCACGTTTTAGTTTCACTGGTGTTTCATTATGGATTCCATATTCTAATTACTCTTTTGCTTTCAGTTGAACAGCAGCTTGCCATGTGGTTGCCGCTAGTTTGGCTCTAGTCAGGTATATCTGGAATTGTCTCTATACTGTTGTAGTATCCTTGAAGGCTTATACAGATAAACCTCTATTGCAGTACGCGGTATAATGATTGTTTATTCTCTTAACTGATGGGATTCTGTTTCGAATTGTTTTTTCAATATGGCCTTTGCAGTCTTTGTCACTCTGTGGTTTACAAAAGACATTTCTCCTTCTGAAATTACTGCAATGTATTGCCTAGTAGGTTGAGGGATAGATCATAGTGATTTTGTTTGGCAGCAAATAGCGGGAATTCACAGAATGTCTACACTGCACCCAGTGAGATATTATCAGTGGTGCATTCTGCTACGGTGTTGCTGCCATAATTAAAAGAAATGGAAATGTGACCAAAGTTGACTACCAGTGATTAGATTTTTCCGCAAATGCATTTTTGTCATCCAATACGAATGGTCAATAAATCTGAACATTCAGATGACACCTCATAGTCTGCATGTCATGGTACCAATTTCAATCAATTGGAAAATTCATCCTTTACATTCGTAGCTTCCAGGCATTCAAGCGGGCTGTTTTGTGAGGACGGGTTTGAGTGTGGTGATCATGTGGGTTCCTTTAGGGCTGAGCGCTGCAGAGCCGCATGCACTTTGGTTCTTGTATAAGTGTCAATTAGACTTACAGAGAGTCAATGAGCTTAGATCAATAGAGCGAAATTCAGCACAGTGGACACGACAGAATAGGTTATGAGCCGACGCACTTCGCTGATTCAACAAAGTCGACTCGGATTTTATTTCAAATTGCGGCATCATTGACACTGTCTCAGAGGAGTATAGACAGACTCGAGATGTGTATGCACAACAAGATGGCCAAATTGACAGCGATGCCGATTAAGAAGTTTGAGGGTACGGACTACAAGAGGTGCAGTTTTGAAATTGAATTACTCTTTGAGAAGAAGCGGGTTCTCGGCATTGTCCAGGGTACAGAGGAAGCACCGGATGCGAAGAACGGGACAGAGTGTGAAGCATGGAAGAAGCAACATGGAATAGCACAGTCGACTATTCTCCTCGCGATGGGCCGGTCATTACAGCAGCAGTATGGCGTTCAGAAAGAGGCACAGGCGCTGTGGGATCGGTAGAAGAAGGACTACAAATCGAAGGTAAAGTTGAATGTTTGAGCTTGGCGAGATGAGATGTCAGCTGGCAGATTGAGCAATTGCAAGAACGTATAGGAGTACTTATTGACGATTCAGAGTTATGTGAATGACTTAAATCTTTGCGGCGACACCAATAGCTCAAGCATCGGTAGTGGTACGATGCCAAATCGCGAGCACACCTATTACCTGATGAAGCGTGTACTCTAGGATGATGATTGGAGGGTTTTCACCCAGTTGATATACAACAAGGTTGACACCCTGGCCGGTGAACCGGAGGAGGTGATTGTGAAGGTGAGAGCTCACTAAGAGCGGTTACAGAAGGAAGAAGATTCGGAGGTGGCAGCCATGTTTTTTTTTTGTTTAATTCATACTGTATTCACTCTGATTAGAGTATGACAAAGCTATGCATTTTTCCCCAATACTCCACAGTGTGAGCCTGACATGTCCAGCAAGCCCTCCTCTCGGTCAAATGTACCATCCTTACCTCCTTCCCCCCACTCCCTTATATTAATTGGCCCCCCATTCCTAGATATGACCTGCACATCCCATTATCTGACGACCACCACTTACAAAATCCTCGCACACACTCCGTCCAGATATCATTGATGTTATCGCAGTGGAATACCTCAACCGCTCTCGCGAGCTTAACCTTTTCAGAGGTCCAGAAATGAATACTCTCGAGCTCATACCTGGCGGCTTACCATCGTCGCGCTTGGCAGGAATGGGGGGACGGAAGGGTGGTGTTACTGTAACGCCACGCTTGTAGTTTGTCCTCGTAGTGCCCGAGAAGCAGATCTTGTCAATCGTAGTTGGTTTGAAGAGCTTGTATGGAGCATATATCTCAGCACTCAAGTCTCGCGTGGTTTTTGGGATAGCCGCTTGATGGAATTTCGCTGATACAACGCTGATAGGCCATTTCCGGACCTCACATACTGGTATACCCACAGGCATATCGTAGCCTTCGCTAAGTGGCGTGAAACGTCTAGTGGCAAGTTGCTGGGTAGACTACCGGTCGATGTCGATGCTGTGTGGTAAAGAGAGCTTTAAAATGACAAGATACACTTGCAAAATCAAGTGGACACAGGCAAAAGGTATGGAGTGAAGCCAAGGAAAAACCCCGCTCCCCCCCAAAAAGGGGGAAAGCTTGGCAGAACCAGGGGTTGAGTGTGGTTGTCGAAGGTCTGTGAGGTGGCAGCCATGTTTTCAAAGTTGCGGACACAGAGTGAGAAGCAGAGTTCAATCCCGACTCGGAAGTCCCGGAACACCTGTGATCGTGGCAGTGGGAGCGATAGTAGTAGTTCGGACTATGAGAAGCATGCAAGTCACCGCACCAATTGGAGGGATACTCAGGAATGCTACAGATGTCATATGGTGGGGCAAATTGCACTGTATTGTCAAAGCACTACACCGGTGCAGAGCAGATCACCGACAGAGACAGCGGCAGCGACGATGACGACGACATCAATTGAAAACTATTGGATGACAGTTACGAACAGCATGTGCCCATCGAAGGAGAGCTAGTACTTAGATTGTCCCACTACCTCTCACATTTGTGGAGATTGGCAATGGTTTGTACAGTACACGCAGTACGCCAAAAGACATGAGCTGGAAATCCAGGACTTTGCTAGAAGGGTCGCAGGCAAGGGGATCGGATATGGAGCCGTGTGATTGAGGCTTCAGCTGCCAGGATATCGCCGAAACCATGAGGTTGTTATGAGAAATGTCTTCCATATTGAAGGAGCACACAACACGCTGTCACAATCGCGGCTGATGGATCTGGGGTTATGGATTGTCCCAGTCAATGGCTACAGAATCAAGACAGACATCAAATCGCCGGCAGAGGACAGTGCTCGAGTTCAATGTTGAGGTTAAGGTCGAGGATGAGGTTAAGGTCGAGGAAATCTTGTGGGGGTGGCATGCCAGATTGGAGGGTAATTCCAGCTGGATATGAAGGTTGCAGGAAAGAGTTATCGAGCAAGAGGATAGGAGCTCTAGGCACCGTTGATAGGTTGGTAGGAGCTGCAGGCAAACCTCTATATTCGTTTCATTCAGATAGTAGTACTTATCATGGTGATACTGCCCTGGACCAGTGTGGGGAGGCATTTGAGTGCGATTCTCATGTGGGTTGGTTTAGAGTTGAGTGCGGCAAAGCCGCATACACCTTAGTTCTTCTGTACATGTCAATTAGCGTTAGAGAGAGTCAGTGAGTTGAGGCCAATAGAGAGAGATTCAGCACAGTGGACATGACACAACAAGTTTCGTAAGTTCATAACTCATCACAGTATCAGCAGATGTAATTTCAAATGGTGCCAGAGCTCATTGAAAGTACAGAGATGGTGTTGCATAAACAGGTCATAGATTTGGTAAACACCTAGAGTGTGCAAAGTATAAATATCGGTTTCCTCCAGAAATTCCCCCTCACAATGCAGATCAGTTGCTGTCTTGAGTGGGAGAAAAGATCAATGTCACAATATTACGCAATTCGGAATAACACACCTCAGGCACAAGTAATATCAGGATTTGCCGACCAAGTCTAGTTCCGGATGATTCCCAACCCAAATTGCCAACAGAGGGTAACATTACCTCCGTGCTACATCAGCAGAATCCCATTTCAAGCTATGATCAGGATTGCCATCATATCTAACTCAGCACAGAACAGTTTGAATGACATTATGGCATTCTTTATCTGTTTGTGGAATCTTGTTGGGGATGCATGAGCCACCTCAACTGAATTGAGTCGCACCTTTCAGATGTCTGGCAGATATACATTCATATATTATGTTGCATAAGATACAGTGGCCAGGCATGCTGAATACTACAATTATTCAGCAAGTAAGTAATGTCAGACGTACAGATTACTGTCACAATTATCACCTAGGCAGGATGTGCATCCTGTGTATTCCACCAACGATTTGACATGTGTATCTTGTGTTACATTCAACATCCCTGCAAGTTAGTGTGGCTCACCAGTTGATAATGCAGGTGTCTCTGCAATTGAAGACATAGTATGAAAGACTGTATACATTTCAAAATTTTCCAGTAGCATGATCTACTAAAGAGACATGATTTGTTTTATGTCGCACTGTGATTGCAAAGCCTAACTACAACTTCAGCGAGGAGCTCTGACATTGCATCTGCTGAGGCAATGATTCAATTCTGAAGTTGTCAAGTGTGCACCAAAGATAGTAACTAATTACATTTTCTTTGCTGGCTGAATGATTGAATCTGTTCAAAAGGCATAGGTGGACCAAACTGGATGTCATGGATTCCATTATTCTATACACTTGCAATGATTGTTGTATATTTCAGTTGCTTTATGATCTGCTTTCCCCCCCTCACTTTCCAGTCCAATTCTGTTGCTATATAGTGTCATCACTGTTGGATTATTAGTTCACGGCAGATTAGACTTGTGAGAATTAATAGTTTCCTGGTTGTGAGTATTATGAGGGGGAGACATACCAGGTACATTGTCTATGGGTTGATGATTAGTGGAATATGAATAGCTAGTAGATAGCAATTATGGTAAATCCAATATAGTGACTCTATGATAGCCCAGGTAGATCCTGGCCAGCAGGTGGTGTAATTTCATCATCCAATTGTCTTTATTTGTCGATATTATATTATATTATCCTTGGTCAACATCCAGTGGGTTCTCAATGAATAATGTCCATTTCCAAATATCTTATTGAATATATTTTCTGAAAGTGCTGACCATAATTGCAATATAGTCAGTGTATTAATTCGGCTGAATCTTGATGATGCTTCATAGCGTAATAGTCTGTTACTAGAGCAGAGCCTTGGTGATACATATTTGGAAGGGAGAGATCCCTGGTTAGCATATCACTCTCAGTGTATCTGCGAACCCTGCAAAATATCATGCAGAATAATACCCAGTCATCTGATGATCACATTTCTTTACATAGTACTATATATGTAACATATCCCACACTATACTCATGCATATCTTTGGCTGATCATTGTTACCAGAGATAAGCTGGTATCATTGTAATCACTGCAATGACCTTTTTAGAATATATCCAGAACTGCAGTAATCCCCAGTATTGACTTATGTCAAGGTGGTATTGTGAGTTATATGTACCAACTCCCAAGCCTGTGAGCAACAAATATTGATGGGAGATATTCTTCATACAAGTCAGAGGTGAGCTCTGGAATAGCTAAACACCCATTTTATCACGATCAAAAACTGATGGGCTTGGAGAATGTTGGGTTCAATTGTCACCATACACAAGTGTATGTATCCTAACAACATGCAAAATGAGATTTCACTTTGCTCAATTCACAGCAGTCACTGTGGCCGCTCGACTTATAGGCCCAGCAAATACATAATGCCATAGGTTGTCCGCCAATAGTATATGTAGCAAATGCCACCTCTTGCGAACCTGTGAACTTGAAATAGTTCTTGTTTTATTTCTGGAAATATCAAAGTGCAACTCCATAACAACAATTATAGCCATAACCGGTATAACCATAACCTTCTATTCAACATCCCAGTTTACCAATTCAAGAATATTACAAAAATGGTGCAGTTGAGTGTGATATATATTTCATCTTCTCAGCTGGTGTTCATGGATCAAAGGTGTAGTGAAACACCACATCTCATAATAGCAGAATTGAATATCAGAGGATTTCATTCCGCTACAGTGTTGTACGGTGTCCAGTGTTCTGTGTCCTGAATCTCTCTATTGACCTAAACTCACTGACTCTCGCTAAGTCTAATTGACACATACACAAGAACTAAAGTGCATGTGGCTCCGACATGCACAACCCTAAACCAACCCACGTGATGACCGCAGTCAAACCTGTCCCCACACTCCTCCAGTGCGGTATCACAACCGTAGGACTATTCCACAAAGAAAGCAAAGATAGAGCTTGCCTGAAGCTCCGCCCAAATGACCAACCATGCCTGCAGCTCCTCCGAAGCAATCAACCGTGCCTGGAGCTCCTCCAAAACTCCTCCAAAACAATCATCCTCTTGCTCGATATCTCTTTCCTGTAACCTTCACATCCAGCCGGAATAACCCTCCAATCTGGCGTGCTATGCCCACAAGACTTCCTTGACCTCGACCTCGACCTCGACCTTGACCTTGACCTTGACCTCGAGCACTGTCCTCTACTGGGGATTTGTCGTATATCTTGAATCCGTAGCCACTGACTGGGACAATCCGTAGTCCCTGATCTAGCAGCCGTGATTGTGACAGCGAGTTGTGTGCTCCCTCAATATGCAAGACGTTTCTCACAACAACCTAATGATTTCGGCGATATCCTGGCAGCCAAAGCCTCAATCGCAGGTCTCCATATCTGATGGCCTTGCCTGCGACTCTTCCAGCAATGTCATGAATGTCCCGCTCATCTCTTTTGGCATACTGCGTGTACTGTATGAACTCTTGCCAATCTTCGCAAACGTGAGAGGTGGTAGCACTATCCAAGTACCAGCTCTCTTTCTCAGGGGATCTGCCAGTAACTGTCATCCAATAGTTCTCAATTGATGTCGTCGTCATCGTTGTTGTCGCTGAATCTGTCGGTGGCCTGCTCTCCACCGGTGCAGTGCTTGGACAATACCGTGCAATGTGCCCCACTTGATGGCCTCTGTAGAATTCCTGAGTACGCCTGCGGCGATGCTTCTCACTCTCCGAACTACTACCATCAGTTTCACTGCCGCTATCACGGGACTTTCTGGACTTCCGAGTCTGCTTTGAATTCCGCTTCCCGGTCTTCGTCCGCAACTTTGAGAACATAGCTGCCACGTCCGAATCGTCTACGTTCTGTAATCGCGCTTCGTGTGCTTTCATCTTCGTGACAATCTCCTCGGGTTTGTCGGCCCGGGTGTCGATTTTGTCGTACATCAACTGGGTGAAAAACCTCCAATCATCATCCGTCGGTACGCCCTTCATCAGGTCATAGGTTGACTCGCTCTTCGGCATCGTACCACCACCAGTACTACTGGAGCTATTGGTATCGGCACAAAGATTGAAGTCATTCACATAACTCTGAATCCTCGATGTGTACTCCTGTACATTCTCACAATCGCTCAATTTCACAGCTAACATCTCGTCTCGCAAAGCCAAAACATTCAGCTTCAACTTCGACTTGTAATGCTCCTTCAGCTTATCCCACAGCGCCTTTGCATCTTTCTGAATGCCATACTGCTGCTGCAAAGACCTCTCCATCACGAGGTGAATGGTCGACCGCGCGATTCCGTGCTGCTTTTTCCATGCTTTAAACTCAGTCACGTTCTTCGCATTCTTTGCATCTGGTGCTTCCTCTGTATTGTTGACAATGCCGAGAACCTTTTTCTGCTCCAAGAGTATTTCGACTTCCAAACTCCAGCTCTTATAGTCTGTACCATCAAACTTCGTAATCGAGATCGCTGTCAATTCGGCCATCGTGTCGTCTGTACACACTTCGAGTCTGTACTCCTCCCAGACCGTGTCGATGATGCCGCAATTTAAGTCCAGTTCATCAAATCAGCGCAGTGCCCGGGCTCATAACCTGTTGAACGGTGTCCGGTGTCCTGTGTCCTGAATCTCTGTATTGATCTAAACTCACTGACTCTCACTAACTCTAATTGACACATACACAAGAACTAAAGTGCATGCGGCTCTGCCGTGCACCACCCTAAACCAATCCACGTGATGACTGCACTCAAACCCGTCCCCACATACAGGTCACTGCTATCTTCAACCCACTCAGCCACCATTACAATTTACTCTAAATTACATATTCATACAATGCTTGCTTATCACCATGTTTTGTTCACAAAACATGTTGAGAAACAGATTCCAAGAAAGTACAATAATTATGACTCAACAAGGTAGCTGATGTTGCATTCCGCGATGCCCAGATGACCGTGTATAATTATCAGCAAAACACTTCTCAAATGCCATGAATGAAGACAGTTGATTTGGAATACCCACCAATCAATTTCATCTGCTGCCACTGTATGGTAATCCTCCTTTACAGAAGCCATTTCCAGACACTTCTCAGTTATATCACCGTCATCTATTCAATATTATAGCACATGTGCAACTATTCACCAATGCCAGGTGAGGCTTTACAAGTCATGGGCTGCATGGTGTAAGCTATGAAAACTGCCTTGAGAGTTATAGTAGACCTCAAATGTTTCCCCCTGCACAGCTTCTCTCACAAGGGCTGTCATGTCCAGGAGCCCGATGAGTTTCTATATCTCCACTTAATGACAATTCCATTAGACAGCCATTATCTTTCAAATGCACATCACTAGAATTCCCTTCTGACCCACCTAGGAGAACCTCCCTAAGTCTCACAATAACATAATCCCAACTGGCAGCATATTGGCAGAAAACCAACAACACAGAGATTGAGAACCTGCTCTCAGTATCAGAGCATTACTTTAAGGAGGGTAATGAATGTAAAAAAAGTAATAAGTTGTTGGACAGCAGCAGTGGAGCAGGCAAATTACCAATCCGCTTTGAGCAAGCTGAAACTTCCTTTTTGTAATTTGTATTAAGAACAGAGCAACCCAAAGCAGTGTATCATAATGTGGAAAAAAGTATTCATGGCTTGGCTTTTGAAGGAAGCACAGAGGGTCATTCTCCAGAGTCAAAATCTTTTGAATATGATGTAAGATGAACTCATGTACTGGGAGCCATCCTAGTGGCAGATATTTCAGTAATAATTGTAAACTGCCTGTAGGTGGGAGAGTGTTAATATTGTGGAAATGATTCAGTGGCAGTGGATGTAAACATATTTGAATATCTGTACACTTCAAGTTTGCAGTGAAGGGAAGATTGAATGGTGATGCAACTAATTACCAGTAACAAATTGGTGTGTGTGCATTGGCAACACAGTATGCAGTACCCTCCTTGAGTAGCTAAAGTCAGTCTTTGTTGTTGTAATTCACTGGGTGGCACAAGATGGCATTATGGCCACCAAACCACTCCTAGAATCATGTACAAATATCAGGTACTGGGAGGAGTGGATTAATTGCATCAAAATACATCAAGACCCACAAGAACCAAACAGTTCAAGAGGAACATTCAAATCTACAAACAAGCTGGAACATACAGATTCAAAATATATGCGATTATATATTCACAGGCATCTGATGAATAAACTCATATATGGCCAGACTGAATATAACTGTTTCCTTTCAAATGCTTTCAAGTGGAATCTTGGATACAATTTGAAATTATTTTTGGCTGAAATGTGGTTCGTTACAGGGAAGGAGAATGTACAGCATGTAATTAGACCAGGTATTGTAATACCTGCTTCTCATTTCAAGGCTAGATATATCCGACCTTCAATCATAATATGCAGATATTGGTATATTCCAAGGTGAAAGATTGAGTAGGGGGTGAAGAGGAAGATGGGCAAGAGATTCGTAGTTCAATTAATGTAAGTTCTAGTTAACAGAATAGATGTGATTATAGTCCACACACATTTATTCATTCCAATGCTTGTTTTTATAATACCGAATATTATAGTAAATTGCAGAACCAGTGCTGTATATACCCTACTGCCCAACATACCTTGGAGTAACTGCAAGGGATCATTCAGAACTGAAATAGAATAGAATATTACCGCATGGAGGTTCAGAATCCAGTGGATGGCAAGCATATTCTTATTGGAGACAATACTGGTACTAAATTGAACTCTGTTCTAAATGCCATCTACAATAGATTGGGATATAAGTTAATTGATGAAATAGTGAGAATGATGAATGCCCATTCTGTCTGACACTTAACAAATCACTGCATTCCTGGAAACCAGGCTTTAACTGCTGGCCTATCTCAATCAAAGTTTCAGGGATAAAATGTTTTGACAATATAATTCATTGAAAGATAATGGGTTTGCGATTCAGATATGCCTGGAGTGATAGTGGCAGATGAAATGGGTCTTCGCAAGATGTTTACCCCAGTTGCTGTAGCTATAATATGTACATTGCTGACTGAAAACATTGTTACAGGGTTGCAGCTGTCAATTTTGTAAGCTAACTCCCTTGACAAATGGGCAAACATGGCACAGAACAACTATCTCAGTAGTATTTGTACAGAACAGGAATGGTATCTGGTGTAGAGACCAGTACTCAGTTCCCCACCACTTCTAACAGTTCCATACAACTTCATCTCTGGAGCATGCAGTACTGATTTGAACTATTGAATGAATTATTGTAGTGCGAATGCGCAGTGGGAAAGAGTCATTCCAGCATATTCTTGATGAAATGACACTAGGGAAAAATTAGAATTTCGTGAACGTAACGTGAATGGAGAATCTGATTCTGGCAAACCGATGAAATATTTTCGTTGCATTATCTAGTACATCAGTATACAGAGTAAAACTGTCAGGCAATGTCAACCCTCAAACTGATCATGGCATTTTATGATTTCTGAAGGAGTTTGTGAATAATGAATGACACAGAGAGCAGGCTGGAGATTTGTGATGGCCAATACACACCATGTTGATCTCATGTGAACTGAGCAATTGAAAGGAAAAGTGAGACTCATTGTTGACAGATGCCCAATTGGAAGTCAATCGGTAGTATAGCAGGTTTATCACTGGGGCATAGTTTGACACTGCGGAGTGCTGTCAGTCACTAAGGATGCAATGGTTGTTGTAGGACTATGGTACAATGACTGTTCACTTAATACTGGGGTGGATTCTGTTATTTGCAATACTTGTGAGTGATTTCTGGCATTGCTGATGAATGAAGACCTGCAGTAGCATGAATTTGACCAAGATGAAGTATCAAGGGACATGTTCCAGTTCTCACCAGGTTCATCATTTGGAGTGATAGCTAATGGAATATGATGGGGCTCCTGTGCATATATTTCATATGTTGACTGACATCGGCAAGCACAATTAGCCAGAAATACAGCTTGAATTCCCTCATTTACCAAATAACTTTGCATTTTTAACAACACCCAACATTGGTTCGACTGGCTATAATAATTATACACCAAACCATGGAGTAATAACTCAGAAGTGCTGGTATTGAATTCACCTTGGCAGGTATTCACAATAGTTGTCCAACCGTGGCAAACCAGAGTCGAATACACATGGTGATTAATCTCTAATTTTAGTGGCTATCAGTGTCGAGTGAATAATATCAACTAATATGCTTGAGTAAACAAGATAAGACTCTTATGCAGTGTAGCAAGTTAAGCTAGGATTAAGTCATTGATGTGTTTCCAAATTTTCAAGACTGAAGTAGACCATACAGAGTGATTGACAGAGAATGGAGATGCATTCGAGTCACATCGAGGATATGAAGTATAGACTTGGAACATCGGGACTGTGAAATCATGGTGCACCTGCTTGAAGAGTCTGCCAATCCAATTACATCAATTGATACAAACAGTCATGATTCATTGGGTGTAAGAGATTCCAGGGAATAACCGAATTGTTCTTCTGTTATTTTGGAGTGAATTAAGTGCTGAAGGTGAGATTATTTCAAAAATTTGAACTTCTTAGAGAGAGATTCCATTGGAATTTGTTGCAAATACAGTGACATATTAGAGATGAAGTCCAATTGTTCCGCTTATAGTTTGTATGTCTTAACCAAGTTGCATTGCACTGTCAAATTGGTACGTTGCAGTTATACAAGTTCAACAGGGGGGAGTTGTTGGAAGTAGTTTCTATAGGTACTGATTGATTGATCAATCATTTATTGGGTAATATATTGGTTGTTTTCAGAATGGTAAAAACTTACTTAGTTAAAAGCTACAATATGAACTTTCAGGCTCTTCTCATTTTATCATAATTGGTTATGGAGCAATTAGCATATTTGGTTCAGTGAAGTGATGGGAATTATTCGATAATTGTTTATACCATATGTACTGATATCCTAAACCCTAGTACAGAATTTGTAAGCCAATAGGTAGAACAGATTGAACCAATTTCCATGAGAATTGGCACACAGGCTGACATATATTGCAAGTATTATCCTGAGTAGTATGATTATCATGACGATAGATTCAGCACTGCATATTCTCCAATGATAGTTGGCAATGGACACAGCCTCGGAGATATTAAGTACCTATGTCAGAAAATATAACATAGCTTTCATATACTTTATAAAATTGGAGCTGCTGCTGACATATGATTGACGTTCAGATAGATGTCAGATCCCCAATACAGATAGTTGAATGAGAAAATCAGTTTCACATATTCTTTACTCAACCTGTAGCTTTACTGACCATCATTTCTCCATGGAAAATTGTCATTCAAGCACACCTCTGGTCTGCTATTCAGTTAAGCATGAAGTTTCCTACTTTGTAAAATGCCAACCTTGAAAAGCTGGAATTCAACTTTGAAGTATAGTTCCAGCCAAGGCTTATCTCTGAGCAACAAATCAGCTGCCAAAGTGTGTAGACCTAGTTTGTTATGCTCTCTTTATATTTAAATAGCTATTTCCCTGTATACATTCTTCCCCTTCAAATGGTTTTCAGTCAGTGGAGAATGTACACACACATTGCCATCAATCAAAACACGTGATCATTTAGACCCCACGAATCCCATTTGGCCTGTGATATACGACATATATCTATGTTGGTGCAATGTATTATGGCCACCTTCAACATCCCTTGACTGTCAATCTCTGTATCAACTTGTTCACTGTTGTAAGGTTGTCACTCTACACTAAATCATACAGGTAGAACCTTGGCCATTCAGTCAAGCCACTCAATTTAGTATTAAGCAAGTAGTATATTTGCCACTAAACTTTGCAATTCACAGAGAACTTCTGATGGTTTGAGCTCTATTGAGGGTGCTGGAGCTTCATAAATACAATCATAAAAGATCAATTTTGTATTGTGACTGTGCCAATGACTGGCAACTCCCTCACACCCCAGGTACATCGCATGCTCTAATTGGCCCATCTTCATCATGCTATGTGTGCAGACTTAGCTGGATTCTGACTAGATGTATATTTGGGCAAGTAATATCAGTATCTTACAATGTGTCATGTTATCTAGGTATGATCAGGACAATTGAAGATTGACAATGTTGAATCGTTTTCTCTTCTCAGTGACTCAGTAGGTAACGTGTCATTTTCTGTGCCCCACATATCTCAAAATACCTCACTTTGTATCAATTATAAACTGACTGATCAGATTGCTGGCAATATTGCACATGCCAAGATCACATGAAAATCATACTGTCATGATTACTCAGCGTAACAAAATACAGCTTCCAAGAGTGCAAGTTACTATCAAATGAAAGTGAGCCTGCATAACTATATAAGTCTCAGTGCACATCAATTGACTGTAACCACATGTAAGCCTTCCTCTCTCTGCTCTGAAATGACATTTAATTATACTATTGTACCAACACATAAATCTTGTAAACTGAATATGAATTTGAAGTCACCTTTGCAGTTATGAGACGCTTAATGAAATCATCATTTCACACTGAGCAACTTGCCTGTTCTCAAGGCCACAATCTAAATGTGGCATAACATTGCTGATGCAATAGCTAGCAGTTCTGGCATTGATTTAAGCTTGAAGTAATATGATCACCCCAGAATAATTACCATATCTGCCAATTCTTTCTCAATGCTTGAATATCTCCTGGCTGCACACAATATCTCTCCCCTGGTTGCAAGCCGCATGATTGTTGGCATTGTATAGTGTAATCATGACCCCAAGGAATACCTAAATGTGAAGTTAAGCTTAGAATATTGCTTTATCAATAGTTAACATAGCTGCTGAATCCTAACTCAATGGAATATCATGAAAATAAGTGTATTCTTTATACAGATATATTATACATGGATATTTATATTTCACCCCTCCCAATAACACACTCGGTTTCAAATCTTGTAACTAATCAATCCTCCAGCAGGTTCCAAATCCGTCCTGTTCTGTACAATCTCAATGGTATAACATTTGCATTTCATACTACCACACCGAAAGCTTCAACTGGCAGGTATTATTAATGCTTACACTTATGTCATATGCTGCTGCATTTGTTCCAATTTAGGATCTCAGTACTCCTATTGGCCTGTATTATCGGCTAGTCAATATTTCATCCCTGGCTTTGCCATATGTACCTGTGGTACATCTAAGTCAGCTGGGTCAGATTCAGGATGGTGTTGCTGAGATGGTTCTGGTTCTGGTGTGTCTGGTCCAGGTAGCTCTGGTGAAATTCAATGTCGAATTGCTTCAACCCCCCATGAATTCTTGCATCGGTACTATTGCAGATTGGAGAGCTAACATACACCATTGGGTAGTAGGAATCCATCGATTCCTGTGTACTAGATATTTCCTAAATTGCCGCACCAGACTGCAATCCCCAATATGTATAACAAACCAATATGACTTCCCTGAAGAACCATGTCATGATTCATGTTGTATTACATTCTCCTCAATTTTGTCTGACTACTTTGCACTATTTTTCCAACTGTTGAAGTGCAATTGATTGTATATTTAATGCTCTATCCACATTTTCCAAACTCTAATACCATATCATCAATGTGGAATTTATTGTGAGCCAGGTGAGAAATCCCTGTATACCGAACATTCAAGAAGTGCTCCTTGAGTGTGCACTCACACTTCCATTGAAGAAAACTGCGCATCTGAATTGTTCATGAATTGTTTCAATTCAAAACCTGCCTTCATTTATGGAGTTGTAGACTGCTAAGGTTGTTACTAACAAGGTTGGATTAGGATGGTGATTTCGATTGGGAGATTGGTGATAATACATATGAGTACACTGGAGAGATCAATGTGTTATCTGACATTGATGAAGACAATGTGGATTATCAACAGAAGATTCTACTTCTAGAGCAGGCATGCTGGTACAAACAAGTCAAACCTTCAAAACTATCACTTGCAACATAATGGAGCTGTACCTATGCTTGCTTTGCACACTCATGGCTTCTAAGTTCCTACTATCCAGCTGGGCCTATTGCACTATCATTGTCCAACTGCCAATAGTCAACCCTCCTTAATATAAAATGTACATCTGACTGTGCACCTGACCAGATACTCCCCCTATCAAAGTCAAGTGCGGATCAAACTGCTCCACAACTGAAGGGGGGGGACATGAGAAAGTTCCCCTATTGTGACAGAATACCTTGCAGATAATGAATGTATTCATGATGGCAATCATATGCATCAAGACACCCTGGCCAAATAGTTTCATACAGGAAGTGTTTAAACGTTGAGAAATCTTGGAACTAGCTATTGAAGCTTTGAATGGTCATCACCCATTGGCAGGTTATTCTGTACATTCACTGTCTGTGTGTGAAATACTCAGTAGGCCATTACTCAGTATCAAACCACCAATATGTAAAGTGGTCTATCTGAATCCTAATCAATTCTCCTCGATATGACCTAGAATATTGACTATGCCATCAAAATATTCATAGTTTACACTAAATATTTGTACCATTCTTGAATGGTTGGCACACTGGGCTCATCAAAGACTTGCCAGTAGTAAGTGGGTGGATTGACACTCCAAGCCTGAATATCAGATTGAGGTTAAGGATCTCTTGTACGTCAATGCATATCTTTTAATGGTCAATGGAGATATGCAATCATAGTGTACCGGAATGGAAGTTTTGATTGAATTGACCTCCAATTCCACTTCGCCTCCAATCACATGGGAAACAAGCCTACACAATTATGAACTGATTGGGAGCAAAGATATCACTATGCCAAGGATTATGATGTAAATTAGCTCGTTTGGAGTTGAGGCAATTGGTCATTGATCAACCTTATGTTGATGAGCCATATCTTGTTACATGATACACTAGATACACCTGTGTATACAATGGCACACACCGGACTGCTGGAGCATGTGCCACTGTACAACAGGTTATGAGACCTGCCGTGTTGAAGAGAAATGACAGTCAACCCCACCACTTTGTCTGTCGAGCAGGGGTCAACATTGTGACAGTACAGTGTCTTCGCAAGATATAGAATTCCGCCACATCCCACCCTGCTTCCGATGGCGGCTGTTGGACATCACCCATACAGTACTAGGGACATCAATAACTGACGATTGCGATACAAGATGACATTGACAATAATTATCATCACTAAGTTGCATAGCACGACCTATGCACAATGCCCCACCGAGATGGTGATACTTCTTGAGCAGAAGCCAGTATATAGTATCATCAAAAGACACAATGACAAGCTGGAAGAGCCAGCTGCACATCCGACCGCCACAGAGAATGCCACATTCAGAGACTGTATGAATCGCCATTGTGTTGCGAGATCAACAATCCAACTGGGAATGGGGCTGAGGATTGAAGCGGAATACAGTGTTATTGATGATGCCAAGATGCTCTGGCAAAAGCTCGCATCGGCCTACAAGTCAAAGTTGAAGTTCAAAATGTTTGACATTAGGGAAGACGATTGGAGCATCAAGCTACAGGACTGCAGAGATGTCAACAACTACCCATCGAGGATTGATCTAAAAGTCAAGCATAACAATCCTTCTGCTGGGGCATCGACCACTGACCCTGACTCTGCTGGTAAGGACACTGCAAAGACAGTCGCTATGATAAGTACCCAACAACACATCATCTATCTTCGTTGCAGAAACCCAAGGAACGATGACTGGACAGTGTTCCTAGAGCTCATGGTAGTCAAAAACAGCACAATGACCACCATGCCCAATGAGATTGGCACCCTACACATCGAAAAAGAATATGCAACCGAGAGAGACAATGGGTTCCCTCCAGAAACTCCGCTCTTTGGCTAGGAGAGTACCTAAGGCAGCAAAGGCTGTAAAGGAAGCAAAAGTTCAACAAGGGATAAAAGAGATAACAAGGATGATAGGAAAGAGAAGGATCAGCTGAAGTGTATTCACTGCAAACGGAAAGAGCATAACACCGAGAACCACTTGAGTAAGCAACGTTGTAATCATACACAGATTGCCGACACTGCAGCAAAAGCATCAACTGAGACAACTTTGACTGTCACCACTTCAATTGAGAATTAATGAATGGTGGCCAGCTACAATGCTTTATCCAGTGATTGGTTCATCGATTGCAGATGTATTACTCACTTCTCCAGCCATCAAACAATGTTCATCAGCTACACTGAATCTCCTGTGATTATGAAAAATGTGCGGAAATTCAATCGGGTCATAATCATTGCCTCCGGATATGAATGTGTTTGGTCAGTTTTTCAACTACTAGATGGCAGAACAGATGCAATCCTACTTGAAGAAATGTTGCATTTGCTGGGGTCATTGATCTCATCGGACAGTCGCAGATGATGAACAAGGACATCAATGTCAAACTGGTGAATCACTACAGTCTCAACCTCTTCAATCACCATGAGATATTGATTGCCTCTACACCTCCAATCAATGGACTCTTCATTCTCAATTCAGTTCATGATCGTGCTCTGGAATCACAGGAATATTCCGATATTGACAACACCAGCTGCCTATGGCCACTTAAGGTGACTGGGCATGCATTGCGACACGATGTAGAGAAGCAGATGTTATGGCACCGCCACATTGCACATGTTGGACTCAACTCTCTGGACAATGTGGTGATGAACACTTATATTCCAAAAATGACAGCTATGTGGGATTGCACTTGTTGCATCAAATGTAAATTGGTGACGCAGCCATGTACTTGGTCAACATTCTGTGAAACTGACCCTCTGCAGATCGTGCACCAGGACAGATGTTGTCCCATGCCAACAGCCATGGGAGGTGGTCGATATATGCTGTGCTGCATCGATGACGCCACAAGGTATACAGATGAGTACATATTGCAGTACAAGTTGGAAGCCATGGAGAAATTCAATCAATGGAAAGATCACAGAGAAAAGGAGTCAGGCAAGCAAGTGAAGCGATTTCGTACAGATTGAGACGGTCAGTAACCCTCCAAGTATTTGGTTGACAACCTGAATTCATGGGGCATAGTACAGGAATCAAGCAGGCCAATACTCCGCTGTCTAATGGAGTTGTCGAACGGAGGAACTGCATGTTCATGGAGCACATATATACCGCATGCTAGATCATACCATACTTTAAGTAGGACTCTGTTCGAGGTCTGCTATGGATCTTGGAAAAGGCGCTCATTGAAGTATCACCATATGGTCGGATTCTTGGCCTTCATTGACATTCCAACAGGGCAACAGAAGTGGCTTGATTACAGAGCAACTCCCAGCGAATTCATTGAGTACAGCATAATGACTAAACAGTACATCATGTATAACCCATTGGCCAACACACTTCACCCCTCCAGAGTGATGGTAATCAGAGAAGAAAAGTGGTACACAGCACAGAATGCTACAGATCAAGCAATCTTGAATGAGCACTTCCACAGAGATATCACTGAGAAACCCAAACTCAGCCGGAAGCAGCCTACTAGAGATGAAAGTTCCAAACATCGAAGAGAGGGTTCAGCACACAATGATTCGCCTCCAGAGCCTCAGATGCCCAAGAAGGAGTCATGGGAATTGGATTGCCTTGACACATCAGTTGGAAATTAATGGAAGCCAGCGGTAGAAGGTAGTCGCAAAAACCTCACTGGAAAGTTTGCAGAGTCAGCACAATTGGCCCTTGAAGATGATCAATATGAGGGTATAATTTTCATTTACACTGCAGCTGCAATCTCTGATGATCATCAGGATAGTGTTAACAACAGTTCCCGACTGCCACGTGGGGTCCGGCTCGGTGTTGGAATCGAACCGTCGTGAAATGCATGGTCCCGGTCATTAATACACCCAAACTGCCAATTCTGGTACGGTTCGATGGACATCTCCCAACCCGTCAGAATTGGGCACGTAGTCAGTGCATTGTCCAGCCAGTCCATCGGTAGATTTACATAATGTTCTTGCTTTTGCTGTTTGATAATTGTATTTGATCAAAATCAGTTAAATAACATCCAGAAATACCTTTTTGATCACTGTGCAGATTGCGACATCAGTTATTTTGAAATCAATGGTTTGCCTTTTATGATTCGTATTTCGGAGTACTAAGCCAGTCAATCGTTCCGTTCTGATCTCATATATCTGCGCGATGGCTTTCTTACGCAATTTACAAGACCAATGTCATGGAGGCTCTGTTGCGACTCATTTTCATGATGGGGCAAGAAATGTGCCGCTGTTGCTTCTGAAGCTAAAGACGGCTCACTCGTTTTTTATGGATGTCTGCAACCAATCGCCACTTAGATAACCCAAGATGCAAAGCTCAAAATCATTGACACTTGGTTGACACTCATTTTCAGAATGACGCAGTAACCATGTTGCTTGCTGTTTTGCCAATAAGGGCAGCCAATACGATAGTTATGATACACGGCAATTCAGTTACTATAAAATTACCTTGTTTACATGACCAAAAATTGTTGACACTCTATTGACGCTCATTTTCAAGATGAGGTAGAGAGGGTGTTGCTATACCTTTGGGCTATAAAGGTGGCCAATACTTCGATTATGTATAACCGCGACCATGTCAATTTTGAATTAGCGGACTTATATGACCTGAAATTGTTGACACTTGTTTGATACTCATTTTGGCATGAGCATGTCTGCGATATTCAATCATTTGATTCAGTATAGTTTATCATTCCCAATGTTCTGGCAGCATTGCTAGCATTTTCATTTACTTTCTCCTTGATCACTACATTGTTTCTTAATAATAAATATAAATATATCCTTTAAAATCTACTTTGCAGTAAACACTAATTGTAGTTAATAATACACTCCGAAATCCCGTTCCTTTCAATCCATGCTGGTCATCACTTGCAGGTTCGCTCAATAAGCTGCTCTGGTCTTCAAAATGGTTGTTAGCTGCATTACCAGAAAGCAGATAGTGTACTAACCAGTGGATGTTCCTTCATCAGTCAGCATATCTGGATCAGAATCTGTATCGTGTTGGCTATCCTGGGCATGTGCATCAGAAGTAAAATGTTCAGCAGAGGGAAGAGAAGTATGTGCATATGAATATCTGACCACCAAATTGAGGATTCGGAAACGTTGAGCTAAACCATTGTTACTAGGTGGTGCAGGTGGTATTCCGGGCACAGGCCGTGTTCCAGGCACAGGTGGCGTCCTCTCTGGAGTCGACTGTCAGCATCAGTCGGGTGGAGGTACACCTGTTCCTTTGCGTCTACAGCGCGTCTGTGGATTCACTGCGATACCATTTTGGCAAGGAAGGGATCTGTCGGTGTGGTTATGAGGAAGCATTGCCGGGTTTGTTTCTAACGCAGCCTTCACCTATTTAGGCCCCAGAAACCCAACAACCTGCTTTTCTCATCTCGGACTTCAGCGCAAGGTTTCTTGATCAGATTTTGGGGTTCCTCTATCGCGGCGCGCGAAAACACGGCTTTGGACATTTTGGCCATATTCAAGGCCTGATGCATGTCGGAATGGTCCAGCTGTACCGGACCTCCTTGCCTTGCCATAGTAGCAGACATGTTGAAAACCTACAAGGAAGGAGTTGCTGCACTAACAATGAGATTTGGCTATTACCTCGACCATATACGTTTCCATAGCCTCCTCTAGGGAGATTAATGCTTGTTTGGTCCACTCCTGGGGATGTTTATCACGATATTCATCCGCGAAAATCCCTCAGCAGACAACATCATCACGTTCGACTTCGCCAACTGTGCAGACACATACATTGGTTGACCATTGAGGTATCCAATTACAAGCGGCGAGAAATTGGTCACGTAGCTCTCTGCGTACACCCGCTGTATGTGATATGGTTGATTGACGGCCATTCACCACGGTATGAATAGACTCACATCCAACATCATGCTGTCTCTTATACTTGCTGCTTCCGGTCTTACAGATAATTTTTAAATGTGTATCCTGGGTCATATTTTGGGTAGCTTTATTGGCCGCATCGCGGTGGACTAACTGGCGACTGCGTTCTTGCTGTGTGCTGAGGAGTGCCATATTGGATGAAGCACCCGTCGACCAGCTTTCTTCAGATCTGTCACCACCTGGCCCAGGTCGTTGGGTATCCATGATTGGGTGGTGTGGAATAGGAGCAGAAGACGATAACGAAAAGAAGTGGGAAGTCCTGACGATAGTATCGTGAGATTCATGTCAGAATGACATAATTGCCAATGAATTTGTACCTTATACTCAAGCTGATTCCTGCTGCGTATGACAGCGAGTTGCAGGGGGTACCCACCATTTTGTGATTTGCAATAAGTTGGTCCGATGTTGTTGGTTTGTTTCGCGGCATATATTGATACCAATGACAGCCGAAATCTCATGATTCTCTGATATACATTGGACATTCTTCGAGGGAAAGGATGTCTGCTGATGTTTGTCCCAAAAAATCCGTGGGATAATACCTGAAATTGACGCTAACAATCCAGTCATAATGTACAGTTAGCCCAACTATTCCCGTTTGATTGACAGTCAGAGGGCAGATTTTGGTTTGTTCAAAATAAGTAAACATACCAACCTTGACATAAATGATGCAGCTTGCCTCCATATTGTCCATATCTTGCAACATCCAACATCTCGCCCAACAACAAAGTCAACACAAACAATGGTCAGTGCTACAAAAATGACCATTTTGCCACTTCTGGCAGGCCATTATGGTAAATTGACAGAGCGGTCCACCCAATGATATCATCAAGCGAATGATGGGAACAGTGACTTGCAAGTAGAATGAGTCCGAGCCCGTGGGGCATTACGCAGCTTGCGATCCAAAACGAATCTTGCAGCCCAGAAATGATGAGAAAATCCACTTCTTAAGCAATGAAGAGAATGTGAAATGGATTGAGGATTATGTTGAGAGAGAAACCTCTGTGGCAAGAAAGCGAGTTGAAGATGCAGAGGAAGTGATCAGGCAGGAGCAGGCAGACAAGGGGACAGCTGAAAACGCGGGAGTGATGACCAGATAGCCGGAAAAGTTGTCTGAGGAGATGATGGTAGCTATCAGAAATAGTCTGAGCGATCTTGTAAATTCTGAAGATGGGGAGGATAGGGAAGATGAAGATGAGAAAAAGACAGAGCAGGGCAAGCTGAGCGAAGATGATGAACCCGGCTGGGTGATGGGCACAATCTCCAAAACCGTAAAGCAGCACATGGAGAGCTCTCGGCAGAAGGCGATGAAACTTGACGAATTGATTCAACTGTGATCGGGGGATGCAGCCGACTACCTCCGTGAATCACATATGAAGTACTGCACATCCGAATTGAAGGTTCCGGCAGTCGTTAAACAGCAAATGGATTATAATGTAGCTGCACCAGCAGCCACAATACTTGGAGACCTAATAGAGTGTCTTGATGTTGTCCCCGGAGTATTGCAACTGCTGCAAGGGACGTTTCAACCAGGAAGTAGTCATATTAGACTAGGTTCTGGGAAGCCAAAGTTGGACACAGGTATAGCCGGTCTTGCACCCACCACGGAGCCTAATTGATCACTCACTCAGAATGTGAAGTCTGTTCAACTCCAAAGATATTACCCCTGCATATAGCCTCCCCAGATAATTAACATATACAAATCGAATTCGGACGAAGAGATGCTGACAGCTCATGCGTCACCGGAGGAATAGTCAGGCTGATTGGTATTTTTGATGTCATATCTTGGTGAACAGCAATTTGCATACCAATTGTGGTACATGTCAGCATTGTCCTGATTTCAGTGACCAAATTGTGAGACACGATAATTTGTCTCTACATGTGGAATGGTCGAATGCACCATGTGAAAGTTCTAGGATCTAAATCAGGCTGTAAGATGGCCAATTAGCTCGATTTCACTTTGCCTATTACTGTTGAATGAGAAAGCAAAAGCTCTATTAGTGATGAAATATACTAAAAAATTTATATGAGTGATGTCATACAAGACATAGAAGGAGCGGTCTGTGCTCAATACGAATCAATCTGACTGACAACCGTTATGCAGCATTTATCCATACATTCAACTGCATAACTCTCCGCACATACCTGGTGCACATGGTTCAGGTATTTAACATTGCTTATGGTATGTCATGGAAATCTAGGAGAAGGAGCTGGGTGAGGAATGGCGACGAAGTCAAGCTATATTAATCAGAAACTGATCAAATGATCTAAATGCCGTAAATTGCTTGCCGAAAGCACGGAAATTTGATAGGGCCATGTTGTCTCCCACTCAGACAATGTGGATAGAGGTGGATCAGAAATTGAGGAGCCAGAAGGCTTCTGGATGCAAATGATAATAGTTAGAAATGCAATTGTGGATGTCAATAACGAATATGCGATTCGTTGCATACGATAATTGAGAGTACAATCGCTGTTTTGTTGTAATTAATGTGATTGTCAATAGAGCGTTAACGATTTTCAGCCATATACATTTCAGTAACACAGGGCTCCATTGTCTCGCCCTTCCAAAGTAAATATATTGGTGAGCGTTATAGCAGAAAAGACGAAAATAACGCTTGTTGCCCAATTCTTAAAATCAGTGTCACTCAAGCGTTGATGATAGTGTTAGCAACGGTTCCATGTTTGAAACCAGCCGGTTTTATAGGTCTGCGTGGCAACGGCCTTACCACATCAAAAATGGACGTTTTTTTAAGCGAACTACCCAATTAAATCCACCAATATTAATCAGACAATTTAGAGCTTGGTATATGAAATACGCAGCTTTGCATGGCGCATCTTTTGGTCGACTCGGATTGTCGATATCTTCAAACCTCAGCAAGTGGTGGTTCAAAAACATCGTTTTCAGACCAAAAATTACTGTATTTTCAAAGCCGCTTGCTAAGTTTTAAAGATATTGAACATTGGAGAGCACCAAAAGATGCGCCATGCAAAGCTGCATATTTCACATACCAAGCATTAAATTATCTGATCAATATTGGTGGACTTAATTGAGGGAACTGTTTGGCAAAAACCGGAACCGAACCGGCGGGTTCCGGGTTTTCTTGGAACTGCTATAGTAGAAACGGTCCAAAAATGGGACCGTTGCTAACACTAGTTGATGATATTGGGGCTTGCATCATGGAAAATCAAAGGGCTCTGTGGCGACATTTAACCATAATCGAACTATCGGCTGCCTGTCTAGCCTAAAATGTGTGCGACAACCTTGCTACTAGGTCCAAAATATGAGCGTCAATGGAGTGTCAATGGAGTGTCAACAGTTCTTGGCTTTACCTCTTCTAAAACCCCAGGGCTATATGGCGAGATTGACTCATTATCAAACTGTCAGCTGCCTTTCTACGCAAAAATGCTTGCGACAAAATCACTACTATGTTCTAAATATGAGTGTCAACAGAGTGTGAACAATTTTTTGCCTTGCATCTGAGAAAATTAAAGCGCTGTGTGGTGACAGGAACCCATTATCGCCCTATTGGCTGCCTCTCCAGGCAAAAATGATTGAGGCAACATAGCTACTGTGTCCTAAAAATGACCGTCAACTGTGGGCCAACAAGTTTTAATCTTACATCTTGGAAAATGAAAGGGCAATGCAGCGACTTTAATCCATGATCATATTATAGGCTGCCATTCTAGGCAAAAATGCTTGCGACAACATCGCTACTATGTCCCAAAAAGGAGCATCAACACAGTGTCAATGATATTTGGCCTTCGATCCTGCAAATGCGAAGGGTTGTGCGGTGCCATCAACCCATAATTGAACGACCAGCCGCCTTGCTTGTCATAAATACTTACAACGGCATCGCTACTATGTCCCAAAAATGAGCGTCAACGGCGCGTCAATGATTTTTGGTCATGCAACTTGCAAAATCCAAGGGCTGTTCATCGACGTCCACCCGTAATCAACGTATTGGCCGCCATTGTGGGCAACACATCCAGTCAAGATTGCGGTACCACCCTCAAAAAACAAGTGTCAGCGGAGCAGCAACAGGTGATGTCATGCTCAGTAAGCCTCACAACAATGAAATGCCTTGCATTGTTCAAAAACTCAGTTTTTAATGGTGAATCTTGTCAGTATTACCCTGTATTTAACTTCACAACTATGCATGCAATGTCTGACAGGCCGTACTTTTGTCATTCGTGTAGCTCAAGAGTCATTATTTAACCACTAGCATTCTACTCAACAATAATGTAACTTTTGACAGTTCGTCAACTGAATTTACACAGCATTGCAATTCCTACAACCATGTTGAATTCCCAATCTATAAATTCCTCGTTTCTACATGTGATGATCTCTTGCAAAAATGAATGTGTCTTTATTCGAGATATGAGCGACCTTGCTTTACAAATCAACTTCGATGCTTCATGGGCTTTCATGATTGTGGGTTCGAAACGTCCTATTGCATGGAGTAGTTCCAGACATGCTCTTTCATGGCGCTTCTACTTGGACTGCAGAATTGAGGAAACTGGCAGCCCTGGCATCATATGTATTGTTTGTCATCAAGTACTGCTCCATTCATCAGAACATGGGACCAGCTCCATGGGGATACACCTGCTGGCAATTGCGCACATTGCAACGTCAAACGAACTATCAGTGTCGGAGGTTTCTGAATTGGCCAGTACAACTGTTGATGACACTGCTTGGGCCATATTGAAGAGACAAGGTACTAGTGGAATTACAATAGTAAGCTCGGTGAAGACATTGATATTCAACAGTTAGATCTTACGTATATTCACAAAATTGACAGACAGAATACTCGAAACTTGCAGCAAAGGACTACCTAACTGCTGAATTTCACCAAGATACCTGGAATCACAACCTCATGTTAGGATTCGTTTCCCCTCACATTTCTTGTGATGCTGTATCCAAACTGGATCTGCGATTATCATTCGAAGCATGACTTGGTGAACTGGTGCTGCCATCCTCCCGCACCCTTTGTAACATTTGCCAGAGGGAATACTCACTGACAGTGGATGGAATTACGAAGCAATTGCCATCAAGGAATAAAGTTAGCTTAGGTTTAGATAGGTGGACATCCACAAACAAATTAGCGATAACTTCTGTCATTGCATACTATATGGTTCATTAATGCGCATTGCAAGAAGAACAACTTGCATTCAATGAGGTTGACAGCCTATTCTTTTCCTATTTCGACTACTAACTAAGGATTATAAGTCAAGGGTCAACATACCGCAGCAAGGCTAGCCATAAATTTAAACGAAGTTCTGGATCGTTTCTAGCCTACTGACGGCTAATTACTTGGAATTACGAGGGATAATGCTTCATCAAATTACACGATATCTCGGAAACTACAACCAACACTTGAGTGTTTGGGAATCATGTTGGCTGCAATGGGAAACCACATACCGTGCATAGTGCACGTCATTCAGCTTGCATTGGATGCGTTCATAAGTGATCTTGGTGTAAAAGGCCACACCAACGCTTGGGAAGCCCAAGAGCACAATCAGCAATTTGGAGAGAATGAACGCACAGATATTGGAAAGAGTCAAAGACTGCGCAAAGAGGGCAATGCTAGAATCCAGAGGGTATTGGCTATGCGACTATGTTTGTCAAGGATATTTGAGAAAGTACATATTTGAAAACATTTTGAAAGACCTGAAACTAACCTTCATATAGCAGAGAATGCTTGCTGTAATTATTACACTGACACCGGGTCATTGAAACCAGTTCATCCACTGTCAAGACGCCAAAGTACGAATAGCAGTACTACCTATTATTGATGTGAAAACTTGTTGGAATTCGATATTGGAGTTACTTGAGCATTCCTGCCGAGTATGAGAATTCACTCGCGAGTTGCTGCAGAACCTAAAATACAGCAATTACTGGCCACTCTTCACAACACAGGATGAATAGACAATTGTCAAGTACATTATGGAAGTTTTGAGGCCATTCTGATACAGGACCCTGTAGATGTCGAAAATACATACAGTGACTCTGCATGATGTCATCACCGTCTACAATGACATGTTCAATCATATGGACAGCATTATGCAAGCTTTGGCTAAGAAGAAGACACAATGGAAGGAAGACTGATACGTCGCCGTAAAGGTTGCGCTACAGATGCTGTTCAAATATTATGCTCAACTCTCTCCTAGAACCAGTCTGGGGCTCATTTTGGCACATATTCTTGATTCCTTCCGGAAGTTGCAATCATTAAGGATGTGGCACAAGGGAATGGATATTGATCCTGAGGATGACACATCTTATACTACTCAATCCCAGAAAACCTTTCTGAAGATATGGAGAACGAATACTGTGCCAAAAATCCATAAATATCCATCATTCAACCTGAGAATGAACTGTGCAGCAATATGTTCCTTTCTGCAAAGGCTTCTGGATTTGGCGAATTGTCTTCTTAGGAATATAATTCGTCCAGTGCTGATGATGAATAACTATCACCTCAAAGCGTGGCTGAATTGACTCCCAGGCAAAACGATCACGCAGTACGCTTACTGCCAACCCCAAGTCTCCATTTGAATGCACCTCCTGCAACACCAAAGCACTGGGGGCCGATCAATCCAAATCTTAATGATTACCACACCAATCCCATGGAGATTAGCAGTACATTTTGGTTACCGGATATCACCGACTGGTGGCGCCAGCAGGAGGAAACACACTCAAGGTACACCGATCTCTCCAATGGAGCACACGACATGTTCTCTATTGTACCTCATGTTGTCGGAGTGCAGGCCAGTATTTCTGTTAGGTGAGACGTCATTGGCTGGAGGCAGTCTACAACCACTGGTGAGACGCTTCGGGAAAAAGCCGTAGCAAGGTAGTTTGCTTAAGCCAACATGGGAATATTGGCGGCTGATTGTGCGGCATTGGATAACACGGAATCTAAAAACGACTGGGAATTGAATGAAGAGGTGGGTAAAAGACAATTGCACAGAATGGCAATGAACCACAACTTTTTGGAGATTTGGCAGTGCAGCCAAACCCTACGTGCTACACGGAAGGAATCACACACTCAAAATAAGCAATTAACAGCCGTAGCATGCATTTCAGATAACGAAGAGATGCTCAATGCATTCCAGTCAAATTTCCAACATAATAATGTGGCTGCATTTAAATTGTCACAAAGACCACCTTTGGGCCCTGCTTTCTCTGCAAAGGACCTCCCTGGAGGATGAACTCAAGTATGGAAAGACAGCTGAATCAGAAGAATTGACCGTCCTCCAGCCAAAAGTGATGAGGATAGTGCACCTGAAAGCATTTCCCACACTGAAAATTGGGTTAACTGGAATGGTAAATTGGATACACTAAAAGACAGCGAAGACGACTGCGAGGCAGACGACAAATCTGATATAGAGTTACACTATTGCATCAAGGCTTCCGAAAGCCCAGAGCACTGGGTGGTGAGTGCCGCACCAAATGTTCCTGGATTGATTTGGCCAACATGGAAGTCAATAAAAATGGCTGAAATGGGGTTGATGACTAACAGCACTGTCGAAGCAAGGACAAATAACAGAAACAAGAAAAAGTACGACAGATTGGGTCAATATGTTTTCTCCAGGTTCTTTCTGTTGCTTGACCGATAATTTCACTTAGAGTTGTATTATGGGAGAATCAAGAGCAGTCACATGAGGACAATTGTTCATAAAGCAAACTATAGCTGGCGAAATGTGATTTTCAGAGAGATATATCAATTTTAGTGGAATGAAATAGGCCTGCGCAAGAACATAGCTGGGCTTGGCTTTGCCACTGGGTTGAGTCTCAATCGGACAGTTAGGGAACCAAACAGTCCAAATATATATTTATATAATTATTGATGGCAGCAGATATTGACTATACAATACTTCACAACAAGTATTAATGGACCATCAACAATCTTTGTTCATGCTTCCTGGGTAATCAGACCGCTGATTGGTTGCAGACAGTCCAAAATGAATTTCAGTCTGCCAATATAGGGTAAAACAAACTGTGATACCCTCCCTGCCCCATCTTGCCCATGAGGGTCAATGGAGTATCAACAATTGTTGGTCATGAGTCTCGGGTAATCTAGGGGGCAACAGGTTGCAGAAAGTCATCAATAAATCATTGGCCGCCTGTATATCCAGAGGAGAAGCCGACATGCTCCCTGCCCCATCATGCAACGGACCATCACAGAGCGTCAACGATTGCCAGTCTCGCATCATAGTTAATCACAGCGTGATGTGGCAGTTGTTTTCTATATACCTCCTTCTGACTGTTTTGGTACATCAAAAGGCTTGACGACACTTCCTGATAGCTCTGTAAATGATATAAGTTGTTACAGGCACGGAGCATGTGGCGGGAATATCCCATACATATTTCCATTCACAGACTGCCATATCCTTGTTCATGGATGCTGGTAATCAAGTACCACTCATAGTACAAAGGATGCAAGACCATAAATCGTCAACGTTCCGTTCATGCTCATTTTCAAGATGGGGTACAGAGCATATCGCATTCTGTTTTTGCTGTCAAGACGGCCAATACTTAGTTTAGAACTGTGTACAACCTGCCACCCCCCACATTGTCCATGACACACGACTAACAATAGTTGACACTGGTTGACACTCATTGTCAGGAGGTGGTAGAGTGTGTGTCTCTATTTGTTTTAAACATTAAGGCAGCGAATACATCAGAAACATACAGTAATGTACTAATGTCAATATTTTGCGATTAACAGTAGCATATGTGAATGCGACTATAAATTGTGAAACACAAAACGCAGAACTGCATCAGCAAAATGTAAATCAGTCCGGAAGCCACACGCAAACGTCCCAGACACTCTGGTAGACCTCACCGATGATCCCAAGTAATTCCAGATGCTCCCAGGCCCCCCTGGAGCTAAGCAAAGTGCCCTAAGACTCTGCAAGAGCATACTCAGGATGCTACGAGATTTGACTGATAGGATAGTCAAATCTCGGAGCAGCTGAGACCTCTGTGCAGGTCTGCGGGAGACTTCGAGAGCATTTTAAGCCCTCTGCGCCGCACTGTGGGAGACTTAGTGCCCTATTCTCACATCAGTGGTTCTTGGGGATCCATAACCACAAGGCATTTCGTGCATCAGATTCGTCTTTGTTACAGTCACAAGATACACTACATCATAATATGGCATGTATTATCTATTTAAGTCTTTCTATATATATACATACGGCCAATCTGGCTGCAGACGGTACTGCAGTGTAATTGCAGGAGCACCTGGAGTTGCTGATTGAGAGAACTTGGAGATTCACTTGGAAGCTGTAATTGTGTGAACTTGGGAGATGTACTTGGAGGCTGCGATCTAGCAAGTTTGGAGATGCACTTGGAGGCCCAGATCGAGTTGAACACAGAGATGCACTTGGAGGCTGTGATCAAGCGAGTTTGGAGATGCATTTGGAGGCCGGGATTGAGTACCTCAGAGATACACTTGGAGGCCAAAATCAGGTTGAACTCAGAAATGCACTTGGAGGCCATGATCGAGCGAGTTTGGAGATGCACTTGGAGGCCATGATCGTGTAACTCTGAGATGCATTTGCAGGCCGAGATCATGTAACTCAGAGATGCACTCAGAGGCCATGATAGAGCGAGTTTGGAGATGCACCTGGAGGCCGTAATCGAGAGACTTTGGAGATGCACTTGGATGCCGAGATCAAGTTGAACACAGAGATACACTTGGAGGCTGTGATCGAGCCAGTTTGGAGATGCATTTGGAGGCCGAGACGCAGTTGAACCCAGAGATGCACTTGGAGGCCGTGATCAAGCGAATTGGGAGATGCATTTGGAGGCTATAATTGAGCGACTTTGGAGATGCGCTTGGATGCCGAGATCAAGTCGAACACAGAGATGCACATGGAGGCTGTGATTGAGCGAGTTCGGAGATGTATTTGGAGGCCGCGATCGTGTAACTCAGAGATGCACTTCGAGGCCGTGATCGAGCGAGCTTGGAGTTGAACTTGGAGGCCATGATCGACCGGGATTGGAGGAGTACTTGGAGGCGGTCGATCTGGTGGCGGTAGATCTGGAGGGTGGTGTGATGGCAGCTGAGACTCTATTCATTGGTTAACTCGTAATCGTGGGAATCTACAGAGTTCAGTACAATATGATCCGCCAAGAGATGAGAGACTGGCTGGGAGCGGGAGACAGTCAATCCTGGGATGATGCTGTACTTGGTATATTCTGTACTCGGTGTATGCTGTACTCGGTGTATGCTGTACTCGGTGTATGCTGTACTCGGTGTTAACTCATGATCATTGCATGGAGAGACAGATAGGGATGACTTAACTTCGTGTTCTTAGGTGATGGTATAGGCAGATGGGGTAAATCATCATGAGAAACTGGGACTGAAGAGAATTTTGTGTGCAAGTCAATTTGGCATTCCAGAAACGACAGGTACTGCTCCCAATCCGGTGGGTAAAAACACCGATCCGAGGTATTCTAATCCCAATGGCGCAAGCCATACCCCTGACTTCGCATATCCGCTCGTATTCTCGACATTGTTCCCAGCTTTATCCCCCATCTCTCTTCCTCTCCCATCATCGCAGAACACAATGTTAAGTCATCCCTCTCTATCTCTGCATGCCATGATGATGAGTTAACACTGAGTACAGCATCCACTGAGTACAGCATCCACTGAGTACAGCATCCACTGAGTACAGCATCCACTGAGTACAGCATCCACCGAGTACAGCATCCACCCAAGATTGGCTGTCTTCCCTTCATTCTCACGATTACGAGTTGACCCCTGAATGGATCTTCAGCTTCCGCCGTGCCTCCCTACAAGATCAATCTTCACCAGCCAGCTCTCCATTGGAGCTCAAAGGTAAAGTCTCCTCCCCACATTCCCACCGTTGCGTGTTAACTATCTCATGGATACAGTGTCAGCACCCTGCGCGCCTCCTATTGACCGCCTCCAAGTACTACTCCACTCCTGCTCAATCATGACCTCCCAGTGCAACTCGAAACTCACTCGATCATGGCCTCTGAGTACATCTCAGCGTTACCCAATCTCGGCCTCCAAGTGCATCTCGAAACTCACTAGATCACGGCTTCCAAGTGCATCTCTGAGTTCACTCGATCACGGCCTCCCAGTGCATCTCCAAACTCGCACGATCACGGCCTGCAAGTGCATCTGTAAGTTACAACATCTCGGCCTCCAAATGCATCTCTTAGTTACACGATCACGGCCTCCAAGTGCATCTCCAAACTCGCTCCATCATGGCCTCCAAGTGCATCTCTGAGTTGACTCCATCACGGCCTCCCAGTCCATCTCCAAACTCACTCGATCACGGCCTCCGAGTGCATCTCTGAGTTACACAATCTCGGCCTCCAAATGCATCTCTGAGTTAAACAATCTCAGCCTCGATGTGCATCTCCAAACTCGCTCGAGCATGGGCTCCAAGTGCATCTCTGTGTGCATTTGATCACGGCCTCCCAGTGCATCTCCTAACTCGCTCGATCACGGCCTCCAAGTGCATCTCTAAGTTCACATAATAACCCCCTCCAAGTGTATCTCGGAGTTCACTCAATTGTCATCTTCAGGCGAACCTCGAATTACTCTCAAGCACCTCCTGCAGCCAGTCGAGATATACCGTGTATAGATGGGTAGCTATATAGATACATCGCAACATAGATAAGATTACAAACTGAATCCATGAGTTTTAAGAATCGTTCAATGATAAGTAGTAGCTATGATTTCCAGGCGCACCTGCAGTGTTCCGAAAGAAAATGTTGTTTCTCCCAGACTGCTCTACAATGATTCGAGGTGCTCCCAGGCTGGTTGTCGGTGCTCCCAGTCTTGTCGCCGGCGCTCCCAGGTACTCCCTGGTGCGCCTGTAGGGCACTGCGTCAGTCCAGTCTACTCTGGGATTTGACCACCCTGGGATTCTGGTCCGGCAACTCCCAGACACTCCCACATACTCCCAGTGACATAATTACATATTGCTGATGTGAAGATTGGAACTGACGGGCCTAGCCAAACCCGGCAGAACCCAAGGGTTGACAGGTACAGGTCCAGGTTGAACCCCCAAAGAGGTAACGGGATGGGTTTTTGGATAGGTCTGGAACGGAACTGACACGTTTGTGCAGTGGTTTCCCGGACCGGTGGCTGGTTACCCGGGCCCATTGCTAATACTACACAAGAATGGAATTGATCCAAGGTCAGCCAATGTTGCAACCGAGTCTCCGCATGCCTAGACAGTGGATATGGCAATGTAACATGAGTGAAAACCGATTGGTCCGCATCAAGTCCTTCGAGATATTGTGAGACTTCCAGAAGGGTGGAAGGCTTTCCCACATCATTGGTTATACAAGATCAAGCATGATGGAGCAGGAAATTTGCAGTTGTTGAAGGCCAGACTAGTTGGTGGAGGAACTCTCAAAACATCATCAAAATGTATTTTAGTCCCTGGAAGTCTCCAGAAGTGTCTGAGCGAATGTAGAGTGTAAAGTTAGAAGTGTCAATTTCAGGAGAGTATCAGACCCTTGGAGGGCATTGCGGCCGGCCTTCAGAGTATCTTGAAGCTCTGATGACTGCTAAAGGAGTAACTGGAATCACTGAAGACTCGTACAGGAGTACAATGGGAGTGATGGTGATACGTTTTGCAGCAGATCGGAGCCCTGGAGAGAACATTAGGTACACCTCGAATTGCCGCCAAACCACTGCGGAAATCACAAACACACTCTGAGGGGTGCCTGGGTCCATATAGATATTCACTATGACGACTGCAGAAGTTATCTGAGACTCTCGGGATGTCCACGAGCAATCGACTTCTCTCACCAGCGAATATGATTGATGCAGTATTGTTCATTATCACTTCGGAATCATACTAGCTACCATCATCTTCAACAGTATATGCATTGCCTAATGACATTCTGCTACGAAAGAAAGAGGCAAGTGGTTTAAACGTAAATGCAGGTACACTGAACCAATTACCTGACTAAACAGACATATGATATCTATCAATCAAGGTGTCAATGTGATCCACTACTTCTCCAATATCATCAGGGCCAACAAAAGCAGGAACACATAATTCATCAACGGCGCACAGAAGCTGGAGGCGCTTCTTGTATTTGCTGATTATTCGTACCTGGCGAGTGGCTGAAGTTGAATTCCAATGTCATTTGGCTCGATTTATAATATCTAACAATGGTGTAATGAGATGTCATCTAGCTTCGAATCTAGATTGGGGTTTGAAAGGTAATATGATATTGTTGGACGAAAGAGGGGACCAGCAACCAGGGACAAGAGGCGCGACGAGATGGGAAGGGCTGTGTTGCAGCAGCGCGGAATGAAAAAGAAGAGTGCTAAATCAATGCTGTGGAGAGCCAATGGGAATTGAGCATCATTCAAACCTGCGGAGGAGCGCCGAAAGGGGGGGGGGTAAGGAGTGTATTATCAAAAAAAGGAGCGCCAAAACGGGAAGAGGAGCACCAAATCGAGGTAAAGGAGCACAGATGGGGATTCAGGAGTGCTCTCCCAGAGGAGAAGCACCAAACGGGGGAGTGTGGGCAGGGGGTGCGGAATCCAGTATAGAAGCGACTACCCAGACCCAAGAGCACTGGTGGGAATTGAGGAGTTCCTACCCATGCTGAGGAGTGCAGAAAAGGGGCTATAGAGTGTACAATCAAATCGAAGAGCACTACGCAAGAAAGAGGGGATTAAGGAGTGCCAATCCGGACGGAGGACCACTGAAAGAATAGAAATTGACAGCGGCATAATATTGAAGGGAGTGAATCTAGGCTGAGGGGTGCCGACAGGGGTTGAGGAGCGCCTATCATGGTGGAGTTGAGCCACATAGTGGTGGGAGGGGGGGTTTGAAGCGGCCCACTGATGTGTGATTGATGAGTGCAGTGGCTTCCGGAGTAAAATTTATCATAGGGGATGGACAAAATGTACCTGAATATTCATCTTGAGAAATTATAACTGTGGCCATCTTTCCGCTGGAATATTCAGTCAGCGCACAATGAATAGCTGCGGCTACCAGTGCTAAAGTCTGCGGAGCAAGAGGTTGGAAATATAGGGATGACGTTTGCTAGCGCCCCAAGCTATTGGAGGTGAAGAAAAATTGATGCTAAATGTGATCAAGCACTTCCATTTCGCGTGAACCATGATTTCTTATTATCAACAAACTTGGAGAGATATGCATCTTCAAACAGCAGCTCCATAACCGGAATCAGATGATCAGTCCCAGTGCGCATATCCAACTGGTAACTACGAACAACAGTTTGCCGTGCCCTATCTGCCAACAGTCCTGAAATTATACTTATCTTCAGATTCAACTATGTATCATGTGGGGCGGGGTCAATATCGTAAATCTGATAGAAGAGCATTCAACAGAATCCAAGACTGACAGCGTCTTGTGTTTGGGGATCAATTTTGAGAGATGGACCACTGGGCAATTGACACACCAATGGAGTACCTGCAGGAGCACCTGCTAATGCCCACTGACGATCCTGAGCTTCAATGGCAAGTTTCCAAGCTTCTTCAACCATTGAGTACTTGCCATCAGATAATATTGGCCAAGGAGTCTTTGTGAATACAGTTGCTTCCATAAACCTTTTCGCTACCTCAAAAGTATCATTTTGGTAATGTGGAATGTTCTAATCTGCACTGGCCTTGGGTTGTGGAGCATTCTGGTCTCCACTAGACTTGGGTTGCCGCAGCGCCTGGGCGGATGGTGCGTGGACAGACTTGGATGATTTGTTCAGAAGGGCTGACTTTTGGCATTTGAGCAGTGGTGGTGCCATTGACCCAGGTGGTGTTCAGGAAATTGGAAGCAGAGGGTGAGCAATAACAGTATTGGCACGACTACGGTTCTTTGGAAATGGACCCCTGGTAGTTCGGAATGGCTTCTTCCTGTGCAGCTGGCCTACAAGTAGGATCTCGTACCGGTGATCCAAATTGTCTTCTTCGATGTCTGAGGATGATGTGGACTCTCCAGTGTCCTTACTCTGGCGATCACTTTCGCCATCACCGATGGCCTGATCGGTATCATCATCCTGCTTCATTAGTGACATCGGGGATATTAGTCATCCGCACTGTGATGCACCAGGGCAGATAATTGGAACGCGAACATTTGATGAGAAATGGGAATTGGCTGCCATCTTGAATGCAAGTGCTATCTCAAGGTGTGCTTTTTGAGTTTTCTATAAATAGTGATTCCTCACCTGGCTGGGCGTAGGTTCCATTTGCTGTAATGAAGATAGACAGTTGGGGAATGTGGGAGAGAGTGTGTAAGCAGTTAATATAAGATTAAGTGAAATAGAAAAACTGGAAATTTGGAGCAAGAAGTGGCACATAGTCGAGAAGGATGCAATTTGAGGCGCACCTTGAAGATTTCAGAAGAGATGACTTCAATTGTGCATATGTGTATCAAGCATGGATAGCTGGTGTTGCTATTTACAATAATGTCAGGTGCACCGGAATGGATGGATTAATTGTAAGCTGCACCGGATTGGATGGCTTCCTAATACAAAATGTTAGCTTCTCTCCTATCAACAACACTCTGTATGGATGCAAGAATGAGAGGTTAGCTAAAGCCAACGCACATAGAACACACCCAGACATACCTGAATGAGACGCACTGGAAGAAAACTTGTGACATTATCTAACCCTTGGTGCTGGCCAAATGGAGCCCTGAGAACCTGAATAGAAATGTGTGCCCCAGCATATTACTCCTCTATACAAAGGAATTATGCATCAATGTTCAAGCATTTGAGGTGACCGCATGGTATAGAATTCGTCCAGCATTGAGAATCTGCAGAATCCAAACAGTAATGGCTGAGTTGTAAGGGGTCATACTGAGTTTTTTTTAATTCGAGGAGAACTATGAAACTGCATATGTGGTATAGCCGCTGAAAGGACCCACGTATATTCACCATAGTCAATTGTATCAGGATGCTGCAGCTAAGTTACCAGTCAATAAGGCAATATCATAAGCATAATGACCCTTTCATGTGTCAATATGGGCCATGTCTGCAGAATGTCCTTCCCAACAATGTTGCAGTCATTTGAGAAGGGAGAGAATTTGATATACAAAGGAGCGATGCACGCGTCAAGATACAGGGGTAGAGAATATATGGTATGGTACACTGGAGGATTGAAGAGTAATCTTACGGATTCGTGCACTCCTTAATGCCAAGATTGCGAACACATGAGTCCTCATTAATCACTCAGTTTCTGATTTTGACCGTAATATCTAGTATGTTGCGCACTGTTAAATCACATATTCATTATGAGTCTCCCTACTACAGTATAGATTTCAATAAATATTGAGTGTGAAAGCTATACGCTGAGATAGTATGAATGCATAGTAAGACGTTTTCTCACAGCAGGCAGCGGAATCATGTTTGCATGAATGCAGTCCCGCAGAATGGAGGTGCACAAAAGATTAAATGGTTACAATAAGATTCATTTACTGGGGATTGCAGGCTCACCATACTCTGACAGTGAATTCCAATCTTCAAAGTTGTCGTTGCTTCACTGGAGTTGTCAAGAGTTGCTATATTCGAACTTTACTCATGATCGAAATTGGTTGACATCATCAGGAAAATGTATTTAGTCACTTGGAGCCTCCAGGAGTGTCGAAGAGGATGTGGGGTGTAAACATAGAAGGGTCATTTTCAGGTCTCTATCAGACTCTAGGAGGGCATTCCGGCCGGCCATGGGAGTAACTGGAATCTGTGATGATGCGTACAGGAGTACCATGAAAGTGATTGTAATAAGTCTGGGAACACATCGGAGCGCTGGAGAGAACTTTGGGTGCACCTGGGAGAGTCGCCGAACCAATGTGGGAATCACAAGCAAACTCTGAGAGATGCCTGGGTTTCTATGGATATTTATTCAGAGAACTGCAGGTGTGATCTGTGACTCTCCTGATGTACACGAGCAATCGATTTCTCTCAGCGGCAAATAAGATGCATGGATTCTTGTTCATTATCACTTCTGAATCATACTAGCGATCATCATCTTCAACATCTTATTTTTTGCCTCGCTACATTAAGAAACCAAAGAAAAAGGCAAGTGATTCAAACATAAACGCAGGTACACTGAAACAATAACCCGACTAAGCAATCGAATCATATCCACCAAACATGGTGTCAATGTCATACACTCCATCTCCCATCACACCTGGTCCGACGAAAGCAGGAACTCACAATTCATCAATGGCGCAAAGAAGCTGGAGGCACTTCTGGTATTTGCCGATTATTCGCACCTGGCAAGTGGATGAAATTGAATTTGAATGTCGTTTGGCTCGATTTGTGACATCTAACAAACATGTAATGAGATGTTAGATAACTGCGAATCTGAATGGGCGTTTGAAAAGCAATGATTATTCAGATGAAAGAGGGGAGCAACCACCAAGGAAATGAGGAGGGCCAGATGGGGTGTGCTGGGTTGAAAAGAGGGGTACACAGAAGGTGTTGAAGGAGTGCAGAATGAAAAAGAGCGCCAAATCTAGGCTGAGGAGTGCCGACGGGGATTGTGGAGTACCCATATGTGCGGAGAAGCATCGAAAGGGGAGTGGGGGGGGGTTTGGGGGGTGTGGGGTTAAGGAGTGTTGAATTCAATATAGAAGCAAAAATCCAGACCGAAGTGCACCATTCGCAATTGAAGGATGCGGAAAGGGGGAACAAGAGCGGAATGACATAGGGGAGCGTCAATTAAGGCTAATGAGCACCGACTGGAATTGAGGAGCGCCAATCCTCGTGGAGTTGCGACCGCAGGGGGTATCATGCGGCCCACTAATGTGTGATTCATGAGTGGAGTGGCTTCGGGAGTGAGATTTATCACACGGGATGCGGAAGATGTACCTCGATATTCATCTTGAGAAATCATAACCATGGCTTCGTTTCCACTGGTATGTTCAGAGAGCACACAATGAATAGCGGCAGCTCCAAGCGCTAAAGTCTGAGGAGTAAGAGGTTGGAAATACTGGGATGTCGTATGCTGCCGCCCCAAGCTATTGGCCGTCAAGTAAAATTGGTGGTAAATTTAATTAAGCACTTCCATTTGGGTGAACCATGATTTTTTATCATCAACGACCTTGAAGAAATATGAATCGTCAAACAGGAGCTCCATAACCTGGATCTGAAGCTCAGTCTCAGAGAGCAAATCCAACTGGTAACTACAGACAACAATTTGATGTGCCCCATCTGCTAACCATCCTCGAATTGTACTTATCTTCAGTTCCAACTATGTATATTGCGGGGCGTAGTTAATATCCAAAATCCGGTAGAGGAGCATTAAACAGAATCCGAGACTTACTGCTTCTCGTATTTGGAGATCTATTTTTAGAGATTGACAGCCGGGCAATTGACACACAGATCGCATACCTACAGGAGCACCTGGTAATGCCCGCCGACGATCCTGAGCTCCATTGGCAGGTTTCCCAGCTTATTCAACCATTGAGTTCTTGTCATCGGATAACATTGGCCACGGAGTCTTCATGAATACGATTGCCTCCCTGAACTTTTTCGCTACCCTAAAAGTAGCCTTTTGGTGTCGGGGAACGTTCTTAGCTGCACAGGCCTTGGGTTGTGGAACATTCTGGTCTCCACTAGAGTTGGATAGCGGCAGCGCCTGGGTGGATGGTGCACGGTCAGACTCAGATGAGTTGTTGAGGAGGGTTGACTTTTGGCGTTTGAGCAGTGGCGGTGCCATTGCCCCAGCTGGATTTCAGGAATTTGGAAGCGGAGGGCGTGCAATAACATTATCGGCACCGCCCTGTTTCATTGGAAGTGGAACCCTTGTAGTTTGTAACGACTGGTCCCACCGCGCCTGCCCTAGAAGCAGGACGTCCTGTCTGTGATCCCAATTGTCATCTTTGATGTCAAACGATATGGTGGACTCTCCGGGGCCTTCACTTTCATCACCACTGAGCTCCTGATTGGTATCGTCTTTCTGCTTCAATAACGAAATCGGGGACATTAGTTATCTATAATACAATTCACAATGCACCATTGAAGGTAAACATTTGATGGACAACGATGATTGGCTCCTTTCTAGAATGCCAGTGCTCACTCAAGGTGTGCTTTTTGATTCTTCTGTGAATAGTGATTCCGCACCTGGCTCGACGTAGGTTCCATTTGGGATAATGATGACAGAAAGTTGGAGAATATGGGAGAGAATGTATAAGCAGTAAATATAAGATTAACTGCAATAGAATATCGGGGATAATGGAGCAAGAAGTTGCACAAAGTCGAAAAGAATGCAATTCGAGGCACGCCTTGAAGGGTTCAGGAGAAACAACTTCAATGGTTCATATTGATATTGAGGACGGCAGTCCTGTATTGTGATATAGGATGTTGTTAGGTGCACCGGAATAGATGGGATGCCGTGTAAGGTGCTTTGGAAAAGATGGCTTCCTAAAGGCGAACGTTAGCAACTCCTATCAACAACACTCTGTATTGATGCAAGATTTGAAAGTTGGCTGAAGCCAATGCACATAGAATAGAACCAGACGCACCGGAAGACAACTCGCAACATTAACTAACCCTTAGTGCGGGCCAAATAGGGCACTGAGAACCCGAATGAAAACATGTAACCTTGCACATGACTCTCTGAAAGTAGTCAGTATGGGTGAATATTCAAGCATTTGAGGTGACCGCATGGCATAGAATTAGTGCAGCATTTAGAATCTGCAGAACTCGGCAGATTTAGAACCCTGACAGTGACGGCTCAGTTGGAAGGGTTCATACTGAGTTGGTTATCAATCGAGGAGAAATATGAATCTCTGTGTAGGGTATATCCGCCGGAAGGACACATGAATTTTCATGATATTCTATTCTATTAAGATGCTGCAGCTAAGTCAGCGGTCGATAAGGCAATATAGAATGCATAACTTCCCTTTCATGCGTTCATCTGGGCTGTGTCTGCAGAATAACCTTCCCAACAATTTTGCAGTTAATGGACGAGAGAGCGAATTTGCTATACCAAGGAGAGATACAGGGGCAGGGAACGAATGGTAAGGTACGATGGATGATTCAAGGGTAATCGTATTGATTCAAGCACTTGGAGATGCCCAGTTTGCTAACAAATGGGTCATGAATACTCACTCACATTCTCATTTTGTGCCTATTATCTAGTATGTTGCACACCATTAAATCACATATTCATTATGAGTCTCACCGCTACAATGTTGACTTCAATCAATATTGGGGTTGAAAGCTATATGCTATAATGGATTGAATGTGTAGTGAGACATCATTTAACAGCGAGCCGACGAATGGTGATTGCATGCATATGCATACAGTTCCGGAAAATTCGGTGCAGCAAAGTTTAAGTGGTTATACTTGCATTCGATGGCTGGGGAATGCAAGCTCGCCTTACTCTGACAGTTAATTGCACACTGCGAAGCTGTCTTTTCTTGATGTGAGCTTTCAAGATTCTCTCTCTTCGAACTTCACTCTTGATGGAACGCAGTTCACATAATAAATTTTCAGATACGAGTTTTAGCGGCCCAAGCACTCAAGTTAGTCAGAATTGAGTTAAGTTGGCATTCAAAGCATTGAGAACTTAGGCCTCATTGAGTAAGGATGGTACATGGGTGAGAGGGAGTTGCCGGCCATCTTGCAGAGTTGCTGAACAAAATCTGTCATTTGAGATTCTCGCTCTGAAGCTCCAGCTCTTTTGACAGAGGATGAACATGCAGAAGCTATTTTATGATTGCGAAGCATAGGTCCAAGCTTACTACTTAGTCAATATCAAGTTAAGTGGGTTACTAATTGGCTTGGTCTGGGCATTTCTCGTTTAGTTGTACATGGCGACCTTGCTCCAACGGAAAAGTTGACATGGAGCTTACAGTTTGAGGGATTTTAGCGGCAACCTTCATATCCTGATCAAGCATAGATTGATATATCAGTAAACGCCGAGCGGGATGAGGCGCCTGCACCTTAACATGAAGTGTCTGGTTCGATGACAATCTGTGTGCACTGGGTCCACTGATTCAAAGTCAAAGAACACATGATGAGAATGCAGGAAACTAACATATAAATTGCACTACATACTGGGATACATGCGCTGCGGTGGCATATTTGTTGCTCTCGAGGTGTGCCTGGGCCGCAATTATACATCCATAATGAGTCGCATCTTGTCAAAGTTGGCTTCATACAAATCCAAGAACATTATTCTGGACTGGATGGTAGATTTTAGTTGCGCCAGAACTTCAATCAGAGGCCAGGAAATACCCGGCAGGGAAGCTGCAGCTTAGGCATGAATACCTGAGCCGTGTCTCAGTTTGCAACAATCTGCGATGCAAATCTTGAGTGTGCCCAAACTTCAATGATACGCCAGCAAACGCTGTAACTTTGCTACAAATTTGTGAGCCAATTTATTATATTCTTACAGAAGTACTCAATATCGCCTAGACTGACTTTATTGCAACTGTGATTGGCAAATGTGCAGTGATCGATCGGTCATATGGATATGGGCTTGAGCCTTTCTGGTGCACCTGAACTTCGATCAAATGCCAGCAAAAGCTGCAGGTTTGGCTCGAATAAGCGAGCCATGTCTCATATTGTAACCGAAGTACTCAATATCACCTAGTGTGTCTCAGTGCCAAATGGAATTAGCAAATGTACTGTGCTGGAGCTGTCATAACGTGACTCAAGACATATGCAGAGGATTTTCTGGCGCATCTGGATTTCGATCAGATGACAGCAAATCGTGCAGCATTGCTAGGAATCTGTGAGCCGGCGTCTCGTATTCTGACACAGCAACCCAATATAACCTCGCCTGACATTATTGCCAAATGGGATTGTCAAATATGCAGGACGTGATTTGTGGTCACGAGACTCATGACAGATTCCGAGGATTCCCCGTGTACCTGAAAGTTGTTGAATTTTGCCTTCTTTTCCCATTGCTTTGACTTCGAAATGCGCACATGGCCTCAGGCCTCCGGTTCACCACAAATTTCAAAGGAGAAATGATTCGAAGCCCTTTACTGGATAATGCTCAATAATCAACTTACGCCATTTATCGTAAGATAAGCCAGCCGGGAACATGTAATGTAGCTTATAAATTGACTTTATCTCATATTCGTCAGTATTCATAATCAATAACACCAATTGAATCCCCCTCAAACGATGCCACCATCAGATCTTTGATTCATTCCAAAAATGTCAGAGAGAAGGGATTTATCTATGCAGTATAGTGTGCCTTACAAACGACATTTTTGACCATTTGTATCAGTTAAGATTAGGTTGGTTAACTGTGTAAAGTGGCGCACCTTGATGAATCGTCCTAACAATCTAAGATGATAGTTCATTTGACTGCAACGTGTCTCCATTCTCCATCACCCACTTCGTATGGACCTCACGAAACTCCAGAATCTGGTAAATCATCGTCGTCCTGACGTTCGGTCAACTCATCATGCCATGCAGGACTGTCATTTGGGCAACTCCAGAGAGTTGATCGAGATCACTCGCGTGGTTATCATAACCACCAGCACCCGGATTCAGTAAACATCTGTGTGGTACTCAGTTTTGCCCTGGCCCAACAACCTGTGCAAATGCCTGCCACTGTTCATTACATACCCACAGCTTCTGACTTATTTCTGCAACGTTTACCGCTGAAAGATTCAGGCGAGTCCCGCCCACTTTGGGTGTGGTTACGAATAAAGAGGGATTTCGTAAATCCTGGAATTTGAGCTGCATTTCTGTGCAGTCATCATTGCCTATTTCTGCAAACATGTAGAATATATCCACATTATCCACAAAAAACATCATTACCCACAACTTCAAATCACGAAGTTGGCCAGGAAGAGGACAAAATACCACCGCCTTTTGTAGAGTAGGTGTACATGTGAATGCATTTTGATTTGGGTCTTGTTCCGGAAGGAGCGCCTCTCTTGATTTGTCGTTCTGGTCAGGAGCGGGATACTCTGCAGGTACCTTGACATTCATTGGGAGCAATGTCTCTCTCAGCCATCGGAAAATCGGAGAATCCATCCAAGTATTTAGTAGCCAATCATTGTACCATCGTCCAGAAATGTCATTGCGATCCTCTGTGACTCTCAGCACTAACGAGAATCATGCTAGCCGCCATCTATAAATCCTCCATGCTCCTGAAGGACCCCGCGAAGTGTATATCTCCACCAGGGTGTTCAGTTTTGCATACACATCCTCAGTCCACTCGAGATCAATGAGGTGTGCATTCACCTTCGGTATCCGAACGAGTGGTTTTCTTTTTCCTAGTTTCGATTCTGACCACCGCCTTATTGTCCATGGCTTTGCAAACTGTATCATCCGGAGCCCCACATCCTGTCGAGCTTCTTCATTTTCGGTCCGGTTAGCATGCATCAAACCCTTCACAGCGGAATACAATGCCTCAGCACCATCCTTCTCCCTCACAGTATCATCCTCTGGATGGTCAGGCACACCTGAAAACAGCCACATCATCTGATAACACCTGTCATAGAGTGAATGGAATCCTGGTGTTGCAGTGACTTGAAGTTTGAATCCAATGTTCGCATTCATCGCAATGTGAGAGCCTACACTGTCTTTACTCTTGTACCAATGGGACTCATCAAAAATCCCAACAATCCATGCACACTTGGAAAGTTGGCTGTTACTTCATGGTTTCGCTCTGGATCTTAAGGTATCATACGACACAAGGTTCATATTCCAGCAGTTTTCCAGCTCATTAATAGTGGTATTCAGATCCGTGTGGGAGAGATTCGCATTTTCAGCATGCAACAAGTTGACAAGTATGAAATCAATTCCATGTGTCATCTCATCGATGACAGTCTGGAACGTCTCTGCCACTCCGGCCATTGTTACCACCAGGATACATTCAAGCCCTGATACAAGAGCTGGATGCCTGTGAGGTGGTGATGTCTGTATCTCCAACAGGCGGCGGAGAACAGAATTCACTCCCTGGAGTGGATACCACTACTGTTCTTCACGAACAATGCCGGGAAAGTCGTTGTGTCCCAAAATGACCCACTCTTCAAGAGTATTCCCCTATAAAATGGTCAGTGGCAACCGCATTACAACTTTCTCAGTCGCCAAATTGCAAAGCATTGCAGCTGCAACCAAGGTGAAAGTCTTTCGAAGACCCATTTCATCCGACACCAGTGCTTCTGGCATATCAGCATCCCAAACCCAACTCCTCACAATAAACCAGATGGCCCAAACCTGGACTGCCCGAAAGAGAGTTCCTGGCAGGCCTGGAACTGAATATTTGTGGCCTAGAACCCGGTCATCTGTGGATTGACGAATAAGATGTGCATTTAGCAGCCTGTGTGCCTCATCAAGATACTCGGTTTCAAATTCGTTGTTGATTGTACTGAGAATCGTATTCAATACTGAGCTGGTATTTGGTGGATCGAGGACCTCCTCACCATCCTCCACTTGCTCCTGAACCTCCCTTGCACTTTATTTTGTTTTCTTTTCGTCCTCAAAGCTCTCTTTCCGTTGCTCCGATGTAAGCTCGGCGGATGCACTTATATTCCGGCACTCCAGATATTGATCGCACTGTTACGTATTTAACAGATAAGCACTTATTGGACTGAATATATATCGATTTAATACAATCAATTCTATTCTTTCAGTGAGAACTTACCTTAATTCAAGTATCATTCTCTTGCCCACCGTCCTCCTCTCCCTCCTCTCATCCACCCTCTTCGGAACCTTCCAAAGTCTATGTATAATAAACAGCAGTTGAGCACATCTAGCGTAAACATGGCTAGCGGGGATTACCCTCGCTGGTCTGGTCATGTGCTTGGCAATCCCCTCCCCTGTAGCACGCTTCATTTCGACCGAAAATATATTTGGATCGTGTCGAAGATTCAACTTGAAAGCATTTGAAAGACAACAGTTGTACGAAATCTTGCCATATAAAGGGTCTAGTGTCTTTTGCCTGTTTGTATATAATCCCATATACTCTTCCTCCAATTCGTCCTGCTCTAAGGTGCACTTGATCATCAATGTCAGAATGTATGGCTTTTTCGGGCCTCCGTTTTTGTCAATGAAATCAATCAGCTCCTTCCAGTGCCTCACATCTGTATATGAGAATTGGAGTTGTTTGAGGGCTAGAACCATATCCTTACTATTTGACACCCAGCAAATCACAACTATGAACGTTGTATTTGGCAACTTGGGGAGGTTACTTCTTGCCTTTTTTGCTCCCGCGCTCACCCAAATCCTAGCCTGGTCGCATGTTGCCTCGCCTTCCTTTTTTCCCTCGCCTCCCGAATTTCGCTTGCACATTCCTTTAAAATCATGTCAACCCACCGCTGCGGAATCTATTCAGCATGATCGAAATTATTCAACGGCAGCCAGTTCTCCAATGTCTGCGAAAGATCTGCAACAGCCATCTCCCAGTGCAGGGGTCCATCCTGAACCTGTTTCAAGCAGTTGTGCCCCGGGATCATGGACCGATGCTTCCTCCCCAAAAACCCAGCCACCCATACTTTCTTCCACCTGTTGAACGCACTATAGTTGGCCTGCCCTATCCTGTTGGCAAATTGCTTCAAAGGGAATTCGATTTGCTTCATGCTGACTGGCGTTTTGCCTTCTGCACCACCCAAGTCCGACCAATCGTCGCTCTCATCATCTGCCTCATAATTGTTGTAGGACATCTACGGCATAGAAGGCGAAACTGCAATGCTTGCGACATCTGTTTTCCGCGGTTCTGCTTATAGCTGGAATCGTTCCATTGGGAGGCTAATTGGCGGTCTCCTAGGTGCACCAGAAGGAGGTTCTGGCAGAAGATTAGAGCTGCACGATGTTGGCCGATTGGCGGGAGGGTTTTCCGGCGGTCCTGGAGGCACTCTCAGTGGACCTGGAGATGACGGCCTTGTCCTGGAATCTGCAGCAGGGGTAACATTCGACACCCACCATAACCACATTGGTGGAGGTTTTATCCTTGCCAAGTTGGCCTATAACTTGGATATCCTTGCCTTGCCCTGGTGGAGGGTTGCGAATTGTGTGTCATGTTGAATGGAGAGTGCTGATAAAAATGCGGAGCACCTGGAAATGGTTGCTGTGAAGACGGGTAACGATACCTATGTGGCGGTTGATATTGATTGGTTTGTTTCCCAAATCCACTGTCATTGCCAGGGGCAGTTCATGAGCTGCTTGCCGATAATTCTGAATTGTCTTCACAGCGTTGTTGCGTGCCAAATACGCCACCTGGACGAGCCATGTTCACCATCTTTGGCGGTGATCCATTCATCGACATATTCAATAAACAACAATGGTGGTAAACTGCTATAGATATGACAAGTGATATACAATAAAACAGAGTATGGGTGAGTATATTGCAGGTAGCAGTGACCTTCGGCGGAATGAAGGGCTTCTTATATCCCATTCTGTTGTCATAATCTGTGCTGTTTCACTCCAGCTTTGATCCATTAAACGAACCTGGCTGAGGAAAAGAAACCTTACTCACACACATCCCGCCTTTCTTTGTTATATACTCGAATCCATCTACAAGCATATTGGATAGGTGCCCACCTTTGTACGCTTCCATAACTTTACAGGTCATAGAAGGGATATGATGTGATATCCCCAGGAACCCAACAAGAACTATATCCAGTATGAAGGTTAGCACGACTAGGAATATTACACATAAGTTGTGTGTATACAACCTTCCAATCTCACTCAATAGGAGGCCTGTGAGTTGCTCAACAACAGTACTTGCTTTCTATTGAGCTCCTTGTCTAAACATCATTGTTCTTCTCAGGATCCACACTCAAATCAAGGATCATTACTAAAGCAACCATCCTATAGGTTCTGGATCATCATTGCACGGACATACAGCCAGCTAGGAATCTCACATATTCATTGTACTAACACGATCTACCTTCATTATTAGTTGCTCGGAGGCTCAAGCATAGGTGTAAACTCACAATGACGCAATAACGTAGTATAATATAAGGCCAATTGTGGTGATTGCCGTGATGACAAAAGAAACCTCCTCTTCTCTGGTAATGACTTTTACCAGACGATGTGTATGATTATTGTGCGGGATATGATATATATATCCTGGTTTGTAAAGAAAGCTGATCATAAGGTGACAGTATTTTACCTTGCGTTTGGTAGGGTGTAATGAGGTTATGATACGCTAACTTGAGTCAGCTCACTTTCGAACCAATATCCCTGAGGCTCTAAATCACACCCTGAAGCATCATCCAGATTCATCCGAATAGGTGTTGACTGACCATTCCTCGAATATAGTCAACACTCGCCGAAAACATGTTAAATGCGTTATCTAGAAAAACAAATTATTCAACGAGAACCGACTCGAGACTCACTATCAATAATGTGACCCAATTTCCATGAACGAAGGGCTATTACCTAACAGGATTTTCTCTCCAGCAGGCTGAGATCGACACGAGCCATCATGGTTTGACTTCAGTCAGTACACCTGAATGGCCATTGATGAACTAGTCAACTAATAATCCAACCACAGACAATGTACCTGGTGCACCACCACCTGAAGATAATCCCGACGATGAAACTATAGACCCACAGAAGTCTGATCTTACATGTACCCCTGATCCATCAATGACGAACGCTTAAAGGAAGGTAGTTACAGTGGATAATACGGGAGGGAATGCATATGGCAAAGCAACTGGAATGCACAACAAGCATTGCAAGTACTCAGAATGATGGAATCTATGGCATCTTTTTCAGTCAGCACACGAGTTTCAACAGGCTCAATCATTTAGTCAGCAAACAAAGACCTGGATAGATCAACATCTGAGGCGTGGACTGGACAACTTTAAAATCATATCATTCCTATCAGCAGATGGCCTGTGAAAGCTTCTCTCTCAACTCGATGTTGGGCTTGGCCATGATGGTTGGATCCAAGATCATTCACATATCTTCGGAACATTATACTACAGGGATATTTTCAAAAATTTACAGTTCATTTTAGCACATCTCCCAATTGAGGTGCACCTTGATCTTGAACCAGTATGTCTGGCAGATTCCGAAAATCGCCGAATATACAGCGCAATGAAAACGGGTGATTGCTGGTGGGATACGCAAGGTTGGCTGCCTACCGGAGTGACGATTGTGCACGTGATTTGTACATCCGACAAGACTCACTTGACCAATTTTTCGGATGATCTACAAGCCTGGCCCCTGTATCTCACAATTGGTAATATTCGAAAAGATATCCGCCATATACCTAAAAATCACGTCTGCATTCTCGATGGGCTGATCCCCTGTCCCCCAAAAGGTGCCAAAAATACTGACGAGGCATAGCATACTGCGGTTGGAACCGTGCTGTCCCCACTCCAGAATCTTGGCATAACTGGTCGTGGCTTGAAATGGAATTGTGCTGATGGATTCCAGAGACAATGTTACCCTCTTTTGGCAGCCTGGGTCGGGGATTGTCCAGAACAAGTCATGATTGCTCAACTATCATATAGCTCATTCCCGATGTGTGAGATTCCTAAAGGTGCGCCAATGGGACATTCCACTATTCGACCTCTCAATAACCCAAGAGATCAGAATGTTCACTCAGAGCTTCTAGATGCACGTACTATCGATGTTCTGCACACTCTTGGTATTCATCCAGTCCACAATCTGTTCTGGCAATACCCTCTCTGCATTGTATATTGGCTTTCGCAGCCTGACGAATTGCATTAGCTGCTCCTGGGTTTAGTTAAATACATATTGCACTGGCTGCTCAATTACCTGAAAGCTAGAAATATGAAGCACTCAATTTTACAATCGATTGACATCAGTACCTCGATATCTGGGCTTCCAGTGCTTCTTTAAACCGTTCCATTCGATGAAAATCAGCTCCTGGCAGAGAAATGAGATCTGGGGCATGATCAGAACACTGACACTGAATTGCGCTCCAATTCTTGACTGCTCCTAAGATGACTGGAAAACTCCGACGGAAACAGCCTCAGATGAAATGGTGATGGGAGAAATGCGGGCATTATGTGAATTCTCTCTACTTGATAGCCAACAAAATCATTCTAAACTATCCCTCACAGCAATAGATGATGGGCTGAAGCAATTTTACAAGAAGAAGGGTGATTTTCGAGAACAGAAAATGTAGAAGTCTGCGAAGGCCCAAGTGGATAACCGGTTGGCAAGAGAATCCCTTCAGTTACGAGTACAAAAGATTGATAAAATCGGTCCTGCCATTGAGGTTCAGGTGGACAGGGCTGAAAAGATTACAAAACCAACACGAAGGGAATTTCAGATGCGCCTGAATAGAGCCTGACAAGTGGCAACCACATGGTAAGATGCTGATCGGCAGATTGCAAAAGAGAAATTGGAGCGCGAAATTCATCAAATAAGACCCATTAAATGCAAGCTTTTCGATAAATTATTCCAAAATCATCAACGACAACTATTGCAGGTTGTTGGGACTAAAGCAACCTGTCCCAGAAGCACATTCGCCAAAAAACTTGCTCAAATAAAAACTGTTGGAGAAGAAGAGATTTAGGGAGCGGCAAACATGACCATCCACAAGCGTGAGGAATTTCAGGTCTGTCTATCCGATGCTGCAACTGAAGCCACCACATGCAGTATCGCTGATATGGACAGCATTGCGAATGAGCTGGAGATATAGGTTTATGGTATCAGTTTGAATGAACACATATGTTTCAAGATGTAATTGTCCATCTCTTTGATCGAATTTGAAGCATAGTGGACGGTAATCAGCATTCAGGAGCTCCGGAAAACCATTGAACAGAGTATGATCCATTTCGGTTATCCAAAGATGCATCTTGTTAGCCAAATAACAGAGTCAATTTGGCAACTGGGTTCTGGCGACGATTTCACCACTGATATTTCTTAACGGCAACATATCCGCAATGTGTAAGTAGCATATCAATTTAAAAATAAAGTCAATTACATTCAACAAATGCTCAAGCACAATGACGTGTATCCAGTTCTTGACTATATTGAGGAGGCGCTGTCTTGACTTGCCCTCCAAGGCTGGTGAGATATAGACTCGGAAAACGTTTTCAAGCTACTATCCGCTACCAATGAACAACGAAATACTCACAGAGCCCATCTTTTACGTGTCCAACATTGTCAACAAGAGACATTTTTCCGCCTAGTATCACAACAGTTACATCATTTGAGAGAAACCCATGTTCGCAGCGTGTGCAGAAGTATCAAATTAACTCCACTCAGCGATGCATCAGAAGATTTCGGAATTCCCAACATTGGTCAGCTATTCCATGCACAAATTTAAGAGGACTGGGGACACGAGGTTTGTAGACTGCACCTCATATATGATCAGAATGACCTCATAGACTGTATATTTATTTAACTCTACAATGGGTTGTTGTACTACCGTCAACCATTTCACTGCCTTACATCTGATGAGCATCTGGGACTTGATTGCAAGGTAGAATATCCCAATGCCAACCAAGGGATCATGCCTGAATCTCATAACATCTGGGTCCAAAATACAGAAAGTGACTTCGATAACACCTTCCAAAGCCGTGTTCCTTCTTTTCCTGTATTATACTTTACCTGGACTCTACTGAATCAGATACTCCAATTTCAGGAGCGCTTGCCTGCTGAAAAAACCATACCGACCTTTTCTTTGAGGTGCAAAAAGACTGAACAATGGATACTATATCCTCAAGCTCAAGAATATGCGGTGGTGATTCCTACAAAGTACAAAGATCCGCATGGTTGGGCTGATTGTGTTAACAGATTCATCTGGATTTACAAACAGACAGATAAGATGCATATTGTACCTGTCGGAGCAATTATTGGACCAGCACATTTGGTGCGAGAGAATGCTGCATCTGATAGGATCAATAGCGTATGGCTTGTAAATAATCGTGTGGATTTTGATACCTACTGGACTGTATATTAAACTTACATGCCTGGATCATGCTGTGCAGGAGGAAGATTTTTCATTGAATTGTACTATTTAACTTAAACATTATAAAAATCACTCTTGGAGAGTATGCCTCCAGGTTCAACATGTACCGGAAAAGCCTTGGAGATGCGGCAAATACTTCCAATACTTCCAATAGCTCTGAAATTTTCACATTCTAATAGTTTGATTTTGTAACATTTTGAAGACAACTATCCACTCTTGCGAATATTGTTGTATTCTGTTCCATAACTTCCGGCGCATTGAGCAGCCCCAGGGATGTAGTCTCAGAGCATCTGAGAGCACATCGCATTACATTCACCCTGTCTGGGAGCATCTGGAAGCATCTGAAAGGATCAGTGTGGCTGTTCAGAGTTGCTGAGTTGTTCAGTTATATCTTCCAAACAATTTTACATTTTGCTGATGATAATCTATTTTCAGATATGAGTTTTGGTGGCCCAAACATACATTTAGTCAGAATCGAGTTGAATGTGCATTCAAATCATTGAGAACTTAGGCCACTTTGAGTAAGTGTGGTACATGGGTGAGTGAGAGCTGCCAGCCATCATGTAGAGTTACTGAGCAGAATCTGTCTTTTGAGATTCTCGCTCTCAAGCTGCAGCTCTTTTGATAGAGCTCAATGATGCACAAGCTATTTTAGGATTTGCACGCAGAGGTCCAAACATACTATTTTGGGAATACCGAGTTAAGTGAGGTTGATAATTGGCCAGGTCTATGCATGTATGGTTTAGTTGTACAGGGCTATCTTCCTCCAATGGACAGTTGACTCAGAGCTGACAGTTTAAAAGTTTTTGTCGGCTGCAGTCACATACCGATCAAGGATTGATTGATATTTGAAGAAAGGATGCAGGGGATGAGCTGTCTACACCTAAACATGAAGTGTCTTGATAGATGACAATCTGTGTGCACAGCATCCACTGATTCAAAGCCAAAGAAAACATGATCAGAATAAACCAAACTAATATGAAAAGTGCACTGTGAAGTGGGGTACATGCGCTTCAGAGGCTGATTGTCAGTGTGGAGGCATGTCTGACTTGGGATGAGACATTCGGAATAAGCCACAGCTTGCCAAAGTTGGCCTCATAGAAATCCAAGAATGACATTCTGGACTGGATTGCAAATCTCGGTTGAGTCTGAGCTTCAATCATTGGCCAGGACTTACCCAGCAGCAAAAGGTGCAGCTTCACCCTGAATACCCAACTAATATCTCAATTTCTGACGCTCTGGGATGCCGATCTGAGGTGTGTCCGAACTACTATGATAGTCCTGCTCAAGCTGCAGCATTGCCATGAATCAGTGAGCACATGTCTCACATACTGAAACAGAAACTCAATAATTGTGTACACCGTGTTCATTGCTAAATGGGATTGGCAATTATACTGTGACGGTCATGACGATATGTGCCCAGGACTCCCTGGTGCACCTGGCATGTGATCATAAGTCAGCAATATATGTGGCATTGCCACGAATAAGCATGCCGTGTCTCAAATTATGACACATGTACTCAATATCATATATATAGTCTCCTTGCCAAATTGCATTAGCAAATAAGCTGTGCTGGATCTGGCATAAGGCGACTCAAAAACGTATGCCAATAATTCTCCGGTGCACCTGAATTTCAATCATATGGCAGCAACAGCTGGGGTTTTGCCCAAAATCAGCCAGCCGGTTTCTCTTATTCTGACCAGCAATTCAATATCGCCCAAACATATTTTATTGCCAAATTGGATGGCCAAATCTGCAGTGTGCAATCTATCTAAACGGGACTGATGACAGATGGCCAGTATTCCCAGGTGCACCTGAAAATGGTTCAATTATACTTTGTTCACACTTTTGACTTCAAAATGTGTATGTGGCCACAGGATTCCGGCGCACCTCAAAATCAGTACTGATGAATGACGCAAAGCCTTTCAATGCATCATTCTAAAAATTTGACTAATGCCATGTATCCCAAGATTAGCCAGCCCAGGAACTGGTAATTCAGGTTATCAATTGACTTCATCACTGGTTAGTCAACAATAATATCAATCACGAAGGTGAATGAATTCTAAAAGTAATAATCAAGAATGCCATTGATATCCCACTCGAGCAATTTCTGATTCAAGACATAATGGCTTCAACATTTGAACTTTGATTTGCTTTAAAATGACAGAGAGTCAGCATTCATATATGCAGTATAGTGTGCCTTACAAAAGACATAATTGACTATTTGTATTGGTTAAGAAGATTACATTGTTTGAATGTCAAAAGAGGCATACTTTGACGAAACGTTCTTAACAATCCAAGATGATAGCTCATCTGACCGAAAAGAATCTCCATTCTCTGTCAGCTGATTAACATGGTACTCGCCAGACTCCAGAATGTGTTGAAAGATCCATGAGGTTATGTTCGGTCGACTCAGCAAGGTGTGCAGGACTCTCATTTGGGTCACTCCACAGTATTGATGGAGATCACTAACTGGGTTATCATAGCCACCAGGACCCGTATTCAGTAACCATGTGTGTGGTACTCAGTTTTGTCCTAACCGGACAACTTGTGCAAATGCCTGCCACTGAACATTCAAGACCCACAACTTATAAGTTATTACTCCATGGTTTGCTGCAGTAAGATTTAGGCTGGTCTTGCCCACTTTAGGTGTCATTACAAATACAGAGACATGGCATCAATCTTGGAATTTGAGCTGCATTTCTGTCCGTTCATCATTGTCCATGTCTGCATACATGTCGAATATATCCAGATGATCTGCAAAATACTTGGTTAGCCACCACTTCAAATGACGAACTTGGCCAGGAAGAGGACAAGATACCACCGCTTTTGGTGGAGGAGGTGCACAGTGAAGAGCATTTTTATGTCTCTCTTGTTCCAGCAGGAGCATCTCTCTTAATGGGTCGTCTTCGTCAGGTTCAGGATACTCTGCATGTTTGTTGGCAAGCATTGGCAGAAATGTCTCTCTCAGCCAGCAGACTACCGGTGAATCCGCCCAAGTATCGTGTGGCCATTCATCTTACCATTGTCCAGAAATGGTTTTGCGATCCTCTGTGTCTCCCAACATTAACAAAAAACATGCAAGCGACAATCGATGCAACCTGCATGCTCTCGAAGCACTCCCTGAAGTGTATCTCTTCACCAGGGCGTTCAGTCTTGCTTGCTCGTCCTCAGTCCATGCAAGACCAATGAGGTGTGCATTGTACATCGGTATCCACACTATTGGTCGTTGGTTCGCAAATTTTGATTACGACCACCTTCTAATCATCCCAGGATTTGCAAACTGTGTCATCTGGTACACCGCATCTTGTTGAGATTCCTCGTCTTCAGTCTGGAGAGCATGCATTAAACTGTTCATTGCAAAATTCAATGCATCTGCACCATACTTCTCCATCACAGTATTATCCTCTGGATCATCAGGCTCACTTGTCATCAGCCACATCGTCTGATAACACCAGTCATACAGTGAATGGAATCCTGGTGTAGCTGTGACTTGAACTTTAAATTCAATTTTCGCATTTATCACAATTTGCCAGCCCACACTGTGTTTAGTTTTATACCAATGGGAGTCATCAAAAATCCCAAAACTCCATGCACAGTAGGAGAGTTTGCCGTTGCTTGATGGTTTTGCTCTGGATGTTAAGGTTTCATATGACAGAAGGTGCATATTCCATCGGATTTCCGGCTTTTCACTCCTGGTGTCCAGATCCTTGTGGCTGAGATTCACATTTTCGGCATGCAATATGTTGACGCGTTTGGAATGGGTTCCATGTGTCATCTCGTCGTTGACAGTCTTGATGGTCTCCGGAACTCCCGGCATTGTAACTAGCAAGATTGGTTCAAGGGCTGATACAAGCACGGCATGCCCATAAGGTGGTGTTTTCTGTATCTCCAACAGGCGGCAGGGCACAGAATTCAATCTCTGGAGTGGATATCACTCCTGTTCTTCACCGACAATGCTGGGAAAGGTGTTTTGCGCCAAAGTCACCGACTCTTTAAGGGTATTCCCCCATAAAATGGACATTGACAACCCCATTACAACTTTCTCAGTCATGAATTTGCTAAGCATTACCACTGCAACCGAGGTGAAAGTCTTTCCAAGCCCCATTTCATCTGCCACAAGTGCTCCTGGCATATCAGCATTCCAAACCCACCACGTCATGATGAAACAGATGGCCCAAACTAGGTGCGCTAGGGAATTAGTTCCGGGCAGGCCTGGAACTGAATACTTGTGGCCTGGAACACAGTCATCTGTTGATTGACGAATAGGACCAGCATTCAGCAGCCTGACTACTTCATCAGGACACTTGTATTGAAATTCGTTGTTGATTATACTGAAAACCGTATTTAATACTGAGCCAGTGTTTGCTGTATCAAGGACCACCTCACTATCCTCCACTTGCTCCTGAACCTCTCTTGCACCTTTGTCTGTGTTGTTTCCATCCTCAATGATCTCTTTCAGTTGCTCCAATATAAGCTGGGCAGATGGGCTTATATTCTGGCACTCCTGAATCTGATTGCAATGTTCGGTATTTCACACACAAGCAACCATTAGCATTAATATATATGGATGCAATACAATCAATTCTATTCTTTCAATCAGAACCTACATTAATACAAGTATCATTCTTCTGCCCACCATCCACCTTTCCCTCCTCTCTTCCACCCTCTTCAGAACCTTCCAATGTCTGTATATAATGATTAGCAGGTGCGCACATCTAGCCTCAACACAGCAAGCAGGGATTACTTTCGTTGGTTTAATTATATGCTTGGCAATCTCCATCCTTGTAGGTCCCTTTATTTCGACCAAAAAGATTTTGGGATCGTGTCGAAGTTTCAAGTTGAAAGCATTTGAAAGGCAACTGTTATATGAAATCTGGCTATATATGGGGTTCATTATCATTTGCCCGTTTGTATATAATCCCATATACTCATTGTCCAATGCGTCCTGCTCCAAGGTGGACTTGAACCTCAATGTTAGAATTTATGGGTCTTTTGGGCATCCGTTTTTGTGGATGAAATCAATCATCTCCTCCCAGTGCGTCACATCGCTCTATGCGGTTTGGAGTTTGTTTGGGGATAAAACGATATCGTTGTGATTCATCACCCGGCGAATCGCAACGATGAACATTGTAGTTGGCAATTCTGGGATGTTTCTTCTCACCTTTTTGGTCGGACGCTCCCAATCTGTCGCTGGCCAGTTCTGGCCTCACATTCCTTTTTCCTCGCCTCCCAAATTTCAATTGTAAAATTCGTCAAAGTCATCTCCACCCTCTGCTGATGAATCCATTCGGCATTACCAAAATTATCAAATGGCAGCTAGCTCTCAAATGTCTCCAAGAAATGTGTAACCGCTGTCTCCCAGTGCAGAGGTCCATCTTTAAGCTGTTTCAAACGGTTCTGCCCCCGGATATTAGACCGATGCTTGTTCTCAAATAACTCAGCCACCTATACTTTCTTCCACTAGTTGAACGCACTATAGTTGGCCTTCCCCATCCTTTTGGCAAATTGCTTCAAGGGGAATTTGGTTTGCTTCAGGCTGACTGGGGGTTTACTCTATTCACCACCCATCTCTAATGAATTGTTGCTCTCATCCTCTGCATTATAACAGTTGTAGAAAATCACTGGCAATGGGGGCAAGTCGGCAATCCTTGCGACATCGGTTTTCCACACTACCACAGGCTTCAAGAATCGTTTCTTTGGGAGGGTAATGAGTGGTCTGCCAGGTGCATGGCAACGAGGTTCAGGTGGAGGAGTAGATCTGGAAAATGTTGGCCAATTGACTGGATTGTTTCCCAGCGGTCCTGGGGGCACTCTTGGCGCACCTGGATATGACAGCCCTTGCCATGGGAACTTCTGCTGGGGAAACATTTGAGACTTGCCATAACCACCTTTGTGGAGGTCATATCCTTGCCACAGTGGCCCATAACTTGGATATTCTTGGCTTACGCTGGTGGCTGGTTAGGAACTATTGTGTGACATGTTGACTGGAGTATGGTGATGAAACTGCGGAGTGCCTGGAAATGGCTGCTCTGAAGGAGTGTAACCATACCCATGTGGCGGATGATATTAATTCGCTTTTTTCCCACATCGACTGTCTTTGCCATTGGCAGGTGGTGAACCATTATCCCAGGATCCTGAATTTGGTCACAGCGCTGTTGCTAGCCAAATAGGCCACCCAGTGGAGCCATATTAACTGTCTTCAGTGGTGATCCGTTCGTCCACATTGTCTGTGAACAATGATGGTGGTAAACTACTATAGACGCACAATGTGATGTAGAACCAACCGGAGTATGGTTGAGTATGTTGCAGGCAGCGGTGACCTTCAGCGGAATGAAGGGATTCTTAGATATCCCATTCTGTTGTCATGAACTGTGGTGTGTCACAACGCCTTGGATCCATGAAACCAACCCAGGCTTGCAAAAACGAGAACTTAATTATACACAGCCTGCGTTTCTTTGTTATATACTCGAATTCGTAATTTAGGATATTGGATAGATGCACAGCTTCATGTGCTTCCATGACACTGAGGGTCGTAGAAGGGATACGATATGATATATCTGCAGATCCTAACAAGAACAATATCCAGTAGACAGGTTAGGACGACTAGGGATATTACAAAAAAGTTGTGTGTGTACGATTATTCAACCTCATTCAATAATAGGCGTATGAGTCAAGCAGCAACAGTGATGCTTCCTATTGAGCTCCATTTAGACACTTATTGTTCTCCTCAAGATCCATGCTCCGGTCAAGAATCGTTACTGAAGCAACCATCCTACCACCCTATCAGATCGTTGCATGGGTATACTGCTCGCTAGGAGACTCACCTACTGATTGTATTAAGATGATGTACCTTCATTATTAGCTGCTCGGAGGCTCGAGAGCAGCAATAACTAACAATGCTGCAATGACATAGTATAAGGCCTATGGTGGTGAATGCAGTGATGACAAAAGAAACGTTTTCTTCTCTGCTAATGATGTTCAGCAGACAATGTGCACCATTATTGTATGGCATATGATATATATATCGTGGTTTAGGAAGAAAGCTGATCATAAGCTGATTAGATATTACTCCTCCCCTGCATTTGGCGGCGTGCGATGTGGCTGTAAATGTCAGACACAAACTGAATCTCCATGCGGCACAAATTACCCACTGAAGCATCATCGAGATGCATCATAATACATGTTCACTGACGATTTCTGGAATATGGTCCACACTCACCGGAAACATGTGAAGTGCAATATCTGCAGAAAGACATTATTTGATGAGAACTGACTCAAGGCGCACTCTCTACAATATCACCCAATAGTGATGCATGAAGAGCTATTACCTGGCTGGCTTTCACCACCTGCAGGATGGGATCAACATGAGCCATCATGGTTTGACTTTACTCGGTGCAACTTAATGGCCATCGATGAGCTAGTCAACTACTAATCTACCCATAGACAATGTACCTAGTGCACCACCACCTGAAGATAATCCGAATAAAGAAACAATGGACACCCAGAAGCCAGATCTGACATGTACCCTCGATTCAATGAAGACAAGGGCTTATTGGCAGGTAGTTGGAGTGGAAAATGTGGGGGATCAGCATATGGCAAAGCAACTGGACAGTGCAACAAGCATTACAAGTACTCAGAACAATCGAATCTATGGCTTCCATTTCATTCAGCACACGACTTTCAACACGCTCAATGATTTAATCTGGAATGAAAAACGTGGATTGATCAGCGTCTGAGGTGTGCACTGGACAACTTTGAAATTGAATTGTTTCAATCTGCAGTTGCCCTGAGAAAGCTCCTCTCTGACCTTGATTTTGGGCCTGGTAATCATAGTTGGATTGATCATCATCCGCCTATCTTCGGATCATTATATTAGAGGGATATTTTGAAATGTGTTCAGTTCCTTTTGCCCCATCTCTCATGTCAGGTACACCCCGATTTTGAACCTGTGCTCCTTGCAGACTTGGAAAGTCGCCGACTATACAGCAAGATGAACACTGGTGAATGGTAGTGGAATATGCATAATCAGCTTCCTGCCGGAGCAATAATGGTGACAGTCATATGTCCATCCGACAAGACTCACTTGAGAAATATTTCAGATGATCAGCATGCCTGGCAACTGAATCTCAGAATTGGTAATATTTGAAAAGATATCCGGCGGACACCTAAAAAGCGCGACTGTATTCTTGTTAGGCTGATTCCTTGTCCCCCGAAAGGTGCCAAAAATACTGACAACACATGGCATTTCAGGATTCAAACAGTGCTGTCACCACTCCAGAATCTTGACATGACTTGTTCCGCTTTGAAATAAAATTTTGCTGATGGATTCCAGAGACATTCTTATCCTCTTTTGGCGGCCTGGATCAGGAATTATTCAGAATACGTTATGATTGCCTATGTCTCATATGTCTCATGCCTGAGGTGTAAAATTCCTAAAGGTGCGCCGATGGGCCATTCAACTTGTGGAGCACTCGAAAACTCATGAGATCAGCATGTTCACTCCGAGCTGCTGGACTAATCTAATATGGATGTTCTGCACACTCTTTGTGTTCATCCAATCTGTAACCAGTTCTGGCAGTTCTCTCTCTGCAATGTCTAACAGCTTTGGCAGCCTGATAAATTGCATCAGTTGCTCTTCGGTTCAGTTCAAGACTTATTGCACTGGCTGCTCAAATACCTGAAATCTAGAAACATCACAGATCAGTTGGACAATCGATTTACATTAGTACCACGATATCCAGGCCACCAGCAATTCTCTAATCATTCAATTCGAACAAACGCAGCTCCTGGCGTGGCAATGTGATCCGGGCCATGATCTGAACACTGGCAGTGAATTGCACTCCAAATCTTGACTGCTCCAAGGATGAAGGGAAAAGTCTGGCAGAAAAAGCCTCTGATGAAATGGTATTGGAAGCAGTGCAGGCATTAGGTGAATTCTCGCCAATTGTTAGCCAACCAAATCACTCTGACCTATCCCTCACAGCACTAGATGATGCACTGAAGCGATTTTATATAAACAAGAGTGTCTTTCAAGATCAGAAAATGTTGAAGGCTGCGAAGGCCAAAGTGAATGAACAGTTGGCTGGAGAATCCCCTCAGTTACGAGAACGAACATTCATAGAATCCATGCTGCAATGGAAGTTCTGGTGTATGGGGCTGAAAAGGTTACTACATTGATATGAAGTCAATTTCAGGTGAGTGTACATAGTGCCCAACAAGCAGCACTGAATGGTCAGAGGCTAATCGGGTGAGGGCAATTGAGAAATTTGAGCGCGTAATCCGTCTCATGCCACCTGTCACACACAAGCTTTTCAGTAAATTATTCCAACATCTTGAGCTACAACTATTACAAGAAGTCGGAACTATGACAACCAGTCCTAGAAGCACATATGTTAAAAGATTTGCTCCAATGAAGACTCTGGCTGGTGATGAGGTTTCTGGGGCTGTAAACATAACTGCCGACATCTGTATGGATTTTCGGCTCTATCTATCGAACGCTGAGACTGAGGCCACTACCTGGAGTCTCGCCAAGAAGAACCACATTGTAAGTCAAGCGGAGAGAGAAATTTATGGTATCACATCGAATGAGCAGATGCAATTCAAGAAGGCAACTGTCCCTCCGCTAGATAGTATTTGAAACTTGGTCGCAGGCTCTCTGCGTTCAGGAGCTCCGGAAAACCATCCAACAGCGTGTATTCCAGTTCTGATATCCAAAGATACATCGTGTAAGCTGTATATCAGAGTCAATTCGGCGAAGGAGTTCTGTTAACAATTTCAACATGTATATTTCTGAACGGCTACATATCGTCAATATTAAAAAGGCATATTCATCTACCAACACAGTCAATTTCATTCGACAGATGCTCAAGCACAATGACCGATCTGCCGGTCATTACTATATGGCTAAGACACTCACATATCTTGCCCTACAAGGCTGGTATGATAGTGAGTCGCCAAAAGTTTTCAACCTACTATCCGCTACTGATAAATGGTGAAATACTTGTAGAGCCCATCTTTCATGCCTCCGCCATTGTCAGAACAACCCATTCTTCTGCTCTGTGTCACCACAGCTACATCATTTGAGAGAAATTGATGTCAGCGGAGTGTGCACATGAATCAAATTAACCTTGCGCAGAGATGCATCGGACGATTTCGGAATTGCCAACTTCAGATAGCTATTCAGTGCACACATTGCAGAGGACTGGAGACACAAAGTTAGTCGACTGGTGCTCGGATATGATCAGAATGTACTCCTTGAGATTATATTTATCTACCTTCAGAATGGGCTGTTGTACTACCATCAACCATTTCACTACCCTATATCTGTTGACCATCTGGGACTTGATTACAAGGTAGAATATACCAACGCCAACCAAGGGATCATACCTGAATCTCATAACATCTGGGTCCAATACACGGAAAGTGACCTTGATAACACCTGCCAAGGCCAAGTCCATTCTTTTCCTTTGATATACTTTTGCTGGACTCCGCCAAATCAGATACTCCAATTTCAGTAGCGCCTGCCCTCCAAAAAAACGATATCGACCTACTCTAAACAGTGCTAGAAGACTATACAAATGGATATTCTGTCCTCCAGTTCAATAATATGCAATGGTTGTTCCAACAAAGTACAAAGATCCGCATGTTTGGGCTGATTGTATTGAGGGGTTCATCCGGGTTGTCAAACAGACTGACATGATGCATATTGTACTGGGTGGAGCTATTGTTGGACTGGCGCATTTGGTGCGAGAGAATGCTGCAACAGATAGGTTCGATAGCTTACGGCTTGTGAATAATCATGTGGATTTAGATACCTACTGCACTGAATAATAAGCTACAGTGCCTTAATCAAGGTGTAGAAGAGGAAGATAGTTGATAGAATTGTACAATTGGATATAAACATTGTAATAATCACTTCCGGAGAGTGCTGCTCCAGGTTCAAGATACACTGGCTTAGTCTTGGAAATGCGGCCAAGACTCCCAATAGCTCTGAAATTTGCACCTTCCAATAGTTTGATTCTGTAGTATTTCGGAAACAACCATACATTCTTCCACATATTCTTGTATTCTGTTTCACAACTTCCGGAACATTGAATAGCACTGGTGAAGTATTTTCGGAGTGCCTGCGAGCTTATTGCTTTGCATTCGGCCTATCTGGGAGCATCTGCGAGCATCTGGAAGGATCAGTGTGGCTGTTCAGTGTTGATAAGTTCTATAGTTGTGACTTCCAGACAATTTTACATTTTGCTGATGAATCGAAGGCATCAACTTCAACACTACATTCGTACCGACTGCTCTCTTCGGCCAAGCTATGCAGGCACTCATGATTGCTGCAAAGTATGATGTCACAATCCATTCAATGTACGTATGCGTGTCTTGTTTGAGTGTTGACTTGAAAGAGGAGCTCTATATTCATCTGCCGCAGGGATATTTCTGTATGGTCCACACTGGGAGCTGATACAACTATCTCAGATTATCAAAGACTTTACAGAAGACAGTTTTCCCTGGGAGGACTTCACTTCATGGTCTGAAACACTCTTCGCAGATTTGGTATTTCAGTTGTTTGCAATTCATTATCTCTATTGGGTGCATGCCATTACGTTTTGACAGAGGACTGACCGTGCTTGAGAATCGAGGCAGAATTGTCGCCACAGTCGCTCGGGTTATGGATAATCTCTTCATATCTGGTAATGAGGGCGTGATTGAGCGGATAAAGGAATGAATGAAAGAGATGTTCTGTATGCATCAGCTCCGGTGTGTGTTCATCTATCTCAGCATTAACATCGAATGGAATTGGGAGCATTACATGATCAACATCTATCTGCACTGCAATATTTGGATGATATTGGCAAAGTTCAGCATGGACGGGTCCACACCAGTCGCCCTGTATTGTTAACTGGTATAATAACGGCCCGAGCAATGAGGATATGGTAGCTCTCAACTACTTATTGATGTACCTCAATGGCATGAAGAGCTGCCATCCGAACTCCTGTGGAGCACTTGGAAGAGTAGGAGAAGGCACACTTCCATGTGATGTTGATTCCGACTATGCTGCATGCCCAGATGGCTTTGAATCAACAAGTGGACTGGACATTACACTCCGAGGAGCGGACCACTGGAGAGTGAGAATCCAGAAGTCAACAGCCTTGTCCATGACCAATGCCAAATACTATGTCTTTGGGGCAGGATGAATATAAGTCAAACTGATATTGCATTTCTCGGGAGAGGGATCCTTAGGCATTTGTGTGCCTCTTTGTCAATATTCTCACTTCTGTCACTGATTTATTCCGAATCACGTTGCATTACAGCAATACTCCTGCAGATAGGCGCTTTTCAATCCTCATTGATGCACCTCTGGCTTTATTGGAAGTACATGGCATTCTTACACACTCAATCTCCCGCCCCTGCAGTCAACACTTGTCAGTCAGTACGGACTGTCCTGTGCTGGGAGAGGTGCTTTTCAATTGCCATTGACACTGCACAGCAATGGCTGGTGCTTCTTAATTTCATTCTGCACTCCTCTAGTACCTTCTGTTTACTTCTCCTTTCCCCACTATACACGCTACCTTTGCTATACTCAATTCTTGGTAGTTGCTCCCAATTGGCCCCCAAATATATCGGTGTCTCTTTCATACCACAAGGCGATTCTCAACTGGCGAAAATCTTATTGCACCATCTTAGACATTCTGAATTGAACGAACTGACATTAAAATTTGACTTCATGTACTACTCAGGTAATCATCATCTGTAAAGTGAAGCAGTGTCTACAGCTTCCGTGTGATACTGACCAATTGCATGTTTCAGCTTTTCCTAGCCACAGTAGGTGGAAGGGACAGTCCTTCAAATTGGCATCATGTTCAATTGATGATATGTAATGACTAACTCAGATTACCGTTTCGGTCTGCCTTCTTGTTACTTAATCGCACTCCTGTTGATTTCATTCCTTAACGTTGCAATGGAGAAATAGAATCTTTAAGTAGGTGTTACCTAGTATAAGTATGATCTTGAAGTCATAATAAACAATATACCATGTATTATATTGGCCATGGAGTGTAATTCATTGTGTTTATACATTGTAACACTTTTAGATAGCATTGATACTTGTCTAAATAATGCCAAATTGGAACCAATCAATGATATAGAGTTTGTTTGAGATTCAGACAGTGGTTGGGCAATACCTCCTTGTGCTTTCAAATGTTTCTCTCCAACTTTAAATCACTTCCAAGTTTATCGTTACCACTCTATAGTGCTCGTGTGCAAGTTGGCAATGATCAAAGTTGCACCAAAGACTATTTCAAACACCCTCTGACAGTTGGATTCGCTTTTTCATTAACACTTGTCAATCTACCCTTCACCCTGTCTTGCACATTCCTGGAGGCTTCTAGTGACTAAAATACATTTTGCTAATGAACGTTTTCAAATTCACTTCCTCAAATAATAACTGCATTCTTGTTAGAACTGTTGTTTGTTGTTTCAACTTGAATTACTGTATGAAAGTGATGTTTTGCCAATCATATTGAACTATGGACTACTAATATCACTGCAGAACTCTCAAACAGTACATGATTAGGAGTAATATTTGTCCTGCTGACAGATATACCGTATATTGATATACATATCTCTTCTATTACTCAATCACTTGGTATACACACTTGTAACATAACAGTCATCACTCCCAACATCCCATCTCCATCCAGTGCTTGACATTCACAGTGTATATTCAAATCCATACCACATGGTAACCTCCAACATCAAATAGCCTGCATAATTAGAATGTCTGGATTAGTTATGTGTAGGGTCAATCATGATGAATCAATATCTTAGGACTCTATATAGCTTGTCACCAGAGTGACATTACTACAATGTAAAATGGTTTGGAAGGGATCAATACACAACTAGGAATTACTGAACAGTCATAATGAGTATTGCAGGTGTATCCATAAGCTCTCCAATAGGCTGAATACAAAACATAGTGATTTCAGAACCTCTGAAACTACATTCGGGTGCACCTCAGCATGTCTGAGGTTGTGTAAAGAAATACAAAGGTATCATAAAGATTGTATAGTCGTATTCTGCAGGCAACAAAATCAGGCTAAAACTTTACACAAATTGTAAAGCTTTTGGCACAATTGGCGTCATTTGGAAGACTAGTCTGGTGCATTTCCAATCAGGAATCATATGCCACCGGAGGCATGCTTGTGATATCTAAATCAAGTTGTACAGTTGAAGAAACTATGTTACTGCAACATATCCTGATGCTGGCAATCCAACTAATAGATCATCCAGTACGAATTACAATGTACGTGATTAGAATCATGCCATGTACGAACAATTTTGCCTGATACTGCATTGACTTGAATCAAATGGATGGGTACAACATTTACTCTAACTGGTACTGTATTCGCCTTTTTCCTCTTTGTGACCACCCACCAAAAGCTACCAATTTCATTCACTCCAACTGTGTAAGTCTTGATACATTGTTACAAATACCACTACATGTGCATAGACATGAAGATGTAATATCAATTGTTCAGTATTTTTGGACAAGGTCGAAATCATCAATAAAGTATGTCCCCCAGCAAGGAATTACTGAAATTGAGAGTTCTTAGTCAGAGGAGTCCAGCTGGTGTACAATACTGGAACAGCAAAATCTCATGCTTGGAAGGCATTATCATGTTCATCCTGATCACTTTGAATGTATTGAATCCAACTGTTTTGAATTTCAGGAGTAATTCATTTGTTAGCATTGGTATATGTTACATTACCATTATGTTTCATATAGCCAACTGTATCAGGGCTGTAGAATAGTTGACAGTAGTACAAGAAACCATTCTGAAGATTAATGAATGTACTCCCTATGAGAACATACTAATCATATCTACACACCAAGCCGATTGCTTCTTGTCTCATGCCCAATTGCTTATGTATATGGAATTGCTATCACATATGAGAAAATATTCAATCTACTGATCCATCTCTGAGTTAGATTAAATTGGTAATTGTTTACACTGCATGGACATGCATTTCTCACAAGTGATGTACCTATTGGGGTGTGGAATAAAATAAAGGTTCATTACGATAATATTGAAGATGTGAATAATGGACAGATCCTGAAGTATACTATTTATTATCAGCGAATAGTTATTTGAAATCATTTCTGGAGCCAATATTCTTCCTGCCAAATAGTGCAAGCTATAACCATGTCTTTTCCCAAATCATCACAAAGAAACACGTAATACTATGCTTTACCATCTGTTGAATATAATTTACTATATTGCTATATAGGCATATCAGTTTCACATGGCTGATATATAGCCATTTGGATCTATCAGTGATATCATTGTCAGCAGCACACAGTTGCTGAATTGAATTCTGTACCTGACTATGTAGACAAATTATTATATATGTGAAATCTATTATACACTGTTCAATTAAGTTTAGAAGTTGCTTGATACCCAACCACTCACATTTAGCTGATCAATAATATTCTCCTAAACTGTTTCACCCGATGCAACGGGATATTAGAGATCTCTGTCTCCTGATTGTAAGTGATACATTTAGTATCACACATAGTACAGGTGGTTGGTTGATTTTGAGTACCAGTTAAATGGATTTCAAATTTAACACTATTGTTAAGATGTATATTAGTGATTGTATTGGTCACTACTATATTTATTGTTCTTATCTGTTTAAGTTTTTCGGCCAATATATGTTTGTGTTCACTTGCCTCAGTCCAGATATTTAATACCTCTTACACATGTTAAAATGATTCATTAAATAGCTTGCATTTAAGTGGTATTATCTGATAGATTGTGTACTTTAATACTTCTTTTTGCTTCTGGCATTCAGTATCTAGCTATTTGGTTGCTGTTCATTAGGTAATGTTCAGGCATATTTGCGATTACCGATGTTTTGTTATTGTAATCTGTTCAGCTCCATGCACAACGACATGCAATGTAGCATGAATTTCAACAATCTTTGGTTTTTGTAATTGATGGGATTCTATTATCAACTTTTCCTATACTGTCTGCTTGGCACACTTTGACAGTTGTTGCTCTTTCAAATGTAATTCTTCTTTTAGCAGTGGAATAGTTAATTGGTAAGATCTTCGAAAAATACATCAGAGTGATTTTGTTAGCTAACAAGTTGTAAGAATTCACATAATTATAATACTGGTAGCATTTCTATTTCATTGAATACTGATTGAATGGTGCTCTGTCCATTATAATTGGGGTACACAATAATCAGAGCCCAAACTTCTACTAATGTCGATGTCACTAACTTGATCTTTATTCACAGTAATGTAATCCATTTCAATCATTCGAATGGTTCAGCAATGTGTTGAAGATAAGCACATAGTGGTACCAATGGACATGGATTGTTAAGCTGATCCTTGTCGTTTCCTCTTTTCAGCACTATCAGCAGCCAGTTGAATATCTCCTAAACCAATCGTTGTTGTAGCTGACGCAATTCATCCAGATGCAAAAGTGTAGATTCTGTGAATGGAGGGTGTTACCAGAATCTGTTGCAGATTGCGTAAACACTGACGGTGTATAATGCATCAATATTGGTTCATTCCAGCAGCTCCAGGTAGATATCATTATAGCTTGAATTAGAAAGTCATTGGAGAGTTGAATGCTACAGTGGAATAACTTTAGAATTATTACACATCAGGTATCAGCCATATCAGACTTCAGCAACCAGTAGTTATTGTGAACTGTTGCTGACTCAAGCAGCTAACAGGGGGCAACATTGGCAGTGAAATCAATGACAACAATGTGATTCCAAGCTGTGACCTGTTATTTTAGAATTACTTGATTGGGATAGCACAGTTCCTACTCTGTTGTGGTATACTTTCTTAGTATTTTTGGAACATGTCAGGAGACATGGGACTAGCAAGATGAGATTCCAGGGGGGCTTTAGAGGTGTATGGTGAACGTCCTGCCAAACATAACCAATTGTAACATACACTGGCCAATATTGGTGATTGCCCGAAAGCTTAATCAAGTTAGACTTGTAATTTGCGCATATGACTGCCAACATTATTGCACTAGCTGGATATTGAGTCTTGGTATCCAATTACTGATTGCTTCTATTCATTTGGCTGAATATTCAACAACCTCTAGCGTCCGCAAGCTATAGCAGTTCTATCGCAAGGTGTGTCTGAAAAGGGAGATGTGATAACAGTCTCTATACACAATCAAAAATATCCCGTTAATACAGTGTTCCAATGATATGTGAATCTTCCTTAATCCAGCATTAATTTTCTAGCCAAAATTCAACTTTTGTGTGAAACTTTGGCCAGGAAGCTGCAGATTGAAATGATTTAGTTTTGATACTATCAAGTTTATAGCTTAGATATCCAGATGATTACATTGTGTTTCTTTTCAAACCAACCAAACTTGTTCAATGTCATGAGGGGACAATTATAAATATCTTTGTTTCCATTGTTTGGATTACATATGAACCTTCTCGTGTTGTTCAGTTTCTCTGCCAATAGGATTCCATTCTGCTATTTCAACTCCAACCTTCTTCTTGTTTGCTGTTGTCTTTGTTGCATCTGGTGTAAATGCCAGATCAGAATTCTGTGGAACTACTGTATTTTCGTCAGCAGGATATTCCACTGGTGGTGAATCAGGCTCATTGTCTACAGTTAGATTGGTAGTTGACAGGAGTGTTGATTGCCATTTGGTGAATTATCATAATTCATACAATGATCCCTTGTGGTGATTCAAACCTGCAGATTGTAACATCGTCTCTGGAACTGGTCATGTAGTCATGGTGTGAGTGATATTTTGAATATATGCCTCTTGTCGGTTCTTTGGGGTGTTTGATATTTGCAGTAACAGTAGTGAATATATCTGCTGTGATTCTTTGTGATATTATAGGAATAGTCAGTGTAGATATACAGACAAATCTTAATGATTCTTGAGGGGATGATGGTATGTTGCTGGATGTGTTTGTGAGGGATATTTGATTCAAAACTGGCTAACTCTGGTTAGCATATAAATCTTCCACATGTATTTTACACAGCCAATTGCAAGGGAGAGGTAAAATACAGTTATGTTATACTTGATTTTCTTGATAACATAGTGTATATATGATATCATGCAAAGTAATCCTGTACATTATCTGCTGAATATTGCCTAAAGAGAAAAGACTGTTTCCTTTGTTATCACTGCAATCTAATGTTATGTATAGTTTATTAGATGTGGCTGCAATCACCATAATTGGCATGTGTATATAATACCTCAATGCAGCATGTCTAATTGTTCTCATTCTGTTTATTCAACCAGCCGATTATGAAGGTAGTTTAACATAATACATAAAATCGTTCAGTTTTCTACAAAGCGGTATGTCCGCTCTGTGATCATTAAGATATAATTGCCTTGTAATATAATGTTTTTAATAATAAGTCATGACAGCTATGTGCACCCTGTGAAGAGAACAAAAATAACTTATAGATCTTAATAGAGTAAAATGACTGTTGAGGCCCAACTGGCAGACTATCTATGGCATGATGTTCCAGATCGTGAATGTATGTGGTATGTATAATATCACTTGCAATGCTTAGATTCAAAAATATTATTGTTGTAATTGGGTTGTTGGAAATATTATACTGAATCCTATGTATAACATTTACAGTTATGTACAATATAAATATGTACAACTATCTGCATTCCAACAACAGAATTCAATAACATTATACCAATAGATGGATACTGTGTGATTATGGTTTAATATTATGAGCCAGATCTGTGTGATTGGAGGTGTAATAAACCACTACAATATCTGACAACTTTGAACAATGCAATAGCCCTGCCTGCTGCTGATGGTTACTGATACGGTCGATATACTCAATCACACTCTGATTGATGGTAAATGACGTACTGCTTCTATTTGTATTTGTCACCATGATTTTCACAAATCATGTTGATAAATAGAGGTTCACTGAAGACAGCAGATAGGGCCTATATATATTGCCTGACCGGATGGCAATAATACTTAGATGACTATTAGAGGTCATCAGATAAGTATCTTCAAAGTCCCACCATTATACACAGTGTATTTCAGATATCCATGAATCACTTTCATCTCCTGCTGTGGAGTGAGTCCCCTCCATCATATCACCCATCTTCTTGTGCTCCCCAGTTATATTGCCCATCCCATATCAATCGGACACCAACTTCATAATCTAGATTCTGTTATAGCCAAAGGCTTCCATTGTCCAGGGTACTGTGACAATGATTGAACTAGCCCAAAGAACATAAGGTAGATTTCATATGTTCCTGGTGTAACCATTGTCAGGACAATACCAGTTAACTCTAAATGTATAGTGGGCATATACAGTACTGCCAGGAAATAATCCAGTTATTCAGCCAGTATCTTTTGTCTCTATCCCACTGGGTTCCCATTCTGGTGGACTCGAGAGACCCTCCATAATAAAAGCACCCCAATGGTTCCAAACATGATTGAACAGCAGAAAATTGATATTGCAGATATTGTGTACATGTCCAAAGTGCTGGAGGTTGCCTATGAAGAATATAATGAAGATGATGAGTGCATCTAGAGATCAAACCTCGGTGCTGCCAAGTCATGTCACAGCTTGGATTGATGAGTAATTGCTGGGTATGCGAGAGTGAGTGTTTGGAAAGGCTACTCTGGGAATTGGTATGAAGGAATTCATGTGCTATTGTTAGATGTAAGAATGGCAAGGGAATGTGAGGTAGTGCTGGTAGGATTATTTGATATAGTACAGATTTGGCCACAGGTATTGTGACATCAGACTAGTGTTAGCAACGGTTCCAAATGACCGGGTCGGTTCCGGGTCCGGTTCCGACCCGGAACCGAACCATTGCAACAGGTCCTACTACATGAAAACTCAGACCGTTGCAATTGGGCCGGTTTTACCACCAAAAAGCCGCCATTTCAACACCACAAGCTTGGCTCCAATTAAGTATCTGAGTTCTGATCGTATCATGACACAATCAATATGTAAATTGTGCAGTTTTATGCGCTCTTTCACCTCCCGCTTTCAGATTTGCGATTGAACCAATATTCGCAGAGTCGCGATCGAAAACCCGCGATTTTCGCGTGAAATTTGGCGTTATTTCACAGCGATTCTATGGATATTGGTCGGATCACAAATCTGAACGCGGGAGGTGAAAGAGCGCATAAAAGTGCACAATTTACATATTGACCATGTCACGATACGATTAGAACTTAAATACTTAATTGGAGCCAAAGGTGTGGAAACCGTGTATTTGGAACCGTGGTCCGGTTCCAACCCAGCCAAAAACCCATGGTTCCCAGTCCAGTCCAGGTAACAAACCCACCAAGACAAAGCGGGTCGTGTTTTCGGCTGGGTCTGGAACTGAACTGGACCAAACTGCCAGCGAAAAACTGGACCGCTGGTGGGTTACCCGGACCCATTGCTAGCACTACATCAGACAAAGTGGAGTAGCAGTGTTGAGATGAGTTTGGTTGGTGGTGAGCAAAATCATACACAAGAATTTGAACGGTAAATTGGAGCATAACACATAATTTGAGGGTGGCAGCCACACTGTATAGAAAGAGAGGTTGTTTCATGTTGGATGGTTTGCTTCTCTTCACTATGTACTTACTCTCTGGTATAGTAACGGAACAGATGACTATGAACACCTTGACCCAAGTCTTGCTTGGTTTTCTCAATATCAACCACATGTTTCCGGCCTCACCCTTAATATTGCGTTATTGTTTCCGATGACGCGTATGCTTGACCTTGCCTATTCCAACAGAATGAGTCCCTTCGCAATGCACCAGAGATTGAATGTGCCAATACACCTTGACAGCGCGTAGAGATTGGTAGTAGCAGTGTTCATATTCCATTTGTGTTTGTTTAGCCTCCGACCGATCTTGTATTCATAATTGCCATGATTGTGTCAACCTTTTGTTTTAACTTACCTCAATTGATATTTGTCTGTAACCGCAACAATTTCCATATTGGAATACATATGAATGACACCAACTCCATGTGTTGGAGCAATTAGATTAATCATACTAGATCCCCTTATGAACTTGTCGATTTGGAACCTTGGAATGCTGTTCACACTATGAATACTATACTTAAAGAGCAATTTGACTAAGAATGCCCCAATGTCAATTTTTGGAAGCTGTCAAACATTTCCTTCCCCTGGCTGCTGAATTGCAAAGAGACTGCGAAGAAAGACAGCAGATTCAATATACATGACCCAGTGTTCAAATAACATCGAACTTAGTATGATGGCACTCAACTGGGTTGGTATACAACCAGCACTGCAGAGGAAACCTGTAACTGTGACAGGCATAACTGTGTTGAAGCCAAGACAACTTTGGGACATGCAGTAGCTGAGGCAACAACACCAAAGTCTGAGAGAATCCCACTGATTGTGATACTATCTTTGACTCCAACTCTATCAGAAATCAACATTTACTGTTGGTACTGCTAAATTCACTGGATCTATTGCAACGTCAGGATCAAAACAATAATGCCTAGTGACTAAGCAGTTGCAGATGGACCAGGAAAGAATAAAGAGCCACCTCAGAGTGCACAATAGCAGCATCAGATTCGAGACAGTTCTAGGGTGATATCAGCATTGTCAGAAGGCACTACTGAGAGTACGACAGTAGATGGAGCCAGCCAAAGCCATGCCAAGGGTGTGTGATAACCCAGCGACAATTGTGAGCTTATGGAGATAGATCAATTACTTGAAGGCACCACTTGTCCTGCCTCCATTGAATTACAACTTGGAGATGAATTCCATGATCCAGGTGCTCAAGATCATATTCAAGGTAGCCCAGCAGCAGCAGTGACCACAGAGAAACTCCGGAAAGAACTTCATGTGACAACCCACGATGCATGAGAATTTGAACAAACTGTCTATATATTGTGTATGTAGTTAGCCAATATATTAGCGCACACACAACAAGCGGCTCCAGGCGATCCCCCGGAGGCTGCGGACCAAGAACAGACATTTCCTGACCCACGAGACATTTCGGAATCAGATTGAACTCAGCTGAGAGGCTAGATTGCACAACTCCAGATTGTTATACAACACATGCCTGGCAGGAATTCCAATAAACAGTTGACGATGTGGTACATATGCTGCTGTGGTAGGGTGTAGACCTCATGCTGACATTGCCACACCTCTCGAAGAACTGAATGACAGCACTCGGTGATTGACAAGGGGTTTTTGAACTTATGGAAGCAGCATGTTGGGACCCCAACAGAGTAGCCATGGTGGAAAGGGAAATCTGCAAAACCAAGAAACACAAGTGTGAATTCTCCAGGGAGTATGCTCCATTGCAAGTTGAAGCTGCCATTATTGATTGCGATGGTTTGTCACTTCAAAACATCCAAAGAACAGGATTGTTGAAACAAATGAAGAATTTCATCTAGCATAAGAAGCTGCCAGATGAACTTCACACATTTGGCAGGATAAGTCAGAAGTGGGACAATAAGATTCGACACTGACAGGCAGAGATGGGCCCTCAAAATTCTACACTGGGGGTTGGTATTGCGGCCTCTCTGCTCAAACCTCCAACACACCTGCAGGACCAGACAACAGGGCAGGCAGAAACGGATGTGGGATTCCGCGGACCGGCATGAATGAACTTATATTCACAGAAGAGTAGAATGTGGGTGAAGGAAAGAGTAAACAAATTTGTGGATGGCACATGTTGGTACTATGGGTGTTAAAATTGTAGAATGGCAGAATGTGGGAAACAACCCCCCCCCCAACAGATTCAAGGCGGATGCAGTGTGAGTCCAGAATGTGAGAATAACTGCATGTTCTGAGGTACTGGAACAAGATTTGGTCAAACCAAGATATATGGCTCTTTGTTAGGTGATGGAAGTGTTGATTTCGATGCTTTCAAATGTTTTGGAATGGAGTGTCTGTCAGTTAGCAAGGAAGAGGTACTTGACTGATCAACAGATGGTGAACATTACACAATAACCTGTATATTGACCACAAATGAACGAATGATACCAACATGTATGCTAATCAATTGCAGGGCAAACATGCAACATGTTTAAAGATCACCATTTTGCCAGATATCATCAGACACCACTACACTGAATCACAGATCTATGACAGGTTGAGATAATTGACAGTAGAACTATTGGATCAGATGGCACCACACATTCCTTACAAGTACAGATAATGATCCAGGATACTAATACACTGTTGCCAGTATTTAGAACCAAATACAGACATTACTCCATTGTCCATGGGATTTCTTGGTTATGATTGGATGACATTTTTATGAAGTTCATCTCACATTCAGTTACATTCAGATCGCAATACTGCACCACCATTCGACATTAGGTTCACATTACAGTTGAGGGAGTCAGACAGGAGTCTCCGCAATCTGTATATCTTCCAGAGTGTGTGATTCTTGAAGCACAAATACAACCCCCAGGACCATCCCAGTGTAGTATGGTGAAACTAAATGGATCTACCATCCTCAGGAGACTGAAGAAGGGGACGTTGACTGTAGTTCCAGGATGAATATATATCATTAATAAGGCTATCAATATCAATAACTTGAACAAGTGACTTATGGAAGTGGTCATTCCCAATCAGGGTTGTTACATCATACTGCTGTTCTGCAAAATCGTACTGAATCGACTTTCTCAGTATCCCCCAGCTATTTGGCTATGTGGTTTATCTGCAAGGTGGTGAAAAAGCCGCAGGTGAACCATAATACTCAATATTGAGCACAGAATTCGTCCTTCTTGAGGAATGGCTGGATGACAATATATTGAAGGAATACATGCACCAATGTTCATCACCACTTGCTGGGCCAGTTCAGTTTGCATGTATGAAGAATGGGGAACTTCAGATTTTGATTTGATATCAGGATATCAAAAGCTAGATGATCCAGAACCAGTACTCACTTCCGGTGATAAGGAAATCCGCAAAACTCCATATATAGGAGAACATCAATATAAAATAAGATGTTTGAGATGTGTATCACCAGTTCAGAGTGAAGGAATGAGGCAAAAATTAGTGAGCATTTCAACTATGATATGGCCCAATTGAGTCTCAGCTTACCCAATTTGAAATGATAAATACTGCTGTACATATGCAGAGATACATTAATAATCTGATTTGGGAGGCTTTAGAAAGTTTTGCATCTGCATACCTAAATGATATCCTAATATACTCCAACTTAGAAGAGGAATATATTGAACATAATGGGTGGATTATACAATGTCTTCTGGAGGCCGGGCTGTATTTAAAGCCAGAGAAATGTTAGTTCCATAAGGATACTGCAAAGTATATCACTTTCATAATACCAACCAAAGACATCTCTACAGAATTGGACAACATGAAGACCATGCAGATTCAGAGTTGGGAAATGAACACCATGAGTAGTGGCCTGAGTAATCTGTTTGAAGTACAGTAATTCGTAGTGGTTGTGTAATGATTATTAACAACTGAATCCTAAGGATTCTGAGCAGGTGGAACAATTGACCAGATGTCCTAAAGAGGATGAACTGTTCAGGGGGACATATGAACAATAGCTTGCTTTCGATCAAATGGTGACGGTTTTCAGAGCAGCTTATGTACTCCAACATTTTGATTATGGAACTCAAGTTGTTGTTGAGATTGATATTTCCATTCACGTTTCTGTGGTAGTCCAATCAGATTCAAATAATGAGTGATAGACACATGCTGTCCCATACACTTTGATGACACTCACTGGTGGAATACAGAGAAAATACAGACTATAAGAATCCTATGGCCAGTATTCAGGCACTTGAAGAATGCAGACTGCAGTGTGATGGGGTGTTGTACACCCACCAGCTGTTAACAGATCACGAGAACTTTGAATACCTTGGGACTTACTAGCTATTGATCCGAAGACATGCCTGCTGGGCTCAATTGTTCTCCTGTTTGAAGTTTAAGATTGGCTACTAAACAGGAAAATCTAATGGCGAAGCTAATTGATGAACTAGAATATGGGGAGATCTTCCTGCAGGGGGAGATAAAAGAATGAAATATATGAAACCGGTGGTTCTAAAGCCACTGAGCATTCCACAATAATTGCATTTATTGGGGATGCTCCGCCCAATAAGGACTCCCATATGCTTACCAATCTTTTGAAGAGGCTTACTATACGTATCTACTATGAGGAAAAATAATGGACTCAATCCATACATATAGTGGGTTACAGGAAATTGCAGTAACAGACTGCATGGAGGAAGAAGGATGAGTATGCTCTCAGAGAAAGCTGCATGTACTGGAGACTGTGCTGTTACAGGCATACATGACACAGATTGACATGATACAGCACTTACAGAACATCCAGCGGATACAAAGACATTGAATCTTCTTGACTGACTGTATAACCGGAAGGAGATATGGACACAGATTGACATGAATGTTCAGAAGTGCCATAGTTGCTAGAGGTTCCGATAATCAAAACACTAAATGGTTGGAGTATAGTTACCCTTGCCAGTACCAGATAAGTCTTGGGAAGACATCTCAATAGGCGTTGTGATTGGGTTGGCAAAGTGCCATGAGTATGATGCGATTTGTGCCACAGTGGATAGGGGTTTGAAAATGCAAAAATTATACCATACCATCTGACAGTCAATGCAGTGGAGTTGGCTAAGCAATTTTGAAAGCAAGCTGGATATGTTTACAGACTTCCAGCAATGATTGCATTTTGTATGTAATATCAGCTTGCTTCAACGCGGGCCTGGATGACTGGGCAATAATTACCGAACTGAGCTGTTGCTGTCAACAGTGGTGCACCTGCAACCTGATAGACGCACAGAACGAATAATCACTAGTATAGAGCAGTACTTAGAGGTGTTTGGTAATTATCAAGAGAGCGACTGGGTGCAGTGGTCACCAATGCTCAATATTGCTGCAAATGGCGAAATCTCTGAACCAATGAAGTAAACACTGTTCTTTGCAGCCCAGGGGATGGCTCCACATATGATGTTTTCGGGGCGCACCGAGGACAGTAAAGATCAATGTTGCATGGACACAGATACAGTGAAATCTTCAATGTAATAGATTCACCCACATTTGCAGCTACAAATGAAGCATAGGGTGCCAATACCACAGGGTACATGGAGTCAATTGCACATACCAACCCTGACTATCCAGACGGGTTCTAGAGTGTGGACTGATACGCACCAAGTACAGACAACATACTCCACGCAGATTCTTGATTGGATACACTGGGGGCAATGTACCATACTGGAACCAATATCCCCATATGCTGATTAGTGGGACATTTCTACATCCATTCAAACTCATCGAGTACAACCAGTTCCACTATTAGATTCAGTTCCAAATGACAGTTTGACCAGCCAATAAGTCAACCCCCTGCCCCCAGTGGAATTGAAACCCAAGGAGAAGTATTAGTTTTTCAGTGTTCAAGGTAGCCTGATTTACCGGAATCAGTTACTATAACAGTTCCATTCCATGAGTAATCATTGTGTAACATGGGAATCAGCAAAGGTTGTAAATGGCTTGCAGGCGGTGGGGGAAGTTCATCAACCCTATTCAGATAAATCCGGACCACTTCAACAAGTGCTCTAAGTACCTTGCACTGATTGGGCAGAGATTGTCATGGTTCTGGTAAATAAGTGATGGCTGTCCATTAGGCTGTGGCAACTGATGGAAGCAATTGAAGGGAAACTGCATAAAACTTTGGGATAGTGGTGGTGGAAATGATTGATGCCATTTGGACGTAGTTGATGGTGATGCGATGGCGGAATATGAGGCATGGTGTGGTTCATCTCAGTGTTGTTGAAAGTGTGTAAGATCATGAGCGAGAATTAGGATGGTGCATTGGAACATGATAAATGATTCAACAGTATTGGCAAAATGTAAATCGATCTGGAAGCCACACACCAACCCTCCAAACACTCTGGTCGACCTCACCAGTTCTTCTAAGTACTTCCAGTTGCTCCCAGGCCCCCCTGGAGCTAAGCAAAGTGCTCTTAGACTCTGCAAGAGCATTCTCCTTTACTCCTGAAAGCACCTGTAGTTATGGAGGTGCATTCAAGAGTCTACAAGATTTGACTTGTAGAATGGTCAAATTTTGGAGCAGCTTAGACCTCTGCGCCGGTCTGTGGGAGACTTCGCGAACAGCTTTGACTGCTGTGCAAGCTCTGTGGGAGACATGATGCCGTATTCTCACATCAGGGGTTCTCAGGGTCTCATAACCACAAGTCATGTCCATCTATTATATTCGTCTTTGTTACAGTCAAAAGATTCACTACATCATCATAATATGGCATGCATTATTTAAGTCTCAAGTCACTCTAAATATAAACTTATGGTCATTTTGGGCACAGATGGTAGTCGAGCATAATCGGAGGAGCACTTGGAGATGCCCATTGAGAGCGCTCAGAGATGTACCACTTGCAGGCAGCTGTGGTGAAACGACGGAGCTAGAAGGCAAAAAGCCCCCCATCAACACTCAGCGGCACCTCTCGCCACGTCCAAATGGAATTTGTGCGAAAGTGTTGGTATCTCTCGAGGAGCGTAGGTAGAGGACGACAAGATATGATAGCACCCGGCCATGAGGATTCACGAAATCTCGGAAACAGGGCGTGAGACGACAAGCTGGGAAAGATTGAGTGCATACTTTCGTTGTATAAGAAGATGAGATGAAAACGAGATTATGTTAATCTACTCCGGTGTCTCCCGAATATATTTTTTTCGTCGTTTCGTCCTCCTCAGTTATCCCTGTATCTCAGTACACCCCCATCAGGCCTTGAAAATGTACTTGGAGGCCATGATCCAGCAAGTGTGGAGATGCACTTGGAGACTGTGATCGAGGGAACTCAGAAATGCACTAAGAGGCCCTGATCGAGTGAGTTGGATTTGGACTGGCTGAAGCTGATGGTTGAGAGCGATTTGTGGTGCGCCTGAAGATGATGATCAAGGAAACTCAGAGATACACTCCGAGGCCGAGATCGAGCAAGTTTGGACATACAGTGGAGGCTGTTATTGAGTCAACTCACTGATGCACTTGGAGGTCGATATCGTATGAGTTTCGAGATGCGATTGCCCGCCGTAATCAAGTAAGATTCCAGGAGTGCTTGGAAGTGGTTAATCTGGAGGGTGTAATTCTGGAGGGAGGCACGATGGGAGTTGAGACTGTATTGAATGCTTAACTCGTAATTGTGGGTATGTGGAGAATTGCATACAACATAGTCTCCCAAGAGATGATAGAATGGCTGGTAGCGGGAGACAGTTGATGTTGGGATGATGCAATACGCAGAGTATGCAGTACTCAGTCCATGCTATACTCGGTGTATGCTGTACTCAGCGTTCACTCTTAATCATGGCGTGGAGAGATAGAGAGCGATGACTGAACTGAGTGTTTTTACGTCATGGTAGAGTTGAGGAGGAGAAAGAGAGAGATGAGTGGAGATCAGGGAAAGCATGATCAGAAACTGGGACGGACAAAAATTTCATGTCCGAGTCAATTTACAATGCCTGATATGGCAGGTACAAGTCCTGACCTGGTGTGTAATAACACTGATACAAGGTCTTCGCAACTCAATCAGGCAAGCTGTACTCCTGCTTTCTCATATCCGCTCGTATCGTCCACATCGTTCTCATCTTCATCCCCCATCTCTCGCTTTCTCGTCCACAACTGTACCATTATCGCAGAACACAAAGTTTAGTCATCCCTCTCTATCCCTCCAGGCCATGATCATGAGTTCACACCGAGTACAGGATACACCGAGTACAGAGTACACCGAGTGCAGCATCCACCCAAGATTGTTTGAGTTCCCTTCATTCTCATCATTATAAGTTGACCCCTGAATGTAGCTTCAGCTTTCAGCGTACCTCTCCACACGATCGACCGCCGTCGGCCAGGTCTCCATCAGAGCTCAAAGGCGAAGTCACCATGTCACATCCCCACAGTTGCGAGTTAACCAATTCATGAACAGGGACGAAGCACCCGGTGCACCGTCCTTCGACCGCCTCCAAGCACTCATCCGAACTCTCTTGATTACAGCCTCCAAGTTCGCAAGATTATAGCCTCCAACTGCATCTCCAAACTCCCTCGATTTCAGCGACCAAACTCGCTCGATCACAGCCTCCAAACTCGCTCATTCACGGCCTCCAAGTGTATCTCCAAACTCACTCAATTTTGGCCTCCAAGTGTATCTCCAAACTCACTCGATTTTGGCCTCCAAGCGTACCTCCAATCTCACTCTATTAAGGCCTCCAAGCTTGCACGATCATGGCCTCCAAGTGCATCTCCAAACTTGCTCAATCATTGCCTCAAAGTGTATCTTTGAGTTCACTTGATCGTCATTTTTAGGTGCACCTTGAATTGCTCTGAAACACTGTCCGCAGTCAGTGCAGATATATCATGTGTAGATAGGTAGCTATATAGATACATAGATGAGAATACAAACTGAATACGTGAGTTTTAAAAATTGTTCAATGATAAGTTGTAGCTATGATTTCCAGGTGCACCAGCAGCGTTCCCAAAGAAGATGATGTTTTTCCTAGACTGCGCTACTGCGATTCAATGTGCTCCCAGGCTTGGTGTCGGCGCTCCGAGGCTTGTTGCCAACACTCCCAGGTGCTCCCAGGTGCTCCCAGGTACTCCCAAAGTTCTCTCTAATGCTCCAAGGTGTTCCCACACCTATTACAATCACTCCCATGGTACTCCGGTACCAGTCATCAGACATCCCAGTTACTCTGAAGACTGTCAGGAATGCCCTCTTATGGTCTGATGCTCTCCTGAAATTGATGCATCCAAGTTTACACTACACCTACTCTCAGACACTCCTGGAGGCTTCCAATGACCAAAATACATTTTGCTGATGAGTGGTAGATAAACTGTATACATGGAGAAGTTGTTTGGTATTCGATTATTGTTCTTACTTTTCTCATAACTTGCCCGCTGGTACCGCAATGCAGCAGATGACATTATGCAGTTTGATGCCATGTCTTGGGTTCTGTCGCTGATACCAACTTTGGATTGGCAGCCCCGCCCTCAATATCACATTGATTTTTCTAATGTCACCTACACACAATCCTGTCTGTTACAATACCGAAGCAACATTCACCAAGAGGTACACTGAGTTTGACTTCGTGGTATTAGATTACATGATGGGTCAGTACAATATCAGTGTCTACAGCAGACCACAGAAAGTATAATTTACTGGATTTCCATTGATCCGGTATCACGACATTGTCAGAGGCCAGAACGTGAATATATGGTAGCACAATGTACCCCAGCTTGGGGAGAAGGTTGTTGTATGCTTTGGAGCCATATTTGGCAACTGGCTGTATTTGGAACATTTCAACCATACCAAAATATTGCAGTGGTAGAGAATTCAGATATCTTTCATGAAATGTGCATTCAAGATGCAAAAGGTAAAAAAATAGGAAGAGTGAGGAAATATATATCTGGAGATTGATTTGGGAGAGTGCCTACACAAAAGTCAACAGGTAATATCCTGCAGATGCCAAATTGCAATGTGTATGGCTGAGCTTGACACTGTGCAAAATAATGATAAGGATTATATATATCAGAACCTACTCCAATATCAGCAAAATGTATCATTGTTTTGAAGTCACAACTAAACAACTCAGCAACTCTGAACAGCCACACTGATCCTTCCAGATGCTCCCAGATGCTCCCAGATAGGCCGAGTGCAAAGTGATTAGCTGTCAGGTGCTCTGAGACTACTTCCCCGGTGCTCTCCAATGATCTGGAAGTTGTGGAACAGTACATAAGGATATCCTGAAGAATGTATGGTTGTCTTCCAAATGCTACAAAATCAAACTATTAAAATGTGCAAATTTCGGAGCTATTGGGAGTATTGGCCACGTCTCCAAGACTATTCCAATGCATCTCGAACCTGGAGCCATACTCTCCAGGAGTGATTATTATAATGTTTATATCAAATAGTACAATTCAATTCACTAACTATCTTCCTCCTGCACATCTTGATTCAGACACTGTAATTTAATATACAGTCCAGTAGGTATCTAAATCCACATAATTATTTACAAGCCATACGCTAACGATCCTATCTGATGCAGCATTCGCTAGCACCGAATGTGCCGGTCCAACAATTGCTCTGACAGGAACAATATGCATCATATCAGTCTGTTTGACAACCTGGATAAACCTGTCAACACAATCAGCCCAACCATGCAGATCGTTGTACTTTGTTGAATCCACCACTGCATATTCTTGAATTTGAGAACGTAATATCCATTATTGAGTCTTCCTACACCATTTAGAAAAGGTCGATATCACTTTTTCGGCGGGCAGGTGCTCCTGAATTTGGAGGATCTGATTGGGCGGAGTCCAGCTGAAGTATAGTACAGGAAAAGATTGAACTCGGCCTTAGAAGGTGTTATCGCGGTCACTTTCCATATATTGGACCCAGATGTTATGAGATTCAGGCATGTTCCCTTGGTTGGTATGGGTATATTCTACCTTGCAATCAAGTCCCAGACACTCAACAGATGTAGGGCAGTGAATTGGTTGACGGTAGTATGACAGCCCATTCTGAAGTTGAATAAATATACTATCAAGGAGTACATTCTGATCGTATCCAAGCACTGGTCCACTAACTTCGTGTCTCCAGTCCTCTTCAATTTGTGCACGGAATAGCTGTCCAAAGTTGGGAATTTCAAAATCTTTTGATGCATTTCTGAGTGAGGTTAATTTGATACTTCTGCACACCCAGTGGACATGGGTTTCTCTCAAATGATGTACCTGTAGTGACACGAGGCGGAAGAATGGCTCATCCTGAAAATGCTGGAGGCGTAAATGATGGGCTCTGTAAGTATTTCGCCATTTATCGGCAGCGGATAGTAGGTTGAAAACTTTTGCCAAGTCAATATCATACCAGCATTGCAGGGCAAGATATGAGAGTGTCTCCTCCAAATAGTCAAGACCGGTAGACCAGTCATTGTGCTTGAGCATCTGTTCAATGCAATAGACTTTGTTGGTAGATCGATATGCCACTTTAACATTGCCAATATATAGCCGTTCAGAAATATTGGTGGTGAAAAAGTCGCCAGAACCCATTCGCCGAATTGACTCTGATATATGGCTCATGCGATGTATCTTTGGATATCCAAAATGGATTATTTGCTGTTCGATGGTTTTCCAGTGCTCCTGAATGCCGATAGCCTGCCACCAAGCTTCAAATTCGATCAAGCGGATGGACAATTCCTTCTTGAACCGCATCTGCTCATTTGATGTGCTACCATTAATACCTCTCTCCAGCTGACTCACAATGCGGTCCATATCAGTCATAATCCTGGTTGTGGCTCCAGTCTCAGCATCGGAAGGACTGACCTGGCATTCCACACACTTGTCGGGGGTCATGTTTACTGCTACATACACCTCTTCCTCGGCAGCAGTCTTCATTTGAGAAAATTTTCTGGGTAATGTGCCTCTGGGACCGGTTGCGTTAGTCCCGCCCCATGTAATAGTTGTCACTCGTGATGTTGGAATAATTTATGGAACATCTTGTGTTTGACAGGTGGCTTCTGATGGATTTCGCGTTCCAATCGCTCAATTGCGCTCTCGTGATTAGCGTGTGACCATTTGATTGCCGCTTGTCGGGCACTTTTCAGGCGCACCTCAAATTGCGTTCGTTTTGATCTAGTAATCTTTTCAGCCCTGTACACCAGCACTTCCATTGCAGCACAGATTTTATGAATCCTTGGTGGTCGTATCTGCTGGGATTCCGTTGCCAACTGTTTATTCATTTTGGCCTTCACAGACTTTGACATTTTCTGATCTCGAATGGCACCCTTCTTCTTCTAAAATTGCTTCTGTGCATTGTCTAGTGCTGTGAGGTATAGGTCAGAGTGATTTCGTTAGCTGACAAGTAGAGAGAATTCACATGATGCACACACTGCATCCATTTCCATATCATCAGAGGCTGTTTCCACTGGAGTTGTCCCGTCATTCTTGGAGCAGTCAAGAATTGGAGCACCATTCACTGCCAGTGTTCTGATCATGCCCCAGATCACATTGCCCTGCGAGGAGCTGCTTCCCATCGAATCGAATTGTTTAGATAAGTGCTGGTGGCCCAGATATTGTGGTACTGATGTGAATCGATTGTCAAATTGATTGTTGACATTTCTAGCTTTCAGGTATTTGAGCAACCAGTGCAATAAGTATTTAACTAAATCCAGAAGCAGCTGATGCAATTCATCAGGCTGCCAAAGCTGATAGACATTGCAGAGAGGGAATTGCCATAACTGGTTGCGGATTGGATGAACACGAAGAGTGTGCACAACCGCAATATTGGTTTCGTTTAGAAGCTCTGAGTAAACATGCTGATCTCTTGAGTCATCGAGTGCTCGACAAGTTGAATGCCCCGGCGGCGCACCATTTGGAATTCCACACCTCGTTTATGAGTCATATGTGACTTGAGCAATCATGACTTGTTCTCGATAATCCCCAACCCAGGGCGCCAACAGAGGATAACATTGTCTCTGGGATCCATCAGGACAACTCCATTGCAAGCCGGGACCAGTTCTGTCAAGATTCCGGACTGGGGACAACACCTTTCCAACCGCGGAATGCCATGCCTTGTTGATATGTTTGGCCCCTTTTGGGGGACATGGAATCAGCACAACGAGAATCCAGGCACGTTTTGTAGGTGTCCGGCAGATATCTTTTCGAATATTACCAGTTGTGAGATACAGTGGCCGAGTATGGTGGTCACTAGAAATGTTGGTCACCTGAGTCTTGTCGGATGCACAAATGACTGGCACAATTGTCACTCTGGCAGAAACCTGATCTTGCGTATCCCACCACCAGTCACCGGTGGTTGTCTTGCTGTATATTCGGCAACTTTCCGAGTCTGTGAGGTGCACCGGTTCGAAGTCGTGGCGCGCCTGAAATGGGAGTTGTGCTCAAAAAAACTGAATATATATGAAAATATCCCTGTACTATAATGTTCCGAAGACATGTGAATGGTCTTCAATCCAGCTATCATCACTGAGCCCAAAATCGGTTGCAGAAATGAGCTTTCCCAGCGCATCAGCAGATTGGAATGACTCAATTTTGAAGCTGTCCAGTCCATGCCCCAGATGCTGATCAATCCACATTTTTGTTTGTTGCCTGAACGATTCAGCCTGTTGAAAGTCGTCTGCTGACCAAAAAAGATTCCATGGATTCCATTGTTCTGAGTACTTTCGATGCTTGTTGTACAATCCAGTTGCTTTCCCATCTGCTTTTCTCCCCACATTTTCCAGTCCAACTACCTGCCCATGCGTTCTCGTCTTTGTTGGATCAGGTGTACATGTCAGATCAGGCTTCTGAAGATCTATTGTTTCTTTGTTGGGAGTGGCTTCAGGTGGTGGCATACCAGGTACATTGCCTATGGGTAGATTATCAGTTGACTAGCTCATCAATGGCCATTCAGGTGGACCGACTGAAGTCGAACCATGATGGGTCGGGTCGATCCCATCCTGCAGGTTGTAAAATCTTCTCAGGTACTAGCCGTTCATGCTTCAATATTGGGAGATATTTTTGATTGTGAGCCTGGAGTCAGTTGTCATCGAATACATTCTTATTGCACGTACAGCACTGAACATGTTTCCGGCCAGTGTTGACGATATTCGAGAAATGGTCAGTGAACACTTATTTGGATGCATCTCGATGATTCTTCTTCAGGGGGTAATTTAAAGCCTCAGGGATATTGGGTTAGCGTATATCATTCACAGCCGCATTGCACCCCACCAAATGTGGGGGAGGGATAACATATAACCACCTTACCATCAGTTTTCTTTATAAACCAGGATATATATATCATATCCCACACAATGATGGTGCACATAGTCTGCTGAACATCGTTAGCAGAGAAGAGCAGGTTTCTTTTGCCATCACTGCATTCACCACCATCAGCCTTATACTGTGTCATTGTGGCATTGTGAGTTATACATGCGCTCCAGCCTCAGAGCAGCTGATAATGAAGGTAGATCGTCATAATACAATGAATAGGTGAGTTTCCTAGCTAGCTGTATGCCCGCGCAATGATCATCAAGAACTGATAGGCTTGTAGAATGGTTGCTTCAGTAACGATCCTTGACTGGAGCATGGATTCTGAGGAGAACAATATGCTTAGACAAGGAGCTCAATAGTAAGTATCACTGTTGCTGCTCGACTCACAGGCATTCAATTGAATGAAGTTGCAAGGTTCTACATGCACAACTTTTGTGTAACATCCCTAGTTGTGCTACCCTTCATACTGGATATAGTTCTTGTTCGGTTCTGGAGATATCATATCACATTCCTTCTACGACCGTTCAAGTCATGGAAGCACATGAAGGTGAGGACCAATCCATTATCCTAGTATATAAATTCGAGCATATAAGAAATAAGGGATGTGGGTGATTGATGTTTCTGTTTCTCAAGCCTGGGTTAGTTTCTTGGATCAAAGGTGTAGTGAAACACCACAGTTCGTGACAACAGAATGGGATATAAGAAGCCCTTCATTCCGCCGAAGGTCACTGCTACCTGCAATATACTCAACCAAACTCCAATTTATTCTTCATCACATCGTGCATCTTTAGTAATTTACCACCATCTTTGTTTACAGAACATGGCGATGAAGGGATCTCCACCAAAGACAGCGAATATGGCTCCAACAGATGGCATATTTGGCACTCAGCATCGCCATGACAACAATTCAGGATCCTCGGATAATGGTTCACAACCTGCCACCGGCAAAGTCAGTCGATCTGGGAAACACGCCAATCAATATTATCCACGGAATGCGTATGGTTACCCTCCTTCACAGCAGCAATTTCCAGGCGCTCAGCAGTTTTATCAACATTCTCCATTCAACATAACACACAATAGTTCGCAACCAACCACTAGCATAAGCCAACAATATCCAAGTTATGTGCCACAGTGGCAAGGATATGACCTCCACCAATGCGGTTATGCGGAGTCTCAAATGTTTCCCCAGCAGCAGTTCCCAGGACAAGGGCCGTCATTGGCAGGTGTACTGAGAGTGCCTCCAGGATCGGCAGGAACCAATACAGTCAATAGGCCAACATCTTCCAGCTTTACTCCTCCACCTGGGCATCGTTCCGGCGCACCTGGGAGACCTCCTATTAGCCTCCCAATGCAACGATTCCTGCAGCCTGTTGAACTGCGGAAAACAGTTGTCACAAGGATTGCGGACTTGCCCCCATTCCCAGAGATTTCCTACGACGAATATGATGAAGATGATGGGAGCGACGATTTCTCGGACTTGGGTGGTGCAGAGGTTAAACCCCCAGTGAGCCTGAAGCAAAGCGAATTCTCGTTGAAGTAATTTGCTAAAAGGATGGGGTAGGCCAACTATAGTGCGTTCAACAAGTGGAAGAAAGTATGGGTGGCTGGGTTCCTCGAGAAAAAGCATCTGTCTATACTCCGGGGGCAGAACTGTTTGAAACAGCTTAGAGATGGACCCCAGCACTGGGAGACAGCGGTTGCAGATTGTTTGGAGACATTTGAGACCTGGTTGCCTTTGGATAATTTCGATAATGCTGAATGGATTTGTCGGCAGTGGGTGGAGTAGTTTTTGAAGAAATGTTCAAGCAAAATTCAGGAGGCAAGGAAAAAGGGAAGGCAAGGTGACAAGTGACTGGCGACGGATTTGGGTGAGTGTACGAGCAAAAAGGCGAGAAGTAACCACCCAGAGTTGCCAAATACAATGTGCATGGTTGTGATTTGCCAGGTGTTGAATGTCAACGATATCGTTCTATCCCCAAACCAACCTGAAGCCGCGTATACCAATAAGAGGCACTAGGAGGAGCTTATTGATTCGATCATCAAAAATGGACTGCCGAAAGCGCCATACATTCTGACTTCGAGGCTCAAGTTCACCTTGGGGCCGGATGAATTCGAAGAAGAGTATATGGGATTATACACAAATGGGCAAATGATAACGGACCTCATATATGGCCAGATTTGGTACTGCTGTTGCCTTTCAAATACAATTAGGTTGAAACTTCGACACAATCAGAAAATACTTTTGGTCGAAACGAAGCGAGCTATCGGGAAGGAGATTGTGGAGCACATAATTAAACCGGCAAAGGTGATCCCCCCTAGCAATGTGAAGGCTAGATGTGTGCATCTCCTAATTATTATACATAAACTTTGGAAGGTTCGGAAGAGGGTGGAAGAGAGGAGGGAGAGGAGGATAGTGGGCAAGGGAATGAAACTTGTATCAATGTATGATCTGATTGCAAGAATAGAATTGATTGTATACGATCCATATATATTCTTTCCAATGGTTGCTTGTCTGTGAAATACCTGACATCGCGATGAGTTTTAGAAGAGCTGGAATATGAGCCTATCTGCCCAGCTTACCTCTGAGCAACTGAAAGAGATCATTGAGGATGAACAGAACACAGACACAGGTGCAAGGAAGGTTCAGGAGCAAGTGGAGGATGGTGAGGAGGTTCTCGATCCACCAAATACTAGCTCAGTATTGCATACAGTTTTCAGTACAATGAACAACGAATTTGAACATGAGTGTCTTGAGAAGGCAGGCAGACTGCTGAATGCTCATCCTATTTGTCAATCAACAGATGACTGAGCTGAAGGCCACAAGTAGTCAATTCCGGGCCTGCCTGGAATTAACTTTCTGGCGCACCAGGCTTGGGCCATCTGGTCCATTGTGAGAAGGTGGGTATGGGATGCCGATATGCCAGGAGCACTGGTGGCAGATGAAATGGGTTCTGGAAAGACTTTCACCTCGGTTGCAGTGGCAATGCTTTGCAAATTGGTGACTGAGAAAGTTGTAATGGGGTTGCCACTGTCCATTTCACGGGGGAATACCATTGAAGAGTGGGTGATTTTGGCGCACAACGATTTTCCCGGCATTGTTGGTGAAGAACAGAAGTGGTATCCACTTCAGAGATTGAATTCTGTGCCCCACCGCCTGTTGGAGATACAGACAACACCACCTCACTGGCATTCAGCTTTAATATCAGCCCTTGAACCAATCTTGGTGGTTACAATGCCCGGTGTGGGAGAGACCTTTAAGACTGTAATCAACGAGATGACACAAGGAACCGAATTCCAACTGGTCAACTTGTTGCACGCCGAAAATGTGAATCTCACCCACGAGGATCTGAATACCAGTATTGATAAGGCGGACCACCGCTTGAATATCCACCTTGTGATGTATCATACCTTCACAGCCAGAGCGATACCATCACGTAGCAGCCAACTGTCCTACTGTGCATGGAGTTTTGCGATTTTTGATGAGTCCCATCGGTACAAGGCAAAAAACAGTGTGGATTGGCAAATTGCGAAGAATATGATAATCAGATTCAAACTTCAAGTCACAGCTACACGGGGATTCCATCCACTCGATGACTGGTGTTAACTGACTATGTGGCTGTTTTCAGGTGGAACTGATGATCCAGAGATTGATACTGTGATGGAACAGCATGGTGCAGATGCATTATATTCCGCAGTGAAGTGTTTGATGCAAGCTATCCAGGCTGAAGACAAAGATGTTCAACACGATGTGGCACACCGGATGATACAGATTGCAAAGCCATCAAAGATAAAGAGGTGGTCAGAATCGAAAAGTTGCCAAGGGATAATCACTAGTGCGGATACCGAAGAAGAATGCACAGCTCACTGATCTTGAGTAGATTGAGAACAAGCAAGCACAACAGAAGGCCCTGGTGGAGAGATACACTTCACTTGGTGCTTCGGGGCATGGAGGGTTCATCGATGGTGGCTTGCATGTCTTTCGTTAGTGTTGGAGGATACGGAGGATCGCAATGATATTTGTGGACAATGTTACAATGAATCGGCACTTGATACTTGGGTGCATTCACCGATTTTACAATGGATGAGAGAGAAATTTCTGCCAATGCTTGTCGACAAACCTGCAGAGTATCCCGAACCTGACGAAGACGACCCATTAAGAGAGGTGCTCCTTCCAGAATAAGAGAGACACGAAAATGCTCTCCCAAGTGCACCTCCTCCACACAATGCGGTGCCATGTTGTCCTCTTCCTGGCCAAGTTCGTCATTTGAAGTGGTGGCTAACTGCGTATTTTGTGGATCATGTGGATATTTTCCACATGTATGCAGAAATGGGCAATAATGAACACACAGAAATTCCACTCAAATTCCACAATTCACCCAATGCCTCTGTATTCGTAACTATACTCAAAGTGGGCGGGATCGGCCCAAATCTTACTGCAGCAAACCATGCGGTAATACCACAGAAGTTCTGGGTAGTGAATAAGCAGTGGCAGGCATTTACACGAATTCTCTGGCTAGGGCAAAACAGAGTACCACACACATGGTTACTGAATACGGGTCCTGGTGGCTATGATAACTGCGCAAGTAATCTCTATCAACTCTCTGGACTGGCCCAACTGAAAGTCCTGCATGGCTTCATGAGTCGACCGCACATCATGACGTCGATGATTTATCGGATCCTGTAGTCCTGTGAGGACCATACGAAGTGGCTGACAGAAAATGATGACACTTTTCAGTCAGATGAGCTATCATCTTTGATTGCTATGAACGCTTCATCAAAGTATGCCTCTTTAGACATTCAACTAATGTAATCTTCTTAACTGATACAAATAGTCAAAAGGTCATTTGTAAGGCACACTATACTGCATAAATGAAACTTCTCCCTCTGCCATTGTAAAGCAAATCAAAGTTCTGATGTTGAAGTTGTGCTGTCTTTAATCAGAAATTGCTCAAGTGGGATTTCAGTGGCTTTCTTGATTATTACTATTAGATTTTATTCGCGTTCTTGATTGTTATTAGTAATGACCAATAAGAGATGAAGTCAATTGATAAGCTAAATTACAAGTTCCCAGGCTGGCCAATCTTAGAATAAATTGCTTGAGTCGAATTTTGATAATGATGCAGCGAAGGGCTTCAAATCATTTGTCAGTAGCGATTTTGAGGTGCACATGAAACCTGTGGCCACGTATACATATCGGAGTCAAAAGAGTGAAAAATGCACAATTCAACCACTTTCAGGCGTACCGGAAAATCCTGGCCATATGTGGTATGTCATGAGTCTCGTTTAGATATATCGCGCACTGCAGATTTGGCAATCCAATTTGGGAATAAAGTATGTCATGGGTGTATTGAATAGCTGTGTCACAATGTGAGACACCGACTTGGTTGATCCCGGGCAAAGCTGCAGCTTTTGCTGCCATTTGATTCAATTTGAGGTGCACCAGAGAATTATCGGCATATGTTTTGAGTCGTGTTATAACAGATCCAGTACCGCTTATTTGACAATCCAATTTGGCAAGGAGATTGTCAAGGCGATATTGAGTACTTGTGTCAGACTTTGAGATACAGCTCGCTTATTCGTGGCAATCCTGCTTCTATTGCTGGCAAATGCTCAAGCTCAGGTGCACTGGAGAATCCTGGGCACATATCGTTATGACTGTCACTGCATAATTGCCAATCCCATTCTGCAATCAACACAGTCTACAGAATTATTGAGTTCCTGTGTCAGAATATGAGGCATGGGCTCACTTATTCGTGGCAAAGCTGCAGCTTGTGCAGGAATATCATACTCGTTCGGGTACACCTCAGATTGGCATCCTATAGCGTCGGAAACTGAGACATGGCTCAAGTGTTCATGGCAAAGCTGCACCTTTTGCTGCGGGGTATGTCCTGGCCTATGATTAGGCCAATGATTGAAGTTCAGACACAACTGAGATCTGCAATCCTGTCCAGAATGACGTTCTTGGATTTCTATGAGGTCAACTATCGCAAGCTGCGACTCATTGTGAATGACTCATTCCTGGTCAGGCACACTTCAACTGCGACAATAAGCCTCCAAAGCGCATGCTCCCCACTTCATAGTGCCCTTTCTATTTTACTTTGCTTCATTCTCATCATGTTTTCTTTAGCTTGAATCAGTGAACACTGTGCGCACAGGTTGTCATCTCTCAAGACACTGCATATTGAGGTGCAGGCGGCTCATCCCACTCGCCCGCTGCTACCATATCAATCCATGCTTCATAGAAATGTGAATGCCGCCGCTAAGATGCCTTAAACTGTTAGCTCCATATCAACTGTCCATTGCAGGATGGTAGCCTTGCACAACTAAACCATACATACATAGACCTGGCCAATTATCAACCTCACTTAACTCAATATTGCCTAGTAGTATGTTTGGACCTCGGCTTCCAAATTCTAAAATAGCTTCTGCATCATCGAATACTGTCAAAAGAGCTGCAGCTTGAAAGCCAGAATCTCAAAAGACAGATTCTGCTTAGCGACACTACAAGATGGCCGGCAACTCCCGCTCACCAATGTACCGTACTTACTCAAAGAGGCCTAAGTTCTCAATACTTTGAATGCAGACTTAACTCAATTCTGGCTAAATGTATGTTTGGGCAGCCCAAACTCGTATCTGAAAATAGATTATGTGAACCGATTTCCATTATGAGAGAAGTTAGAAGAGAGCAACTCCTGAAAGCTCGAGTGAAGCAAAGACAACTTCGAACATTGCAATTAACTGTCACAGTAAGGAGATCCTGCAATGCCCAGCCAATGATTATTATCATAACCATTTAATCTTCGGTGCACCTCAATTCCCCAGAACTGCAAGCATACATATAATCATCATTTCTCTGCTCGCTGTGAGATGACATCTCACTATGCATTCATACTATTCTAGCATATAGCTTTCAACCTCAACATTTATTTAAGTCTATATTGTAGTAGAGACTCCTAATGAATATATGATTTGACGGTGTGCAACTTACTACATGTTAGGTGCAAAATCAGAATGTGAGTGAGTATTTATGACTCATTTGTTAGCAATCTTGGCATTGACGAGTGCTTTAATCGATGAGATTACCCCTGAATCATTCATTGAAACTTACCATATTTTCTCTACGCCTGTATCTCTACGCATGTATCTCTCCTACGTATATCAAATTCTATCCCTCCTCCATTGACTGCAACATTGTTGTGAGGGATATTCTGCAGACATGGCCCAGATGAACACATGAAAGGGAAGATATGCTTACAATATTGCCTTATGGACAGCTAACTTAGCTGCGGAATCCTGATACAATAGACGAACGTGAATATCTGGGTGTCCTTCTGGCGGATATACCACATACGGAGATTCATAATTCTCCTCTATCAATAACACACTCAGTATAATCCTCTGCAACTCAGCTGTTATTCATCGAGTTCTGCAGATTCTCAATGCTGCACGAATTCCATGCCATGCGGTCGCCTCAAATGATTCAGCATTCATGCATAATTACTAATTATAGAGGAGTCATATGCAGGGGCACACGTTTTGATTCAGGTTCTCAGTGCTCCATTTGGCCAGCCCCAAGGGTGAGTTAATGTTGCGAGTTATCTTCCGGTGTGTCTCGTTCAGGTGTGTCTGGTTGTATTCTATGTGCGTTGGTTTCAGCAAACCTCCAATTCATGCATCCATACAGAGTGTTGTTGTTACGAGTTGCTAACATTCGGCATTAGGAATCCATCCATTCCGGCGCGCCTGACAACAAATCCGTCCATTCCGATGCTCCTGACAACATCCTAAATAGCAACACCGCACTACTGTCCTCAATATCAATATGCACCATCGAAGTCATCTCTCCTGAAACATTCAAGGCACACCTCAAATTGCATCCTCCTCGACTATGTGCCACTTCTTGCTCCATTTATCCAGTTATTCTATTGCATGTAATCTTATATTTACTGCATATACACTCTCTTCCACATTCCCCAACTCTCTACCTTCATTACAACCAATGGAACCTACGCCCAGCCAGGTGGGGAATCATTATTCACAGAAAAATCAAGAAGCACACCTAGAGAGAACACTCGCATTCATGAAAGCAGCCACTCTTCATTTCCCATCAAATGTTTCCCTTGCAATAATCTGCCTTCGTGCATCATATTGCAGATGACTGATATCCCAGATTTCATTAATGTAGCAGGATGATGATACCAATCAGGAGATCGGTATTTACAAAAGTGAGGGCAAAAGTAAGAACACCAGGGAGTCCACATTGTCATCCGACATCTAAGAAGGCAATTTGGATCACCAACAGCAGGTCCTACTTCTAGGCCAGGCGCACCAGGACAAGTCATTACGAACTACAAGAGTTCCATTGCCAAAGAAGCAGAGCCGTGCTGATACTGTGATCGCACGCCCTCTCCTTCCAAATTCCCGAAAACCACCTGGGTCAATGGCACCACCACAGCTCAAACGCCAAGATTCAGCCCTCCTCAACAAATCATCCGAGTCTCACCATGCACCATCCGCCCAGGCGCTGCCGAAACCCAAGTTTAGTGGTGACCAGTACGCTCCACAACCTAAGGCCAGTGCCGATCATAACGTTTCATAAACACCAATAAGTGACTTTGGAGGTAGCAAAATTTTTCATGCAAGCAATTGTATTCACAAAGACTCCTTCACCAATATTATCCAATGACAAGCGCTCGATGGTTGAAAAAGCTTGGAATCCTGCCAATACAGCTCATGATTGTCAGCAGGCATTAGCAGGTGCTCCTGCAGGTACACCATCAGATTGTCAATTGCCCAGCGGTCCATCTCTCAAAATAAGTTTTGGATTCTGTTTAATGCTCTTCTATCAGATTTACGATATTGACTATGCCCCAAATTATACATAGTTGAAACTGAAGATAAGTTCCATTCAAGGACGGTTGGCAGATAGGGCACTGCAAACCGATGTCTGGAGTTACCAGTCGGATTTGCGCTCTAAGACTGAGCTTTGGATTCAGGTTAAGGACATCCTGTTCAACGATGCATAACTCTCCAAGGTTGTTGAGGATAAGAAATCGTGGTGCACAGGAATGGAAGTGCTTGATCTGATTTACCATCAATTTTTCTTTACAGCCAATATCTTGGGGCGCCAGCCAACGACATCCCAGTATTTCCAACCCCACGCTCCGCAGACTTTAGCGCTGGTAGCCGCAGCTATTCATTGTGCGCTGTCTGAATATGCCACTGGAAATAAGGCCACAGTTATGTTTTCTCAAGATGAATATCGAGGTACATTTTGTCCATCCTCTATGATAAATTTCACTCCGGAAGCCACTGCACTCATCAATCACACGGTAGTGGTCTGCTTCAAACCCCCCCTCCCCCCACCATGTGGTGCAAACTCCGCCAGGATAGGCACTCATTAATCCCCGTCAGCGTGCTTCATCCTGGATAAACTCTCTTCTATATCCTTCCGCAGTCAATTCCTCCTCTTTCAGCGCTCCTCTGCAGGGATAGGCACTCCTTAATCCTCTGTCTTGGTCAGAGCTTTTCTATTTTATTCCGCAATTGATACCCTCATTTCTGCTCTTCTCACTATGGGATGGGAGCTCTTCAATTCCCACCAGCGCTCCTACATTGGATTACGCAGTCCTTACCCACCCTCCCCCATTTTGGTGCTCCTCCGATGGGAGAGCACTCCTCAAGTCCCATCGGTGCTCCTCCAGCTGGATTCGCGCTCCATTAATTCTTTCCGCACTTCGGACCCCCCATCCACTTTTCTGCCCTCCTCCGCAAGTTTGGACACTTCTCAATCCCCATCGGCGCTCTGCAGCATAGATTTGGCACTCTTCATTTTCATTCCGCTCTCGTGCAACACAGCACTTCCCATCTGGCGCTCCTCTGTTTCCCGGTAGCTGGTCCTCTTTTTCATCTGAATATATCATATTGCCTTTCAAAGTCCAATTTAGATTCCCAGCTAGCTATCATCACATTACACCTTTGTTAGATATCACAAATTGAGCTAAATGACATTGGACTTCAATTTCAGCCACTTGCCAGGTACGAATAATCGGCAGATACAAGGAGCGCCTCCAGCTTCTTTGCGCCGTTGATGAATTATGTGTTCCTGCATTCGTTGGCCCTAAGGAGATAGGAGAAGTAGTGCATGACATCAACACCATGTTTTATTGATATCTTTTGACTGTTTAGTCCGTTTATTGTTTCAGTGTGCCTGTGTTTATGTTTGAATCACTTTCCTTTTTCTGTGGTACCATTATGTAGCGAGGCAATAAATACAGTGTTGAAGAAGATGGTAGCTAGTATGATTCAGAATTAATAATGAACAATAATCCATGCATCATATTCACCGTTGAGGAAAATCGATCCCTAGTGGACATCTGGAGAGTCTCAGATGACACCTGCAGTCCTCCGATTGAAAATCTATACAAACCCAGGCATCTCTCAAAGTTTGTTTGTGATTTCCGCATGGATTAGCCGACACTTGCAGGTGAACCCAAAGTTCTGTCCGGCGCTCTGACGTGTTCCCAAACTTATGACAATCACTCCCATTGTACTCCTGTACCATTTATCAGAGATCCCTGTTACTCTGAAGGCCGGCCGGAATGCACTCCTAGGGTGTGATACTCTCCGGAAATTGACACTTCTAAGTTTACACCCCACATCCTCTCAGACACTCCTGGAGTCTTCCTGAGACTAAAATACATTTTGCTGATGAACTCTGGTTACTCAATGGGAGGTACAGCAATAAGTATACCAATTTCACCTGAATGAATTGTAGCCCGAAAATATGATACCTCGTGATTGCAATATACAAGTGCAACTGCGAGTATAAAGAATTGAACACAAGGTATATACAGTTGAACACATGTGGGAAAGTGATAAATGAACCCATATATGACCAGATTCTGTAAAACAAATGGCTTTCAAAGGCCTTGATATTGGGATTGGGATATAACATTATACAATATTTGGTTGATATGAGAATAGTTGGAGATAGAGAGAGTACTAAGCAAATGATTAAACCCACTACGGTAATCCCTTCAATCCTGGTTATGACTAGACATTTCGGCAGGGAAATTATTGTATAAAGACTGGAAGGTGCTGAGGAGAATGTCACAGTGAAGAATAAAAAGACTGGTGGGAAAGCACATAATAGTAGAATGAATGGATGTGCTAATTGAATGAATACAATTGATTATACTCCATACAGATTCAACTGTTCAAATACTTGTCTGTGAAATACCTAATATGACAATGCATTTCTGGTGCACCAGAGTAAAAGCCCCTGTACTTGACAAACCTTAGTGCAGTTGAATGACATCATTTTGGATGAATAGAAATGTGACATCACTGCAAGGAATGTTGATGACCAACTAGAAGACAAGGAGATGCGTGATTAGTGATAGCAATGGGTCTGGGTAACCTGACAGTTGTCCGAGTTGAGACCTGAGTTCTGTTGCAGACCCAGCCAAAAACCCGACCGCTGCTTCTTGCCTGTTCAAACCCGGGCATGCGCCAGTCGATCTGTCGGCTTCGTTGTGTTTCGGTGAACATGTCAGATCCATTCTCCAATTCTGCTATACAGGTTGTTCAATTTGTAGTCGCACTCAGTTATCTTACTTTTAATCGCAAAATATTAAAGATAGTAAGTTATTGATTTTTTTGGATGCACTGGCAGCCTTTATGATCAAAAAATAGAGAGACACACTCTCTGCCCCATCCTGGAAATGAGCATCAATGGAGCATCAACAATTTCTGGTCACGCATCATGCGCAATCTGAGTGGTGATTCGTTGCAAGCAGGCAAAAATGACGTATTGGCTGCCTTTATAGCCACAAAAGGAAGCGACAGACTCTCTGCACCATCTTGAAAATGAATATTAATGGAGCGTCAACAATTTAAGGTCTCACATCATGGGTAATCTAAGTGGCACTTCATCACAGGCCTCCATTAAGGATGAGTTGGCAGCCTCCCTAGACAGATAAGCAAGCGACAATCCCGCGACAGCCTCCTGGACAGTAACAAATTAATTCATTTACAATGATGGAACGAACAGTTCATGAGCATTGGAACCTAGATCATCAGAGAAAACATCATATATGAACAATAACCGACACATCGCACTTTGATTACCCATTGGGAATGGCCATACATCATTGATGCTCTGTTGATGCTCATTTTCATGATGGGGCACGGAGTGGGTCCCTATCTCTATCTCCTATAAAGGAGGCAAATACTGTGATTATGTATAGTAACCACCAAATCGCCTGTGATTAAGCTGACTTACAAGACCAAAATTTGATGATGCTCTGTTGATGCTCATTATCAGAATTCGGTGGGGAGCGTGTCACTCCCTCTTTGCCTATAAAGCCAGCCAATACCTCATCAATGAATAGCCGCAACCAATCCACACTTAGATTACCTATGATGCAAGACCAAAAATCGTTCACGCTGTGTTGAGCTCATTTTGCCATGGGCATATCCAAAATATGATATCATTTAATTTGGCACAGTATAGCATTATTGGTGTTTTAGCAGCATTTGTACTGTCTTCATATACTTTCTCATTCATCAATACATTGTTCTTTAATAATACATATAAATTCATCCTTTAAAATAGACTTTAAAGTGTAATGCTAATTGTACATAATTATACACTCAAAAATCCCGTTCCATTCCATGATTGTTCATCTTCACTGTCTGAATCGCTCATTGGGCTGCTGTCATCTTCAAAATGGATGTCAGCTGCCTTACCACACAGTAGATAGTGTACTAACCAGTGGATGGGTCTTCATCAGTCAGCATATCTGGATTACAATCTTTATCGCGCTTGTATTCCTCGGTATATTCATCCTGATCGACAAATTTAGTACAGGGAAGAGCAGTATGTATAGACCGATAGCCGGGTGGCACACCATCGATTTCAGAAGCGTGAGCGCCCTCATCGTCACCGGGTCTCAGAGATGGTGTTCCATGCAGAGATGGCATTGGTTCTGGTGTCAGGTATCTGACTCAGTCTGGTGGAGGTGCACCTGTGCCTTTGCACCTCCTGCATGTCTGGGGATTAAGTGCTGTGACATTTTGGCAAGGAAGGCAGCCGTCCATTTGATTTTCCTGAAGAATTGCCGAGTGTCTTACCATCGCAGCTATCACATTTCCATGCACAGAAATCTCAACTCCCCGCTTCTTCTCTTTTCAAACTTTGGCCCGAGAATGTGTCATTAAGTGTTGGGTTTCATCTATTGGAGCATGCGGACATCCTCCTTTGGCCATTTTGGCCATATTCAAAGTGATGTGCATGTCAGACTATTCTAGCTGTACCGGACCTCCTTACGTTGCCATAGTTGCAGACATGTTGAAAACCTAAAAGGAATTAGTTGCTGCATCTACATGTGAGATTTGGCAATTACATCTACCATATATGCTTCCATAGCATACTCTACAGTGGTTAGAGACTGTTTCTTCCACTCTCGGGGCGGCTTATCACTAACTTCATCGGCGAAAATCTGGAATTGGCGAACATTATGATGAATGATTTTGTGGACTGTGTGGACAAATGCCTTCTTCAACAATGGAGGTTTTCAATTACGGGCGGCCATAAATTGGTTGCGCAGCTCTCTAGAAACACCAGGTGTATATTATATTGTTAGTTGAGCAGCATCTACTTTGATATGGATATACTCACATACTATTGCATGCTGCTTCTTATTCTTGCTGCTGTCCGTTTTACAGACTGTTTTTAGCTGTGTGATGAGGGTCATATTTTTGGTGGCTTCAGTTGCAGGATTGTGGTGGACTAAGCGGTGTCTGGGTTGAAGTTGTGTCTCTGCAAGTGACGTAGTGCATGAAGTGCCCATCATTCTGCGTGATTCGGATCTGCTGGTACTTTGCTGGCTATTTGTGGAGCCATGATTTGCTGGTGTGGAAGAGAAGAGGAAGATGATACGAAAAGAAGTGGGAAGTCATGAGGAACATGATAACGAAAAGAAGTGGGAAGTCCTGTGCAACATATAGTTAGCATCAAGTTAAAATGGAATGAGTAAGAGCCATCTTCAATGTTCTACACAGGATGAATCCGACTGCGTATAGCGACAGATTGCACGAGCTTCCAACCGATCTGCGGTTTGGATCAAGTTGGTTCCATGTTGTGTGTGTGTTTACAGGGATAAATCTATGTGACCGACCACTGCATTTTCGTGTTTGTGAGTTGTATTCAGCACATTCATCAACGGAAATGACATCTGTGGATATATGTCTCAAGCAATCCCCGGGATTCTACATGAAACAGATGCTAAACATTATGTAATGATGTACAGTTAGCACTGCTATTCCCAATGTAGTGACGGTCAAACCACAGATTTTCCTATGTTCAAGTCGATTAAGTGTACCAACTTCGACATAAAAGATGCAGCTTGCCTCCATGTGGTCCATATCTTGCGACATCCAACATCTCACCCATCAAAATTGTCAACACAATTCACAATGATCAATGCTCGGAAAAAGAACCCTTCCCCACTACTGGCTGGCATATATGGTAAATCAATGATGCGCTCCACATGATGAAGTCATCAGGTGAACGAAAGTAAGAGCAGCTTGCAGATAGAAGGGTTCCAAGCCCTGGGAGTGTTGTGCAGCTTGCGATCCAAAACGAAGCTTGCGGTGGCAAGCCAACGTGAAACGGACTTGGAAAGCAACAAAGAGAACGACCCATGGAGCTCGGATTATGTGGATAGAGAGACGGCTGCGGTAAGAAAGCGAGTTGAAGACACAGAGACTGCATGAAGCAGGAGCAAGAAGATATGAGAAATACTGAAAACGCGGGATTGACAACCACAAAGCCTGAAACATCATTTGAGCAGATGTTGAACGCCATCAGTGATAGTATGAGTGACCTTGCCACTTCCCATGATTGCGATGAAGGGGAAGACCAGGATAATAATGAAGAAGATACTCAGCTAGGAAAGCTGAGCGAAGATGACAAACTGGGTTGGGTGATGAGCACATAATCCCAAATGTTACAGAATCAGATTGAGCATTTTCGCCAGAAGCAGATGAAGCGGGATGAATTGATGCAACCAGGCTGGGCAAACGCTGCTGATTACTTCCGGGAGGGAGATACGAAGTATGGGATGACTGAATTGGGGACTCCCATTGTCGTTCAACTGCTAACAGCAGATGATGCAGCCTCATCAGGACCTACAACAGTTGGTGAGCCTAACGAGACTCTTTATCGCTTCCCCACAAAATCACAAATGATCCAATTCGCTTCCCAAAGGGAATGTAGGCATGTATTGCTAGGTTCCGGGAAACCACTGACAAGCAATCACGTTTCATCACTCCTGCCCGATGCAGCTGCCCATTCATCACCGATTGAGTATTCCAAGCTTGTTGAATCCGTACGTAGTTACTGCTGGAAATAGAGTCCCATGCTAATTAACATATAGGAATCAGGTTTGGATGAAGAAATGGTGACGGCTTCTACATCACCGGAGCACTGAATAGATTAATTGCTATTTTTGACAATGCATCTGTCGGAAAAGTAATTCCTGTACTAATTTTGCTACATGTCCACTTTTACTTGATTTCAGTGTCCAAATAGTGGGATGTGATAATTCGTCTGTGCATGTGCAAGGGTTGGATGGGCCATGCAGATGTTCTGGATTCCTAATCACATTGAATAATGACTAGTGTTAGCAACAGTTCCATATTTGGAACTGGCTGGTTTTATAGGTCTATGTGGCAATGGCATTACCACATCAAAAATCGATGATTTTTTACGCAAACTGCCCAATTAAGTCCACCAATATTACTCATACAATTTAGAACTTGGTATGTGAAATATGCAGCTTGGAATGGCGCATCTTTTGGTTGTCTCCGACGTTCGATATCTTCAAAACTTAGCAAGCGGTGGTGCAAAAACATGGTTTTCGGACCAAAAATAACTGTATTTTCAAAGCCACTTGCTGAGTTTTAAAGAGATCAAATATTGGAGACCACCAAATGATGCGCCATGCATTGCTACATATTTCACATACCAAGCTCTAAATAATCTAATCAATATTGATGTACATATTTGCGGGAAAGGCTTATCATAAACCGGAACCGAACGGGCCGATTCCGGGTGTTCTTGGATCTGCTAAAGTAGAACTGGTCCGGAAATGGAACTGTTGCTAACACTAATAACGACCACTGAAGGTGATATCGTCCTGCCAGGTACTGTAAAGTCAGAAAACTAAAGCTAAATTAGACACGAAACTCACTAACAAAATGTAAGTCTGTGATGTCATACAACTCCTGGATGGAGCTGTCAAAGCATAACACAAACCGGGATGAATGACAACCATCATGCTGCATTAGATCATATCTCCAACGGCAAAACTCTCTGCACAGCCCTGGTGCACATGGTCGAGATTTTGAAAATTGCTTCTGATAGGTCATAGAAATAGCAGCGAATGAGCTGGATAAGGAACGGTGAGGAAGTCTCGCTACATATATCAAAAACTAGTGTACCGATCTATGTGTGATTAATTGCTGGCCGAAAGCGCTGTAACATGATAGGTGGATATCATCTATCTCTCAGATGACGTGTCTGGTGGTAGATCAGAAATTTGGAGGCATCACAGCTTTTGGATGCAAATGGTTGTACATAGAAACGAGATATTGCCTGTCAATAATGACTGTATGCATTTCAACATACAATTGTTGAGCATCCAATGACAATTAGTATATCATTGAGGTGAGTGTCAATGGAGTGTCAACAATTTTTGGTCAAACATTATAGGGAACAAAGTGCTGCATAGTTATCTCCTTCCAAAATAATTGTATTGGCCATTTTCATAGGTAAAAAGGAAAGTTACACACTAGTTGCGCCACCCTACAAATGAGTATCAAAGATACGTCAATGATTTTTGGTCATGTGAGTCTGATAATGAAAAAAATGACTTGGTCGCTGTAACACAGTATCATTGTATTGCCCACCTTTACAGCTAAAAATGGTAGTGACAACATCGCTTGTATCTCCAGCAAACCAGTGTCAACGGTGCGACATCAATTTTTGTTCTTGACTTGGCAATGATCAAATTGTTGTTCAATGACATTCAGCTATAATGGATGTGTTGGCCACCGTTATAGGCAAAAGTGGTACTGATGATATCGCTATTACCTCATAAAAATGAGTGGCAATTGAGCGGCAACGATAATTGGTCTTGCATCCTGGATGATCAATGGGTGAGGCAACTGACTCAACCCAGAATCATCGTAACAGCCGCCGGTATAGGCAAAAATGATACCTACTATATTGCCACCATCTCCTAGGAATGAGCGTCAACCGTTCATCCATGATGCTTGGTCTTGTATCATGGAGAATCTGCGGGTAATCGAACGGCATTGACCCACAATCCACCTATCGGCTGCATTTATTGGCAAAAACGGGTATGACCATATTGTGTCTGGCTCCTACAATTGAGCACCCTCGGAGTGTGTACAATTTCCGTAGGGGCTCAGTAAGCTACACAGCAATGAAATTCATTGCGTTGTTGCTGAATTGAGTTTTACGCAGTCAGTGTTTTCAATGTGTCCTTGTATACAACTTCACAAATATGCATGCCTTGTCTCACAGATCTGCGTTGTTTCGCTTGTAGCTGTAGAGTCAATATTTGAGACCTCACATTGCGCTTTACTATAATGTATCTTTCCGCAGTCTCTCAATCCCGTATTACCCAGCTTTCTACTTCGTACCACCATGTCAGATTCAAAATCTTTCATCATCTCATTGCTAGAACTTATGATATCTTCTAAAAATAAACATGACTTTATTTGTAATTTGAGCAACCTTACTTTACATATCATCTTTGATGCTAGGTGGGCTTCCATAAATGTAGGCGCAAAACGTTCTAATCCTTGGAATATTGCCAGACACCCGGCTTTGTGGAGATTTTATTTGCACTACATAATTGAGGAGACTCGCAGCCCTAGAATCATATCTATCATTTCTCATCAAGTTCTTCGCCATCCATCAGAACATAGAACCAGCTCAATGTGGAGTCCCTGGGAGGCGATAGCTCACATCATGGAGTTAAACGAATTAACGGAGTAGGAAATTACTAAACAGACTAGCTTGACAGTCGACGAAATAGCATTGGCTATCCTGAAGAGGCAAGGAAGTAGTGGAATTACAATAGTAAGTTTGCAGAGGAAATTCATATTCGACATCCAGGTTTGAACCATTCCGACTCAAGTGACAGACCAAACGAACTACGTTGGCACCTAAGGACTTGGAAAAGTCTCAATTTCACCAAGACACATGGAATCACTACCTCATGGTATGATATGTTTTGGCACATATTGCATGGAATGCTATATCACATCTGGAGCTATGACGGTCATTTAATGCATTACAAAGTCTCCCAGTGCTGCCGTCTGCTTCAACCCTTAGGATCATTTGCCGGAGGAAATACTCGCTGACCCTGGATGCAATTAAGAAGTAATTGACCTCACGAAATAAACTTGGTATAACTCTGGATGGATGGACATCAACAAACAAATTAGCCATAATGTCAGTCATTGCTTTTAATATGGATTAAAATTGGGCATTGGGTAAATCACAACTCGCTTTTGAGCAGGTTGATCTCCTATTCTTTTCCATTTTCAAAATCTAATTAGGAATGATATATCAAGGGCCAACATACAGAAGCAAGGCTACCCGTATAATTCAAGGAAGTTCACGATCGTTTTGAGCTTACCGACAGCCGTTTGCTACATTATACCACGGAAAATGCTTGTGAGAATTACTTGATGACTCACGCACTGCAATCAACCCTTGAGGCTTCCGTAATCGAGAGGCCTGCATTGAAAAACCACATACCTTGAATGACGCACGTCACACAGCTGGCTTTATGTGCATTCATGAGCAGTCTTAGTGTAAAAGGCCACACTAAGTCTTGGGAAGCCCATGAGTGCAATCAGCAATGTGGAGAGAATGACAGTATTGAGATTGAACACAGTCAAAGACTTCGGGAAGAGGGCAATATTTGAATCACCAAAGTGTCAGCTATGAGACCAGGTCTAGTGAAGCTAATTGAGACGGTATGTATTTTATGATATTTTGCAAGTCCTGAAACTCACCTTCATATAGCAGAGAATGCTTGCTGTATTGAATATGCTGACACCTGGTTGTCAAAACGAGTTCATTGACTGTCAAAAAGCTAATGTCCGAATTGCGGTACTATCTATAATAGATGTGAAGACACGTTGGAATGCGACTCTGGAGTTGCCTGAGCTGGCCTGCCAATTACAAGAATTCACCCACGAGTGGCTCCAACATCCCATATACAGTGTTTACTGGCCACTGATCAAAACACAGAATGAATGGACAATCATCAACCACGTCATGGCAGTTTTGAGGCAATTCCGACAATGGACTCACTGGATGTCGAAGAGGCATACCGTCACATGGCATCACGTGATCACTGCCTACAAGGACATGTTTGATTACCTGGATTGCGTTGTGCGATCTTTGGCGAAAAAGAAAACCTAATGGAACGAAGAGTTGTATATTGCAGTGAAGTTAGCAGGACAGAAGCTGTCCAAATATTATGCTAAAGTGACTCCAACGATGGGTATGCTACTCATATGTACACATATCCTCAATCCTTGCCGCAAGTTGTGATCATTTCGGAAGTGCGGCAAAGCAACGGACATGAATCCTGAGAACGAGACATCCTATACTACGCAATACCAAAACGTCCTGCGGAAGTATTTAGAGAATGAATCCTGTGCAAAACCCAGACACGCTCCGGTAATTAAACCTGAAAGCGTAGCAAGCAACAATCTCTTCCCCTCTGCAATGGCTAATGGATCCAGTCAATCTTCCTTTGATCCATATAATTTGTCCACACATGATAAAGAAAACTTAACGCGTCACAATGAGGCTGACACAACACCTGGACAAAGCGATCACACAGCACGCTTATTGAATACCGCCAGGCTCTTTTTGAATTCACCATCTGAACCACCCAAGAACTGGGGGCAAATTAATCCAAATCGCGATGAGTACCACTCCAATCCAATGGAGATTAGCAGTACATTTTGGATACCTGACATAACCGACAGGTGGCACCAACAAGATGAAATGCACTCAAAGTACGCCGATCTTTCCGATGTGGCATGCAACATATGCACTATCACACCACATGTTGTCCGAGTGGAGGCCACTATTTCCGTTGGGCGAGATGTGATGGGCTGGAGAGAGTCTAATCCCACAGGCGAGACCCTTCGTGAAACAGTTGGTCTAAGGCAGTTTGCTCAAGCCAATCACGGAATCTTCGTAGGAGATAACCCTGCATTGGATACAACTAACACAGAAAACCACTTGGAAGTGAACAAAGAGGCGAAGGAAAGGAAATTGCACAGAATGGCCAAGGTCCACGACATTTTGGAGATGTGGCGGCGCAGCCAAAATCTACATGCTATACAGGAAGAATATCGCGCTCAAAACATGCAGATGACAGCCATGCGATACATTTCGGACACAGAAGAGATTGTCAAAGAATCATGGTCACTCTTTCTACATGATGGTGCTGCTGCATTCAAATTGTCAGAAAGATCTCCATTGCCACCAGCTCTGTCTGCACAGAACCTCCCTGAAGGACGAACTGAAATATTAAATGTCTCCCGAATCAGAAGAATTGACCGTCATCCTGCCCAAAGCAATGAAGGCAGCGCACCTGAAAGCATTTGGGACACTGAAAATTGGCTTAACTGGAATTACAACTTGGATGATCCACATGGCAGTGAAGACGATTGCGAGGCAGACCTTGAACCTGATATAGAGCCATTCAATTGCATTGAGGTTCCGGAATATGCAGAGCAGCGGGATATGTGTGCCTTACCAAATGTTGCCTGATTCATTCGGCCAACACCAAGATCAAGAAGACAGGCTGAAACATTATGGGTGATGGTCAATGCAATGAAAACGAGGAGGATCACGCGAATCATAAACAAGTAGGACAAAATGCCCCAATGTTTCACCAGCTTCTTTATGTAACTTGACTGAGATTTTCAGTTAGAGATATATTATGGGTGAATGGTGAGCAATGGCATGGGATTATTGGTTGATAAATAGATGTATAGCAGGCACAATGTATCTTTTGGCAAGATATACAAATTTTAATAATATGAGAGTGCACAGTTTAAGAATGTTAATGCCCACAGCTTTCCCAGAGTGCTGAGTCACAATCTGTTAGAATGATAACCAATAAGTTCAAATCATTATTAAAACAATTATCGATGGCAGCAGAGATTAGATGGACAATACATTAAAATGAATGGCAACTGAGCATAAATGATTTTTGGTCTTGTATGTCCCATAATTGAACAGTGTTTTGTGTCGCAGTTATGCATAAGCGATTTATTGCCAGCTTTTATAGGCAAAAGAGGCAGCAACATGGTCACTGCCCCATTTTGAGGATCAGTGTCAACAGAGTGTCAATAATTTTAAGCTTTGCATCTTCGAAAATCTAAGTTCGAATTGGTTGCTGACATCTAGAATGAGTTATTCGCAGCCTTTAGGTGCAAACACAATAGTGACAGGCGCCCTGCTGCATCCTAAAAATGAGTGTCAACAGAGCATCAACACATTGTGCTCAGGTGAAGTTGCTAATCAAGGAATCGCGTGGATCTTCGATCACATAATGAAATTATTACCAACCTTGATAAGCAAAAAAACTACCCATCAAATGAAAAACATGGATTCCAAATTAATCGATATCGCAACCTGCAAAACACCCAAAAACATCTTGTTGGTTGTTGATTACGTGATTTCGATAAGATGCTATTATCAAACTGCAAAAACAACAGCCTTATATGAATCTATAGATGGATCAGCTGGGCAACCCACTGACAACCCACCCAATTCAGACAGATTGCCAAATTACCATCGAACTGTACCTGAGTTAACGGTTCAGCTTTATTCATAACCCAGACCACCAATTTGACATCAGTTCAGTTTGGACCCGGACCTGGAACCGGACCTGACGTGACGGTCTAGAACTGTAGCTAATACTATGCTTGAGCCGATTAGTACAGATCAGCAATGACTATCTTACCTGTGGTGTTTAACAACGCACTTGATGATAATTGTCTGGATGAAGCAGTGAAGTTTCTAAATCCCCTCTAGATTTACCGATTGCAATATAATCAAGTACCTGGCAACAAGCATTCAATTCCAGGTCTGACTGAAACTATGTTGTAGGGATATACGGTTTGGGCAATGCAGCATAGTGTAAAGTGACTTGTTTGGAATGCAGATATTTTGGTGGTGCCAATTGCAGCTTGAAATGATGTTGGCGCAATATTGTCATATGAGCCACCTGAAATAATGTGCTTGTTGGCAACTGCATACGATACTGTAGGGGGAACATGATTAAGTTTCTTTAACAACACTATGGATGAAAAGGGAAAGGAGTCGCAGAATCACAATTCCGGTATCATGAATCAAAAATGAGATTCGTACCCCCTGCAGAGATTCAATGCAGTGATGCGTTTCCTGTTTGCTGTCCCTACAATTGCTACATACGGACAGGTTAGTCAGTACTATTCCCAATGAACTGATCCTTGTAGTCATATTTTCTATTATTGTTACAACCTTCTATTGTGTTTTTGACAAGGTGACATATGGGCACAATTTATAACAGGTAAAGTAGTTTCATTTATAAGATGCAAATTTCACAGGTGAGAATCAAAACAGAAGAAATGATAAGTCAGAAACCAATTGAATTTTCACATTGAAGCAAATGACAGCATCAAACCCCAGGTGCACTCCTCAACTCGATGCCAATTTTTATACTGTTCATAGTGTTTTAGAATATTTGATTACTCTGATATGTACACGACAGACAGCAGTGTTCACATGTAAATAGCAATGAATGCTCCAATTGGATTTAGGCTTCATGCTACAGTATTGCCCTAATGCCACCCACTTTTTATTTGGTGTTACCAGTTAATGTAGCTGCATTCAGGTGTTTCCCAAATTCCAGAGAATAAGACTTGGATTGAGAAGAATTGTGCCAGGGTACTATATTCCACAGCAAAGAGCATAATGCATGCCAGCAGAACAGAAGATGATAAATCACCAAAGAATGCAGTGTACTAGATGATGCAAATTCCAATGCTCTGCGTGATCTGGTTGTAGTTACAATCAAGCCTGCCACATTCGGAATTACTTGATCAAATTCCCAATCTTTATTCTCACCTTAATGATCTTCAACAGACTGAGTAAGAGTGGGGAAAACTGCAGACTGCTGTGTATAAATACACTATGGTCTGTTCTTCAGCAGTGCAGAGGGTATATAGATGGCAGCCAGCATATTTATCATTAGGTTTGGAAGACACTGACAGTCACAATGATTTGACAGGACACTGGAATTATAGATGGCCACATTATAGATAGGTGAATTGGACTATTTTCTAATAGCTGAGGGAGATATCTCAGCCAATTCAAATTAAAGAACCTGCAGACAATACCAATCAGAACCAAGATTAAACATTACATGAGGCATTTCCTTATACACCTGAATAAATCCAAAGCACCTTCCACAGTACACCTTCTCCACACATCTTTATCCTAATATTGTCTACCCCAGATATGAGCTGGAAGTTCAACAGGTAGCGAATGGAGTCCTGTGTGGATCATGTTGATTTATCCTGTATGTATGCAGAAATGAATAATCCTAATTCCTCAGAAATGCCACTTAATGTCCAATATTTACCCAGTTTCTCTATATTCTTAACAGCATTCAAATCTGGCTGGCGCAGGCTACAATCTTGGAGCAGCAAATGATGGATTAATAACAAACACGTCCTGGCAAATAAACGAGCAGAACATGGTAATTGCTCCAGCTTTCCAGCTGTAGTATGTTTTGGTTTGACCATATTAGCTAGTTAATCCAGGTACCAGTGGGTAGAATAACCCAATGTCAGATCTCGCCAAACACTCCTATGTGGCATCAATTGAACTTCTGCTGGGCCTGATGAGTTGACCAAATATCACAACCGTAGTACAGTACCATAATTGGTAGTTTCATGTGAATACTATGGAGCACCATCTGTAGAAGGGAATAATGTTCCAGTCAGATTGGGACCATGAGCAATGATTAAAAATTATTAGGATGATGTAACCAACAGATACTGTAATAACCAGGTGATCATCCCAAGCATATTCGCAAATTTGAAATAATCAAATGGTACACCTTCCTTGTGAATTATATGTTGATGTGGAAACTGTTGATGTATAAGTTAATATTGGTTAGAATGTAATGGCAATGAAATCATGAAAGATAGTATTGAATATGAGATAAAGTCAATAAATACATCACCAAAATGTAATAATGTTACTGGGAGCATCTGGGAGTGTCTCACAGTTGTTGGACCAGAATTCCAAGGGGGTCAAATCCCAAAGTTGACTTCACCAATGCAGTGGCCTTCAGGTGTACATGGATTCTCCTGAGTGCGCCAGCGACAAGACTGTGAGTGCCGATGACAAGCCTGGGAGCACCTGGGAGCGCCAGGGACAACCCTGGGAGTGCCAACGACAAGTCTGGGAGTGCCGGTGACGAACCTGGGAGCACCTCAAATCACAGTAGAGCAGTCTGGGAAAAACAACACCTTCTTTGGGATTGCTGATGGTACGCCTGGAAATCATAGCTAGTACTCATCGTTCAACGATTTTTGAAACCATGTATTCACTGTCTATTCTCATCTATATATCTATCCATCTACACTCGGTATATCTGGACTGGCTGCAGCTGGTGCTTCAGAGCAATGTGAGGTGCTCCTGAAGATGACGATCGAGTGAACTGAGAGACACCCTTGGAGGCCTTGGTGACGCGAATATGGAAATGCAATTGAAGGCCATGATCGAGCGAGATTGGAGGCTGTAATCGAGCAAGTTTGGAGATACACTTGGAGGCCGTGTTTAAGCGAGTTTGAAGACGTACTTGGAGGCCATAATCGAGCAAGATTGTAGGAGAACTTGGAGGCGGTTGCTGGAAGGTGAGCCAGGTGTGGATGAGACTCTATTCATCCATTAGTTAACTCGCAACTGTGGGAATGTTACGAGATGTCTTTACCATTGAGCTCACATGGAAAGCTGGCTGGTGGGAGTCAATCTCTTAGGGAGTAGTGTTAGCAACTGTACCAGACCGTCACTTCAGGTCCGGGTCCGGGTCCAAATTGAACAATTGCTATATTTGCGGTGTGGGTAGTCAATAAACCAGAACCATCCACTCGGGTACGGTTCGACGGAAATCTCCCAACCCGTCTGCATTGGGCAGGTTGTCAGCGGGTTGCCCAGCGGGTCCAGCTATAGATTCATATAAGGCACTTGTATTTGCAGTTTGTTAATAGTATCTTATCAAAATCGCGTTTTCAGAAACCAATAATGCGCTTTTGCATGTTGCGTAGTTTGCAATATCGATTCATTTGGTATCTGTGTTTCACCTTTGATATATGTTATTTTGGCCTATCAAGACGGTCAATAATACAGTTATGCGTGTGAAGATCCACACCATGCCTTGATTATGAAATATGGAAAACCTAAAACTGTTAATACTCCGTTGATGCTCATTTTCAGAATGCGGCAGGGAGCATGTTGCTGTTGTTTTTGCCAGTAAAGGCTGCCAATATCTGATAAATGGATGTCTACAACCGATTGGAATATAAATTACCCAAGATGCAAAGCTAAAAATCATTGACGCTCCGTTGATGCTCCTTGTAAGAATGGGGTGGTGACCGTGTTGCTATTTCTTTCACCGATACAAGCTGCCAATACGTCCGTTATGAAAAACAACGACTAAGTCACTGGTGAATTACCGTACTTACAAGACTACAAATCATTGACACTCTGCTGACGCTCATTTTATTGTATTATCCAATCAACATCTGCTACAGTTGATAATTGTTTTCATCGTGATTTGACTGTATTGGTGGTCTTTCAGTCCGATTGAGACTCGGCCCTGTGGAAAAACCAAGCAGCGTAATATTCTTGCACTGTTCACACTCACACGACTAAAAATGATGTAACTCACCAAAAGATTCATTGCGCTTGCTATATATCTGTTTATCAACCAATATTCACAAGCTACTTCTCACCATTCGCGAATAATATATCTCTAACTAAAACTCTCGGTCAAGCTACATAAAGAATCTGGTGAACGATGGACGCATTCTGTCCTACTCTTTCTTCACTCCGTTATTTCTCCTCATTTCTATTGCATTGACCATCACAAACAGCATGTCAGCCTGCCTCTTTGACTTCTGTGTTGGCCAAACCAATCTGGGAACATTTGGTGTGGCACTCACACCCTGCTGCTCTGGTCATTCCGGATCCTCGATGCCATTGTTGTCCTCTATATTGAATTCATTGTCTGCCGCGCAATCGTCTTCCCTGTCATTTGGATTATCCAAGTCGCAATTCCAGTTTAGGCAATTTTCGGTGTCCGAAATGATTTCAGGGGAGCTGTCCTCATCACTTTTGACTGGTTGACGGTTCATTCTCCGGATTCTGCAGACATTCAAGATTTGAGTTCGTCCTCCAGGGATGTCCTTTGCAGACAAAGCTGGTGGCAAAGGTGATCTTTCTGACAATTTAAATGCAGCCGCACCATCATGTTCAAACAGTGACAATAAGGCTATGACGATCTCTGCCATGTCCGAAATGTGTCTTATGGCTGTCATCTGCTTGTTTTGAGCCCGACATTTCTTCTGTGTAGCACATAGGTTCTGTCTGCCCTGCCACATCTCCAAAGATTCAGGAACCTTGGCCATTCGTTCCAATTTCCTTTCCTCCGCCTCATTCTCCATTTCCGAGTAGTTTTATGTGTTCGTCGTATCCGATACTGCATTATCGGCCTCCAAAATCCAGTAATTCACTCAAGCACACTGCCTTGCAATGACTTTTTTGCAAACTGTCTCGCCTGTGGTTTTGGACTACCTCCAGCCAACAACATCTCGCCCAAGGGAAAAACTGGCCTCCACTCCAACACCATGTGGTATGCTAGTGGATATGTTGCGTGCCACATTGGAGAGATCAGCGTACATTGAGTGCGTTTCCTCGTGTTGGCTCCACCAGTCAGTTACATCCGGTACCCAAAATGTACTGCTAATCTCCATTGGGTCGGAGTGGTAATCATTGAAGTTTTCTTTAATTTGCCCCCAGTTCTTTGGTGCTTCAGGCGGGGAAATCAAATGGAGCCTGGAGGCAGTCAATGAGGTTCCTGCACGATTGCTTCGTCCTGGTGTCGTCTCAGCCACATTGTCAGGCATTAAGTATTCTTCATCATTGCTGGACAAATCATATAGATCAAAGGATGATTGACAGGATCCTGAAGCAGTTGCAGAGGGGACGAGTTTGCTACTTGGTAAGCTATCAGGTTTATTGACCGGCACACATCGATGTTTCGCAATGTATTCATTCTCCACGTGCTTCAGAAAGGCCTCTTGGTATTTCATAGTATAGAATGGCTTGTCCTCAGGATTAATATGCATTCCCTTGTCCCACTTTCTAAAAGATAGCAACTTCCAGAAACGATCGAGAATATGTGCAGAAATGAGAAACATGCCCATCGTTGGAGTTACATCAGCGTAGTATTTGGACATCATCTGTCGAGCTAACTTCACAGCGAAGAACAAGTCTTCTTTCCATGGAGTCTTCTGCTTAGCTAAAGCTCACATCATGCCGTCCATATGATCGAACATGTCATTGTACACCGTGATAACATGATGCAATGTGACTGTATGGCTCTTCAACATCCAGAGGGTCCAATATCAAAATATTCTCAATACTTCCATGACACACTTCACAATGGTCCATTCATCTTGAGTTGTGAAAACTGGCTGGTAATCAGTATATTTTGGATTTTGGAGCCACTCACAGGTGAATTCCTGTAATCGGTAGGCCCGCTTGAGCAACTGCATTATTGAGTTCCAACGTGTCTTCACATCCATAATCGGAAGTACTGCAATGATGACTTTGGCTTTTTGACGGTCAATGAACTTTTTTTGGCGACCAGGTGTCAGCATAATCAATACCGCAAGCATTCTCTGCTATATGAAGGTCAGTTTCAGGACTTTCAATATATCATGAAATACGTACTTTCTCAATTATCTTTGCTAAACCTGGTCTCATGGCCGACACCTTGTTGATTCTAGCATTGCCCTCTTTTCGAAGTCTTTGACTCTTCTTGATGTCTATGATTTCATTCTCTCCAAAGTGCTGGTCACGCTCATTGGCTTCCGAAGACTTGGTGCCGCCTTTTACACTGAGACTGCTCATGAATGCACCTGAAGCAAGCTGTATAACGTGCGCCATGCATGGTATATAGTTCCTCAATGCAGCCCACTCGATTTCAAAGGCCTCAAGTGTCGATTGCAGCTCGCATGTCATCGAGTAATTCGAGGAAGCATTATTAGTCGTAATACCGAGCAAACGGCTGTTGGTAAGCTCAAAATGATCAAGCACATCCTTCACATGTATGGCTCTCCTTGCTCCAGTATGTTGGCCCTTAACCTATCATCCTTACATAGTATTCAAAAGCGAAAAAGAATAGGCGATCAACCTCATCGAAAGCTAGTTGAACTTTACGCAATGCGCAATCTCAATCCATATAGTAAGCAATGACCGATGTTATGAGTAGTTTGTTCTTTGATGTCTAACCATCCAAAGCTAGACTAACTTTATTTCGTGATGGCAATTGCTTCGTAATTGCATCCACAGGCAGTGCGATTACCTCCCGCAAATGTTCCTAAGGATCGTACCAGACAGCAGCACTAGGTCATCGCGTAATGCCTGATATGACCGCCGTGGCTCCAGATGTGATATCAAGTTCCATGCAATATGAGCCGAAACAAATCCTAACATGAGGTAGCGATTCCACGTGTCTTGGTGAAATTCGGAAGTTTCAAAGTCCTTAGCTACCAGTTTGGAACGTGTTGTCTGTCATTTCAGTCAATATGGAATAACCTGGATGTCAAATATGATTTGACTCTGCGAACTTACTATTGTGATTCCTTGACTTTAGTGCCTATTCATGAAGACCAAAGTTGTTTCATCAACCGTCAAACTAGTCAATTCAGTAACCTCTGACTCTGTTAATTTGTTTAACTTTGCAATGTGAGCATTTGCCAGCAAGTGTTTCCCCATTGAGCTGGTCCCATGATCTGATGGATGGCGTAGAACTGGATGACAAACGATACATATAATGCCAGGGCTGCCGGTCTCCTCAATTCCACAGTTTAAATAGAATCGCCATGGAGGCACATGTCTAGAATTATTCCAGGCAATAGGCCGCATTCAGCCTACATTGATTGAAGCCCCCCAAGCATCGAAGATAATTTGTAATATAAGGTCGCCCAAATTACGAATATAGACACGTTCGTTTTTGGAAGAGATCATAACCTCGAGCAAAGAGGTGTTCAAAGATTTTGAATCCAACTTGGCGGTAAGAATTGGAAAGCTGGGTATTCCGACTCGAAAGACTGCCCAAACTAATGTTACATTATAGCACACTGCGGGTTTATAACATTTGACTCTACAGCTATAAGCAAAAAAATCAGATCTGTAAGACATTGCATGCATATTTGTGAAGTTGTATACAAGGACAGATTCCAAAGACTGACTGTGTAAACCTCAATTTAGGACCAGGACAATGCAGTTCATTGCTGCATAGTGTTCTGAGCCTCCACAAAACTGTTTATGCTTTGTGGGCGCTCAATTGTAGGAGGCGGATGCAATATTGTAACAAGCATTTTTGCCAATAAAGACTGCGAATAGGTGCATTGTGGGTTATCTGAGATCTATTGCCATTAGATTATCCGAGATGCAAAATCAAAAATCGTTGACGTTCCATTGAGGCTTCATTGACGCTGCATTGACGCTGCATTGACGCTACATTGACGCTGAGTTGCCCCTCATTTTGGGACATGGTAACAATCTTGTCGCAAGCATTTTTGCCTGGTATGGCACTCAATTGTTCGATTATGAATCAATCAAGTCGCACAGCCCCGCGATTTTCCAAAATGCATGGCCTAAAATCGTTGACGCTCCATTGATGCTGAGTTTTGGAGAATAGTGGCGATGTTGTTGGGGGCAGTTTGGCCTAGAAAGGTGGCCGATAGTTCAATTATAGCTTAATGGCACCGCACAGCCCTTGCATTTTCCAGGATGCAAGGCCAAAAGTCGTTGACGCTCTGTTGACGCTCATGTTTAGAACATAGTAGCGATGTGGTCGCAACTATTTTCGCCTAGAAAGGCGGCCGATAGTTCGATTATGTCTTGATGTCGCTGCACAGCCCTTGCATTGTCCAGGATGCAAGGCCAAAAATTGTTGACCCTCCGTTGATGCTCATTCTTAGGACATAGTAGCGATGTTATCGCAACGATTTTCGCATAGAAAGATGGCCGATGGTATAATTATGGCTTAATGATGCCTCTCAGCCATTCCATTTTCCATGATACATTGCAAAAAATTTGTTGACGCTCCATTGACACTCATTTTTAGGAGACAGTAGCGATGGTGTCATAACAATTTTTGCCTAGAAAGGCGGCCAATAGTTCAATTATAGATTAATGTTGCCGCACAGCCTCTACAACTTCTATGATGCGAGGCCAAAAGTCGTTGATGCTCCGTTGACGCTCATTTTCAGGACATAGTAGCCATGTTGCTGTAACCATGTTTGCCTAGAAAGGCGTCCAATAGTGCAAGTATGAGTTAATGTCACCGCCCAGCCCTCTGGATTTTCCATGTTGCAATGCCAATAATCGTTGACGCTAATTTTTAGGATGTGGAAACAAGCGTGTCATTTGGATTTTTGGGTATAACACCAACCCATACATTCACTTTGCAAGATGTGACAATGCCGCCCATTGATTGCCAAATGTGTAAGACCAAAAATTGTTGACGCTCGGTTGACGCTCACATTAATTACATCGAAACAGCCTTTGTACAGTCTATAATTGTATTCAACAAATCATATACACATTATTGACATCCGATATTGTGGCTGTATGTATTATTGATTGCATCCAGGAGTTTCGTTACCTCTCGATTGCATATCAACTGCTATCCACGTTACCTGAGTGCGGGATGACATGGCCCTATCACATTCCCGTGCTTTCGGCCGGCAATTTAAGGTATGTGGACCATTTTACTAGTTTTTGGTAAATATAGCTCCACTTCCTCACCTTTCCTTATCCAGCTCCTTCTCCTCGATTTCCATGACGCACCATAAGCAATTTCAAATATCTCAACCATGTGCACAAGGTCTATGTGGAGAGTTATGTAGTTGAATACATGGATGAATGTGACATGACTGTCGTCGTTCAGACAGATTCATCATGAGCACTGACTGCTCGTTCTATAACATGTATCACATCACTCATTTAAATTTTGTTCGTAGATTTCGTCACTAATATAGCTTTTAATTTGTCGCACAACAGTCTCTTGCAGATTGAAATCGAACATTTTGGCTGTTTTTCCTCGTGATTTGGATTCTAGAACTTTCACATGGTGCATTTGATTCCTGCACATGCATAGACGTATTATCATCTCTCACAATTGGGTCACTGAAATCAAGAAACAGCTTACACGTAGCAAAATTGGTAAACAACTTGCTTTTCACCAAGATATGACAGCAAAAATCACACTTAGCCGATCTATTCCTCCACTGACACAAGAGCTGTCACCATGTCTTCGTCCGAATCCGAAATCTATATGGTGATTAGCTGGAGGCTATATGCAGGGGTAAAAGCTTACTGATTGAACAGGCTTTGCATTCTGCAAAGGTGATGTATCACTCTCTGTGGTAGGCTCAACACAGAATAGGCTCATATTTAACTGCAGTTTTACCCAACCTAGCCTAATATGCCTACTTCCTGGTCGAGAAGTCCCCTGCGGCATTTTTGGTATTCCAGGGGGAATCTCAAGAGACTCAATAAAATGTCCAAATGTTGTCGGTGCAGGTGCCACAGCGACATCATACGTTTGTGGTTGAACGATGGCCGGAACCCTCAATTTGGATGTGCCGAACTTCTTTTTTGTTTCACAGAAGTAGTCGGCTGCATCCTCCGATCCTGGTTGTGTCAATTTGTCAAGCTTCACCTGCTTCTGCCAAACCTCTCCATGCGCTGCTGTACCGTTTTGGTGATTAAGCCCAACACCCAGCTGGGTTCGTCATCTTCACTCAGCTTTCCGTCGTCTGTCTCTTCATCATCCTCATCCTCCGCATCCTCCCCATCCTCCCCATCATCAGAACTTGCAAGCTCACTCCAACTCTCACCGATAGCAACCATCATCTCCCCAAAAGGCTTTTCTTGCTCTGTGGTCGTCAATCCCATGATTTTTGCATGCTGCATATCTTCCTGCTGTTGCTGAACCGCTGCCTCTGCGTCTTCACCTCGCTTCCTTGCCCCTGCGATTTCTCTCTCAACATAATCCTCAATCCATTTCTCTTTCTCTTCATTGCTCAAGAAGACCATTTCTCGTTGTTTCTCTGCCGCAAGCTTCTTTTTGAATCTCAAGTTGCGCAATGCCCCAAGGGCTTGCACTATTTCTGCCTCCAAGCCGCTCTTGCTTGCATTCACTTCATGACATCGTTTGGTAGACCATTTTGTTGATATGCTGTATCTGCCCACCGGAAGTGGGGAAAAGTTCTTTTTCGGAGCATTGACCATTGTAGTTTGCGTTGACTTTGTTATTGGATGAGATGTCAGATGTTGCCAGATATAGACAATATGGAGGCAAGCTGCGTCTTGTATGTCAAGGTTAGTATGTGTACTCATCTAGAACAAAGCAAAACCTCCCTTATGACTGTCAATAAATCTGGAATAGTCAGGCTAATCGTGCAACATGACTTCATTGTTGCCATTGTTGTACGGTGGCGTGCGCTCGAGTAGTCGAGTGTGTGCGGGCGTATGCGAAGGTGTGTCTATTGTATCGTGTAACGAGACATGTCGCATCGACATAAGGTCGATCGATGACTAATGGTGCTAAC